>Ga0302325_10023127_pt1 | contig 12971 bp, 14 predicted proteins | sample Palsa_T0_2_FD_201948 | JGI IMG/M metagenome (GOLD analysis project Ga0302325, IMG submission 201948) | Peat permafrost microbial communities from Stordalen Mire near Abisko, Sweden - Palsa_T0_2 | ecosystem: Environmental > Terrestrial > Soil > Palsa > Peat permafrost | place: Sweden: Abisko... | reverse complement strand
GCGTGTTCGGCTCGCATGTCGCGAACGTGCTCAGACGGCTGCGGCGGATCGCCGCGATCCATGGATCCGATCCGCGCTTCGTGATGACCAGCGCGACGATCGCCAACCCCGTCGAGCTGGCCGAACGTTTGACGGGCATCGAGCCGTTCGAGCTGATCGACCGCGACGGCGCGCCGCGCGCCGAGCGCCGGATCGCGATCTGGAACCCGCCCCTGCTCGACGAGGAGCTCGGCTCACGCGCGTCGGTCCTGTACGAGGCGGCCGAGGTGTTCGCCGATCTCGTCGCCGCGGGGGTCCGGACGATCTGCTTCATGAAGTCGCGCAAGGGGATCGAATTGATCCTGCGCCACGCACGTGACCGGCTGGACCCGGAGCTGGCCGAACGTGTCGCGCCGTACCGAGCCGGCTACACGCCCGCGCAGCGCCAGGAGATTCAGGCGCGGCTGACCCAGGGCGATCTGATCGGCGTCGTGGCGACCGACGCGCTGGAGCTGGGGATCGACATCGGCGAGCTCGACGCGGCGGTGTGCGTGACGTTCCCCGGGACCGTCTCGAGCCTCAAGCAGATGTGGGGGAGGGCCGGGCGCCGCGGTCGGGGGCTGGCGGTGTACATCGCCGGCGAGGACGCCCTTGACCAGTTCTTCTGCCGCCACCCAACGGACTTTCTCGCCCGCCCGGTCGAGGCGGCGATCCTTGACCCGTTCAACCCCGAGATCCATACCGGCCACGTGCTGTGCGCAGCGCACGAGGCGCCGGTCTCGAGCGTCGACGCGGAGTTCCTCGGCGACGACGTGGAGACGGTCGCGGGCGAGCTGGCGCAGGCGGGCCTGCTGCGCGAGCGCGCCACCGGTTTCGTGCCACGACGCGCCGACGACTACCCGGCGGCTCGGGTCGCGCTGCGCAGCGCGTCGCCCGACAGCTTCGTGCTGTTGGACTCCGGGTCCGGCGAGGTGCTCGGGAGCATCGAGGCCCAGCGCGCATACGCGACCGTGCACGAGGGCGCGATCTACCTGCACCTGGGACGCTCCTACCTGGTCAAAGACCTCGATCTCGATAGCCGACGCGCGGTGCTCGAGCCGTTCAACGGCGACTACTTCACGCAGACCAAGCGCGAGATCATGACCTACATCGAGCTGCTGGAGGACCGGCGGACGACGTCTGGCGTCACCCTCTCCTACGGGAAGGTGATCTACTCCGAGACGGTCCTGGGCTACCAGCGGCGCGGGCTGCAGGATCACGCGGTGATCGACTTCCAGACGCTCGATCTGCCGACGACCGAGTTCCGCACCCGCGCGCTCTGGTACGAGCTCGACGAGCTGATCGGCGCGGGGCTCGATCTCGGCCGGCCACGGTCGCTCGGCGCGGTCGGCTCGGAGTTCGGGCCTGGCGTGCTGCTCGGCGCGCTGCATGCGCTCGAGCACGGGCAGATCGCGGTGCTGCCGCTGATCGCGATGTGCGACCGGTGGGACATCGGCGGGCTGTCGACCAACGCACACCCGCAGACCGGCGGGCCGACGATCTTCATCTACGACGGACACCCGGGCGGGGTGGGGATCACCCGGCGCGGCTACGAGCAGTTCGAGACGCTGGTCGCCGACGCTCGGCGGCTGATCGGCGAATGCCCGTGTCGGTCAGGTTGCCCGTCGTGCGTGCAGTCGCCGAAATGCGGCAACCTCAACGAGCCGCTGCACAAGGCCGGCTCGCTCGAGCTGCTGCGACGGATGACGGTCACAGGATCGAAACAGGACGCACTCGTCGCCGTCTGACAATGGTCATCGACGATGGCCCTTGCTCGTCATCCGCTCGACGACGATCGGTCGCCCGCGCCCAGCAGGCCCGACGCGTTGGAGCTGCTGACCCGGCGCTGGCCGGTCGTTCCCGACGGGTCGTTCGTGCCGCTGCCCGATCCGGTCGGCGAGTTGCCCTACCGGCTGGAGCTTCAGCAGGTGATCGGCCCCGACCGCGCCGACGCGCTGGCCCGGGACCGCCGCCTCACATTCCACGCGCTGGGTGACAGCGGCGGCGACGTCGATCCGCTGCCTCAGCGCCGGGTGGCGGGCGCGATCACCCGCCAGCTCTACGGACCGCAGCCCGCGAGCTTTCTCTATCACCTGGGCGACCTGGTCTACCCGCACGGCGAGGAGGCGGGGTATCGGTCGCAGTTCTGGGGGGCGTACGCCGACTACCGAGCGCCGATCTTCGCTGTGCCCGGCAACCACGATGCCGACCGCAAGGCGGTTCCGGGCGGCTCGACACTGGACCCGTTCGTCTCGACGTTCTGCTCGGCGTCGCCGATACTCCACGATGCCGCGGTGGCGCCGCCGCGGCCGCCCTCCCGCCAGCCCAACGTGTACTGGACGCTCGTGCATCCGTTGCTGCGGATCATCGGGCTCTACACGAACGTTCCCGAGGGCGGGCAGCTGGCGGGCGATCAGCTGGCCTGGCTCGTGGGCGAACTGCGCGCGGCGCCGCCGGATACGGTCACGATTCTGGCGATGCACCAGCCGGTCTATTCGGCCGACGTCACCCACGGATCCAACCTGACCCTGGTCGACGTGCTCGACCGCTGCTCTCGCATGGCCGGACGATGGCCGGACGCGGTGCTGACCGGACACGCCCACTGCTACCAGCGGTTCAGCCGGCGCGTCGACGGACGCGAGATCCCGCACGTCGTCGCCGGCGCCGGCGGCTACCACGAGTTGCATTCGCTCGGCCGAGGCATCGGCCGGGTGCCGATGTCCTTGAGCGGACGAGACGGGCTCGAGGACGTCACGCTCGAGGACTACGAGGATCGCGCCCACGGCTTTCTGACCATCACCGTGACCCCCGGCGCGGCGGAGTTCGTCTACCACGCCGTCACTCTGGGGACCGTCTACCAGCGCGACGCCTTCGAGATCCGAACGCCCGCCAGTCGCTAGCATCGCCCGGCCACGGCGAGATAGCTCAGTTGGTAGAGCACACGACTGAAAATCGTGGTGTCCCCGGTTCGAGTCCGGGTCTCGCCATCACCTGAAAAGTCCTGTTTCGGAGGCTTCTGTGCCTGACGCCTCACGGGGACGTGCTTCGCGGTTCCGGGCGTTCTCGGTAGAGCGCGGCATCGGCCTTGGCAAGTAGGTCTTCGATCGAGTCGCTTGGCTGCAGTTCCGCAACCCCGACTGTCACTGACGCCGGCTCGGCTGCCTCTGCTAGGGCTGCGTTGACGAGGTCGAGCCGCTTTGTCGCATCGGCGGCGTTCAGCCCTGCGATTGCGCAGGCGAACTCGTCACCGCCATAGCGGATGATCAGGTCGTGGGAACGCAGCACTGCCCTGAGAGCATTGGCGACGCCGACCAGCACTCGGTCTCCGGCCGGGTGCCCGCGCGAATCATTGATCGCCTTGAGGCCGTCGACATCAACGAATGCCAGGGCGAGCGGCTGCTCTGCACGCCGTGCTCTGGCTATCTCGCGATCTAGCTCCAGCGACCCTGGGCCGCGAAGATACGTACCCGTCAGGCCATCGTGCGAAGCCCTTTCCCGGTCCTTGGCTGATGCCCCCCGGTCGGCCAGCGCCGCGTCGCGATCCAGTTCGGCTTCGGTGCGTTCGCTGGCCGCCGCCCCCCGGTCGGCGAGCGCCGCGTCGCGATCCGATTCGGCTTCGGTTCGTTCGCTCGCTCCCGCTCCGCGATCTTGCGAGGCTCGGCTCCGGTCGGCGGCAGCTTCTTGCCTGGACAGCGCTGAACGATTGAGGGCGGCGCGCGAGATCATGGCACTTGCCGACGCCTCGGCGTTCTCGGCGACGCGGTCGCGCCTGTCGGCGGCCTGGTCTCGCCGCTCACCGGCTCGGTCTCGCTCGTCACCGGCTCGGTCGCGCTCGTCACCGGCCTGATCGCGGGCGGCGCTAACTACGTCTCGCTGCCCAGCAATGACGTCGCGCTGCCCCGCTATTACGTCGCGCTGCCTGGCGGCTTCGTCCCGATCATCGCCGGCCTGGTCGCGTTGCTCGGCGGCTTGGTCGCGCTCGTCACCGGCCTGATCGCGCTCGTCGCTGGCCTGGTCGCGCTGCTCGGCGGCTTGGTCTCGATCGTCGGCGGTCTGGTCTCGCCGCGCCCCGGCTTGATCGCGTTCATCAGCGACTTGGTTGCGCTGGTCGTTGGCCTTGTCGCGCTGCACGGCTGCTTGGTGGCGCTGATCATCAGCGTCGTCGCGCTGCTGGGCGATGTGGTCGCGCTGGTCCTCGGCGGCGTCGCGCTGCTCAGCCACTTGATCGCGCGTCGCGCTGGCCTGGTCGCGCTTTTCCGAAGCCACCGACCCTTTCCCGGGTTTCGCCGAGCCATCCCTAGTGCTCAGAGCGGGCCTCCTGGGATGCGAGAACCAGCCGGCGAAGCAGTTTGCCGTCCGCGCACCGCCGACTACGGCGACAGTTTCGGATCACAATCCTGGCTCCCGACACCCGGTACAGGGAGGTCGCCCCGAGCGGTTCTTCATGCTCGCAGCGTACCGCCACCGCAACCAGAACGAGCAGGAATCCGGTGGGTCTGGTCGGCGCTGACGCTCCGTTTCCGCCGAGGTTGCATGACTCAGGCACACGAAGGCCGTGAACACGCTGCTCGCCTGGTATCGCGACGGCGTCGACGCCCGCCATCCGCGGCGAGTCAGCGCGGCGGCGGAGGCATGCTTGTGGCGATGATCGGCGAGGCGTCGGCGCCGTGGCGGGTTCTACTCGTCGCGCTGCGCGGTTGCCGGCGGCGGCGGTCACGCGATCCCGTGACCGGGGACCGCAACGCGGTCACAAGGCGAAGGCGCTGAGGCTGGGGAGGTGTGGATTTGTCCCGTTGCCTTGGTGCTGGATGAGGGCGTCGATGTTCGTGGCGATCATCGGTTTCGCGAAGTAGAACCCTTGGCATGCGTCAGACCCGAGCTTGGTCACCTCGTCGTGTTGTTGGGCGGTCTCGACACCTTCAGAGACGACGGTCATCCTGAGGCCGTGCGCGAGCTGAATGATCGCGGTCAAGATCACGTGGCTGCCTGGTTCGGCGGTGAGGTTGGCGATGAATTGCTTGTCGATTTTGATCGTGTCGATCGGGAGGTTGTTGAGGTAGCCAAGTGAGGAGTAGCCGGTCCCGAAGTCATCGAGGGCGAGTTGGACACCGAGTTCCTTGAGTTCGGCGAGCACGACCATCGCGCGTCGTTCGTCGTGGACGAACACGCTCTCGGTGATCTCCAGGGTCAGCAGACCAGGGTCGGCCGATGTGCTGTCGAGCACCCCCGCCACGACCTGCGGAAAGCCAGCGGACATGAACTGGTGCGCGGACACGTTGACTGACATGCCAATCTGCGCCGGTCGCTGGCGCTGCCATCGAAGGCGGTCTGACCACGCCTGCTGGAGCACCCATTTGCCAAGTTCGACGATCTGACCGGACTGTTCGGCGAACGGGATGAACACGGTCGGGGGCACCGCTCCACGGCTGGGGTGCGTCCAGCGCAGCAGAGCCTCGACCCCGGTGAGGCGACCGTCGACGGCGTCGACGATCGGCTGATAGTCGAGGTGCAGCTCTCCGCGACCAAGCGCGCCTGGCAGGCCTCGCGCCAGGCCGGCTTGATCTCCGGCGAGGTGCAGCTCACGCAAATCGAGGATCTGATGACTCCCGACGCGGTCTCGTTTTGACCGGTACATCGCTAGGTCGGCGTCGCGCAGCAGATCCTCGGGCGCGTCGATGCCCCGGCCGGTGAACGCGATCCCGATACTCGCGGTTACGGTCAACTCGACATCTGAGAGCACGAACGGTCGGGAGAGCTCGGCGTTGAGACGGACCGCGATCGGGTTAGCTGCTGATTGGTCAGCAAGATCCTCGCAGAGGACCACGAACTCATCGCCCGACAGACGCGCCAGGCTGTCCCCCGGCCGCAGCACCCCGGTCAGTCGCTTGGCCACGGCCACCAGCAACTCATCGCCGGCCTGATGCCCGTAAGTGTCGTTGACCTCCTTGAACCGGTCGAGGTCAAGGAAGAACACCGCCGATGTTTTGCCCGAACGACGCGCCGCCCGGAACGCGTGCTCGAGCAGCTCCAACATCAGCACCCGGTTGGGAAGCCCAGTCAGCGGATCATGCAACGCCGCCTCACGCGACTGGTCTGAGGAATCCTGAAGATCGCGACGGGCACGGGCATTGATGAGATATGCCGCCGCGACATCGGCGAGTGTCTGCGCCGCGATCATCGACTCCGGCGATAGCGGCCCCGTGGTTTCGCGGTATAGATCAAGGGCACCCAACTGAACGTCGTCGTGGCGCAACGGAAACGTGAACACTGCCGCCAGTCCGGATTCCAGCGCCCGCGGGGCGAACCTGGGGAAGCGGTCCTCGATGCGTAGGTCAGGCACCAAGATCGCCCTGTCGCGGCCATAGGCCGCTAGACACGGCCCTTCGCCCAGCTCGGTCTGAAGCTCCTCATAGCGCAACGCCGCCGGGTTTGAGGCAGCGACGTATTGCGGGTCAAGCCCCGAGTCGATCAAGGTCACCCCCGCCGCCGTCACCGGCAGGATGTCCGCGATCCGCTTGACCAGATGATCCAAAATTCTCTGGATCGGAAAATTCGTCACCATCGTGCGCGCGAACTCGCTCAAGACGTCCGCCAAATCCTCGCTAAGCACGATCCCTCCAACGACTGGCCGGGTATTGATCAGAGCCTGTCACTGAGCCCTCGGCTAAGAGCACCCTCGTGGTCTGCTATGGCTCGCATTGTACGTCACTATCATCGATCGTCAAATTCAGGGGCTGTCGTCACGTTTGGGTAGCCCCCGAGACGTGAACGTCGACCGTTCGCGAAGCAAGCCCGGGTCTCGCCATCACCTGAAGCAGACGGGCGCCGGAATCCGGAGGGCTGGTCACAGATCGGGCGCGTCTCCGATGTCAGGCTGCGGCTTGTTTGGTGTCCGCTCTGAGCTTCTGCAGCCCGAGTCGCATCCGGCCCTTGACGGTTCCGGTCGGGAGGCTGAGGTGCGTGGCGATCTCGGTGTGAGACAGTTGGCCGTAGTACGCGAGCGTGATCACTTCGGTTTGGGCGTCGGGAAGCATTGCCAGTGCCGCCTGTAGTCGCTGCGCGTCGTCTCGCTTGACCGCGGTCTCTAAGGGGTCGTCGACTCCAGCGCGGCGCTCAAGGTGATCGTCGGTCGCCCGTCGCGAGGCGTGCTTGCCGTCTCTGCGCGCAATATCGATCGCTCGGTAGCGGACGACCGTCAGCAGCCACGCTGCGACTGTGCCCTGTTGCGGGCGGTAGCTTGCTCGCCTGTTCCAGACAGACAGAAATCCGTCCTGCACAGCTTCTTGGGCGCGGCCGTCGTCACGACAGACAGCTCGCGCGACGCGGTAGGCCCGATCGCAGAAGCGATCGTAGAGATCGCCGAAGCTCTCCACGCTTCCGGCGCTGACTTTGGCCATCAGCTCACCGTCGCTCAGTGGCGCTGAATGTAGGCGGCTACTCGGTGGCGTCACGTGCGGGTCCATTCGGTGTCGCGACTGGCGCGGCGTCGAGGAAGAAAAGCTCGCACGCGACACCCGGGGTAGTCTGGTTCGCGCTCAAAAACGCGACCACGCGACGATGGGTCAGGCGTTCGATCGCTGCGGTGAACTCATCCTCGGTCTTGGTCTGAAACGCGACACGACCGTCGATCACCTCACCGCGTGCGCCGTCGGCGAGCAGAAGGTCCTCGCTGGCGGTGAGGATGTTCTCCAGGACGCAGACCACGATCTTGTCGTTGATGTAGGTGGTCGCGGTCGTGCGATCGTGGTCATCGAACGCGGCGTAGAGCTCGACCATCGCTGCTGAGATCGCGACCGTCAGTTGGGGCCATTGCGGCGAAGCCTCGATCGCCGTCATGCAGCCCGGTCGGCGCGTGCGGCGCGTGCGGCGCGCGGGTCCATAAACCTCAGTTCGCGTAGATCGTCACTCAGCTGACAGGCGAACCCATCCGGCTGAGGATCTCCTCGCCCGGCACCAGCGATCGAGACACTCGACGCCTCGGACATCATGACCTCCAGATTGCGGGAACTCGTATCAACCGCCGTCGGAACGACCGATCAACTCATCACGTCGTGAGCACCACACGGTCGGTGCTAAGGACTCAGATGGACTGTGACCGTTGGTCCCGCCGGATCGGACCTGACCGAGGCGTCGACGAAGACGGGAGTGGCGCGGCGCGAGCGATGCGGGAGGAGGGAGGGGCCAGGGTGGGCAGCCTGTTCAGGGCTGCCCGGGGTCGATCACCGGGGGGACGGTGATCGAGGTCAGCGCACGCCATAGCGAGCGCGAAGTAGGAGTCCTCATCGCCCAGGCGCGCGGAACGTGGCGCCCGCTCAGAACCTAGCTGGACAGCGCATACCAGCCCGCGCGGCCTCTGGGCGACGTGCCGCCCGTGCCGGAACGAGAGCCTGCCACGCCGCGCGGTCACGCGCCGGCGGACGCTCACGAGGGTGTCGAGGCCCAGGGAGTCGATCGACTCAAGTCCGGTGAGATCGACGATGAGATGCATCGTGCCGATCGCTCGCGCATCGAGCTCGCGGTCGAGCACGGTTGCGGTCGCTCGGTCAAGCGCGCCGGTGAGCCAGATGACCAACGCGGTTTCGTCGCGCTCCCAGCGGACCGCGAGCTGGCTCGCCGCGATCGGTTGGCCTACGCCGGCAACCCCGGCCTCCGCGCTCCCGATGTACCTGCGACCGGGCTGCGGACGGACCAGCGCGAGCGGCATTCGCGGCAAGCGACGCGCCGTCTCCCAGTCCCCTGGCGCCACGGCATCACCGCCTGCGCTTCCATCTGCCTGTACGCCCCTGTACGTGAGTTGCATGCTGCTCCAGCTGTCGGTCCCGGTATCTGACAGTGTCACCGGGGGCCGAAGTGACTCAAACAGCTGCATCACCGGGGGTTCGGGTGATGCGATCAGCACAATCTAGCGCTGATCGCACAACGGTACTCCCTTACAGCGCCTGTTGGCAAGTCAATATGAATCCGGGACAGAAGATAGCTACGAAATGGTTATCAAACGTACCCAACTATTGCACGCCTCCTCATAGGAAGACGGCATTCGGTCCTACTGGCGGGCGCGGTGAGCAGCGAGAAAGTCGAGGTCGGCGCGGTCCATGAGGTCCGTCGCGGAGTCCTCGGCGGTGAGCTCGGCAAAGCCGACTGTGATCGGGCCGGTGTGTGGGGAGGCTTTGAGATGTCCTGCGATGCCGTCAAACCGGCGACGAACATCCTCGATGGTGGCGTCAGAGACAGCGCACAGGAACTCGTCGCCACCGACACGGACCATCAGCTCATAGGGACGAAGGTGCGTCCGTATCTCCATGACGATGTTGGCGAGCAACGCGTCTCCGGCTCTGTGGCCAGCGGTGTCGTTGGTCACCTTCAGACTGTTGACATCCACGTACACGGCCACCAAGCGTCCATTGCCGCGACGCGCTCGGGCGATCTCATGTTCGAGCTGTTTCAGTCCCGGCCCGCGTTGCCACGCTCCGGTCAGCGCATCGATAGCAGCGGCGTCGCGCTCAGCCGCCGCCTGAGCGCGGTCGCGGGCTGCCAGTTCGCGATCCCGGGCGGCATGGCGCCGATCTTGCGCCGCCTGGACACGGTATGCGGCCGCCCGCTCACGGTCGGCCTGTGCGCGCTGCCGATCGCGGGCCGCTCGTAAGACGATCTGCTCCCTGGAAAGTGCGGGCTGAGCCCCATGGCCAGCGATGGCTGCAGCGAATTCATCGTCCCTGCCGGCAGCGTCGAGATCACGCGCGTCTGCCGCGGCATCGCGCTGTGAGGCGGCGAGGTCGCGGGCATCAGCGGCCGCATCTCTGTCCAGTGCCGTGTCATGCCGTCTGCGAGTAGTGTCGAGACGAGCGCGACCGGTCCGCTCACGGACCGCAAGACTGCGATCGTGGGCCTCACGATCAGAACCTTGCGTGAGCTCAAGGTCACTCGCGGCCTGATCCTCGTCTGCCGCTCGCTGATCTTCGTCAGAAGCAGCCTGGTCGCGATCCGCATGGGTCTGATCAAGATCAGCAGCGGTCTGATCGCTCTCCGCTCCAGTCTGATCTGACTCTGACCAGCTCTGATCTCGGTCAGACCGATCCAGATCGACTTCGACATCTGGCTTGCGGGGGATCGTTGGGCCCTCCCCGGGTCGCGGCACGACCGCTCCGGCCGCTCACGCTCCCCGCTGGCTCGCCGACGCACTCTACCGGCACCGCAGGAAACCGTCAGAGCCCGGGTCCCGAGGTCCCGCCCCACTGCTCGGGGATCAGATCGGCGATCGACTGGGTGAACGTCCAACCGTGGCCGGCGAGGTCGACGACGTTGTACTGGCGCTCGCCGTACGGGAAATCTTTGGGTCCGTCGTCGATCTCGGCGCCGTGTGCGCGCGCACGGTCGCAGTGAGCGTCGACCTGCCTGACTCGGACCATCACGCTGGCGGGGATGACCGGGCCGGTGTCGGCTCCGCCGAGCATGATCGCGCCGCCGTCCAGCTCGAGCACCGCGCGGTGGTCGTTGGCACGCCAGCGCTCGACGAACCCGAACGCTTCGCGGAGCCACGCGATCGCACCGGATAGGTCCGGATAGGTCAGCACCGGCATCACCCCGGCCGGCGGCATCGTGCGGTTCGTGAACGGCAAGGAGCCGCTGTGGGAGACGACCCCGACGACGTTCCCGGCGGGGTCGGTGAATGCCGCGAGGGTGCGTGGGCCGTCCGGCGTCGGCGACATCGTCACCGTAGCGCCGGCGCTGACGGCCTCGGCGAGCGTCCGCTCGACGTCCGCGACGTGGATCCAGCCGACCGAGCCGGCGTCGGTCGATGGGGCGCGGTCGGTGACCCACTGCCCGATCAGCATCGGCGCCTCGAAGTCCTCCGACGCCGGCGGATCGACCGTCCATCCGAACAGCCGGCCGTAGAACCGGGCTGAGGCCGCGACGTCCGCCGCGGCGATCTGGAGGTAGCAGAGCTGGCCGTGGACGAGGCCCGGAATCGACGTGGATTGCCCGTCGTGTTCACTCATCCAGGCACCACCTCGGTTGACGATGGACGTTGACGATAAAAACTATACAGCGATGTCAAGTTTATCCGGACGGCGCCGGCCGAGGATCGACGCATTGCGCAATGCCAACCGGATCCTCGATGCGACGGCCGAGACGATCGCCGCCGAGCCGGGCGCGAGCCTCGAGCAGATCGCGCGCGCGGCGGGAGTCTCACGTGCGACCCTGTACGCGCACTTCGGCGATCGCGACGGCCTGCTCGACGCGCTGACGGAACGCTCGGTCGCCGAGATGACAGCGGCGATCGCGGCCGCGCGCCCAGATCAGGGCGGTGCCGACGACGCGATCGATCGGGTGCTGCGCGCTGCTTGGAGCACGATCGGGCGCTACCGGGGGCTGGTCATCGTCAACCGCCGGCTCGACCCGCCGGAGCTCAGGGCGCGGACTGCGCCCGCGACATCACTGGTCCGCGCGGTGATCGAGCGCGGCCAGGCGAGCCGCGAGTTCGACCCGGATCTGTCTCCCGAATGGCTGCTGCTGGTGGTGCTCGATCTGATCCACTCGGCCAGCCGCCAGGTCACCGCCGACGCGCTGACGGCCGAGCAGGCCGAGCGAGCGCTGCTGCGCAGCGCGCACGCGGCGCTGCGATCCCACCGGCTCTGAGCCGCCTCACTCAGGCGACGATCAGCGCCGGAATATCCGCCTCAGTCGGCTTGAGGAGCCGCGTCACGCAGCGCACGCGCGCGGCGCCGCTCAGCCGCCTCGGCCTTGAGCTCGGCTTGCTTGGTCGAGTCCGCGACGATCCGGGCCGCGCGCCGGTCGGCGGCGCTGACATACGGTTTGATCGAGTGCACCGATTTGGTCACTGTCTTCTGCGTCGGCATGTTCCAGCTCCTTGGTCTGTTGGTCTCTGAAGTCGTTGGCGAGCGCGTCACAGAACGCCGATCGGGAGCACGAATCGGCGTGGCGCGCGGTTCGGTCCCGAGGTGCTCTGGACCTGATCGCCATGCAGGCCGCGCCGACTGGTGGACTCGATCCGCTCCGGCGTTCCGGCGTGGGCGACGATCCACGCTTCGATCGCGGCGCAGTCGGCGCCGGCGGCACGGATCGCGGCGCGTTCGATGACGTGGCCGCCGCCGGCGACGGGGCGGGCGAGGCGGACCACGACGGCTCGGATCGAGTCGTCGTCGGTGACGGGTGCGCTCGAGCTAGGCATCGAAGTGCCAGCTCACCTGTCGAATTCGGTGACCGTGTATGCGTGATGTCCGAGGACATCCCGCACGCTGGTCGTCGTTCCGTCGTCCGCGTGCCGCCAGACGACGAACGGCTGATGTGAACCCATGTCGAAGATCGCGAGCACGGTGCCGCCGCGCAGCGGGTCGGGCAGCCCGACCTCGGTGACGCAGTCGGTTCCCTCACGGCGCGTCCAGAGCTGCGCGATCCGTTGGATGTTCGGACGGCTGCCGAGCTCGAGCTCGATCTGCCGGCACATCTCGCCGTACGCGCGCTCGATCGCGCCGGGGGTGCCGCTGATTCCCGGGATGTAGAAGGCGGTCATCGGTGGCTCAGAGTCCGCGGTTCCGAGCATCCTCGGCCAGGGCGGCGCTGATCGCCCCGGGCTGGGTGTGCGCCTGGAGTTCGGCGATCATTCTTGCGTGACGCTCGGACTCTCTGTAGACGGAGTCCTGAAAGCCCTCCAGCAGGCGCTCCAGATGTCCCACGCGCGCCTCGAGCGAACCGATCCGGTCGAGATCGACCGAACTCCCGGCATCGCCGTCTGGCGCCGTTACGGCTACGGCTGCGGCTGCTCGGCGGACCTGGCGGACCCGCCCGACCAGCCCCTCCAACTCACCCTTCCTCATCGCCGGTGAGCTCGCCGGCTAGGCGGAGCGGCGCGGCCGAGGGGCAACGAGGGGATAGCGCTGACGCTCTTCGTCGGTCATCTGGCGGATCACGAGTGATCCGCTTTGCACCTGCTC
>Ga0302325_10023124_pt1 | contig 12971 bp, 11 predicted proteins | sample Palsa_T0_2_FD_201948 | JGI IMG/M metagenome (GOLD analysis project Ga0302325, IMG submission 201948) | Peat permafrost microbial communities from Stordalen Mire near Abisko, Sweden - Palsa_T0_2 | ecosystem: Environmental > Terrestrial > Soil > Palsa > Peat permafrost | place: Sweden: Abisko... | reverse complement strand
ATTGTAACTCTCGCCTTGGAATGATGGCTTGTAATGCGAATCGATGTATTGGGGCGTCACTTTTTGAGGCTGTGGACTCTCGGATGGGGAGGAATTAATATCATCGCGGATGCTTTCACGAACATCGTGGATGCTCTCGGCACGAAGCATTAACAATTGGATAAGGTCTGCAGCGGGACGGGCGAATGGGTTTGAGGCTTGAATCGAGTTCATTCGGGCGATACTCTCTTTGATGTGAAAGAGAGCATTATCAAAAAGTTCGTTGTTTTCGGACGGATAGGCAATGTACACAACCATAATTGCTGTAGCGGCCTCGATTGTGAAGAATGCAAGCGCATAAAGTTTATAGTGCTGGACACCGAGAGTTCGCCAGTGTGCCTTTTGAGCCTGAAGAACTTTAATCCCGGCTTTGATGACTTCTGTGCGACTCTGAGGGACGGTGAACATCGAGTATCGATAGGTTACGACGAAGAAGAGCCAGGTTGTGCAGCGGAGATATTCTCGCTGTGGCTTGAGCCACGGACATTCGATGTCCCATTTGGTGTCGGGGTTCTCGAACCGGAAGGGAGGCGGGAGGCCTTCTATGTATGCCTTCATCTTCTGTTGGTGTTGTTGCATCTGGGCATAATCCTGGGGATTAAATTCTCTACCAAGAAGTCTTTGAAGCCCCGGTAGTTGGGAAAGAGCTCGGTACTCTATCAGCCGATGCGTAAATTGTGTAGGCTTCTCATATGGCTGTCTCTCGATCGGGATATTCAGAGTTCGATCTACAGGTGTTGCAGCATCCAGTGGCACCGTGAGCGACCAGTCTTCAGCAGAGGCGGCTGTCGGCTTTCCCAATACTATACTCATTTGGCTCTCGAATAGTCAGCTTCAGTTTGATCATTGCACTGAAAAACGTATGACATACCTATCCCAGAGAAAAAGATTGACCATCACACGTCGACGTATCTCATGGTACCAAAGCCTCGAGGGCGTAAGTTCCACACTGTCCGCTCTCAAATTATTGTCATCCAGATGCAATCCAACCTCTTCGGCATCCCTAATGACTTGGCCCACCATTCGGTAAGCTTCAACTACATATCCGAAGCTCTTGAGCAAGGTAATTCGAAGGAAGCCGGCTTGAACGGAGATGAGATTCAGGCTTTCTTTGTCGAATAGGGCCAAAAGTTCGATGCCAGAGTCGCTGTAGCTTTTGGCCAAATCATCAAAGGATCTACCCATGCAAAGGTCACCCAAGGATCGATCGTAATCCGGTGGCAAGAATTGAAACGTACAGCCTACGACTTGAAAAAGAAGAGAGGGAAACGTGTAGACGTCCGATGAGATGTTTACTTGTTCTTCTGAGAAAATACTGTGTGATACTTCATAAAAGTCACGAAGTTGTGACATGAAGTAATTGCGATCAATGATACTGTATTGCCAATTGACTTGGTCGAAGAATATATCGACTAAGATATAGATGTAAAGTCTCGGAGGCAGTCCTCTGAGAAGACGGAGGTACTTGTCGTTTTGAGACGGTGATCTGGACATGGCTATGTCGGGTTGCTCGTGCTTCAGAGTAGCTGCGGAGTCAACCCGGGAGAGTTCATTTAAGATGGCCAGGGTGTTACTCGCACCGGTCTTCGAATATCCGAACATCTTGAGATCAGGGCCCTTGGAGGGTGGATGTGTAGCTGGCCGTTGTTGGTCAGTCGAAGGGCTTTTGGACTTCGAAGCCACAGTTCCTTCGCCGATTGGAGGGTACCGACGAGACGATCTGTAATAGAATAAACAATATTAGTTTCCATAACTAAAGAGTGCAAGCCTTTGTAGTTCTGGCAGATTGGTAGTCATACGCTACAGCTGCCTCTTCATATTGACATGTCTGGTGATTGTCGCGACGCACGCAAGTTGAACAAGGCGTCCGACGATCACACTAGCCACAGTTAGATTCAACTTTGCCTCAATAGCGGGACCGGGTAATGGGCAGGAGGGTAGTACTCTGTATTTCCCTTGCCGACAATTCGTGCAACTGAAGGATATTCGGTTCCGCTGTCGCCGGGGGCGTTGGCTCTGCATGATTAGAACGCGGCAAGAAGCGCAGGATGAACGTGACAGCTCTTGATGTCGGCGTTGTTAGAAATTGGATTGCCTCGGAACGGAGTTACGAGACTCTTCGAGGTTGGTGGGTTATCACGAAGGAAGTCAAATGTGTGCGACGCTGACTCTGGTGTCTGAGCCGTGCCCCACTGAAACACGGCTCAGGACTGGCTCGTTATGTGAACAGGGGCCGGGGCGGGGTGGATGGCTAGCTGGTGTGGGGAGATCCAGCCACCCACAGGCTTCGTGCCATAAACCGTGCTTCGTAAATTCGAGTAAGCGAAAGGAACAAGGGTATGGAGGTACATATCGCGGATACGACTGGAATTACAGGTGAACGAAGGTAGTGGTTCGGTGCCAGAATGCTGCAATATTCAGCTATGCTCAGTCAAGTCCCAAAAAGATAAGTATACACCTTAGTTCAACAGGTCAAACTTACTAGGCACAGAAGGAGACATATCCTCGCTCCAGACTTGCAATACACTAACTGTAAATTTTTTTTTTTTTTTGAAGGCCTTCGTCCCATAATTATCAATCATGCCATACACCAGTGAAATCCCTCGGTAACTGGAAAGCCGATCAATGCATGAGTCTACGAACCTTTAACTCCCGCCCCCTATGCTGTACTAGTAATCGGCGCAGGAATCGGCCTCGTCAAGTCTGGAGGGCTTCCACCCTTTGCTGAAGCTTTCCAAGCTGAAGGTTATGCCGCTATAACACTCGACCCCCTCTCCTTTAGCAGCAGCGAAGGCACTCCCCGAAACATTCTCAGCCCCAAGAGCTACAAGACTTCCGCGATGTCATCGCCTGGTCAGGGGCAACACGTTATTCGACAACGAGAAAATCGTCGCCTGGGGAAGCAGCTTGGGAGCAATGCATCCCACAGCACTGATCGCAGAAGATCATAATTTTGCAGCGGGTATGGTGCAGCGCCCAGCGGTAGATAGATTTCTATCAGCGTTGCAGGTCCCGCTCTGGCAGTCAGTACCGCTGACTTTCCTCGCATTGCTGGATGTCGTCAGGTTGTGGTTTGGGATTAGGCCTCGTGTATCTGACGACAGCAAACACCGGAAAGAACAAGTTTGCTCTGTTGCCAGCTCCAGATGTCCCGGAAGGCTGGGCACGCCTCATGCTTGAAGACGATAGCGCTTTCCTCAACCAGATCTCCGCGCGAGGTCTTCTCTCCGTACTTGTCCATCGACTGGGTCGCCATACTGGACGCAGCATCAAGCCATATCTGGTCGTCTGCAATGAGCATGATACGGTAGCAAATCTCCCAGCTGCAGAGAAAGCTGCAAGAGATGCGCTACTGGGCGAGATTCCCTATGTCATTGGCGATGGTGACGAGAGATGTGCCGACAATGGTTAACTCCATATTGACCGGTCATAGAAAGGTGCACAAGCTGTGAGGGCAGTGAATGTCAGCAGAATGTCAAAGGATTGGGTTGATGTGCTGACTGATGAAAAGGTAATTATATAACGTTGCTTTCTCGTGATATAATTGAAGGGATCCGCATCTTCTACTTCAGTAATTTCCGCTCCTTGAATACTTCCATCTGGTCCTCCCAAGGCTTGCCCACCGAATGATGACAGTTCAACATCCCATGAGTGTTTGAAATTCCGACCGGGATCGAAGTTTCTGGACGGAGGGCCAGCTATTCGCCGAAGATTTTGTTCATGGCCTGAAGCATACATTCCCATGGGTTTTCCAGACATTGAAACTAGGTTGAAATTCAAGGGAAAGTCTTTGAGATTATACCTTGTGTCGAATGCAAGAGAGAAAGTTAGTTGTATGTCAGCGACCTTGTGTATTGGCTTGTGAGAAGCTGTCGGTCAATCGAAGCCCACCTACTGGTTTTCTTGGAAGTGCAAATGATGTGTCGAGATAAGTTTTAGTTGGGAGATATTTGACTGAGACTTTTGAAACCAAATGAAGCTCATCCTCGGACGTCAGCAAGCTGAAGATCTTAAATCGCCTCTTCTTCTCGCGCAGAAACAGTCTGGTTACTCGAAATGTTAACCGTCGTTTAAGGCTGTCAGCACGACAAGGTCACTTAACGGTACGTGTCAGAGATACGTGATTGGATCTTCCGGGCATAGAGAGTAACATTGAGGCCCTGCATGTCAAAGGAAAGTGTAGTTCGCCAGAACTGAATGTTCTTGGGAGTGTGGAACATTGTGATTCAAGGGCGGGCGCTTCAGTGTCCTGAACTATCTGGCTCACTTGGGGCAGTAGTAGGATGAGACCGCAGGTTCATGAGTTCGAGGCAAGCACAACGTTCCATATTCCCATATTCCCATATTCATTTTCATCATCGACCGACTGGTCGAGCTATGATACACCTCCATAATGATCCAGAGAAACTGGATGAATGAGTCAGCCACCTTCGATCATGCAACCCGCGCCAGCTTCCAGCCAGAAAAATTTGCTAGAATATGTAGAACATTCAATAATTAAGCTCTCCCGAACCACCACCAGCAACAGCGTCCAAGTCTTCATAGCTCTTTAAGCTTCTCCCTTGTACCGCCTCCCTAGGGCCGACTGCCGCACCTCCTGCAGCACCATCTCCCCATCTTCCTGCACCACTGCTTGCGCCGCCACGCCTGGATCCAGGAGGCGGGCTCAACCTGCCGTTTTCACCATAGCGCTGGTTGGGTCGCCTGTCATACGGTCCTGCTCGAGCGTTGTTCTGGTATTGTCTACCGCCTCGGCGAATCGGACCCGCACCACGACTATCACCGCCGAATGGGGCAACAGCATTGGTGAAGAAAGGAGCGAATTGGCCTGGTTGACCGAATGCTTGCATAGGGGCCATGCCGTTGCCTGTTAAGCCGAAGTTTTGGAGGTTGAAGCCTCGAGGAGTCCCGGCTGGCATATGACCATTGGATGGAGGGAAGTGACCGTTGCTATTGGCGTCGGATCTTGACGGGGCGATATGAGCAGGGTCGAGAACATATGTGTTGACGAGGTCAAACTGGAAAAGTGTTAGTCAGGGTCTTCAATTCAAACATGCACTGCCTACATCTTTCTTCTTTTCCTCAAGCCATTCCGGATGACGCTTCTCGACATGCTTCTTCCAGAAATGCTCCTCTTTGAAAAGCTTTTGACATTCTGGAACACGACATCTGAACTTGTGCTCATCCTCCTGCTTGACAAACTTGGTCAACTCCTCTTTCAATGCCTCCTCCGTTGGTCTGCCACCAAGCTTTCGGACATCCGCAGAATCGGGATCGAGCAGTTGCATAAGCTTTTCTTCAAAGGTCCTGACCCAGTTGAATGCACGTTGAAGCTGTTGATCGGCCTTTGTTACTGTGCTATTTCGTTGAAATTTTCGGTCGCCCCCGGGAGAAAGTGCATCAGAGTCCATTTCATCCATCAGATCGGTTCCAGTTCGCTTCTTACCTGGAAAAGCCTCGCCAAGCACACTGGCTCGCGCAGCAATTTTGCCGGCGGTACTCAGAGTATTGCGTGGTCGTCGGAGATGTCCACCTGGGCACTTTCGCGTGAGTTCGTGAATCGAGTCGCTTTCAAAGACACAGAAAAAGCAGAAGTTAAAGACTCGTCGAAGATACTCGACCATAAGGTCAAGTTGCTTCTTCTTGACAAGTAGATCCTCGTCATCGACCTCATCATCCAAAGCACCTTCTTCCTCTTCCTCTTCCTCCTCCTCAATCTCCTCGTCCTCATCCATGGCTTCGTCAAGACCAATGAAATCGCGAGATTTCTTTGTCTTCCTGACAGCGGGAGCAGTGACTGGTGGTACAAGTCGACCTAGATTCTTGAGCTCCTCAACCCGCTCCTCAATCTTCAGTACAGCATTGAAATCGGAACCAAAGTCTTCCTCGTATTTTTGAACCAGTCGTTGAGCAAGTTCGAGATCCTTCTCAATACGCTCAGGTGCTGAGAATAGATCCCAGAGAGCCTTTTTCCGAGGTGCAGTGGGTGGAACATGTACACCAACATGACAAGTGAAGTCCCCTCGAACCTCGTCCTTGACAGTCTTGCCATTGATGGCTTCTAGGGCCTTCTCAGCCGTTGATGGCAGTACTGCAGGAGAGAGCGGAATGTCTCCATCCTCATCCTTTAGTTCTGGACGATCAACAATTGGAGCAGTCTCAGGTGCAGGATGAAGCATAACCCAACCAATTCGGTGGTACCGCTTGCTGGGATTTGGGTCACTCAAACTCAACCATTTGAAGCCTCCCTCATCCTCGCCTAGATGTTCTTTGCAAAAAGCTTCCAGATTTTGTCGACTGACGTGGGGAGCGATAGTCTTGATCAGAAGCGTTGGTTGGAAAGCGTTTTCATCTCTGATATCACTTCCTCGGGAGGGAACGAGATCACCCACGCCAAGAACCTCATTGGCAGCAGTTGTCTCTCCTTCTTCCTTTTCAATGACCCCACCGGCGCCGTTACTTTCGCTCTTGGGAATGCCCTCCAATGAATACTCGTCGAATGTTCCGGAGTCGAGATCTTGCTCCCATTGACTGTAGTTGCTTCGTCGGAATTCATTGAGCTGTTTGCGCAAACCATCTCTAACTTCTGCGAAGTATCTTTCTTGAAACCACTGCTCGCCTTTGTGCTCCGCAACAAAACTTTGAGCCATCTTTGCCTGAAGCTCTTCCTTGTATGCGTCATATGCAACTTGAATCCTGGCCTTCTCCTTTTCACGGTCTTCCTGACTATCACGAGATCGCAACGGCTCTCTCTTACCAGTTCTTGCCCGCTCCTTTTCCTCCTTGATCTTCTCATTTGTGCGCCACCATTCGCCAAAGTATGAAAATCCGACTTGGAAAGGTAGAGTAGCGGGGTCTGCCAAGGGATTAACTGTGATGGGAGGAGGTCCTGAGTCTTGGCCTGGAACGTATCGATCAATGTTAACAGGGCCGGGGGAAATGCGGCGGCTCTCGCGGTCTCCTCGATCCCTCTGTCTGCCATAATCATCCCTCGGAACTCGACCTGAAGGCTCGTAACGATCGACAGCTATGGGAGAGCGAGACCGATCGCGTGCACGACGGCTTCGATCGACTCCTGAAGAAGAAAAGTGTAAGTACAATGGTCAATCAATGTTTTAGAGATGCAAGGAGGTAGTATGCACAACAGTCCGAGTACTGCAGTAAATGTATGTGTAACGCCGTTACTAGCCCTGCCTTTACAGGTAACGCAGACCACAGCCGCCCCAAGGTGAGATGAGAAGAAAATTGTATCTTGAGATAAACGTACCAGGGGATCTGCCACGATAGAATGTATCGATGCGCGGGTTTTCCGCTCGATCAGTGGATCTATAGCCCTCATCGCGACTACTCCAGCTTGTTCGCTCGGGGGGTGATCTTGCCGAGGCAGGGTCTCTGTAACCAGGGTAGGCATCCATTTTGTAGGTTCGGCTTCGAGGGATAGCGCCAGGAGGACGGTTTGGGAGATTGGGTAGGACAATGGGGTGCCTTTTAGGGGGTTCGTAAATTCCTCTCGTTTGTTGCTTGTCGTTATGTGACACCTGGTGGTTGTGATTGTCCCGGAGAGGCAGGGACAACGAAGACGCTACTACTGCTGTTTGGCGACATGATTGCCTGTCAGAGGATTGTTCAAAAAGAAGTGGGAGATTGAGCGGTAGTGAGTGAATCAGGGTGCAGGCAGATAATAATTTTTGAAGGGAGAGAAAAAGAGGGAGGAAGGAGGTCAGCGCCTATCAATGGCTAACGAACGACGACGACGACAACTGTCGGATCTAAATGTACGATAAAGAATGGGGGGGATTGAGAGAAGGATAGATTGAAGAGTGTGCTGTTTGAAAGGTACGGAGGCAGGTATTGTAAAAGGATTGACGAACAAGATTGAGTGTGTCCTCGCGCATAGCGATCCTCATCCAAAGCAGAGTTGGAGAGTTGAGGAGGATGAGGAGGAGGAGATGAAGATGGCCTCCGCGGCGTGGATCGTTGAGGATGCGACGAAGCCATGGCCGGGGCTGGGCGAATGATTCAGTAGTGGACCAGTGGCCGTGCGATTTGGGAAAAGTACATGCGCGTCGGGGCGCCAGGCAGGAAGAAGCTTGGCTTGGCCGAAGGGGAAGGAGCTGAGCGAGTCCTGATTGGCGAGCCGAAATGGCCGAAATACGACGACCTGATTGGTTCTGGATATTAGCAAAACCGGACATCGGCCGATTCCCATTTAGGATAAGGTTCGCGTCGCAGGCGCTGATTCAACAGGGGACTCCAGCCAGGTACGAACGGTTCACTTTCAAGTTTCAAAGGCATGACCTGATCGATGATCCAGCACTTTTGGTGGTTGATTGATGGGACCACCTTCCACCAAACCTCTGCTTCTTTCCTCCGCTTGTCAACCACGTTGTTCAGCAGCGTTCACAACATTGGAGAATCGAACAATTGCACAGGTGAGTTGTTTAATGTTCCATTGTTGTCCGTGTACTATACTGTACATTCCTTCTTCCTGCAGCTATGAAGCGACGTCATCGAGGTGGGGAAGCTCAAGATGAGCTCCACCCTTCCACCACGACCCTTTGCAATGTCCCACCTGCCTCAGATCATTGAACCTCAATTGTCTCATTAATTTCAGAACACAGAGCTTCAGTTCTAACAAATCAATCAACACAGGCCCGCAATAATGACGACCTATATCCCCTCTATCACCCTGCCAGCAATGGTATTCTCTAACCCCGCAGCATCTATCCTCCTCCCCATTGCCCTGGGCACAGCCGTTGGATTCTCGGTCCAGCGTATATGCTCCCCTCCCCATTTCTAATCTACAAAGCTGATATTTCTTCTTCCTCAGCGAAAGAAACCCAAAAAACCTACATGGCACTCAAGCAACCCCCTTACCGCCCACCACCCCAAGTCTTCGGCCCCGCATGGACTCTCCTCTACGGCCTCATGGGCTTCGCCGCCTACCGCGTAAGCAAGCTCCAGACCATTCTTTCCTCGTACCTTCTTCCCCACCCCGTAGACCAAATATCTTCCCATAGCAATCACATGCTGACTTTCTCCCCAGGCCTGTGACACTGGCCTGAACACCCTCGCCTCCGCCGAAAAGCACGTCCTCTTCAAGCAAGGCGCAACCCTCTACACCATCCAACTCGGCCTCAACCTCCTCTGGATGCCCCTCTTCTTCGTCGCCAAGCGACCCATCGAAGCCACCGTCGACATCGTCGCCCTCACCGGCGTAACCGGCTACCTGACCTACATCTGGGGCCAAGTCGACCCGGTCGCCGGCTGGGCACTAGTTCCGTATCTGGGGTGGTTGGGATTTGCGACGTATTTGAGTGCAGGCGTGGGGTATTTGAATGAGTGGAATTTAAAGGATAAGGAGGTTGAGGCTAGTCCGTTGGGCAAGGCGACCAAGTATGTTGATGAGAAGGAGTAGAACTCCACTTGTGAGCTTGCCAAAAGTGGGGAGTGTGCTTGATATGGTGGATTAGCGGGAGATATGGTTTGGGAAAGGACACGGTGCTCGGATTCAGGCAAGCAAGGGGAAAGGGGAGGTGATCATTGGGTTTGCTTTCTTCGCTTGCGTGCAATTGGGATGGGGAAATAGTCTTTTCAATGCAGAACTCCTCACGATTTCATTCCCTAACGAGCAAAGTGACGCCCAGACTATTGAAACTTTGACTCGAACTGATTGCTTTTTATATTGCAATAAGAGCCGTCTAGGCTCCAGATCTCTGCTCTATTGTTGCTTTTGACTCCTTGATATGCATCACCATTTTTAGTTTAAAAATATGCCCATTCCCACAGGCCACACTGCTAGCCCACCATCCATCTTAAAACGCCTTAAAATGTGCCCATAGTTAACTGCAAACTGCCCGCTCAACTATCAAAAAATCCCTCCCGCTCCTCTATGCAAATCGCTCATTCATCCCGCCCATGCATGCACGCACACCAAAAATGCCCAAAACAACACCACTATCTTTTGCATCTCAAGAAAGGTGCAAATTCCCCTTCAACGCATCAAAAATGATAAAAATAAACGCCGAGCTGGGCGCACTCCTCGCAACCGTAATCCCACACCCCCGATACAAACCCCTAACACCATAAACCCTCCAAATCGCCCTCCCCTCCTGCCAAAACTTGACTTTCTCTGCCTTGGAGTTCACAGCTACGGTTTGCATGCGGCTCTTGATCGTGTCGGCGGGGAAGAAGAGGAAGTTGTAGGACATGCCTGCGCTGGCGCCTGCGATGGCTTGTTGCCAGAGGGGGAGAGGAGCTAGGTCGGGGGAGGAGATCGTGGGGAGGTTTTGTGGGTTTTGTGGTATTATCGGGGAAGAGGGGGGTGTGGAGGTGATGTTAAGGTGTCTGAAGAGGAGGGTGACGGTTTCTTTGCTGCCGAACCAGGCTGCGCAGCCGCCTGTTTCGCGGATCAAAGTCCCCAGTTGCCCGTTCCAGAATCCGCGGAATCCTTGGTGGCGGAACACTTCTCTGATGACGGAGAGCGGTCGAGGTGCTGCTTGTGGGACACCGGGGGTAGCTGAAGCCGGGACTTGGATTTTGCATTTTACAAGCTCGACGGGAGTGAGGACGAGACTTGTGAAAGCGCCGGAAATGGCACCTGTTAGCCACAAAGCAGAGAGGGGGAGCGGTTGGTCTCGTGCGTAGAGCTTAGTTGTAAAGAGGAGTTCGCGGCCTAGGCGTTCCCAGAGGAAAAGGGAGGAGGTTTCGAGGGCGGCGCCGACCAGAGGGGCCGAGATTCCGCGGTAGAGACCTAGAACCCCATCGGTACGGATTGACTGGCGGAAGCAGTCGAGGGGACCGGTGTAGCGGAGGGGGAGATGGTCAGGTTGGGACTGTAGACGCACTTTGACGGTATCAAAGGGGTATTCGATGTATTTACCAGCTACGCCAGCAATCTAAAGGCGTTAGAGAGGTGTATAAAGTGAGTCAGATGTTCAACTTACAGAGCCAAATAGTATATCCTCCACAGCGTCCACGAGTGCTTCCTTGCCTTTTACTGCAAGAGCAGGAGGAGGTTGTTCAGCAGCAAAATCTGCTGTTGTAGCTGTAGCCATCTTCTGAAGTAGATTTTGTACTATGGAGCTTCCGTGATTAGTGGCTGGGTAGAAAGGAGGTTATTGGATTTTGCTGGAGCTCGAGTCTCCGTCGAACAACTCGAGTATGCACTATTGAGGAGAGTGTCCGTATTCACTCCAACCAATTGAGCTGTGGGCGTATTGGTTGAGTATTAAACCAGGTATTCGGACTCTGGCGTCACTGGTTGCACAAGCCTCAGGGTGCTCGGTAACGAGCAGGAAGAAGTCCCGGTAAAAGAGATGTTGGAAGGCGCCCCGGCGCAGGAGAGCAAGAAGGCGAACAATGCACTTCTTGCTTTTGTCAGACTGCCATCAGATTTTGTGTGCCAAGATGCGAAGTGTGGAGAAATTCGAAAGTTGTCGTCGAGCCTTATCGGAGAATGCTATCGGGGGCATTTCGAGGAGCGGTCAAGTGATTGTGGTGAGGCGTTTTCGAGCAAAACAACGCATGAACACGTATTGCACAACGTGACAGTTGGTTGTTTGCGATAGAAGAGGGACAAGTGGGCTATGTTGCAGGTTTTATAAAGTAACGATTCACGTTTTGTTCAGGGAAAAATCACGCAAGCAATGGGAGAAAATATTTCGACGCCTAAACGGTTGCGGCGGGGCTAGCGCAAAATCTTTATCTGCATACGGCACTTTTTCTCTTCCCGATAAGGACTCCATTCGAGATCATCCACGACCTCGAATTCAGTCAATATTCCCTTTTCTACCCTCCGACAAATTCAAGATGTCGGCGGAAGTTGCAAATGATGCGGCTCCTCGGGGAGTGATTTCCCAGGGCATGCGCAAGAATGGTAAGTCTACACACTACTTTTAAACTGCGACCATATCCTAACAGCGCACCAGGAAAGCAATGGCACGAACCGAAGACCGCATTTCGACCAAAAGCAGGCAGTTCATCGTTCGAAAAACGTCAAGAAGAACGGAAGGCCATGGCAGTTGTAAAGGCCAAGGAGAAAGAGATGAAAGATGAAAAGGAGGCCGAGAAACAGGTTCGTTACGGATGATAGATTTGTTACCGACGCCAAGTGACTGACAATGGACTGCAGAGGAGGATCCAAGTCATTAAAGACAAGCGTGCTAGGAAAGAGGAGAAGGCTCGATATGAGAAGCTGGCGGAGACAATGCATAGAAAACGGGTGGAGAGGTTAAAGAGGAAGGAAAAGCGGAATAAAATGCTAAAGTCCTGATTGGGTATGAATTTGCTTGGCATGGAAAATGGCGTTGGAGTTGGGGAGCATGGTGCCTAGGAGCAACTGGGACCATTTTCCCAAAAGCAGGCTTCAACTGCTCCTCAACTGCAACCACTTCAACGACGAGTCCGAGGATACTGTTCTGAGTACGGACGGGACACTGAACGAGGCAACTGGTAGGATACCACCCTGAATATCCAATCTCGACCATAGAGAGAATGGAATTTGGGACGCCCGAAGCGTGCAGAAGTATCTGGTCCATATAGTATCAAGGAACATTCATATAGTCTCTTGATCTTACTTCTAGAGTCAAATCCCTACAATACAGATCGAGCTCCAGTATTCTTGAAAAACCATTGTGAATTCTCAACAATACCTCCACGTGATAACTGCATTCTTGGCTCCCCCGCCTCACCGCACAAGCTCCAACCTGCTTCAGCCTCGTTTGCAACTTGAACAACCTCACAAAATATACCTCCTACCACCCATGCAATGTCCAATCCTCTCCCGGAAATCTCTTCCAAATCCGCCAATCCAACTTCACCAACTCGTCCTAAACATCTCACAACTCGCTCTATATCAGAAATCCACAAGCATCACCACCACCCGCATCTCCATCCCCCAAGTCTCCATCGTAAGAAGGAAGATGTAGTGC
>Ga0302325_10023122_pt1 | contig 12972 bp, 13 predicted proteins | sample Palsa_T0_2_FD_201948 | JGI IMG/M metagenome (GOLD analysis project Ga0302325, IMG submission 201948) | Peat permafrost microbial communities from Stordalen Mire near Abisko, Sweden - Palsa_T0_2 | ecosystem: Environmental > Terrestrial > Soil > Palsa > Peat permafrost | place: Sweden: Abisko... | reverse complement strand
GTAGATGTCGGCAAGATCGAGGTCGACCGTGGGCCCGGCGGCTTCGTCGAACAACGTCGCGGCTAGGGCAGCTTTGCGATCTTGGAGCTCGAGAATGCGCTCTTCGACGGTGTCCTCAGCGATCAGCTTGTAGACGAAGACGTGTTGGTCTTGGCCGATGCGATGCGCGCGGTCCGTGGCCTGGCGTTCGACGGCCGGGTTCCACCATGGATCGTAGTGGATAACCGTATCGGCGGCGGTGAGATTGAGGCCCGTACCGCCGGCTTTGAGGCTGATCAGAAAAATCGGTACCTCGCGGTTTTGGAAGCGTGCGACCGGTGTTATGCGGTCGCGCGTATCGCCTCGCAGTTCCACGAAGGGCATATTGCGCTTAGCAAGCTCCGGCACGATCAAATCGAGCATCGAGGTGAACTGCGAGAAGAGCAAGATGCGGCGCCCATCGTCGACCAGGCTCTCGAGCATCTCCATGAGTGCGTCGAGCTTTTGCGATTCGTCGATTCCTGCCGCCGCGTCGAGTTTGAGCAGACGCGGATCGCAGCAGACTTGGCGCAGCTTGAGCAGGGCGTCGAGCACGACGATGCGACTGCGCGCGAGCCCGCGGCGTTCGACTTCGTCGCGCACGCGCTTGTGCATGGTGAGGCGAATCGTTTCGTAAAGGTCGCGCTGCCGGCCACTGAGCGGTACGCGTTGCACGATCTCAGTCTTTTCTGGAAGCTCCTGCGCGACGCCGTCCTTCGTGCGGCGAAGCAGGAAGGGTTTGATGCGCGCACCCAGCGCCGCACGGCGATCCGAGTCGCCATGCTTTTCAATCGGCGTGCGGAAGAGTCGCGCGAAGCGCGAGCGTTCGGGGAGCAGACCAGGTGCCGCATACGCGAAGATCGACCACAGCTCTTCGAGATGGTTTTCGATGGGCGTGCCGGTGAGCGCGAGGCGCTGGGCGGCGCGCAGTCGCGACGCGGCAAGCGCGGCTTTCGAGCGCGGGTTCTTGATCGCTTGGGCCTCATCGAGCACGGCGATCGACCACTCGAACGCGGTCAGCGCTTCGATGTCGCGCAGCAGCAGCGCGTAGGTGGTGAGCACAAACGTCGCGCCGCTGATCTGCACGAAGAGCTCGGCGCGATCGGCACCGGTGAGGGAAAGCACGCGCGCGTCGGGCAAGAAGCGCGCGATCTCGTCACGCCAGTTCGGCGCGACGCTCGTGGGCGAGACGACCAGCACCGGATGGATCAAGCGGCCGGCGGCGCGTTCTACGGCGACGTGCGCGAGTACCTCAACCGTTTTGCCCAGGCCCATATCGTCGGCGAGGATGCCGCCCGCGCGATGTTCGCGCAGTGTTTGCAACCACGCGACACCGTCGCGTTGATAGGGGCGCAATTCGCCCGCGAACGCAGCGGGAATCTCGACGTGCCGGTCGGCGTACGCCGCGAGATCGTCGAGCATGGAGCGAATTGACGGCGCGTTGTTCCAGCGCGTGGCGATCCCGCCTGCTGCCGCGAGCGAAGCCGCTTGTAACATCGGGACGCGCACCCGCGCTTTCTGCTCGCTGCGGCGATCGCCGAACAGTCCACCAAGCGTCGCCAACACGCGCGCAACGCGATCGACCGGCAGCGCAACATATCCGCCGCCGGGCACACGTCCGACGAAGGGGGTCTGCCGCCGCGCGAGCGTCGCGGGGTCGGCATCCAAATCAAGGCCACTGCGTCCCAGCGCATCGATCAGCACCGGCAGGAGCGAGACGCGCGTGCCGTCGACGTCAACGCCGAGCTCGAGCTCGAACCATTGCGCGGCGCCGTTCTCGTAGACTTCCGCACTCCACTCGTCGCCTGCCTCAACGATGCGAAACGGAAACGACGGTAGCGTTTCGATCCGCCAGCCCTCGTAACGCAGCTGTGGTGCATCGCGCTCGAGAAATTGCAGCCAAGCATCTTCGCCGTAGGGAGGAAAATCGAGCTGCCCGAGCCGCTCCTGGGCGCCGCGCTCGAACGCACGATCGCGGGGCCACACCTTGACACTCTCGCCGTTCGCGACGCGAATCGTATCGCGCGGATCGCTCGCCGGCACGAGCTGATCGCCGTAGGCGAACAACAAACCGCCGCCCGCGCGTCCGCCTTCGACGGCCGAAAGACGCAGGACCGGCTGCGGCTCGCGTTCGTCGATGTGCACGGCGAGATCGTGCGCCGGACCTACGATGCCGGTACTACGCAAGATGCGATGCAGCGCGATCTGCGCACGCTGCGCCTGCACAGGCGAAAACGCCGGTGCGCGCGCGATCGTCGCGGCAAGGTCCGGCGCAATGTCGAGCGCGACTGGACCGGCGCGGTTCCCAGGCGGATCGACATACCACAGTGGTGCGGTCGGAAGCAGTACGGCCTGTTCGTGCGCGACGAGATGTACGCGCACGAGCCCGTCGTCGTCGGTTCGCCACGCCAGTGCGCTCTGGGCGATCGGCACGTAGGCGAGCGGTGGCGACAACGGATCGCGCCAGTGCAACAGCCCACGCGTTGCGAGCAATTCAACCAGCATCGCGAGAATCGCCGGCGAAAGGTCTTGTCCGCGTCCAAGCAATCCGCTCGCGCTCGCAAGGCGTCCGGCGACCATGTCGATGCCGCTTACGAACCGCGCACGCGAATTCGTCACATTGTAAAACGAGAACTCACGCGGTTTCGCAGTGCTGCCCGCGGACGGCACCACATACGGCACGAGTCGCACCGTACGCAGCCCATGCGATTCGGGAACGTCGATCATATAGAGCAACCGCTCGATGCCCTGGGGCGCGGACGCCTCGCCGAACGTCTCGACCGTACGCCGCGTCCACGCATCGACCGCACCGTCAGACGCGCCGCTCGGCCCTTCGCTACGCTCCGAGAGCATTAGCGCGAGGGCCGCACCGTGCTTGCACGCATGGCCGCCGGGACACGAACAATCGCTTTCAATCGAGCGCATGCCGTCGCGGTCACGCGCGGTAATACGTACGGCATACGGCCGCGTGGAGGAGCCTTGCACGTTCGCACTCGCGGCATCGCCCTGCTCGGACAGACGCACGTTGGTAACGCGATTACCCGCGAGATACCCGCGCGCACGCGCGAGCGTCTGCGGATCGAAGGACCGCTCAAGGTCGGGAACATCAAAAAACATCGGAACCGATCGGACTTACCGGCACGAACGGTGAGACCCTCTGAAATGGGGGAAGTTAGCGCGAACGCCCCGCCGCAATAAGCGCGTGGGAGGCCGCGAGCAGTGCGGGCACGACTTCGTCAGCGGAGACCACTCCTGAGCTAACAAAGGCGCCATTGACGAGCAGCAGCAACTGCGCGGCAAGATCGTCCGGACGGTGCATGCTCAACCGATCCGCGATGCCTTTGAGGCGGCGCCGAAGTTCTTGCTTGTGCGCAGCAGCCACACGTCGCGCCGGATGCTCGGCGTCGGGGAACTCCGCCGCCACGTTCAACTGGGGACAGCCGCGATAATTTTTTCGGCCGAGCCGCTCGCCGATCCAGTGCATGTGCGCATCAAGTTCCGCCTGCGCATCGGAGCGATGGCGCTCGGCGACAGAATCCCATTTCCGCCAGAACTGCTGGTCCTCACGCTCGAGAAACGCTCCGATGAGATCGTCCTTTGTGCCGAAATGCCGGTAGAGGCTGGTTTTGGCCACGCCGGCGCGCTCGACCACAAGATCGACCCCGACCGCGTGCACGCCTTCACGATAGAACAGGTCGGAGGCAGTTTGCAGGATGCGTTCCCTCACATCGTCGGCGCTTTTGGTAGTCGTCATACTTGACATGATACAGACCTGTCTGTTCTAATGCAAGCATGAATATCGCAGTTTATGGCGCCTCGGGCCACACGGCGCGCTTCGTCGTGGCGGAACTGCTGCGCCGCGGCCATACCCCGATCGCGATCGGGCGTGACGAGTCCCGGGTAGCCGGGGCCGTTGCCCTCCACGACTCGGCGGTCGAGATCCGAATCGCGAGTCTCGACGCACCTGAGTCACTCGATCGCGCGCTTGGGGGCGCCGACGCGATCATCAACTGCGCGGGACCGTTCCTCGATACGGCTACGCCGCTGATCGAAGCCGCACTGCGCGCCCGGCTGCATTACTTCGACGTGACCGCCGAACAAGCAAGCGCGCTTTCGACGTTTGAGTTGTTCGATGCGCCGGCGCGGCAGCGCGGCATTTGCGTCGTTCCCGCAGCGGGATTTTATGGCGGGCTGGGCGATCTCTTGGCGACGTCCGCGATGCACGGTTGGACGCAAGCAGACCGCATCGATATCGCCATTGCGCTGGATAGCTGGTGGCCGACTCCCGGCACGCGCCGCACCGGAGCGCGCAATACCGCGCCGCGACTCGTGCTTTCTGGCGGAACGCTGCAAGCGATCCGGCCGTCCACACCGGCACCGTGGAACTTCCCCCAACCATTCGGAACGCAGGAGGTCGTGGAAGTGCCGTTCACCGAGACGATTCTGATGGCGCGTCACTTGCGTGTAGGGGAGATACGCAACTATCTGAATCAGGCACCGCTGCGTGATCTGCGCGATCCCGCGACGCCAGGACCGGTGGCGACGGACGAGCGCGGCCGCTCGAACCAACGCTTTCTCGTCGACGTCATCGTTCGCAACGGCGACGAAGAGCGCCGCGTCACGGCGACAGGCCGCGATATTTACGCCATCACCGCGCCGATCGTCATCGAAGCCGTCGAGCGCGTGTGCGAAGGTTCGCGCGAGGATGCCGGAGCGTTTGCACTCGGTCAGCTAGTCGACGCCTCGGCGTTCCTTCAAACCCTTCGAGTCACAGGTTCCGACAGTTGGACGCTAGCCTCCGTATGAAAGCAGCGTTCTACGGGCGTGCTCTCTTTGGCGCGTCGGCGGTGGTGTTCGGCGTCGCCTCGCTGATCGGGCACAACTCCGAAATGTGGCAGCGCTTGCGTCCGTTAGGGCCGGCCTTGGGCCCGATCATTGCGTGGGGCCTGACGCTCGCTCTCATTATCGGAGGCGCAGCGATGCTGTATCCGCGAACCGCGCGCTTCGCGTCGGTGGTTCTCGGCATCGTCTATGGACTCTTCACGCTCGCGTGCATTCAAGACATCGCCCCCGCACCACTAAACTTCGTATCATACATTGACTTCTTCGAGCAACTTTCCGTCGTCTGCGGCGCCATCGCGGTGTACGCGGCAACCGACCCGAGTGTGGCTGAGTCGGCGACGCTCGGGCGCGTGGTCCGGATCGCGCTTGGGGTCTGCACGATTTCGTTTGGGTGGGCTCAGCTTGCCTATTTTCAATATACGGCGAGTTTGGTCCCGACCTGGATGCCGCCGAATCAAATGTTTTGGACGATCCTCACCACGGTTGCGTTCGGACTTGCCGCGATCGCGATCCTCATCAATCTTCAGGCACGTCTTGCGATGCGCCTGATGGCGCTGATGTTAGCACTCTTCGGCTTGTTGGTCTGGGTTCCGCGCATCGCGGTGCACCCCGGAAAGCTCTCCAATTGGACCGAATTCAGCGAGAACTACCTCATCACGGCATCCTCGTGGCTTGTCGCGGAGCTACGGGCGTTCTGAATCAAGATAGGAGGCGTGTTATGAACGCATTTCGGCGCCACTTCCTGTTCGCAGCGGGGTTGGCTCTTATGCCGGCCGTCGCGCTGCCTACTCATGCGGCGGGGAACACCGCCTACGAACGCATGGCTCCGCTGAGCCAGTACCTAATGGCCGATCGTCAAGCGGAAATTCGTCTTGCGCGAAGCGCGGCGCCGCCATCGATAGCGCAGCGTGCGACCGTTCTCGTGCTGGAGCCCCATGGCTACGAGACGGCGGAAACGGGCAGCAACGGATTCACGTGTCTGGTCGAACGATCATGGATGTCACCGTTCAGCTCGACGCAGTTCTGGAATTGGAAGATGCGCGGGCCGATTTGCTACAACCCGGCCGCGTCACGAACCGTGCTCATCTACACACTTCGGCGCACCGATCGAGCGCTCGCGGGGCAGACTAAAGCCGCGATGCTCGCCGGCATCCGCGCCGCCGTCGCTAAGAAAGAATTGCCGATTCCAGAACTCGGATCGATGTCGTACATGATGTCAAAGCAAGGTAATCTCGGCGATGGCAACGGGGCATGGATGTCGCACCTGATGTTTTACGCGCCTGCGGCTGACAATGCTAATGGCGGCGCAAGCTGGGGTGCGAACCTGCCGGGATCGCCGGTCGTGTTCGATACGTCGCACCACATCGTGCCTGAGCCTGAATCGATCTACATGATTCCCGTCGCGCATTGGTCGGACGGAACGACCGCGCCGGCTATGTGAAGGTTAGTCGCTGAAGTCTTCGACGAAGATCTCCGTGCCGTCGGGTCGCACGGCTGCGCCGATACCGATCTTGTGAAAGTGGATGTTGAGCGTGTTTTGCCGATGCTCGGGGCTATTCCACAGCTCGGTTACCGCGAACATCGGGTCCGGTGCTTCGGCGATATTTTCGCCCATGAAGTGAAACACGCAACCGCCCGCGCGCATCGTTTGCCACGGCGGCGTGCCGTCCGGGGTGATGTGCGAGAAATAATTGCGGTCAAGCATATCGTTTGCGCGCGCCGTCGCCATCTCCATCAGACAACGATCGGGCGCCAGGGAAGCCGCGGCGACGCTCTGGCGTTCCTTGTTGACCTGCATGAACACGGTGAAGACGAGGGGCGGGAGGACCACGGCTCCATCGTAGCCGGGAACCCCCCGCGCATCCTGAAGCGCCGGTTAAAGCTGAAACACCGGGCGGTCCCGAGCCGTAAATGTCACGTGAAATGGAGGACAATCGCGATCCTGGTCGCCGCTGAGGTCGCCATCCTCGGGCTGGCGGTATTCAGTGTGCGCGGAGCTCCCTCCGGCGAGGTCTTCGCCGCAGACGGAACGGGTACAAATTTCGCCGCGAAGACGTTCGCGCCGATCGCTGCCGGTAATGCGCCGCGCGTCACGATCGACGATCCGAATTCGGGTGTCACGATCGGCGTGTCGGATGACAGCCTGGTGTACGTGAAGGACGATACCTCCTTCTCCGGCGCGACGCTGCGCAGCCCGCACGATTATCCGCAGCTGGCTGTCACGCGAGATCTCAACGGCGTGCACATCTCGCGTCCCGCGTATCACGAAGGCTGGGCCATGTTCATCGGATTCTCGAACTCGCGTCAGCACTTCGAAGTGCTGGTACCGGCCGCCGCCACCGTCGTGGTCGACGAATGCGACAATGCTGAAGTCTCGGATCTGAAGAACGGTGCGACCATCAAAGCGCTTGACGGGCGCATCGAACTGACGCACGTTGAAGGCGCGATCGTCGCACACACCGACGACGGCCACATCACGGCGGACGGCGTCACGTCGCCGTCGCTCGACCTGAGCAGCAACGACGGCCGGATCGAAATTCAAAATTTCACGGCCGTGGCCGGCGGCAAGTATAATGTTGCCACCAGGGACGGACGCATCGATGTCGGGTTTACGCGCGGGTCCGACGTTACGGTCGACGCGTCGACCAATGACGGCACCGTGCGCGTCGACGGCGTTCGCCAGCACAGCGACGACAACGTGCAACAGAGCATCCGGATCGGTAGCGGCGGGTCGGCGATGCGAATCCATTCCGACGACGGCTCGATCACGATAACCACAAACGGGGCCAGCTAAATCAACGACGCGGGAGAAAATCGATCGCGCGTCGCAGGAGCGGCCCATGACAGGGTTCATTGGCGCAATCGGCAACACGCCGCACATCGCGCTGCCCAAGCTCTCGGAAGCGCTTGGGCGTACGATCGTGGGGAAGGCGGAGTTTCTCAATCCGGGCGGCTCGGTCAAAGACCGCGCAGCCAAAGGGATCGTTGAGGACGCAGAGGCGCGTGGTGCCCTGCGACCGGGCGGGACGATCGTCGAAGGGACGGCCGGCAATACCGGAATCGCGCTGAGCCTGATCGCCAACGCGCGCGGCTATCGATCGATCATCTGCATACCCGACGACCAGTCGCCCGAAAAGTACGACATGTTACGCACCTTTGGTGCGGACCTACGGATCGTACCGTCGGCTCCGTTCACGAATCCGAAGAACTATTATCACGTCGCGCGCGAGGTCGCCGAAGCGACGCCTGGCGCGATGTGGGCCGATCAATTCAACAACGTTGCGAATCGTCGCGCGCATTACGCCAGTACCGGCCCCGAGATCTGGGCCGCGTTCGGAACCGAGATTACCGCGTTTGCAGCAGCATGCGGAACCGGAGGCACGTTGGCAGGGACCGCAATGTTCCTCAAGGAGCAGCACCCGTCGATTCGCACGGTGCTGTGCGATCCGCTGGGGTCGGCGCTCTTTAGTTACGTAAAGACCGGAGAATTGAACGCGACTGGGGATTCGAATGCCGAAGGGATCGGCATCAAGCGTATCACCGAAAACTTCAAGGGCGCTCCGATCGACGACGCGCTGCAAGTCGACGATCGCGCAATGGTCGAGATGGTCTACTGGCTGCTGCGCGAGGAGGGGCTCTACGTCGGAGGGTCGGCGGCGCTCAACGTCGTCGGCGCGGCGCGTTACGCGAAAACGCTGCCGAAAGGCAGCACGGTCGTGACGATTCTCTGTGACGGAGGCGACCGCTACCGCTCGCGCCTATGGAATCGTGCCTGGCTGCAAGAGAACGACTGCGCGCCGCAAGCGCATGACCTTTCATTTTTGTAACACTGGCACAGAAATGTCGCACACGGAGAAATCCGCACCGTGCGCATGCCGCGCTGCGGCAACCAGTTGGTCGAACTCTGCGGAGCGCGGGTCGAGCACCGCGATGAATGGCCGCTCCGACGGAGGAAGATCGCTCATCACGCGCACGCGCAGCATGCGGTCGGGGTGTTTTGGCGGTACGCCGACCGCAGCCGCCCGAATCACGCTAAGACCAACGAGGATGCGTCCAACGACCGTATAGTCGTGATCGAAATTCCGCGTCGTTCCACGCATGAAGAAGATTTCGGCATTGGCCGAATCGACGTCGCGCTCGCGCCCCATGCCCATCACGCCGTCACAATACGCACCCCACACTCTTGGCGTGCCACTTGTATATGACGCCCCAACGGGAATCGCGCCGAGAAAGCCCTCCGGCGCGAGACCGGTGCGCACGAAGCGAATCTGACTCGCCGGAATGTTCGCGGAAAATTCGGCGCGTAGATCGGGCAGCGCCGAGCGATCGCCGTCGTGATTGTGCGGGTCGCCGGTTTGCACGAAGTTGAATCCAGCCCTGTCGACGACGCGCCACATGAGGAGTCCGTCGTAGACGTGCATGCGGGCGAGGCGCTTCACGCGCTCGACTGCATGCGGTGCAAGGCGCGGCTCGAGTTCCACGATGATGCGACCTTTGGTCGTATCGACCACAAGCGCGTTGGCTGGATCGATTGGATGCCAGGCGCTCATAGCGACACCGAGGATCAGTGCGGCGGCAAGATGCACGACGTTTTAAGCGATTGCGTTGAGCTCGTCGAGCTCGTCATCAGACAGCGTCAACTGCGCCGCGGCCACGTTTTCGCGGAGGTGCGCGACCGACGATGTTCCCGGGATGAGCAGCACGTTCGGCGAGCGCTGGAGCAGCCACGCGATTGCGATAGCCTGCGAGGATGCGCCGCGTCGCGAAGCGACCGCGTCGAGCGCATCTGACTGCAGCGGCGTGAAGCCGCCCAGCGGGAAGTACGGCACGTAGGCGATCCCCTGCACAGCGAGCGCGTCGATCAACGCATCGTCCTCGCGGTTCGCGACGTTGTAGAAGTTCTGCACGCAGACGACCGGCGCGATCGCCTGTGCTTCGGCGACTTGGTCAGCCGTGACGGTACTCACGCCAAGGTGGCGGATGAGCCCTTCGCGCCGCATCTCTGCCAGCGCCCCGAACGCTTCGGCAATCGAGCCGGGCTCGGGCCGATCCAATCCGCCGACGCGGAGATTCACCACGTCGAGGACGTCGAGCCCAAGGTTGCGCAGGTTGTCATGCACCGCCGAGCGCAACTCGGCAGGCGTCCGCGCGTGCGGCCATCCGCCGTGTTCGTCGCGCCGAGCACCGACCTTCGTAACGATGTGCAGGTCAGCGGGATAGGGATGCAGCGCCTCTTTGATGATTTGATTGGTGACGTGCGGACCGTAGAAGTCGCTCGTGTCGATGTGCGTGATACCGAGGGCAACGGCTTCGCGCAGCACGGCGATCGCGGCATCGCGGTCTGCCGGAGGGCCGAACACGTGCGGCCCGGCGAGCTGCATCGCGCCGTAGCCCATGCGCGACAGCGTGAGCTCGCCTGCTAATCTGAAGGCGCCGCCCGGAATGCTCTGTTGTTGCATGCCAGCATCATCCCACATCTGGCACTAAACGTCGACTACGTCGTACTGGAGTACGCCCGTAGGCAGTGCACGCACGCCATCAGTGAGCGCGTGCTTGCGAAGCGGCCCACTATGCATGATGTGCAGAACCTCGGCGTCATAGAGCAACGTAGCCGCATCCGCGATCAGGCGGCGATGGCACCGCCACCACAGCGTTTCCGAGCACATGATCGCGGTCGGCGCGCCTTCCGCGTCGCGCATGAGACGCTGCAGTTCGCTTAGGAACTCGGGCGTCTGCATGTAGTCGGCGTATCCGCGAAACGACGGATGACGCAGCGCAACGTTCGGACTATCCGCGCGCGGGCGCGGGTGAGCACGACTTTTCGGCACGCTGCGCACGTCGATCACGCTGCGAATACCGTTGGCACGCATCAACGCGGCGAGATCGACTTCGCTCGCGGTCCCGTGCCCGAGTGTCAGCAGCTTCAATCGAAGATTACGGTGCTCGACCGCGAATCGGGCAGCATGAACAAGCTCCTTTTTGCCGTTCTCTTTCTCGCCTTCGGGGCGACCGGCGGCTATGCCCTTTCAACGCAGCGCGCGAACGCGCAGCAAGCACCGAGTTTCGTCGAAGCCTACCGGACGCTCCATGCCGGCCGGTTCGTCGACCTCACGCACGCGTTTTCGCCCGGCATTCCGCACTGGCCGGGTTTTCCGAACGAGACCGACACGACGATCTATACCTACAAAAAGGACGGGTTTCTCGCCCAGATGTTCTGCCATGTCGGCCAGTGGGGCACACACGTGGATGCGCCCGCGCATTTCGCGCCGGGTGAAGCGACCGTCGACGAGATCCCGCCGAAACAGATGTTGTTGCCGCTGGTCGTGATCGACGTACATCGCAAAGTTGCCCGTGATCCCGATTACGTTTTGACGATGGACGATGTGCGCGCGTGGGAAGCGGCCCATGGGTCAGTCCCAGAAGACGCCTTCGTTGCCATGCGCACCGGCTGGTCGAAACGTTGGCCGAGCCAGACGGCGATGCAGAACAAAGACGCGAAAGGCATTGCCCATTATCCGGGCTGGAGCTTGGCGGTCCTCCAATATCTCTATCTGCAGCGACACGTCACCGCAACGGGCCACGAAACGACCGACACGGATCCGGGTATCGCCGCTTCACATGGCGACTATTCACTCGAGTCGTGGCTGCTGCACCGCGGGCACTACCAGATCGAAATGTTGGCGAATCTCGATGAAGTGCCGGAGTCCGGCGCGCTCGTTATGGTCACGTTCGCGAAAGCCAAGGGCGGCTCAGGTTTTCCGGCGCGCGTGGTAGCGATCGCTCCTTAAGGAGTACCGGTTTGTACGCGATAGCGCACGTAGATTACTCCAGTGTCGAAATGGCGCGTCTCAAGAAGCTCGAGATTCCGTCGTAAGGCGGCCACGAATGCCGGCTTTCCGCCGCCGACGATCACCGGATTGAGAAACAGGTGACATTCGTCGACGAGGTCGGCTTCGAGCGCAAGCCCCGCAAGCTCCGCGCCGCCAATGATGATGTCGTGTTTCGACTCCCGCTTAAGCTTGCGAATAGCCTCCCCATCGAAGTCCCGCTCGACACGCGTGTTGCGTGTCGTAGCGCCCCTCAGCGTTCGTGAAAAGACGATCTTCTCGGCCCTCTGCCACTCCCGTGCGAAGTCGCGGTGTTCGGGTGAAGAGTCCTTCGCCGGCGCATCCCAGTAGGCCATCATCTCATAGAGTCGGCGCCCTAAGAGATGGGTTCCGATCGGCTGCAACAGCTCCGTAATGAACACGAATACATTTTCGGGCTTGACCCAATCGAAGGCACCGGCTTCATCTTCGATGTAACCGTCGAGTGATGTATTGGTGATGTAAATCAGCTTCGACATAAGGCCTCCTCGCTAGTATAGCTTGACATCGGCAAGCAGAGGGACTAGGGTCCTACCTATGTACACTCGCATCGCGGGCGCCGTCGTTTTGACCGCGCTTTTCGGGTTCATGACCCTGCCGGCGCGTGCTGCCGGCCTGCAAAATATCGGGGCGTATCATTCGGGCAACGCGACGTTGTTGGTCGACACCTATACCGACACCACCGGCACGGTTGGGTTGATCGCCATCAAAGCCGATGGTCGGAGCTTATCGTACAGTTTTGAGAAGGCCGATCTGCCGGCGCTTTACGCCCTGTGGAACAAAGCACAGAACACCGCGCAGGGGAGTGATGCCACGAAATTCGTTGCTGCGGGGTCCGTCGCCGAACCCGACACGCACGCACTCGACGTGTTGCTTCTGGCGGCCGGGCCGTCCGTGCGCTTCTCAGTCGCCGACCCGGTCGACGGTATCCTCGTGTTCGATCTTGCGCTGAGCGACCGCGTCAGTTTCGATACGGCGATTCACCAGGTTGGGAACGCCCTTACGCTGTAGCACGCTCCCATGACGCCCACTCGGATCGAGCAGTTCGCGGATGGAATCTTCGCTATTTCGGCGACGCTGCTCGTTTTGAACTTCGCCGTACCGGTGCTTGGCGATGCGAGCAACGGGGAGCTCGTGCATGCGCTGGTTTCCCAGTGGCCGAAGCTGCTGGCCTTTCTCTTGAGCTTCTTCATCATCTTGAACTACTGGCGGCTGCACAGCGCGATGTTCCACCAGGTGCGCGTCC
>Ga0302325_10023120_pt1 | contig 12973 bp, 8 predicted proteins | sample Palsa_T0_2_FD_201948 | JGI IMG/M metagenome (GOLD analysis project Ga0302325, IMG submission 201948) | Peat permafrost microbial communities from Stordalen Mire near Abisko, Sweden - Palsa_T0_2 | ecosystem: Environmental > Terrestrial > Soil > Palsa > Peat permafrost | place: Sweden: Abisko... | reverse complement strand
ATAGACCCGCTGAACGCCTGCCGTGCTGCCGGCAAACGACACTACAGCGCTGCTTGCGCTCGTTCTTTGCGCCGTTACGGTTCCAACCGACTGCGAGGTAACCTGTCCGGACTGGGTAGATACGCCGGATGTAACCGTCCCGGTTGTAGTACCCGTGGAGCTGGATGTGCCGCTGGAGGTCGAACTGCTGTTGGAACAGCCTCCCGACATCCCGGAGCCCGATCCACCGGTCTGTCCGGTAGATGTTGCCGCCCTGGTCGATTGGACGCTACCGCCTCGGCCTCCACCCCGTTGGGCTTGAGCCGAACTCGCCGACAGACAGAGGCCAATGCCTGCTGTTAGCAGCGAGACGCCACGGACGATGCGCATAGACTGTTTCATCTATACCTCTCTTTCTGTAGTCTTTCTCTACACATAAGCCGGGCAAAGTGCGCCCGACGTTACCACTGTAGAGGAGAAGTATAAAACGCAGGTGAAAGAGCAAGCATATAATCCACCACCACCAGGGGACGCTGCGGGATGCTTCCAGCTTCTATTTACAAGAAACCCAACGTTTTGCTTACTATCGCGCTGCTTTCAGGATTCATCACAATGCCATTCACTCCCGGTGACGCTATCCCTGTTCCTGTTCCTGTTCCTGTTCCTGTCCATGCTCCTGCGTCCCCCCTTACTCTCTGGTACACCAAACCCGCCGCGGACGGAATGAATGAGGCGCTGCCGATTGGCAACGGCAGGCTGGGCGGGCTTGTTTATGGCGGCGTTACCGAAGACAGAGTTGTACTAAATGAAGACAGCCTGTGGACCGGCGATGCAAATCCATCCGGCGTGTATGAGTCGATGGGAGCCTACCAGAAATTTGCAGACATACTTATCGACCTTCCAACGCATACCAATGCGGCGGACTATCAACGCGACCTTGCACTTTCCGAAGCAATTGCGCATGTTGGATACAGGGCAGCGGGTGTCACATATCGTCGCGAGTATTTCGCAAGCCAACATTCTCAGGTGATGGTTATCCATCTGACGGCAGATAAGAGCGGGGCCTATACAGGCAGGGTTCGTCTTGCAGATGCGCACAATGCATCAACTCTCGTAAATGGCATCGAATCGAAGCTAAGGATATCAGGATCGCTTTCAAACGGACTGAAGTACGAAGCACAGGCACATGTGCAGGCCGATGGAGGCGCCATTGACCTGGAAGATGGAGGTATCGCCTTTAAGAAATGCAACAGCGTTACCATTATTATTGCGGCGTGCACGAACTACGTTATGGATTACACCAAAGGTTACCGTAACGACGATCCACGCGTCCGGGTATCGCGTCAATTAGAGGCGGCTTCGGAAAAGGGACTGACTACCCTCAGGGCGGAACACATTGCCGATTATTCAACGCTATTCAAGCGCGTCGCGCTGAACCTGGGAGCAACCCCGGAGGATCGCAAAGCGCTCCCAACCGATCAGCGCAAACTGCTAGCTGCTCACGGCGGAGATCCCGAACTGGAAGAATTGCTCTTTCAGTACGGTCGGTATCTGTTGATATCCTGTTCGCGTCCGGGATCGCTTCCTGCAAACTTGCAGGGCCTCTGGAATGACAGCAACTCGCCGCCGTGGAGCAGCGACTACCACGCCAATATCAACATTCAGATGAACTACTGGCCCGCAGAGGTCACTGGCCTGCCCGAGTGCCACACGCCTTTGTTCGATCTGGTCGACAGCCAACTGCCCGATTGGCGTGCAGCGACACGGGCGGCTCCCGAGTACAAGCTCGCGTCCGGTGACCAGGTTCGCGGTTGGGCTCTGCGAACGTCGCACAACACTACCGGCGGTATGGGCTGGAACTGGGATAAGACGGCCAACGCATGGTATTGCCTCCACTTCTGGGAACACTACGCCTTTACGGGAAACAAGAAGTATCTCAAGGAGACAGCGTATCCTGTTCTCAAAGAGACCTGCGAGTTCTGGGAGGACCACCTCAAGACTTTGCCTGATGGCCGCCTGGTGGTTCCCAATGGATGGTCGCCTGAGCATGGGCCTGTTGAGGATGGATGCAGCTACAATCAGGAGATCGTGTGGGATCTGTTTACTAACTACGTGCAGGCGGCGGATGTGTTGAACACGGATCAAGAATACCGAGCAAAGATAGCGGCGATGCGCGATAAACTTGTAACGCCGAAGATCGGGCGATGGGGCCAGCTTCAGGAATGGATGGAGGACCGGGACGATCCAAACGATCACCATCGTCATACGTCACACCTGTTCGGCGTCTACCCGGGCAGGCAGTTTAGCGTAACCACGACGCCTGAATTGGCTGCCGCCGCGAAGAAGTCTCTCATGGCACGAGGAGATACGGGAGATGTCAGGGAGTGGTCGTTCGCATGGCGTACAGCGCTTTACGCCCGGCTCGGCGATGGCGACGCGGCGTATGGTCAGCTTACGCAGCTCTTCTCAGATCGTAACTCCTGCCCCAACCTGTTCGGACTGCATCCGCCAATGCAGATAGACGGCAACTTCGGCATTACCGCCGGCATCGCGGAGATGCTTCTGCAGAGCGAGAACGGTGAGATTCAACTCTTGCCCGCTCTGCCAAAGGCGTGGCCCTCCGGCTCCGTTGCCGGCTTAAGAGCCCGCGGCGGATTTATTTTGGATCAGAACTGGAAAGACGGCAAGCTTACGAGGGTCGTAATACACAGTATCAATGGCGCTCCCTGCCGGTTCCGATACGCGGGAATTCAGAAGAGCGTTGCGATCAATGCCGGTAAAATCTATACCTGGCATCCAGCGACTGAGCGTTGATAGATCACAATATCACTCTTCCGGTGCTTGAGAACTACGGCACGTTCCAAGCGCACTCCAGGCAGACGTAATCTAACGCGCCCAAGAACTCCTACCGCGGACTGACAACAGAATCGGGGAGTGTTTCAATCTTTATCCGTTCGCGCTTTAAGTATTTGTCGAAGAAATCCTTGATCAGTTGATGTACTGCCGGCAAATTGAATGCAGGGCCGCCATGGCCGGAGTTCGGGAATCTCTGCAAAATCGCCTCTACGCCAACCTTGTGCAGGTCGTCCTGCAGCTCGACGCTCTGGGCAAATGGGACCAGGTTGTCTACGCTCCCGTGTAAAATGAGGAAGGGAGGACTGTCTCTACCTACATAGTGAACCGGGCTTACGGCATCACCTTTCGCCGTATCAGCGCCGAGATCTACCCCGATCAGCTTGGAATAGGGATCTCCATGATTAAAGTTGAACGCGCTTTTCGTTTTGTCCGCCGCTGCCTGGCTCATCACGGCGTTGAAGTCTGCGGGCCCGTAGAAATCCACTACGGCTTGAACTCGGTCGGATTCACCTTCGTTACCACCTATTGGCGCAAATGCTTTCTTGCCTCCTGCTGTACCCACGAGAGCGGAAAGGTGGCCGCCGGCTGAATCACCTCCCACGCCAAAATGCTTCGGGTCGATGTTGTACTTCTTGCTGTTGGAGCGCAGCCAGCGTATGGCAGCCTGGCAATCCTGAATCTGGGCAGGGAATAGTGCCTTCTGGCTGAATCGGTACTCGATGCTGGCGGCCGCATAACCCTGGCCTACCAGGAATTGAAAATAACATCCGTCTTTGCTGCCCGCCTCCCAGCCGCCGCCATGGATCCATATAACGAGCGGCAGCGGTTTATCACTCGGCTGCTCCGGCAGGTAGAGGTCCAACTTCTGCGCAGGATCGCCGCCAGGAACGTACGGAATGTCGCGAACGATCTTGACGGAGTTCGGTCCTGACGGCTGGCCGAATGCACATTCACGACCACGTGGATCGAAAAAGAGCGTTAGCAGCAGAGCCAGAGCTGCAACTCGCGCTGTACGGTGGGATCGCAAGTTGCGGCCATTTTCCTGAACGCTGTTTATCATGTCCTTGAATACCTCTTGTTGTGCAGACTGGTATTAAGAGCGTACCCGGATCTGCCGTGCCGACGTCAACACCGAAGACCGGAGTTCGGGCAAACCACCCACAATGACAATTCGCCTCGATTTACAACTATCCTTGACCGAATTAATGCCTTGTGCTATCATAACGCTATCATATTTGGTTACAAGGAGGATGTAATGGCTCAGGTCTTGATCCGAGACGTAGACCCCAGTATCGTGGAAAGGCTAAAGCATCGTGCGCAGCGTAACCGGCGCTCGTTGGAGGCTGAGCTTAGGGTCATTGTTGAGAAGGCGGCTCAGGAGCCTAATGTGGATTTGACTGCCGAGGTCAATCAGGTTCGAGCGCTTTTTGCCGGCCGGTCGTTTGCTGATAGCGCTGGTCTGATACATGAAGACCGCGATAGATGAACCGCTATGTAGTCGATGCAAGCGTCGCCATCAAGTGGTACTTACCCGAGATTCACGATGCAGCGGCAGCAAGGGCTCTTGCAGGCGGTAACGATTTGTTGGCACCTGACCTGATCTTCTCGGAGGTAGGCAATATACTGTGGAAACGCATTCGATCCGGGGAGTTATCGGAGGCTGAGGCGCAAGCAATCCTTCAATCGCTCGGCTCGCTGCCGATAACCGTTACAGCGTCATGGCCTTTGGTTCTGGCCGCATTAACGATCGCCTGTCAGACTCAGCGCTCCGTCTATGACAGCCTGTATCTTGCTCTGGCTGTGCGAGAAAGCGCAGTAATGGTGACCGCAGACCAGAGGTTCTATAATGTACTGCAGACAACACCTATGCAGCCGTACGTTTTGTGGGTTGAGGATGTTTTGTAGGTTGTAATTGCAGGTATCCTGCTTCGCGAATAGGAGCATTTGATGGCAGAAGAAAACACAAGCATGCAATCTTGCGTGGAGGGTTTCGAAGGCATCTCAGTGATTCGCGGCGGCGGCGCTGAGCGAGGCTGGAACAATATCGTCTACAAGACCGGTCTCTCGGCGAAGAACGTTAACGCCCGGGCTTTATCGATGAATGTGGCCACTATTCCGCCCGGCGGCGTCGCGTATGCTCACATCCACGTCGACTTTGAGGTAATGCTCTATATATTGAAAGGCCGCGTTCGCCACGAATACGGTCCAGGATGCAGGCAGGTGGTTGAAAACGAGGCGGGAGATTTCATCTTCATTGAGCCGGGGGTTCCTCACGAAGTGTTCAACATAAGCGATACTGAAGAGGTTGTGGCCGTTGTCTCGCGCTCGAGCGCGAACGAGTGGGATAACATCGTCGACTACGATCGGGGCTCGGGATAACACGCACGGCAGATCCTAGGTGTTGTTATTTGACGCAGGATTTGCTCGATTGATAAACAATATGACCTGGTAGTATTCCACCATTCGGCCGTTTCCGTGATCCGTCTCCCCGTGGCGGCGGCTTTTGTGCGACGGTCCAAATTGCATGTAGTCCGCGCTTCCTGCCAACGTGATCTATTCCTGGCCGCAGCCAGGAGAAGTGATTACACCGATGTCAACTGGGACAATTACCTGGCGAATTGAGATGTTGGGCGGGCTTCGTGCCATAAACAGGGCACGCGATCCTGTGAGGCTCTCGCGCCAGCAAACCGGTACGCTCTTCGCATATCTTGCGCTCTACCTAAACCACGCGCACTCTCGTGAGTCTCTTGCGGCGCTAATCTGGCCGGACGACAGTGCAGACGAGGCGAACCACAAGCTTCGTCAGGCGCTGTACGTCCTGCGCCGCCAATTAGGTGCGCAACAGGCTGCATCTGATGACCTCTTTCTTACATCCCGCACCACGATTCAATTGAACGCTGCTTGCATTGTTACGGACGTCTGCCAGTTCGAACATGCGGTGCGAGCGGCACAGAAATGCGCCATCGGCGCCGAGAAGCTGCGGCTGCTTCAAGAGGCCGTTAGCATCTACATGGGCGAACTCCTTCCCGGCATATACCTGGAAGAGTTCGAAGTGAAAAGGCGGAGCCTGGCGGAGACGTATCGCTCCACACTGCACAGCCTGATGCAAGCTCATGAGAGCATGGGAGACCTGAAGGCAGCCATTGAGGCAGGAAACCGTCTGCTCGCGCTCGATGTGCTGGTGGAGGAGGCGCACTGCGACCTGATGCGGTTATATGCAGCGGACGGCCAGCCTTCAGCCATTACCCGCCAGTATCTGGCCCTTGCGAGCAGCTTGAGAAGAGAGTTGGGCGCAGCGCCTTCTGAAACCACAACGCGGCTGATGGAGGCGCTGCGAGAGAGAGGGCAGAGTGTTGCAGCATCACGTGCCACGGGCAAGAATACCGGCTCAATAGTCGCTGCACAGGCTGCTCCCGAATTTACGACGACGCCTTACGGATTACCAGCTTCAAAGGGCTCCACGCCAACTTCAATGCGTAAAGCGGCAAGTTGGCGGGGTCGATATCTGTACTGGATGGCAGCGCTCGGCGCGGCCACCTGCTTTCTTGGTGCGCTGCAGGCGTTCGGAGGACACAGGGGGCGCGGCGTCAATCTGGCCAAGGCGGCGGCCCGCGTCAAGCCTGGAATGCCATCCGGATCGATGATCTGGACGACGTATTACGAACCGAAGCCTGGCGACAAAAGCAGTGAAGCTGTGGCTGTAATTCCCGGGCCGAATGACGGCGTCTATGTCGCAGGTTTTGTGGACACACACGACCACGACGTGGATTTCTTGACTTTGAGATACGACAGGTACGGAACCCTTTTGTGGGAAGACAGGTACAACGGCCCAGGGAACGATCTGGATCGCGCCGTGGATATTGCGCGGGACAGCAGCGGCTGCGTGTACGTAACCGGAGAATCCGACAACGGCAAGGGAAATGGCGCGACACGCCTGGCCGGGCTGGACTTTGCCACGATTAAGTACGATGAGAACGGAAGTAGGCTCTGGGTGCGCCGCTACAACGGCCGGGAGGATGGCGAGGACAGGCCGATTCGCATAAAGGTTGATAGCCACGGCGTCTACGTTCTTGGAAGGTCCTGGGGACAAGGCAAGACCGGAAAATCTGGGTTTCAATACGCGCTTGTGAAGTACGATACTGACGGCAAGTTTCAGTGGGCTTACCGATACGACGGAGGCGAAGGCGATGACGAGCCTGTCGATATGGCGCTGGATCCGGACGGCAGCATCTACCTTACAGGTCAATCTGCTGAAAATCCGGCTAGCGGCCGCGAGCTGGATATACTCACGATTAAGGTCTCTAAAGAGGGCAAGACAGTATGGGAAAAGCGATACGGCGCCGGCAACCGCAGTGACGACTGGCCTTGCAGAATCGCACTAGACCGCGGCGGCAATCTGTATGTTGTCGGAACCGGTCGTGGACTGCCTGGAACTCCGGACGAACTCGCAACTGGCTGTTTAACCATAAAGTACGATTCGAAAGGCAATACACTTTGGGCGCGCGGCACTTACCAGGAGGCTGACCGGTTGGATGTGGCTACTGCTGCATGGTTCGGTAACGATGGCAGCGCAGCAGTTTACGGAACTGCTCGCGACCAAAACGGATCCTTGATAGGCAGGGTTGTCTGCAGGGATGCCAATGGGCAAAAGCGATGGAGCCGCGACGTATTCAGGCCGGCCGGCGAAGACGGAATTTCGGCGGTCGCTGTGAGCGCCGATGGCGTATTCCTGTGCGGCGGCATGCGCAGCCAGGGTGAGCCTGTTGAACTTTGCACCGTTCGGTACAATAACAATGGAGGCCAGGTGTGGCGTAAGTTCCTCGATGCGCCAATCCCAGGAGGGAGCGCTCGCGCGATCACTCTCGACGAGTACATGATTGTCGTTGGGAAATCGCGAATGGCAGGCGCCAGCCACATTGCTCTTGTAAGATACCAGCCGTAAGGGCACAGGACGAGGGACCAGCGAGCCTCTACGCGCGTCACCGTCGCTAATCGCCCAGTGTGTGCAGGCTAACTGAGATTAGGGATTAGTAACGACTAACAACTACAAACTATCAACTACAAACTCAGAGCTGTGTCGGTGCCATGACCACGCAACCAGAGAGTCTGCGTGAGCGATTTGAACGCTCAGGCGGGCTTTTTTTATTGGCCGGCCAATTATGACGCAATGCCGCCCGAAAAATGACGGAAGAATGACGATCGCCTGTTAAGATGGTGGCGCCGTGGTTTCCCGTAGCGGCACCACGCCGTGGGGCAGGAAGCGCATCGCCCGCGTAAAGGCTCATCACAGTTGCGGAGGACGAGAACAGTGGGATCAACACGCCGAATCAATACAGTCCAAACCAGATTTGCGTCAACGATCGCCATTGTGGCGATGTGTCTCTTCGCATCGGTCTCGTCCTTCTGGCAGGGCGCCTCCGGAGGAGACTGGGATGTCGCCGGCAACTGGAGCAACAATACGGTGCCGGGCAGCGCTAATGAGAACGTGGTAAACAACACTGCCGCCACAATACTGCTCGATACGGGCGGCTACACCATCAATAGCTTCGATAGCACCAGCGCCAGCGCAAACCTGGAACTGTTCGGGGGCGGTTTGCACGCCTCCGTTCCCGGCACCAGCTCCTTGAGCATGAACGGCAGCCTGCTCCTCGGCGGTAACACCACGCTATCCGGCTTCGTAGTGAACGCGGCCAGTATTACAAACAACAACATTGCCAGCCTGCAAGACGTAACGATTAATTCCGGGTACTTCCGTGCCTTAGGAGGAACCAATACAATGCTCTCCGGCACGATCACGCTTAACCAGGGAGGACCGTATGTCGGAATGGGAGTTGCAGGTGGCGGCGGATTGAACGCTTTATTGACCCTGGCGAGCGACACCATCCTGAAGGGCGCGAGCCAGGTTGGGCTCAGCGTGCTTTCGGGCGGCGGGAGCACGTACTTACAGGGCAACGGATTTACACTCACGAACGATACAACTATCGGCGGCGCCGGCGTAATCGGCAACGGCAGCCTGGCAGTGGTCAACAACGGATCCATCATCGCTAACGACAACCTTATGGGTTACCCTACCGCAAGCTCCACGCTAACGATGAACGGTGGGCTAATCAACAATAACGGCACGTTGGCGGCAGATGCCGCCAGTAACTCAAATCCCAACTCCGGGAGCACCCTGAACCTTTCCGGCGTTACAGTAAATAATGCCGGTGGCCAGATCTACGCAAACGCGGCGGGCGACAACGTGCAGCTAACCAGTGGTACGGCTGTTCAAGGCGGACAGCTCTACAACCTAAACGGCGGTTTCCTGGGCACGACCACCGGCAACACAGCCACACTGGATGGGAGCACCCACGGCGCGCTGACGATCAACGGCCAATACACCTGCAGCCTGGCAAGCACCACGTACATTCAGGGCAACATCGGGTTCTCTGGCGCCATCAACGTGAATGGAGGCGCAGGCACCAACGGCATATTGGCGCTCAACGGTGCTGCTACTCTGACCGGCCTCGGTGGTGTACAGCTAAACTATGAGGGCGGTAGTGGGGGCGCGTACCTGCAAGGCAACAATCAGACTCTCACTAGCAGCGTCACCATACAGGGCAACGGCGTAATCGGAAACGGCAGCCTTGCTCTGGTGAACAACGGAACAATCAATGCCGATATAAGCGGAGCAGTATTGACGCTGAACGGCTCTGGAGGAATCACCAACGCTGGCCTGATGGAAGCTACTGGCGGAGGCATCCTGAACCTATCCAATACTCCAATAAACAACGCTGGCGGCAGCATTACGGTCAAGGACGCCGCCTCCGCTGTTGAGATTACGGGGACTGCAGTGATCTGGGGTGGAACACTAACCAATACGGCGGGTGGATTTCTTGGCACTCCCCAGGGCGAAGTAGCCTATCTCAATGGGGCCACCCACGGCGCGCTGACGATCAACGGAACCTACACGAATGACTTGGGCAGCACAACCTATATTCAGGGCAACATTCAGAATAACGGCAATATCCAGGTTAACGGCAACCCAGGATCAGGGTCCCCTTTGGGACTATTCCTTACCGGCAATACAACCCTGCAGGGCTCGGGCACGGTGACGCTGTCGTCGTTGGGTGGTGCTGGTGCCGCCATCCAGGGGACCGGGATACTATACAACGGTGCTAACAGCATCATTCAGGGCAGCGGTTATGTCGTCAGTGAAGGCCTAGCATTGGTCAACAGCGGAACAATTAATGCGAACGTTACCGGCTCGGGCTTGAATCTGGACCCCGCGGGTGGAATCACTAATACGGGCATCATTGAGGCGAGCGGAGGCAGCGGCCTGGCAATCTATTTCGTTCCTGTAAACAACAACGGGGGGAGCATTACAGCAAATGGCGCCGGCGACCAAGTGGTGTTTTCGAGCGGCGTGACGATTCAGGGTGGCACGCTCAACAACACAAACGGGGGCTTTCTTGGCACCGCCGGCTCGGCCTCTCTGGATGGGACCACCCACGGCGCGCTTACGATTAACGGAACCTACACTAACCCTCAGAACAGCATCACCTACATTCAGGGCAATATCCAGAATTATGGCAACATCCAGGTCAACGGCGGCGTCTCCGCTAACGGCATTCTAGCTCTCACTGGAGCGACTACCCTAAATGGTGACGGGTCCGTAACGCTTAACAGCGTAGTCTTTGGAGCCTACATTCAGGGTGACGGCCAAACGCTAACCAATAACAGCACCATTCAGGGCAACGGTAATATCGGAAACGGCAGCCTTGCGTTGGTTAACAACGGAACAATAGATGCCAATGTAAGTGGGTCTGGTATCAACATGAATGGAACGGGAGGAGTCACCAACACAGGCCTGATTGAGGCCACTAACAACGGCAATCTGTCAATGCAGGGAACGATCCAGAATAGCGGTAACATTCAGATTAACGGCGGGGGTGGCTCAGTTTCTGACCTATTTCTTCTCGGCAATACGACGCTCAGCGGCGGCGGCGCCGTTACCCTTAATAGCCTGCCAATAGGCTATGCGGGTATTACGGGATTTTCTAACCCCGAAACTCTCGAGAATGTGGACAACACCATCCAGGGAACTGGGTTAATCGGCCAAAACCAGCTTTCACTGCAAAACGACGCCGCGGGAACTGTTCTGGCTAACGTTTCGGGAGGAACTCTGGAAATACTCGGCGGCAGCGTTACGAACAACGGCACGTTCCAGGCGAATGCCGGCTCTACGCTGATCGTGGAGAATACTACCTTCACGAACTTCAGCGGCAACACGCTTACCGGAGGAACATACATCGTGAACGGCGAGGCAGGCTCACCCGGCACGCTGCAGATCTCTACGTTGGGCAGCACTGGCGGTGAGATCGTGAACAACGTCGCCTCGATAGTCCTGAACGGCCCGAACTCCAACTTTGTGGATGCCGCCGGGCTAGATGCGCTGAGCAAGCTGGCAAACAATACCGCAACGGGCAGCTTTACAATTAGCGGCGGCCGCAACTTTAATACTGCAGGCGACTTCAATAACGCCGGTTCGGTTACGATTGGCACGGGCAGCACGATGCAGATTGGCCCAACCGGAACCAACAACTACATCCAATCTGGCGGCGTCACCACGGTGAACGGCCTGCTGGATCCAACCGCCGTTGAGCTTAACGGCGGAGTGCTCGCAGGCACCGGGTCAATTACCGCGGCAAACGTGCTTGCGGCGGGCGGCTCCATCGCTCCAGGTACTGCGGCCGGAACGGGCGAGCTGACAATAAATGGTAACCTCAACGACAGCGGATCGACGCTGATTATCCGCCTGGGCGGCGTTGGAGCCGGCGAATTTGACGTGCTCGATGTAAATGGCAATGTAAACCTTGGCGCCGGAAGCAGCCTTGACGTGTACCTGTACGACGGTTTCACGCCCACAAACGGTGAGACCTTCACCTTCCTTGACTTCACCGGCAGCCTGACTTCACAGAATCCGGACTTCTTCGGGAGCGTCTTCGGCCTTACGACGGCGGGCGGGACATTTGAGATAAGCGAGGACGTCGACCCCGGTCTCACGCTGACGTTTACGGCTAACACACCGGAACCCGGCGCAATTGTGATGCTGCTTGGCGGGGCGGCGGCGTGGGTAATGATGCGGCGAAGACGCAAGTAGCTCAAGATGACTTCCTATTCGAGTTGATTTGGCCCGCCCCAATGCCGGCTTCGGCAATGAGACGGGCCAGTTTGTTGGAACACCCATGGTAACTCCACACCTGCCCCCCATTCCCGCGTCAAGTTCTTACAGCGGTTATTGAGTTTGAAGGCTTAGCAGCGTAAACTCAATCGGTATCGTGTCTCCAGTAATGACGCGTTTAATTCCGACTAGCGTCGCAGTGTACGCGCATCCCTTGTGGCTTCTGGTTATGCCCTAATTGAACATCGCAAGCCCGGCAAAACAAATACAGGTATTATTCAACTTGAGGTGAGCAGAATTTGGCAGTCTTCACAGGTACACGAACTTGAAACGCGAACGCATAAGCGTCGAAGATTACCTCCGGATACCAATTGATCCGGCATGGAAGCTCGAGTATATTGAAGGAGAGGTAATTCGGGCTCCAAGGCACACTCTTGTGCCGGCGAAAGCTTTAGTTGTACGTCGGGAGTATGCATCTCCCTGCGAGATCCGAGAGGTGCGCGTAGAGGATCGACCGGCTCTGATTGAAGTTTTCAAGGAAGCATTTACCGCAACAATCGACTTTTGCGATGCGACGCCGGAGTATTTATACGAAGTCGCCGTCAATTGCGTGCACAAGACCTACTCAGAAGACAATAGGTTTGCAGCGGCGTCTCGAATCGCCATAGATGGAGACAGGCTCGTTGGAGCAGCGCTATTCGTGCATGGAGATCACGGACCGCATCTGGACGCACTATTTGTTGGTCCCTCGTGGCAGCGGCGAGGTATCGCGACCGCCATGTTCTTCTCGGCGATGAATTCGCTCCTGGATGTGGGCGAGTCAGAGGTGACGAGCTGCTACGACATAGGAAACGATAAAAGCGCTGCGTGGCACGAGGCGGTCGGCTTCTCCGAGATACCAGACGAGTGGGTAGATAGACTCAGGCACCAGGCGGATAAACGCTCTGCGATCAATCGCAAGCGTCTGGAGGCCCT
>Ga0302325_10023118_pt1 | contig 12973 bp, 15 predicted proteins | sample Palsa_T0_2_FD_201948 | JGI IMG/M metagenome (GOLD analysis project Ga0302325, IMG submission 201948) | Peat permafrost microbial communities from Stordalen Mire near Abisko, Sweden - Palsa_T0_2 | ecosystem: Environmental > Terrestrial > Soil > Palsa > Peat permafrost | place: Sweden: Abisko... | reverse complement strand
CCACCTACCCTCCCACCACCGGCCCCATCACCACTGGCCGTCCAACCGCCAGCGAACGCATCACCGCCGAGGTCACGTCCTGGCCGGGCGTCGCGGCCGGCCCAGACCGACGCGGCAAGGTCGCGTTCACCGTCGGCGGACGGGCGCTGGGCCACCTACACGGCGACACCGCGGCGCACTTCACCTTCCCCGAGGCTGTCTGGGCGCAGCTGCACGCGGAGGGCCGGATCACCGATCATCCGGTCTTCCCCGGCAAGCAAGGTCCGGCCGAGCGCCCGATTGAAAGCGAAGCTGACGTCGGCGACGTGATCGCGCTGCTGCGGCTCAACTATGACCGCAAGGAAGGGTGACTCGGTTGCGCACGATCGAAGTGACCCGCTTCGGCGGCCCGGAGGTCCTGGAGCTCCGCGAGCGGCCCGATCCGGTTGCCCCCCCGGCACTCGATCCCGAGGCGATATCGACCGTCCGCATCTGACGGCGCCCGCGAGCCGGCTGGGAGTTGGTCGACGCGTACTACCTGATGGAGCGCTTCGAGTCCCTGCGACGGGACCGCGGCGACCAGTCGAACCCGAAGACTCCGGGAGAGCTGACCCGTCATCTCGCGGCGCTGATTGGGCGCAAAGGCGCGGTGCAAACGCTGGTTCTGCACCCGTTTCTGATGCTCGACGAGGCGTGGCGACAGGGGGTGAGCCAGCTCTTGGCCCGGCTGGCCGCGCTAACGGCAGACGGACGCAGCTGGGTGGGATCCGCCGGGGCTTTGGCAGACGGTCTGCGTCAGGAGGACGCGTGACCCGCGGCGGGAATCCCCATCTGGCGTTCGAGCCTGTGATGGCCGGCGTCGGGCTCGAGCAGGCCCGGGCGGCGGCCGTGCTGGTTCACGGTCGTGACCAGGACGCGGAGGTGATGCTGGATGTCGTGCAGCGCCTGGGCCTGGACGACGTCGCCTATGTGCTCCCGGTCGCCGCGCAGCGCAGCTGGTATCCCGGCCGCTATTTCGATCCAATCGAGGTCAATCAGCCGCATGTGGACTGGGCACTCGAGGCCTACGCCGCCGCCGTTGCCTGCGCCACCGAGGCCGGTGTGCCTGATTCGAGGATCGTCCTGGCCGGCTTCTCCCAGGGTGCCTGCCTCATTGCCGAGCTGATCGCCCGGAACCCCCGCCCGTTCGCGGGGGCGGCCGTCCTCACCGGCAGCCTGCTCGGACCTGACGGTGCCATGACCGAACCTGCGTTCCTGGATGGGCTGCCGATGTACTTTGGTGCCAGCCGGCACGACGAGTGGGTGGCGATCGAGCGCGCCCAGCTCACCGCTCGAATGTGTGAGCGGGCCGGCGCCCGCACCAGTATCGAGATCTACGAGGACCGTGTGCACCACATCAATGACCGCGCGGTGAGCGGCTTGGCCAAGCTGTTGGCCGCGGTTTGAGCGAGGACCGCGCGCTGGTTACGATTGAGCGCACCCGGCAACACCTGGGAGGGAGAGACCAGATGCCCAACCGAGGCTTCGTGCGCGGGACCCATCACCTGACCTTCTGCGTGGGTGGAGCCCAAGAGGACTACGACTTTCACGTCGGGCTGCTCGGGCTCAAGAGCGTCAAGAAGACGGTCCTGTTCGACGGTGAGATCCCGATCTACCACCTGTACTACGGCAACCGCCTCGGCGAGGCGAGCACGCTGCTGACCGCGTTTCCCTACCGTCAGGCGGGCTGGATGGGCAAGCGGGGCACCAACCAGATGAAGGCGCTCAACCTCTCGGTGCCCGCGGACTCGATCGGCTTCTGGGCCGACCGGCTGGCGGTAGCCGGCGTAGAGCATTCGCGCTCGGCGCGGTTCGGCACCGAGCGCCTGCACTTCAGGCACCCCTGTGGGATCCACTACTCGCTGGTCGGCGACCCAAATCCGGATCCACGCGAGCCCAACGAAGGGTCCGTCAAGGCCGAGCACGCAATCCGCGGCGCCTACGGCACCACGACGTCGGTGCGCGACAGCGAGCCGATGACGTTCTTCCTGACCGAGGGGCTGGGTGCCAAGCTGCTGCAGTCGGATGGCGTCCACCACCAGTTCCAGCTCGGCGACGAGGGTCACGGGCGCATGTTCGAGTTGGTCGAGGAGCCTGAGCTGCCACAGGGCAGCTGGAACTTCGGCGAGGGCACGATCCACCACCAGGCGCTCGACGCAGTCACGGCGGCGAACCAGGCCACGGTCAAGGACTGGATCGTCGGGCTGGGATTCACCGACGTCTCAGATGTCAAGGACCGGGGCTACTTCTTCTCGGTCTACATGCGCAGCCCCAGCGGGGCGCTGATCGAGCTGGCCTACTCCACCCCGGAAGGGTTCTTGATCGACGAGTCCGAGGATGAGCTCGGAACGCACATGTGCATCCCGCCCCACTGGGAAGACCGTCGTTCGGAGATCAGCCGACTCGAGCCGATCGAGACCGGCCACTTGATACCCGCCTGACCCCCAGGGCCTGGCAGGACCCCCGGTCCGTCAACCGCCCGCGCGTCAAGCGTCGGCGAAGACCGGGGCCCGATGCTCAACATGGAAAGCGTCCAGACGCAGGAGAAAGCGTCTGTACGCGGCACCGCCTTCGGAGAACCCTTGGGATACTCCCGGCGTGAAACCCTCGCAGGCAACGACGATCGTCAACGCGAGGGTCTTTGACGGCGCCCGGCTACGGGACTGGACGTCAGTCCGGTTCGCCGACGGCATCGTCACCGACTGCGCGACCGGATCCACGGCTCAAGACGGCGACGAGCTGATCGACGCGGAGGGCGGCGCCATCCTGCCGGGGCTGATCGACTCGCACGTGCACCTCGTGCCCGGCGCCTTGTCGCAGGCGCTGATCTTCGGCGTGACCACTGTGCTGGACATGTTCAGCAAGCCCGACGTGGTGGCCGCGGCCAAGCAACAAGCCGGAACACGGTCGGACGTGGCTGATGTGCGTTCCGTGGGGATCGGCGCAACTGCGCCCGGCGGGCATCCTTCGGTGATGTACGCCCCATTCCCGACCTTGACCGGTCCGGAGCAGGCCGAGCAGTTCGTCGCGGACCGCGTCGCCGAAGGCTCGGACTACTTGAAGATCTTCTCGGGCACAGCCGGTCGGTGGCCGTCGTTGGACCTGGAAACGATCACGGGGTTGACCGCGGCAGCGCATAGTCGCGGACTCGTGGTCGTCGCGCACATCAGCTCCGTGGCCGGGGTGCGCGAGGTCGTGTCCGCCGGCGTCGACGTCGTCGCGCATGTGCCCGTGGACGGCGAGCTGGATAAGGCACTCGCTCAGCGGATCGCTGCGGCGGGGATCGTAGTCGGCCCGACGCTGGCCACCATCGAGAACGTCCTCGGTGAACGGGGCGGCGCCGCTGTGGCCGGAGACCCCCGACTCGCCGAGATATTGGGGGACGCATGGGCACGGCGGCTGACCTCTGGCGCAGCAGGACCCAGGCAGGGGATGCCAGCGTATTCCCGCGCTCAGGAGAACGTAAGCCGCCTGGTCGACGCGGGCGTCACGTTGCTGGCGGGCACCGACGCACCGAACCCTGGCACCGTGTTCGGGGCAAGTCTGCACCGCGAGCTGGAACTGCTCGTCCGCTGCGGGATTACACCCACTCAGGCGCTGACCGCCGCGACCGCCGCCCCGGCAAGGGTGTTCAACCTCGCCGACCGCGGGCGTATCGCCCCCGGCCAGCGCGCGGATTTCGTGCTCGTGCACGGCGACCCGTTGACCGACATCACCGCGACCAGAGCCATCGAGCAGATTTGGCGGGCAGGCGTCCTATGTGACCGACGTGCGTCTGTCGCCAGCGCGGCCGAGACGGAAGAAGTTGACGCCTTCTACGCCCAGGTCGCCAAGGCCGTGGCGGCGGTCCCCGAACGCCGGTCCGGCTTCGGCCCGACCGAGACCGGCTGACACCCGGCCGAGCAATACGAAGGCTGGCGGTGAGAGTGGCGGGCGGGTTGGTCGCCGACCCGCCCGTTCTCGACCGGTTGCCGTACCGGGCTCGATCACGGGTGCGCCGCGAAGACGTGGGCGACGGCTCCGCCGCTGAAGGCGGTGGTGCTGATCGGCTCGATTGTGAGCGGTGCGGTAAAGAGCCGCTCGCCGGCACCCAAGACGACGGGGTGGACAGCAAGGCGGTACTCATCGATCAAGCCGGTCTCGACCAGCGATCGGGCGAACCGTGCACCGCCCTGAGCGAGCAGGTACCCGCTGGTCTGCTCCTGCTTGAGTCGCGTGACCGCTTCGGTCAGGTCGCCGGAGGCGATCGTCGTCTCGGCCCAGTCGGCTGACTCCAGGGAGTCCGAGAACACCACTTTGGGGATGTCGTTCATCGGCTTGGCGAACGGCCCTGGGGCGCTCGGCCAGAAGCTCGCCCACCTGGCGTAGGTGGTGGCACCCATGAGGTGCGCAGAGGCGTTGCTCACAGTCTCGAGGGTCCAACTCGCGCCGTCCGGGGAGCGGCCCGCGGCGACCCAGTCGGTGCTCCCGTCGGTTGGTGCGACGTAGCCGTCGAGCGAGACGGACATCTTCAGGACCAGTGAGGCCATTCGCTGCTTCCTTTCCGGGATGGATGACCCGAGCTGCTCGAGTCGGGGGCTGACGATAAGACTCCAGACCACGGCGAAAATAGTCGCTTACCGGGCAGCGTCTTCATCGCTGTCGCAACCGGCGTCGAGCGATTCTCCCCGGACAGAGTCGCTATTGCTGCTCACACCAACCAATAAAGACGCTCCGGACAGCCGAACGGTTGCACGCCATCCAAATCGGGCGTCCGCTTCGTTCCTTGATCTATCCACCCGGGGCACCCCATATGCACCCTGCACCGAGATCAAGCCCACAACTCGAGCAGTCGACTTCTCCAACAGCGCGTCGCGAGACTGTGGCCGGTCGATCAACGCGAAAGCCCCGCCTGGGAAGGCGGGGCATTTAGCGGGAGTTCTGACCCACACGGGTAGCCAGATCAGTCGATGACGACGCAGTTGTTCTCTAGCGTGGTTTGGAGCTGATCCCCGATCAGGCCCGCCATGCCCGCGGCCATCTCGTTTCCACTTGCATCCGCCTCTGCTGCCTCGTTCTGCGACAGGTTGATGGCATTCGCCACGTCCTCGCACCTTTGCCGATCGAATCCTGCGATTCCCGCAGAGTCGACCTTGTTCGGGTCGATGGTCTGCGCTGAGGCGACGCCGCTGGCGCCAAGGGTCGCGCTTGCAACGCCGACGGCGATAATGGTGCGGAGCTTGTTGGTGATAGTGAACATGGTCTAGGTGCCTCCTTGGGCGGGGTTGGTGTGTGCGACGATCGTCCGCCAGCGACGCCCCGGCGGCCAGCCACCCTAGGTGTGGACCTACATAACCCTGAACGCGACCGCTTCGGGCCGCCGAGCAGCGACGGCCCGCGTCGATCAAGTCGCAGACGCGGTTCTGGTCTAAGCGCGGCACCCGGGTAAGGCCGGCACCGATGGCATGTCACACCTCGCCGACGGGCTCACGGCTGCTCACTCGGGTCGGCCGGGTTCGCTGCCGTGACGGACCTCTCAGCGGGTGATCGTGAACGTCAGGGTCTTGGTGGCGGTGCCGGTGCTGTTGTGGGCGGCGAGCACGAGCGTGTACTTGCCCGGCGCGAGCTTGTGGCGGCCGATCTTCCCGGTGAACGTGATCGTGTTCTTACCGGCGGTCGAGGTGTGTTTGATGGTTCCGGCGATGATGATGAGCGTGCAGCTGGGCGCATGCTTGTTCTTCTTGTTTTGCGCGACGCACTTGTGCTTCACCTTGCGGCCCTTGGTCTTTGTCTGGAACTCGAGTGTGGCGGTCGCGGGCGCGTTCAGGGTGTAGGTGAAGCTGGTCCCGATGGGCGGGCCGTGCTTGCGCTTCTTCTCCGCCCACTTGCGATGGGCTTGGGTGAGTGAGCCGATCGCGATCTTCGTCGATCCGGCGACGATTTTGACCGGGGCGCTGGTCGCGGAGCCGTGACCGTACGCGCCCGTAGCGGTCTCGGTGCAGGCGAGAGTGTGTTGCAGGTCGGACGCGGCGACGGTGTACGAGTTCGACGTCGAGACAGTGGTTCCGTTGCTCGTCCACGTGTAGCCGATCGTCGGTGCGCCGATCGAACCGGACGAGGTCAGAACGCCGTCGCCGGCGGTCGCGAAAGTTCCGGTGGCGCAGTTCAAGCTTTGCCCGACCGCGCGGGTGCCGGTGATCGTCGGCGCGCCGGTGACGGTCAACGGCTCCGTCTGGAACGCGCCGATGTCGCACGTCGCCGGCCGCGGGTCGCCGCGCTCGTCGGTGGTCAGCACAGGGAAGGAGCCCATCCCCGCTCCGGGGGCGAGCGGATTGGTGCATATGCCGCCGTTCCCGATCAGCGCGCTTCCGAGCGCGGGCGCGAGCGTCCCCGTCGGTGCCGTGACGCCGGTGACGCCGGTCGCGCCGGTGTCGCCGACCGTCGGGCCGCCGTTGTCTCCGAGCGCCGTCGGCAGCCCGGCACTCGTGACGAGCTGATCGTTCAATGTCTTGCTCAGTCCGCACGTGCTCGTGCTGCCGGAGTCCTCCAGGTTGCGACCGGAGTCGTCGAACGTTCCGCCCTGCGACGCGCAATTCGGAGCCCCGCTCGGCTTGGGATCGGCGATCGCTGTGTCCTGCAGCGTGATCGGCGCGCCGATCGCGACCAGGTTCGCGCCGAACTCGGCGGCGTTGGTCTCGAACCCTGACGTGGCGCTGTTGCCCGCGATCGTGTCGCTGTAAAGACCGACCGTGGTCGCGGGCCCGTTGCTGTACAGGTCGATCCCGCCACCGAAGCTCCCGACCGGAGCGCCCACCGTCCCTGAACCCGTGCCGGACTCCGCGGTATTGCCGAAAACGGTCGAGTTGACGATCGTCGCCGCCGGGCCGTCGTTCAGATAGAGCCCACCACCCTCGGCTGCGCCGCCTTCGCCCTCCGGCGGGGTGATCGAACCCCCGGCATTGGGCACCACCGACTGGTTGCCCTCGAACGTGCTCGAGATGACGCTGAGCGGGAACGACCCCGTCGCGAACAGGCCGGCGCCACCGGCATAGCTCGAAGCCCCACCGGTGCCGCCGGTCACGTAGTCGTCGGCCGGCGTTCCCGCGGTCGCGCTGTTGGTCAAGAACAAGGTCCCCGTGATGCTCGCAGCCGTCGTCGCCGAGGAGCTCGAGACATAGAGGCCGCCGCCGAGGACGGGGCCGCCGCTGCCACCAGTGCCCGCGCCGCTCGGTTCGCCGCCGTCGCCCCCGACCGCCTGGTTGTCGGAGATCAGGCTGGATGCGACGCTCAGCGTCAGCGGTGGGCCGTTGTCGGATATGCCGGCGCCGTCGACGGTGCCACCTGCGCCGCCCGTCTGCCCGGCTGCGCCCGCGCCACCGCCGTTGCCGCCCGTCGCCGTGTTGTCCGTGACGGCGCTTCCAGTCATCACGATCCCACCGGCATCGATGACCCCTCTGGCCGTCCCGCCACTCCCCGGCCCCTCGGTCGCGTTCCCGGCCCCGCCGGCCCCGCCGATGTCGTGGTTGCCGGAGATGATCGAGTCGGTGATCGATACAAGCGCCAGGGAATAGATCGCCGCCCGGCGACGAGCCTGCGCTGACCCCGTTGCCGCCCTGGGCGGTGTTGCCCATGATTGTCACGCCGGTGAGCGTGACGTCGCCGCCGTCCTGGATGCCGGCCCCAACGGCCGTCCCGCCGTTTGCGAAGACGATGTCGCCGCCGGTGACGACGAGGTCGTTCAGCGTCAGCGCGGCCGTCGCGGAGAAGACCTGGTACATGCCCTTCTGCTTGATCGTGGTGACCAACGCGCCTTGATTTCCGGCGCCGGTGATCGTCATCGGGGCGGTCGGCTCCAGCGAGCCGGTGGTGAGGTCGAACTCCCCGGCGCCCACCATGATCGTCGGGTTCGCGCCGACCGTGCCCGTGTTGTTGGCGAGAGCGACCGCGTCCCGCAAGGTCGGGCAGGAGTATGGCCCGGGGCCTGACAACGGCGTGCAGTTCGACGCCGAGCCGGTGCTGATATCCGGCGCCGGCGCCTGGACGCTGATCGTCGTCGCGGATGCGCTCGCGGGCAACGCCAGAGCCACTACCAACCCCAACAGAACGCACCTCGGTCCCATGATCGCCGGCCCCCAAGTTTTCGCGTGATCTCGAAATATAACTCTCGAGGCCTGCTGTGCGTCCCCGTCTCGTGTCGATTCGGTCCCGATCCGGTCGGCCGACGGCGCTAGCCTCGAGCGCGAAGCTTCGCCGCGAGGGGCTGAAGCGGCTCGACGAGGCGTTCGCCCCGGCCGCCGTCGAGCCCGTGCACTCGGGCTGAGGATCTCGCGCCATACGGCCGTGCCACGCATCGGCCGTCCGGCTGACGCGGTGACCCTTACGCCTGCGTTCGGTTCAGAGGACGACCCTAACGTTCTCCCGCTCGACCGTTAGAGACGATCACCTCGCGTCAGTGGATCTCGAGCGGTATCCGAGGACAGCGTTTAAAGAGGGCCGCCGCACACTCGGACGGCACGGGTACGTTGCCTACTGCAGCGCTACCGGCAAGCCGCGGCAGACATGGGGACAGCGAACGGCATGGCCCTGGTCGATCTGATCTGCGAGAACCCGCTCGTGACGACGCGACTTGTCGAGCAGCGCCTCGGCGTCAGCCGGCCAACGGTACGAAGCGCCCGACATGATCGGCGTACTTTCCGGTGTCGGCACTTTATGACGGCGACAAGCGGAAGGCTGGTCAGCGGTCTCTCCGTGGCGTCATCGCATGTCTCGGAGGGCTTCGACGCGCTGCTTGATGACCTGACTGAAGGTTTCGTAACCCTTCTGGTTTTGCTCGACGCTGCCGGGTTTATTGAGGCTGCGGCTCATCAGCGCGACCAGTATCCCGGAGAAGGTCTCGCCGTGGGTGAGGCGGGTGGTGCCGTCGTCGTTGGAGGTGAGGATGAAGAAGTGCTCGCCGTCGATGAGCCCACCGAAGCCGAGCTTGCCGAGCCAGCGCAGCTCCTGGCACGGTGTCGCCGCTAGGACCTTGGGCTTGAAGGTCATGCCGCGTTTGCCGTTGGCCGACATGCGCACGGCGAGCTTGGTGCCTACCTCTGCGGTGCCCTCGATCACGACCGAGGGGTTCCACTCGCGGTAGGTGGCGAAGTCCGTCAGGACGTCCCATACGGGTTGCCTGGGAGCGTCGATGTCTACCGTCGTGGTGACTGTGGTGCTCATGAGGTTCTCCTTGTCCCTGAAGTTAGACCGCCGACGCACGTTGACCGCGCGGCCACGGATGCCGCGTGGCCGCCATGGTGCGATGGTCACCGCACGGCGCCCGGCGGCGACCCGAGGCGGCACTTAGCGATCGGGCCGCGCTGTCTCCGATTGCTTAAGGCGTTGGCGGCAGGCCACGCAGTGCCCGCTGCTGCCTCCGAACCAACCGACCGCGACGCGTTGCGTCTCGTTTCTTGAGGGCAGTGTGTCGGTTCGATATGTCGTGAACGGCTGGTCGCGGTCCGGGCCGACATGGTTGTGATGTGCTCATCTTTGGTCCCGTCTGATGGCATCGAGCCGTCGGTGATCAGCGTTGGTTCGCTGCCGTTGTGACCGGGGCCGTCTGCTCGCTGTCGGTCAGCCTGGCCGACAGTTCCCAGAGGTGCCGCGCGGTCTCGGGGTCGTGGGCGGCCTTCGAGGGTTGATGGATCTCGGGGTAGCCACGGAGATGACCGAGTCCGTTGGGGCCGATGTAGGAGCCTCCCGGCGCGTCGTCGGTGGCGGCGTACTGGATCGGGAGCGCGCCGCGCTCGACGTCGTTGAACAGCCATCCCAGATACCGGTCAAACCCGGCCGAGGCCCCGCCGGCCGCCTTGGCCAGGTTGGTCCTCGCGATGCCGGGATGGGCTGCTACGGCCCGAATACGGCTGTCGGCTTCGCTCAGCCGACGCTCCAACTCGACGGTGAACAGGATGTTGGCCAGCTTGGAATCCGAGTAGGCTCGCATCGGGTCGTATTTGCGGCGCTCCCAGTTGAGATCCTCGAGGTCGATCTTGGCCCGCGAATGGAGCTGGGAGCTGACCGTGACCACCCGGTCGGTGATCGACGGGAGCAGCAGGCTGGTGAGCAGGAACGGACCGAGATGGTTGGTCCCGATCTGCAGCTCAAACCCGTCGACAGTGCGCCCCTCGGGGACGGCCATGATCCCGGCGTTATTGATCAGAATGTCGAGCGGCCCCGTCCAATCCTCGGCAAACGTCGACACCGACGCCAGATCCGCGAGATCCAGCGTGCGCACCTCCGTATCACCGGAGATCTGCTCGGAGGCCGCCTTGCCTTTCTCGACGTTGCGAACAGCGAGCACCACATGCGCACCCGCGCCGGCACGCTCGCGGCTGGTCTGAAGACCGAGACCACTGGAGGCGCCGGTCACCACCACCACACGGTCAGACAAATCAGGTAAATCGGTTGAGGTCCAACGTGAAGTTGTCATGAACGACAGGCTTGCGCTGTCAACCGTAGCCACAAGAGGAGCGTCGATCCACGGATTCGCGATCCATGGCTGGGGGCAGCCCTCGCACTCGCATACCGGGAGAGCAGCTCGGACCGGGACGAGCGATCGCTGGCTCGGCCGTCAGCCCTGGATCGGCAGTCCCTGGATACCCGCTGTTTCGCGGCGGATAATGGGCTCATGGACCGCCCTCAACTTGCCGACTTCTTGAACCGGCGCCGAGCAGCACTGCAACCCGAGGATGTAGGTCTGGCGCGCGGGCCTCGGCGGTGGACCAAGGGGCTTCGCCGCGAGGAGGTCGCGATTCTGGCGAGCATGTCCACCGACTACTGACTACTACAGCCGCCTGGAGCAGCAGCGTGGACCGCAGCCTTCGGAGCAGATGCTCGCCGCGATCGCCCGCGGTCTGCGCCTCATCCAGGACGAGCGCGACCACTTGTTCCGGCTGGCCGGTCACACCGCCCCCGCGCGTGGCCAGCGCTCAGATCACGTGAGCCCGGCGCTCATGCGCGTGCTCGACCGGTTAGACACCCCCGCCCAGGTGATGTCCGATCTCGGCCACACGCTCGTCCAGAACCTGTTCGCGATCGCCCTGCTCGGAGACCAGACGGTGTTCAAGGGACCGTCCCGCAGCATCGTCTACCGCTGGTTCACCGATCCCGACGAGCGACTCATCTATCCCGAAGCCGACCACCCCTACCACATCATGTCTACGTCGCCGGACTTCGCGCCCGGCTCGCCACAGGCGGCGACGACTCCAGCATGACCGAACTTATCGACCAGCTCCGGCTCCGCAGCGAAGAGTTCACAAGCCTCTGGAATGAGCACGAGGTCGCTGTCCGCACCAGCGACCGCAAGCGCATCGTGCACCCAATGATCGGCAGCCTCGGACTCGACTGCCAGACCCTGATCGCCCCGAACCAAGCCCAGATCCTCCTCGTCTACACCGCCACCCCAGGCACCGAGGACTACGACAAACTACAGCTCCTCTCGGTAATCGGAACCCAAAAATTCCAACGCGCCGAGCGTGACGGCAGCCCGGTAGCGCCATTGAAAACTAGAGCGGGCTGACGCTCATCGCATCGGCGTCGGCTTTCTGATCCGGATCGAGAGTCACCTTTGAAGGTACAGACGAACGTGGCGCTTCGGTCGCTGTCGCCGCATCTGGTCGTGGTGTTCGACGAGTTCCAGCGGCTGCGGGGTCGCAGCTTAGGTCCGGGCGGCGCGGGAAACGAGGCCGTCGAGGAAGGTGTCGACGGCGAAGCGGAACCGCTCGTCGTCGCCGCCGGCGACGAGTTCGGAGGCGTGTGCGACGAGCAGCGGGAAGCGCTCGGCGGGCAGTCCGGCGAATGTGTCGTGCATCCGGGCGACCATATTGTCGTAGTCGGTGTCGGTGATGTGACCGGCGGCGCGGCGGACGTCGGCCTCGGCAGCTGTGGCGGTCACGATCAGCATCAGGATGTCGATGGCCCACGCGGCCTGCTGGGAGGCGATCCCGCCGGCCAGCAGGATCCCGAATAGGTTCTCAGTCCCGGCGAGGGCGTTTTCGGTGGTCGGTGGCTCAGCCTGCAGGACTGACGCCAGCCCGGGGTAGGCCGCCAGCGCGTCGCGAAAGCCGCGCATGAGGTCATAGACCTGTTCGCGCCAGCGCTCTGGCTCGGGCGTGACCCGGGGGACGGTGCCGGCGACACGGTCCATCATCGTGCGCAGCAGCTCATCGCGATTGCGTACATAGACGTAGAGCGATGCAGCTCCTGTGTCGAGCTTGGCGGCGACCCTGCGCATCGTCACCGCCTCCAGCCCCTCCACCTGCGCGATCGCCAACGCGGCATCGACGATCGCGTTCTCGCTCAGCGGGGCTTTGGCCGGACGATCACGGGTCGAGCGCGGCCGGGTCGGGGTGTCCATCGAAAAAATCATACTTGACGCGAACGCCGTTCGTAACGTACAGTGTTCGACACGAACGTTGTTCGCTAAGTTTAGGAGCCGACCCGATGCCAGACACGATCACCTCAGCGCAACCAGCCACCACACCGCAGCCAGTCGCACGCAACCCGCTGCGCTGGTTGGTGTTCGCCGTCGTCCTCGCCGCAAACGTGATGGACCTGATGGACGCGACGATCGTCAACGTCGCCGGCCCGTCGATCCGCTCGGCGCTCGGCGGCAGCGCCTCCACACTGCTCTGGCTGAGCGCCGGCTACACGCTCGCGTTCGCGGTGTTCCTGATCACCGGTGCGCGGCTAGGGGACATGTTCGGCCGCCGCCGGTTATTCCTCGTCGGCTCCGCCGGCTTCACCCTGATGTCGGCCGCCTGTGCAGCCGCGCCCTCACCCTCGGTGCTGATCGCCTTCCGGGTACTACAGGGCGCGTCCGGAGCGCTGATGATCCCCCAGGGGTTCGGGATGCTGAAGGAATGCTTCGCCGAGGACGAGATGAGCAAGGTGTTCGGAGCCTTCGGGCCGATGATGGGGCTCTCTATGCTCGCCGCAC
>Ga0302325_10023116_pt1 | contig 12974 bp, 10 predicted proteins | sample Palsa_T0_2_FD_201948 | JGI IMG/M metagenome (GOLD analysis project Ga0302325, IMG submission 201948) | Peat permafrost microbial communities from Stordalen Mire near Abisko, Sweden - Palsa_T0_2 | ecosystem: Environmental > Terrestrial > Soil > Palsa > Peat permafrost | place: Sweden: Abisko... | reverse complement strand
GAGGTCAGTGAACATGTTGACTGAGCAACAGCACTGGCAGTACAGTACTACTACTAGTAGTAAACTCAAAGACTGATGCCAGTGGTTCACTCATTGCCTGTCTGTTCAAGTTCAAGTTGGTTGAGAACTTGGTTGACTTCTACTGGAGTTTATTTGCTGATTTGGACTGATCTCAATGTGTAAGATTATAGGCTTCCTGTACTGCTGCAGTTTGTCTCAAGGCCAATTGTTGTCGCACTGGCCACAATAGAGTAGAAAATACCACCTGTAAAGCTTCGACTACTACTAGTAATAGTGGCTTCAGCTTTTCAAGCAAAGGCTTTAAGTTGGTAGCACCCTTTCTTGAACTTGGAGTAACACTGGCAACATCAGCCTAGACCTTGGTGTGTAGAGCCAGAGGTTGTGCATACTAGTAGTAGATGACAACCTTCAGGCTTCAAGTGGGTTTCTGGCTGACAGATACGGACATTACTTTTAGAGTCATGATATATCTGTATCCATAGAGGTTGTTCAAAAGAGATAGTAGTAGTACTACTAGCTTTAGTAAAGCTACTAGTAACTTGGACAGCCTGTATATAAGTACTAGCCACTGGCACATTAATAGTACTAATTCCCGGTAGAACTCTTCTTCAACTACTACTACTAGTAAGTAGCAAGTTACAAACAAGCCCACAAGCAACTGGTAGCTAGTACTAATACCACAATTTGATGTGTCTCAGTGTTACGTGTCGATCTCTAGGGGTTAGGTTTTCTCTTCTTTATTAGCTTGTAGATCTCTTGTAATTCAGACATCTTCTCACTGTCTCACAATTCTGGACTCCGTCCGCAACATTTGGTAGTGAGAACTGGCATCTCGCTTCCACGCCTAGTCGTCCTTGAACCTAAGAAACTGGCACCAAGCGTCTCGACTATCACTTGAACGCTCGCGGAAGTGTGATACAGTTCTGTCCTCCCAGTCGTATCTGCTCCACCATCTCCTTATCACGTTATCTCCTTCACCCCAACATCTCCTTCACCACGTCGTGCCACGATGAAACCTCGCTAGAGTCGACTGCTAGTCTCTCGCTTCCTGGTATTACACTTCCAAGCGACGACAGGTCTCTGGTAGACCCAGAGCGCACTATACACAATTATCAGCGGCACCTTCTACACCGCGAACCCGATCAATCATCATCTGCAATGTTTCATAGTCGACAACCATAAATGGACGTCCCTGGCACCACCTCCGATGGAGCTCCCACTGGTACCACTCCTCGCAACACCTCCCACGGTAGAACTCGAGCTGAGGACTCTGACGACAGTATGAATGCGGTCTACAAGGCCATCATCGAAAACCCAGATTTTATCAGCCGGTTGGCTGATGTCTTGTGCTCAAATCCTGGAGGCCTGCACGGTCCTCGCGGCCCAAGCGGCCCAACTGGGGCCACCGGTGTAGCACTCGCAGGGGCCGACCACCGACATTGGCGCGCTGACGAAGTCGGTTTCTTCTTTCCAGATTTGCATTACTCGTACGGAACTACCGACATTGTCACCATTGGAAAGGATTCATTTTATCGCAACACCACCGTCTTTCTCGACAGGCTTGATGACATTGTCAGGCTTAAGGGAGCAGAGATGGTGCGAAGCAACCTTCCGACCTGCCTTAGGGGCGCAGCCTTGCAGTGGTACACGACCGAGCTGACCGACCTCGAGAAATCGTCCCTCCGTTCAGCATCTGTGAGCAGTCCTCACGACCCCCACCGTTGGAGGATCGCGTTGAAACGCCGATGGGATCCATCTGTCTCAATGGCCCTACAAAATTTCATGAATACTTGGTTCACTATGGCTATGGTTCAATCCGGAACCTCAGTGGTACAGTATTTCTCGACCAAGATCTGACTTGCGAAGGAGGCAGGTTTCGGCGACGTATTTCAACAGTTGCTTGCGGTCTGGAATGGATTGCATATTGAAATTTGAGAACACATCCCGGAGCCGGACCAGAACACTTCCATGGAGAGATTTCGCAAGAGCTTGGAAGAGAGAGAGCGTTTGTGGAAAGAAAGGTTGCTTAGGAACAGGTTCAGGCCACAGGGACCTGGCCAACGCTATGATGCTGCTGCCAATTCTGGAGCCTTCAGCAACGATACCGCGATTCGATCCAATGAACGCCCTTGGATGGCTCCGACTCAGAACCCCGGTGTAAGATCCTAGTCACTAGAGAGTGTCTAAGTGGCGAGCGAGGATGAGCGTAGCGAGGACGAACGAAAAGGTAAACTGAATTGATGGATTAAGACGAGCGAGTGGGCGAACGAGCGAGATAGTTGATCAAAGTACTAGGTTGTACATGAGTTGAACTAGCTAGGGAACTTCATGATGGTGAAGTGGACTATATACTAACCAAGAATCAGCAGTCACAACCCTAGACTAAATCCTAACCTATAACCGAGCGAAGAGATGAGCGAAGACAAGCAGCTTGGAATCTAGCTAGAGTGAGGCATGACGGTACCCCCCTCTTTATGGCTGAGCTTCAGTGAAGCGAACTGAAACGAGACGAACGAATTGAAGTCGAGTTGAATGGAAGTGAGAAGCGAAGCTAGTTTGAAGTTGTAGTCAAACTTAGCTCAAGAAGTAGAAGCGAAGCGAATGAGCGAAGGTGAATTCTTGAGATTGGATGCAGGTTCCCAAGTACTTTCTGAGATGTGGTAACCTTCCCATTTGACAAGATACTGTACTTGATGACGAAACAAACGAGAGTTCAAGATCTCCTTTGCTTGATATTCTTGTTGATTATCAACAATAATAGAAGGTGGAGGAGTTGGCTGAGGGTGAAGCCAGCGATTGAGTGAAGCGAGTTCAATGAGTTCAATATGAAATACAGGGTGTATCTTCATAGTAGCAGGGAGGCGAAGCTTGATAGCAGACTTGGAGATGACCTTGATGATCTTAAAGGGCCCAAGTCTCTTGTTGTCCAGTTTGTCTGAAGGACGGGAAGTCTGGATATGCTTTCTGAGAAGCTATACCTTCTGACCTTCTGTGAATGAAGGAGCGAGTGAGCGATGCGGGTCGAAGTAGCGAGCTTGAGAGATAAGCGACTTTCTGATTTCTGTCTTCAGATAGTCATGAAGTGAGCGAAGATATCGAATCCTTTTCTGTCCTGAGGGTGAATTCACTAAAGACTGTAACTTGATAGTGCAACGAGGGTGATAGCCATAGTTGGTAAAGAATAGAGTTTGTTTTCGTAGAAGAATGTTTCGAATTGTTGTAAGCGAAGCGAGCGAGAGCGAGATGAGAAACCCAATCATCCTGTTGGTAATTGCAGTAGATTCTGAGGTACTGTTCCAGGACCTGATTGATTCTTTCTGTTTGACCATCAGTCTGAGGGTGGAATGCAGTTGACATCTTTTGCTGAATGCCTGCTAATTGACAAAGCGAATGAACGAAGTTGGAAGTGAAGACTGATCCTCTATCAGAGACAATAGATTGAGGTAGTCCATGTTCAGTGAAGATGTTTTGCAAGAATAGCTGAGCAAACTCAGGTGCATTCATATCCTCATTGCAAGGAATGAAATAAGCCATCTTGGTTAACCTATCCACAACAACAAAAATAGAGTCGAACGAAGCACGAGAGATAGGATCGAGCGAGCGAGGGAGTTTGACAATGAAATCCATAGAGATAGATTCCCAAGGCTGAGAAGGAACTGGTAGAGACTGTAACTCTCCAAAAGGTGCATGATGAACTGGTTTGTTCCTGTTGCAAGTCTCACAGGAATTGATGTATTTTTCGACAAACAAGTGAAGCTTTGGCCAGTAGTACGAACGAGATATGAGTTCAAAGGTCCTAGCATGACCAAAGTGACCAGAAGAAGGAGAATCATGGTGAGATTGAAGAATAGAGAGCTTGAGATCCAAAGAGTTGGGGATATAGATGAGGTTGTTGAAAAGCAATAGTCCTAAATCGGTCAAGGAGTAATGCTTCAAGCGAGCGAGAATCGAAGAGTCGAGCGAAGACGAAGCGGTCTGAGATTGATGAAGCAACTTTATGATTTCTGATAGAGACTTATCCTGAGCATAGGCATCAATGATTTTCTTCTCAATGTCAGAATCAGATAAAGTAGCAAAAGCGAACGAAGTGCCGAAAAGCGAAGTAGCGAAGAGAACTTGTTCTGGACGAAGAAGCGAAGACGAACGAAGCGGATTGAGTTGTGTTGAAATATGGTCAGATCTTCTGGACAATGCATCAGCTTTTCCATTCTGAAACCCAGGTCTGTATTTGACCACAAAATCATAATTAGCAAGCAGTTGAGCCCATCTCACTTGCCTTCTGTTTAACTGTTTAGTTGTAACAAAGTATTCCAAATTCTTATGATCTGTAAGAATAGAGATTGTATGTTGTGCTCCCTTAAGGTAGGCATGCCACTCTTTCAAACAAATGATAATAGCTAACATCTCTTTGTCATGAATCTCATAGTTGATTTCAGCAGGAGCGAATTTGCGAGACAGAAAAGCGATAGGGCGAACGAGGCCAGAAGTGTCTTTTTGTGAAAGTACACCTCCACAAGCAAAGTCTGAAGCATCTGGTTCAACAATGCAAGGAAGTGAAGAATCGAAGTGTGCAAGAACAGGAGTAGAAGTGAAAGCAAGTTTGAGAGTGTCAAAGGCTTGTTGTGCACTATCCGTCCAAGCGAAGCGATACGAAGTCTTTTTCAGAAGAGCTGTAAGTGGTATAGCAATCCTGCTGAACAAACGAACAAAGCGACGATAGAAATTGGCGAAGCTCAAGAAAGACATAACATCTTTCTGGCAAGTAGGAATGGGCCAAGAAGTGATAGCTTCTACCTTCTTGGGATCCATAGAGATACCTTTGGGCGAAATGATGAACCCAAGGAAGTCTGTTGTATCTGTATGGAATTGACATTTCTCCAGCTTGACAAACAGATTTTTCGAGCAAAGACGAGTGAGGACTTAGCGAACATGATTTTTGTGCTCTTCCAATGTGTTGGAGTAGATCATGATATTATCAAGGTATGCTGTAGCGAAGCGATCGAGGAAGGGGCGAAGAGTGTCATTAATTAAACCTTGTAATGAAGCAGGAGCATTTGCCAATTCAAAGGGCATAACCAAGTATTCAAAGTGATCATAGCAAGTTCTGAAAGTTGTCTTCCATTCTTCTCTATGTGCAATTCTGACCAAGTTGTAAGCACCTCTAAGATCCAGTTTGGTGAAGTATTTTGCTTGGCGGAAGCGGTCCAGGAGTTCAGGTATCAGTGGCAAAGGATATCTATTCTTGATAGTAATAGCATTAAGTTCTCTGTAATCTACACAAAGGCTAAGCGAACCGTTTTTGTTCTTGGCGAAGAGAATAGGTGGTCCAGCGGGCGAAGATGAAGGGCGAATGAATCCTTTTCTGAGATTTTCATCAAGGTATTCCCGAAGCGAACGAAGCTCAAACTCTGAAAGAGGATATATTAGGCCAAAAGGAGGTTGTTTGCCTTCAATCAAGGGCATAGTATGATCCCAAGGCTGGTGTACAGGAAGTACTTCTAAAGTCTTTTTGTCAAATAGATCTGTAAAATCTGAATACTCAGGAGGGACTGAAACTGAAGCTTGATCTGGGCCTTCAACAGTTGATCTGATAAAGATGATGCTAGTAGAGGAAGAAAGTAATTTCTGAGCATAGCGAGCAAAGGTTGATCCCATGATGAAATTAATTGGAGTTCTGTCTTGACTGGGAGTAGTAGAGCAAAGCGAAGAGGGCGAACGAGTTGGAACAATTGACGAGCGAGCTAACGGGCGAGACGAATGAACTGGAGGAGTAGTAAGGCGAATCGAGCGAGGAGGCGAGCGTAACAAAGAGGGAGGTGAGCGAAGCGAAGCCAACTTAATTGATGTAGATGAATCTTTGTCCTTTAAGTTTCTAATAGGACAAGCGAGCGAACGAAGAGGCGAATGAAGAGGTTCCTTACCTGAATTAGTAGGATTACTGAAAGTGTTTTCCTTATCCTGTTGGATAGGACGAGCGAGCGAACGAAATACTCTTTACTATGATTAGTAGGATGATTGGTTTGATTTTCCTTATCCTGTTGGATAGGACGAGTGAGTGGAGAAGTAGGTTCCTTACCAAGATTGGTAGGACAAGTTGGGACATCTTTGTTGGACTCAACAGAAGATTGACGAGCAGAAGACGAACGAGTAGGAGGCGAACGAGCAGGTAAAGTGCCTGGAGATATAGATTGAAAGGACTTATAGCAATGCTGTAGACAAAATGAAGAGTTGAACTTAAGAGTTTCCTCAGGTGACCAAGTAATTGAAGGGTTGTGTTTTCTTAGCCAAGGAAGGCCTAAGATAACAGAAACCGAACCGAGCAAAACGATATCGAAGAGAACACTTTCAGAGTGATTGTCATTCACATTCATCTAAAGAGGTACAGTTGTATGAGTAATATCTCCAGATGAAATTGGAGTATCATCAATGAGAAAAAGAGGTTGACGAATCGAACGAAGCTGAGTAGATATTGACATATATTTAACAAAGGACGTATTGATGAAATTGGGTGTGGCTCCACAATCTACCATAGCAAGAATCCAAATAGGGCGAGCGAACGAAGAGTGTGAAAAGCTAACATAGACAAGATAATGTTGAGATGAATGAGATTGAACAGAGTGAATAGAAACTGGTTGTGATGACCTAGATGGACTGTGGCCCAGACTGGTTCTTTATTTGTCTGAGCCTACTGGTTTCCCAAGTTTTGAGACTCAGAGTTTGTGTAATCAAGTGAAATGAGTGGATAGTCTAAAGGCGAAGCATTCTCAAGAAGGTGACTTTCTGGAACTTGTTGATAATATTGAATAGGAAGATCTGTGCCAGAGAGGGATTGATTCTTTTGTTGTAGTGTAACACAGTTTTTGACTGAGTGTCCTAACTGTCCACAATAGAGGCAAAGATTATTTTGTAGACGAAAAGCTTTTTCTGTATCGAGGAGTTTACCAGAACTGCGAAGCGAGCGACCGAGATTGAGGTTCGTTGGATTGACTGAGGATTCTTCCTTGATAGTTGAAGTCTTCTCAATGATAGTCTAAGGCGAGCGAGCTTGCGAAGACGAAGGAGTAGCGAGCCAACAAACTGAACGTTGAACAAGATGAGTAGAGACAAATCTTTGTTGAATTGTTGTAGTAGGAGGAAGCGAGCGAGCGAGCGAAGCTTGTTTTTCTCTGCTCCTTTCAAACTGTCTGTTGTCTATTTTGATGGCTTTCTCCATCAAAGCTGAAAGGGTAGCAGGCCTATCATCTTTGGCCAATTCATCTTTTACAGAATCTTTGAGACCATTGTAGAAGGCATAACTGAGGGCAGCATCATCCCATTCAAGGAATGAAACAATCTGCTGGAACGAAGTTGAATATAACGAAGCCGAAGAGGTTTGACGAAGTGAATGAAGTTGTCTTTCTGCTGTAGCTTTGGCATCAATGTCACCAAAGGTAGATTCGAGCGAGGCGATAAAGATCTTGTAGCTGGTGATAATTGGAGGAGGGTTCTCTGATTCCCTTTTCCTGAGATTGGGTTCAAACCAGTCAAAGGCAGAGTCTCTGAGAAGCGAAGCTGCAAACATGATTTTGTTGACATCCGTATTGAAATCATCAGGTTGCAGTGCAAAGTAGATAGCGAGTTGATTGACAAAGGAGCGAAGCTTGGAGCGAGAGCCATGGAAAGTATCTGGCTTTGTTGTCTTGATGTTTCTGGAAGAGGAGGGAGTGACTGAAGAAATAGGCGGTGAAGTTTCCAAGGCATTGATTTGAGATTGTAATTGTTCAATCAAAGCCAACAAGGAAGCAGCATCCATTGATTGATTGAATTGAGATGACATAGTGCGAGCGAATAACGAAACGAACGAACCGAGATCCAAAGGTGGTTTGGAGCTAGTTCAAAGTGTAAGATCCTAGTCACTAGAGAGTGTCTAACTGGTGAGCGAGGACGAACAAAAAGGTAAACTGAATTGATGGATTAAGGCGAGCGAGTGGGCGAACGAGCGAGATAGTTGATCAAAGTACTAGGTTGTACATGAGTTGAACTACAGTATCGCGCCACTCAGGATGCAACACCATCAATTTCACAGCATTAAGACCGATTTTCTCACATCCATAGCACCACCAATTATGGGTCAATTGACCTCAGAAGTGTCCCATTCTACTTCTCAGTCTTTGGGGACCACAATGGTTTGCTTTCATGAGTTTCCTTACAGGCCATGCTGAGGTATTCAAATCTAAAGTTTTTAACAATTTCCGTGGTTGCTGATCACCATACTGAAACTGCAGATCGCCATATTGAAAGGACTGGACCAGAGGAGTCCAAAACTTTGAAGATGAATATCTCAAGAACTGACTGATGAATCATTCTGGAACGCCCACAAAGCCATGGAATCTACACAGAGAACCCCCTTTAATATAGGTTTTTTGAAATTGTGCCTGGAGGTCAAGCTAGGAGGTCCGAAAAATCGCAGTTTAAGCTGTGAAATTGATGGTTTTGCTTCCCGAGTGGCGCGATACTGTATCTGACCGAAGAGAAGATTAGGGGAAAGGTTAGACCTGGTTCTATGTTCGAATATATAATAGAAGATAGTTGGGGAATGTCTCTCAAATACTCGGGTCGTTATCTCGAAAAATGGGGAGAAGTGCAGGATCTACATGTAAGGAACGGGACTACAGGCTGCGAATAAGATTAAGATGATTTGAAGTGACCTTGCGAGATGAAGAGCTCTACAGTGCGGCAACGGGGTTTTAGCAGTCCCGTGTGCCCTAACCTAACTAATTACATGATACATTGCTGTGCTACGTCGCACAGCGAGGTTGGTTTGTGACACTACAGTAGTGCAGTATCGCCCGGGAGTTAGTTTACTATTGCGCAGCCACAAATCTCTGCTCCCGAAATTTGAAGCTTAAACCGGAGGAGGACACCCCACGCAACCTTCGCCAATCAGGGACATCGAGAATGTTTAACTTTTCTCGGGCATGTTGCAGTTGATTGGTTACTGTTGGGTTTTCTTGGTGAAAGGTTGATAATCAGACAGTCCGGCGGTTGCTGGACTGTCTGTCGGGGTTCAGGCCGAATTCTGTTGAATCATGCGACCTCCGCAAGACTTTTTGCCCACCCGAATGAACGGAGGCCTTGTCTTGGCGGACAGTTTACATTAGAGCAATTCACATGATTGCCATTCATCGAGTTTTCCGTTGCTAAACGGCTCTAACCTAATTCCTGCCGACCACATGATAATATCTTGCAAATTGGGGCCAATCAACCTCGCCAGTGTCAAGCATCCGGCGGTCCAAGCGGTCTAAGAGGTTCAGGACCGAAATTGAATTTAAGTGGGTGAGCCAATTCACTGCCGATCCTACAGAATATCCATAACATCGAAAGTAAGTAGTCGGGGGGTGTACCGATCGTGAGGCAGAGGGTCTACCGAGGCAATTGTTAGCATATATATAGCAAAACCGAAGATGTTACTTGAAAGTATCCCTCAATGATTTCGACTCTACTTGGTGATGAAAACTTGATCCTGTCGTCATTATAACAATGTCGTGTTAGCCCCGGACTGTTACGGAGCGAGTTCCGGGATAACTCCGGAGTGCTTGGGGAACGAGGCAGAGCAAGGAGGAACACGCTAGAGCTAGAACATAAGGTAAATGGTTGACAATTGTTGCAAGCTAAGGTACATGAAGATTCTCAAGGGTTTAAAAGCAGTCCCTGAGAAACCTAACCTAACTAACGTAACTACTAGAACTCCGTTCATGACACAGACATAACAAAAGCGAAGAGGTACTCGTTCCTATAAGTAACATAGTATCAGACTTAAGGCTTTCGTTAGGGTGTTGTTAAAACATTCTCATTTACATGTCCTATGTAAGCCAAGCATAAGACGGACGATTGTATGCTTCCATCTTAAGGTAATATTGCATTAGTCGGCATTTTCTAACTGTCTAACAGTTGGCTAACATTTGCCTTTTACTAGCCCGCTTGATGTAGAAGGTGGCATTGTATTGCAGTTATTCAACGTTCGAAATATCCTGTCTATACTATGTCGTTCAACAAATATTATACCTATGCGTCCCTCATCCCAGACTCTTGCCTTGCGATATCGGAACCCTTGTGCCTAGTCTCAACTCAATGAAAGTTCAGAGCTAGCTTGAGACGTTACTGAGGACGATTCCCAGACCCCCCGATAAGCAACCTCGTCGTCACCAAGAGGATTCCCACCCTTAGGGCCGTCGAACTTGCATGCACTAGTGTGTTTGGTAGTTTACTGACGGTAGGTTTGCCTATATATACCTTAAATTTAGTTCTTGCGTGTGCAGGCCTTTCCATGTCCCAGTCGTTATCTCTTCCATGTCCCGTTGTGATCCCGATCCTTGATGTGTCCCTTCGAGTCAGAGATAACCTTGCTAATAGTAGATTTCGTAGTGTGTAGATGCGGGGAAAGGCGGAAGCAGAGGGTGGATTGGAACCATTAGTGTTATTATGCTAGATTTCACTTTTTGTAAGCCTCATGTGGAACTCCGACTTCTTTTGTTAGACCGTCGTTAACTTTCGACTTGTAGTTAGACAATCGTTAGCTCTCGTCCTGTAGCTACCCAAATGACCGTAACAGTGAACTGTGATGTAAGGTAACAGACATATGAAAATAAGCAAACAGCAGACGGTCCACATTCATCAGATCACGACCTTATGTCGTACCTACTCTTGTCACTCCAAATATGGAGGGTCTAACAGCAAGGCTCGGCTAGATAACAAAAACTAACGATACCGTAACCCCTAACAGTATCGGTCCGGTTATGTATTACCAAATCAACCATCCTCTCAAAACACTCTCATGGAGCCTACTACCACAACCACCTGATGAATAAATGCTATTAGAGAGTATTTTGTAGAGCTTGATCCTCTCTTTCAATTGGAACTGTCAAAAATCGAGGCAGGTGAATTTCCGTGGAGATATGGGTAGAAAAAGACCAATTTTCGCCTCATTTGCGGTAGGTGAAAACCCCATAAAATTGATGCATTTGAGCAAATAGCTCCACAACGGTCCATCTCTACTCAATTCTGAACGTTTCAATCGATAGACCATGCAAAGTTCTCATATATACCTAGAATCTAGAATTTTTCCCTGGGGTGGGGGAGGTTGGCGGTTAGGAATTGAAGGTCTCAATTTCCTTACTAAGTACAGCGGACGCTACATAGCCAAACCGGGGGTGTTACTTGAAAGTGAGTCTCCAGTACGTGGCTGTATATTTGAGATGCAGGCACCAGGACTGCGTCACACTTTTTTTCTAGCGTTAGGGCTATGTTAGACCTTTTCATGACAACACATTTGTAAGAATACAGTGATATGTAAGAAGTCAACCTTCGGAAAGGTGACGACAGGTCACTATCAACCAAACGTTAGGTATTTGTTAGATTATTCCATGTCATTGTACTGGATTCTAGTTGATCAAACACATAATCATCTAACAATCTTACGTTCAAGTTCTTGTGAAACCAGCTAGTGCCTCCAGCTAGCGGCCCAAGCTAGCATGCTCACAGTCTCCATTCTAGCTCGCGCCTCCAGGCTCTAGCGCCAGCGCCAGCAAATTCAAGTTCTCGCAGCTCTGGCTCTCATTCTCCCCGCTCCCCGTGCCTTCTCCACACCACTTGGCCTTTCCTCGCATTAGAGACTCTTCATATCCGACAATTATCGGTCCCCACATAGTCTCTGTGATCTTGTGGCCCAACCATTGTACTTCTCTTCATGTGCTGTTCTGATCTTGACTCGATAGGTGTTGGATTCTTACTGTCCTCTTTCCATATGAGCTACTGGTCCTTCGTTTCTTGTGACAGTGGCGAAGGTAGGAGCTATCCCTCATATTTGGAGTTTGAATTTAAAGCCTGATTAAGGAGTACAGGACAGACGTCAGGGGAATAAAGCATTTTTTGGAAAGGGACACTACAATTTTTGCATGTACAATCTGTCAGACTGCCGTCTGACGAGAGCAGAGGTCTATCGATACATGACGAATAGCTATCTGCTAGGTATCTGTAGCAACAAAGCTTACAATAGGTTCCAGTCTAACGTATTTGAGACAAATCACATATGAGTGTCTGTACGGACTTGCGGCAAGTCCTAGTTAGATGACGGACTTTGACGTTACCCTAATCTCTATCGGCTTCGGTCTGGCTATGTAGTAATTGCCTCGGTAAACTCTCTGCCTCGGTACAACTCCTGACTACTTAATGGGTGAAGGAATTATCAGACCGGAACTGAATTTTCGTTGGGGTGCAAACTCAATTGTATGGAAATACAAGTTCAGGCTCAATTTAAGTCCGCCCTGGTGCGCTCAATGGGGCCCTTCAACTCCAACGAGCTCCAGACGATATCAAGGTGATTGCATGACCGCATAGCCAGCCGTTCCTATTGTCAGCGATATAGGCCGAATGGGGAGACTGTTGCAGTATTCGCACGGAACAGGTTATGGGATCGGATTATATTGGCCTACACAGTGGATTGACGTTGGTGATGTATACTATTGGGGTCCAGACAGAAAGGCCAATCGTATCCTCAACATCTTTGATAACAAACGAGTACCACGCGACGAGCTCAGACGCCACACTAACATCGCTTTAGTAGCTTGAATTGAACAATTGGCCAACATTTCATCTCTCAAAGGAAGATGTCGTTGAAGTAATGGACGATGCGAACTTGGGGATGATGATGTTTCTAGGACATCATGCCCCTAAGGTAAGCTTTCAGTTTGACAAAACACCACTCTGATGTCGGTAATAGCTTAACATCTCCGGAATTCGATATTATCTTTCAGCGTGTGGTAGCAGATTTGGCGGTTGTTATCCCTTTATCTCCTTGACCGGAACGGAGTGGAGGGAGAGGATTGAGAGGCATCAATTACGTAAACTTGTAACAGTCCGACCTGTCCGGCACACTGACTTGGATGACTTAATCAGCCAATCAGGTCAAGGAGACC
>Ga0302325_10023115_pt1 | contig 12974 bp, 12 predicted proteins | sample Palsa_T0_2_FD_201948 | JGI IMG/M metagenome (GOLD analysis project Ga0302325, IMG submission 201948) | Peat permafrost microbial communities from Stordalen Mire near Abisko, Sweden - Palsa_T0_2 | ecosystem: Environmental > Terrestrial > Soil > Palsa > Peat permafrost | place: Sweden: Abisko... | reverse complement strand
CTGTGTTGTAAGTATTAACTCTCTTCATAGTTGAGTTTGAGTAAATTTTTTTTTAACAATTCTTTCTTATTTATCTAGCTTTCAGCGAGGACCTCGCTTAATTCAATCTCAACACTTCAAATATTAAACTTTTTTTCCCCTTCCAGAATAAGTGAATCACAATATTTAATAACGTCTTATCTCATTTATTTGATTTCTTTTTTTCACCCCCAAAGTTCTCGCTTCGATTTTTGGAGGCATTCCGATATATCAAGCGCGATGCTCGCTGAGAGCTGGATAAGATAATAGCACTCTCTAACTTTTCCGGAAGGGGAAAGGGGGACTTTAAATTAAATTCAAAACGGACTCTTAGGCCAGAATTTCAAGATCTTTATAAAAGAAAAGTGTAGAATCCACTTTGCTCTGCTTTTGTTGATAGCCTTTCGCAAAACCAACCCATTCCGTGTAACAAGCCGGCTCGCTTAAGCCCCTTTTCGAGATAGCGTGATTCGTTGATTCTAAGTCCGGGTCTAATAAGGGCGGCGAGCGTGTCAAGGGCTGCGTGAAAGAATTGACAACAAAAAATTTGTTCGGTGCTTGAATCGTCTGTATCCTGGTCACACAAAAGATTTCGATTATTTTTCTGTACATTTTCAAAGGCGCTGTGAGGTCTTGAGTCCAAGCTAAGCAGGGATTATGTCACGTGATGCCACCCGTGTCCGGGCGCGTTACGGTGGCGCGTGAATTGTGTTTGACGTCTCCGACTTCCATAGACTTCCATCGGCCATTGAGATCCATCCGATTTCAGTTGTTGGCTTCGAGAGTGAATACATGCAGAAATTTTGCGAACTTGAACCATGAATTGATCATCAACCCCCAATCACAACATTACTAGAGTACTCAACATACGAAATGGCACCTTCGGCCTGTCTCATCTGCAACAAATCTCCTGCAAAGGACTGTGCAAGTTGTAAGTCCGCTCGCTATTGCTCTCGGGAATGCCAGCAATTAGACTGGCCCCTGCACAAAACCTTGTGCAAGAAGATTGGGAAGCTTTCTTCTCGTCCTACTACACCTTCCAAACTCGGTATTCTCCTGTCCGCAGATGATCCCGACCCGCGATTCATCTGGGTACCATGTCCTAAAGCCGTGTTGCCGCAATCCTCAACTAGGTTCGATAGCCCTGTCGTGGAGCATTTGTTAGGAGACCGAATAACTCATGCTGCTGAGAGATTTAACGTGGGGAAGAATGAAGTTAGGGGATACGAGTTGGATCATACGGTTGTTTTGCTTGCTAGGGACAATTGGTTGAACGACGGCAGTAAGCCCAATCAGGCGGCGCTCGCGTTGACGGACTGGAAATTGCCTTACGACTGGAGAGGTAACATTCTGATCATGAGCTACAAAGGAATGGTGGGCAAGAACGTAGCAGCAGCGCCAGATGTCAAAGACGCCCTTGCCTTCCTTCTTCAGGAGGAAGGAGAACGGTTAGAGCCTTTCCAGGATTACCAAGACATCACGCTTGGAGACCTGAGAACGGCGGTCGATTATTTGAGTCGCTATGGGATGCACATTCAGCGGGGTCAGGAGCATCCGGCATTAAATATCACAAAGGCCGGTGAGGATGAAAAGACTTCTGAGTTACAGAAGCTGTTTGCGAAGATGGCTGCGGGAGAAAAAAAGAAGAAGGTCAAGGGAGTAATGATCAGGTGTGAGGGCGATATTGGCCTCTATCGGAAGCAGACTGTAGGTGACAAAGGATGATCCCTTTCCTATGCATCATTTTCTTCCGAGATAATTTCTCAAGTCTGCTGGAGTAATATTTATCGAGCTATTGCTGACTCTTTCATAGGGGAGATGGGAGAGATATTCCGAGGTGGAAGTGTCAAAGGATCATGCCATCTGGAAGGAGTCTCCAACAGATTCGTCTAAGATCATGGGCCTCCCGCTTCTGGTCTACAGATTGCCCGAAAGCTCTGCGTGGGATAAGAATGACCACACAAGATTCGACAATCAACCCGCAACCTTCCTCAATCTCTCACTCAATCCCCAAATGGCCGGTAGGTGGGGGTTCGCACTGCCAGAGTGGCAGACAAATGTTGGCAGTGTGCTCCTCGTCAGAAAGGATGGGAAGGATCTTAGTCGGGAGCAAGGTTGGGCTCTGGCAGAATACATGCAATTTCAAGTCTCTGATTCGCTCGAGGCAGCTATGGAGTCAGGAGATGAGCGGCAGAGAAGAGCTGCAGTCTTGAAGATGTTGAATTGGAAGCGTTTCGATACGTGGTTGGAGAATTTCAAAGTTGAGATGACGACTGCTGATAGAAATTCATGGTCAGATGTTAGATCTCCTTTCGGAACGAAAGAAGGGAGTCGTGGGCAGCCGCTTTAGCTTGGATGAATCAGGTTTTGAACAATGGGAAAATCTGCCAGCGTGGCAACCATACTAGCGAATCTCTGCTATGCTATGTTTTGAGCAGATAAGAGATTGCTGGGGACTCCGTGACCAACATGGTGACTTCCTCGGGGTTTGTTGTACGGGCTTGCTTTAGAAGACTGAACTTAGGGGATCATACTCAGAGTCGATATTAAAACCGTTTCCTTCATTATACTTAAGCACTCCTATCCTGCAGAAACAGAGATGCAAGCTAAAGCGGCATCAACAATGTGACCATACATATACAAATGCCCCACTAATACTAACAATTCAAGGAATAAAAGACGAAAGAAGCAGTCAAATGAACATGCCGGCTTAGCATATCAACTCTAGCCTGAAATTCCAAAGGCAAATTCGCAAAAGGGCGAGAGCCATTCAAGCGAGACCCAACCACTTCAATGCCTTCTTATCTCTTTTCGGCGCCGCATTTCTTACCTCCGGCACGATCTTCGCCATCGCCTATTCAAGGGTTATCTTATCATAGTCATCACCCTCACTATTATCCTCCCCGTTATAGAAAATTTCCCAGCCACCCTCGGCTCCTCTTCCCACTCTCCTCCATCCTCTTTCCGTAGGCGTTGTCTTGTTTGTCTTGGTGCTGGCGATTGAAGCAGTTATCTATGTCTGAAAGCGACGGATGGTTCATAAGTTCGAGATCCTGGGCCTGAATCGCCGGTGAGACGGGTTATCTTGGAAGGAGCGCCGCGGTACGTGGATGGTGGGTAGCCCGAGTTGCAATCTCGTGCATCTTGGGTGTCTCGAGTATAGACAGAAGCTGAGGACGGCGTAGGTGGCGGCGGCGGTGGTCTTTCCGGGATGGCAAGTTTCGGTTCTGGCTCAGGGGTATAGAGCAGAGACTCGAATCTGACATGGGACTCATCAAAGAGTCGTACCCTTCAGAGAAGGGAGACGGAGAAGACGAAAGGGATTGTTCGATAACTTTCGTCTTCGGATGAGCGTATAACGGATTCAAGAATCTCATTAGATTTTCCGTCGAACAGTTAAAGGATAAAGTCCTCCACCACTGGGAATACGGGTGTGAAAGGTTCCGATTCCCAACGAGCATTTTTCATCTTTTCATCTTTCCATCGTCCACCATTAAATTAGCGCCTTCCATATTTTCTGCACCAGCCCCGTGGTCGACGAAGATACGAGGGGCCGAAACTGGCAGGAATGAGGAAGACGAATTTAATGAACCCGCTGAAGTTGGTGACCGCCTAATCGTAGTCTCAGAAGCTTTGACAAATGTTGTACTCAGGAGCCTTGGGAAACTATCTTCGCCTAGTTGCAACATGCTCTTTGAAGTCCTAGGCCTCATTCTAAGGTAATAAGTAAATGCTATATGCTTGAGCGGGTCTGGGACTTGAAGGAGGCTCTAGAAACCTTGAGTTGCTAGGGTAAGACCTGTCAACCGACCGTGCCCTTTTGACCTTCTTCGTTGGAGAAGCAGACACAAGTCTCGGATGTGCTTGGGTGCTCGACCGCAGAAACGACCGTGCTCTTTCCGTTCGTGACGTAAATTCAAGGTGAACTTGATGAACATATAGAGTCAAATTCCTGCTTGTCCGTGACGTTCTCAGATATTGAAGAGATGACAAGAATTTTCTGTGACGGGGGAAGAAGCCGGAGCTGCGCCGCCAAAATATCGGTATCTCCTACCAGAGCTATCAACTTTCCATGACCGCCATCCTGCTCCTGTTCAGTCTGTATAGTCGTCATAACTGTTTCCTAGCAGTTTCTACGGAGCCCAATATCCGGCGTTCGATCTGGGTTTTGAAAAAGGGTCGATATAATGTCAGCCCGATGGTCTAGTATGCAAAGCAAGATTATGAACACAATACTTCAGGAACCCATATTCAACAATGAAGAAAGCGGTCGAAAGTGGCCTCTTCTCCTCACGAGCAGGAGAGCCTGATGGAAACAAGGAGTAGAGAGGAAGATCCAAGCTGCTTGAACTGACAAAAGGGGACAGCCATCGTGGATCCACTTCGTGGTGGGTCTCGATCAGCTCCCAGTTTCTCAAGGCCCAAAGTTTATTTGACGCGGTCTCAAGTTCAGGTCGGCGGCAAGTTGCCGGCAACCAGCATGACCCCAGCCAATGGGACTGGAGAGAAGTGGCCTAAGTATAGTAGTGTAGATGATGGTAGTGCGCAGATACAATAAAGATCTTTGGGGAGTCGATTACCCTAAACTCAATTTAGATAGTCTAGAATTCCCATCTGGCCGAATTTGAGATAGCGCCGAGTGGATCTGGTGATCCCAGTGGATGTGGTGACTGGAGGTTCCATGATGCAAAAGCCGAATAATTCGGAAAAGGATGGGTGGATTGCTGGGGAAAGACAAACCAGAGAACTGACAGATCATCTTGTGATCCAAGCACAAGATCTGGACGAGATACTTGACTAAGAGACTGTTGCCTTTTTCGTAGATTTGAATGTGGGGACTCGGGAGGAATTGCTTCCAGGCTTTCGTACTGTAACCAGGTGCGGAAAAGTCGGCAGCCAGATTTACATTCTCACGAATGAGCAATGTGCAATGCACTATACACTATTTGGCTAGGACTTCTGCATATGTTCTGCAGTTGTTGCGCAGATCATAGAATAGCCAACACACTGCGGCCACAAGTGTTTTGTTAGAAAGGTTGTCCTAAGCTAAATCCAGCTATCTTCAAAGTATCGGGGGGAAATCAACAAATTGAGAACACAAATATTAGGTACTGGCGTAGTTGAGGCTCACGGGAACTTACATAAACAGCATAAAATTTGCACAAAATTTGATGGGAGACTGGAGATTGCAGCAGCAGGGACTCGGATGCTGGAGACTTTCGATGAAAGCAACATGAACGGTTCTACCGGTGATGACTCGGTACGTATTCCCCCCCCCCAAAAAAATAAAAAAATTCTTCGCGTGCTAGAAGGGAGAATACACCTTATGTAGGACTTGTGAAATTATCAGTGAGTATATGAATACCTAAGAGCGTGACAAAGACCCTCGAGCTTGGCGGAAATGTGGATCCAAGGAGTCGCATACCATCCTCTCCACGACATCGGGTCGAAGCCGTCTGAAGGCCATTGAAGCAAAAATATTCAGACACAAACTTCCACACTATAGCGTTAGCCGCTCAAGAGGGAAGCTACCCCTCAGCATGTTCCTTGCAATCCGAAATTAGAAGATCTTCATCACAGCCGAACTTTCTGATCGTGAGACAACGAGGCCTTGAAGAATTGAACGGGCCATTGCTTTTGAACACATGCCGGAAGAAACCAGCTCTTGTGGCGTCCAGAAATGGCTGAAACGTGACAGATGGGCTTCGAGATGACCCTCCTCTCGATAAGTGAATTAAAGTTCTGGTCATCACGGGATCCAAGAGGCGACTGGGGAAAGAAGCGAGTGACGTGTAGGTAGCTGGTCGCGGAGCATGTTGAAAAAGGGGGTTCTTACGCTCGGTCAGTCTTCATCCGAATCCATCAGCTCAGCTAGCTCGGCTTCCTCCTTGGCGGTCAAAAGACTCTTCTTCGGCTTCGCTTTCTCCTCTTCCAACACGCCTTTCAGTTTCTCCTCCCGTTCCTTCCTCGCCTTCTCCAAATCTGCCTTTCCGAGTCCCCAAGTTCTGATAGTACCATCAATGCTGATGCTGATAACCTTTTTCTCTCCGTCCAGGACAACCAATCCGGTGACCTCCTCATAATGGCCATCGTAAACGTGGTATAACTTTCCTGTCGCCCTATCCCACACTTTCACATCTTCATCTCGCCCAGCGGTTATAACACAATCACTAGTGACCGCAACCGCTCTCACATAATCGCCATGCTCGTATGTTTCCTCAGTAGTCCAATTCCTCGCTCTTGATAGGCATTTCGCTGTCCCATCTGCACTTGCAGTCCAGAGATCAGCGTCTTCGCCGTCGCCCGAGAATATGACTCGGTAAACACTCGTCTCATGTTCAAGGATCGTATCTCTTGCAGGCTGGCCTTGCGACACGATTTCTTGTGCGGTATCCATAATCTGTGATGCGGATGAGAGACTTATCCGCCATCTCCGGATGTGAGGGTCACTACTAGAGGATACCAGGACGATCTCTGAATCTGAGGAGTCTTCGGGATCCAGTACGAGATCTTGTAGAGCCATCATGGTATCGGTTTTGTCGCGGAGGGTATGTAGCCGGTCGCCAGTTGCTGCGTCCCACACAATTATTTTCGAGTCTGCGCCGCCAGAGATGAGGAGCTGAAGTCTTGGAGTCAGTATTGCACTTAGTAAGTGCTGTCTCAGAAGAGCACTTACATCCTTTCTGTCTATCTTCGCACAAATGATAGCCTTCACGAAATCCGAGTGGCCCTTGTATCTCCTTCCTGGAGTTTGGGTCTCCCTATCCCAGCTCCAAATATCTTTATCCCAACATCCTGCGAATACAGTGGCTCCTCCCTGACCACCAATAGCTACTGATGTTACGGGAGCAGTTGGTCCTCTGTAAACAGTCTTCGAATCTTTACTCTACAGCATGGAATCAGCCTTGAACTTCTCCTCGGCCAACCTTCTTGATCGTACCTACTTCGACATTGACCTTTCGTACACACCCGGCACTTTCTGCGACGTAGATGCATGTTGGCGAGAAGGGATCAGGAATAACGCTCAGAATCTTTGATTTGAGCACTATAGGATTTCCGTTCTTATTCCCAGACTTTGCAGCTCTACGAGCTCGGGTCGACTCGGATGCGTCAGTTTGGAAGAAATGGCCTGGATCGTTCGATCGAGACATTGTTAATAATCTTTGAGTTTCTAATGCAAATAATTCAAGAGCAACCTTGCAGTTGGGAGCATTTTGCACGAGCCACCCTAGATGACAGGGGTGGTCAACTCGCGTAAAGCACGACGCGTTGCAGCGCGTCGTCCAAGCAACTTCAACAACTTCGACTCTCAATAATTTCTTTGCCATTGAAAGGATTCCCCATGGCGACAACGACTCAGGTGCGTCTGCGAGGCAGGCCTGCTCACACAAGAGGCCCGACTTTTCTCTCCTACACTCCAGATGGGTCGAAATTAATAACTGTTGGGTCGAACAATACAACGCGTGTATACAAGACGGGATTCGATGGAGAACCTACAAATATCGACGACTGTCCGGAGCAGAACACTGCCGTGGCTTCGACTGTTAGTATCTAGAATAATTGCTTTATTATCTGCTAATTATGTACAGGATGACTTCTTCGTCATCGGTTCCGAAGATGGAAACGTCAGCAAGTTTTCGCTCGATACGATGTCCTACGAGAAATATCTCACTCGTTGTTCTCTTCCAATTCGAGACGTTGCTCTATCCTCTGATGGGAAATGGTGTGCTGTTGCGAGCGACGAATTGGTTGTCAAGATTATTAGAACAAACGACACGAGCTCAATAATGTCCTTGAGAGAGCAACCCAAGCCCGTCAAACACCTGTCATTCGATCCAAGCGGGAAACACATAGCATTGTCATGCACCGATGGTCTGGTATATGTCTATTCACTCATAAATGATGAACCAGAGCTCGTTCGAAAGATTGATGGTCTGATCAGAATCTTAGAGACGGAGGATGAAATTAGCTCAAAAGTTGTATGGCATCCAGATGGCCGAGCATTTGCAGCACCCACGGCTACTCGTGAAATTCAAGTCATGTCCCGAGGAGACTGGGAAAACCAGAGGGCCTTTACAAACGGACACAATGGGGATATCACTGCCCTAGCTTGGTCACCGAATGGAGCCATGTTAGCATCCGCTGCAAAAGATGGGAAATTTCTCCTGTGGGAAACAAAGACCCAGAAGATTCTTGCGACTTATGACTATCCCAATGTCATGGACATATCATGGCACCCAACGAAGAATTTACTCTCCTTCACTAATGCCGACGGCTGGGTCTACATCTATAACGACTTTGTACCTATAGAGCATTCCCATCTGCTCAAATTGGCTCTCCAGCCAGCCCCCTTTATACATGATCCCCTCACCGAGATCTCTGCTAATGCTCGACGGCCAATCACCAATGGCCTCAAGGATGTTCCAGATCGCGGTGTTCGACGAGGAACGCCGGACAGCTTGGATGATATCCTTGGTTCGGATATTATGGGTGATGAGGATGATTTTGTAGTTGACGATGATGGTGCTGGCTATGCATTGGGCCTGAACGGAAATGGCAAGAGGCCGAATGGCGACGTTGACCCGTATGCTGGTCCAATCAGCAAGCGCCGTACTCAAACATGGGAGCCACAATACCATGATTCGTTTCAACCTGGCTCTACTCCTTGGCGGGGAAACAGGAAATATCTATGTCTCAACCTCATTGGCTTTGTCTGGACTGTAGACCAGGACACACACAATACCATCACGGTAGAGTTCTACGACCACGAATTCCACCGCGATTTCCACTTCACCGATACATTCCTTTACGACAAGGCGTGCCTCAACGAAAGAGGTACGCTCTTTTCTTGTCCCGCAAATGAGGATACGCCTGCAACGATATTCTATCGTCCACATGAGACTTGGACCGCGCGAGCAGACTGGAGAACTCAATTGCCCAAGGGCGAAGAAGTCACTGCCATATCTCTCAGTGATTCATTCATCACTGTCACAACAACTGCAAACTATGTCAGAATATACACCCTATTCGGAATTCCATACAGAGTGTATAGGCAAAAGAGCAGCCCCACTGTCACTTGTGCAAGTTGGCGAGATTATGTACTAACTTTGGGCAATGGGCCCGTTGGCGCAGATGGAAATACAAAGTTGCTGTACACCATTCAGAACATCAAAAGGGATGAAGTATGCCAGAGTGAGGATGTAGTTGCTCTGCCAGATGGAGAGACTCTGAAGAGCGTGTTCTTCTCAGATAATGGGGTAAGCTTTACCATTTCAAAATTTGGCTGAAATCTAACATTTCAGGATCCATGTATCTACGATTCTACAGGAACGCTTCTGACTCTCCTTCACTGGAGAACACCTTCGCAAGCGACCTGGATACCGCTCCTAGATACAAAACTTCTCTCCCGTCTCGCCTCGGGCAGAAAAACAGAGACCTATTTCCCCATTGCTGTAGCAGACAACAAATTCCACTGCATTATCCTCAAAGGCGGCGACCAATACCCCTATTTCCCGCGGCCACTTCTTTCGGAGTTTGATTTCCAGATTCCTCTCTCATCAAAACCCAAAGCCGACAGCGGAGACAATGAAGACCCCGAATTAGAGAGCGAAAGCGACGAACTGGGCAAATTAGAGAGCGAGTTTGTGCTCAAGAGTCTCTTGACTGCTCAACAGCAGGATTTGATAGATTTCACCAAGAGCTCGCACAGTCAGCGTACAGCACTGGCGAGAATGGAGGTTGAGATTGACAAGACTTTGCTACAGATGATGGCCGTGGAGTGTAGAGAGGGAGAGGAGAGGGGTATGAGAGCGTTGGAGATGGTAACTCTGTTGAGGGACAGGAGTGGCAGGATGATCGAGGCAGCCGGGAAGGTTGCCGAGCGGTATGGGAGGAATGTGCTTGGGGAGAAAATTAGAGAGGTTGGTGAAATGAGGCTATTGGGTACTATGGAGGAGGACTAGGTGCATGGGACTGGACTGAGCTGGAAATAAATGGCGTTTGTGTGTAAGAGCTTGCGGCATTGCTCACCGTACACCTAAGCGAACATGTGACTACCCCCCATTAAAATACACACCTCACTGCTTCTTTACCCACAAAACCCCATTTTTCTTTTATAATTATCGTATGCCTAGTTGAAAGAAGCAATGGCAGACTCAATTATACTCTTACTGTCCGCAATTAAAGAGCATGGCTATAAAGACATGTGGAAAATGCCCGTTTGCTCTACAATTCGCACCCTATGCTATAAAGGGAAGAGCTACAACCAAATCGTCGCCCTTACTAGCTTAAAACAGTCTATAATTTAAGGTATTGTCAAGGGGCTTACATCTCGCCTGTCGGATAAGCAAAAGGCGGAGTTTATTTTTATAGAGGATAGCGCAAAAGTGCACGAGGGCAAAACAAGATTGCCCCACTTAAACTGTGGAATCTGTGGGTTTGATTAGCTACCTTCTTCTCCTGACTTAAATCCAATTAAGAAGATTTAGCAATAGATAAAAAACGAGATTACTAAGCTAGAAACTATGCCCACGTTAGTAGAAGATATGAAAGAGGTCTTGCAAGAGCTATAAAACAAGGTAGACCCAAAAGAATGGCGATATTTGACGGAGAGGCTAACTATAAAGCTTAAGGATGTGATTAATTTAAAGGGAATAGCAACTATATATTAAAATACTCTAATATATGCTTTAATATACTTTATTTCTTGATAGAATAAGTGCGCATTAGGTGTAGTGAAGTGTGGTGGAATAATAATGTGATTTGGTGGGGTGTCACGTGGGTGTACAGTGAGCAATGCCGCAAGCTCTTACAATGCTGGGGATTGGGTAACGTCATGAGGAAGCTAATGAATTGATGGATTGCATGCTCCTTTTCCGTATGGCTGGTCACTCTGATGAATGTTCTGACTCCAATGATCCAAACCAAGTAGGACAATAAATAGCAGAAGAATTTGACACCTACTTTTCAAAATTCACTTGAGTATACCTTAGAATCTACCAAATTTTGCTGTACATCGAGGCTTAAAACTATCATCTCAAAGAAGCCCTCATTCCTATCAAGTGACGATGTGCATACCCGACAACAGAAGCCAGCTTGACAATCACTCTGACTAGACATAGAACTCACCTTGCATAATAGAGTTCTCAATTGCTGTTCCCTTAGGGTGTTACAACTTTTCAGACAGCATAGCACAAGACACCCAGAAATTCTAGCCCACTTCCACACATAACTCCAACAGCATGTAAATATTGCTTGCTGCCAAAGAAAAGGTCCCGATCGGACGATCCGTCAAATATATACGACGAAACAGGTCACTTGACAGCCGCATTTGAACTTGTCAAAGTCAAGCTATCAAATATACACGACAAACTAGTGAGTTTGACAGCCACAGTGCAGCTAGCAACGGTGGCTACCCCTAAAAGTTTCAAGTAGAAGAAGATGTCCACAGAAAAACAAGGAAATATACGCACCAAAAGCAAGTGGGGGTGTTTGGCATGGTTGCGGAACAGGCCACCGCCTCTAAAAGGCACTAGGTTCTGCATCGCCTGTACCAAAGACGGTGGGGATCAGCTCTTCGACTCCGGTTCTGCTGAATTCATTGCTCATTTGGCATAGCAGGATTAGTGACAATCGAAATTGTGACTGAACTATGGTCAGGATTAGCATTCACTCGCTGTCATCTCAATTCAGCTAAGATGCTTTGCTAGACAAGAGCACAGTTGTTGTCATTAAATATTCGACATTTCTTAAGACACTAAAAGTCGGAACATTGATTTCCCAACACTTTCAATAACATTAGGACTTTCACTTCGGGGCTCTTCGCCTTTGCTTAATAGCACCTCCCTTTACTTGTTACCCTCTCTTGATTGTCTACTACTTGCCTGGACATTGACAAGTGTAAACTTCGATTCTTCAATACCTTGTAGAAAATCAGAACGTTGAACCCCTGAAAACTCACAGGGAAAAAAGAACAAAGGTTGGAGAAGGACCATCTGGCCAGTAGAAAGAAGGGTGTAATCTCAACTCTGATATTGAAGAGCTATTGCGAGTTAAAAGCTAAACCTATCGCTGAAATATAAACCCCGAAACCCCGAAACGCCTACGTAAACGTTATACTCTGAGACTCCTGCGAGACCTTAAACTTTAATACCCAATTCATTGCCAATAATAACCGCCGCCTTCTCGCCGACGACAAGGGCAGTGTTATTCGTATTAGCTCCTACGTTCTCAGGAACGATACTAAGATCTGCAACCTTCAGCGCAACGGTTGTAAAAACGTTCAAATCCTTATCAACTACACCCCCTTTCTCTCTGGCACGCATTGCGCACGTACCAAGAGAGTGCCAGGCTGTATTGAGATTCCCTCGAATCCAGTCCTCGATTGCTTCATCGTCCTCTTTACTGTATTCAATGTTCTTAACCTCACCAATACTTAGGTTATCAGTGGAAAGAGCGGCTTTGGATCCAAGCGGGAACTTAGGATGGCCAAGCTCCAACTCTCCATTGTAGTAGGGGAGGCGACGTGCAATCTCACGAGACATCTTATAGGCCCACAGTTGCTTCTTCAGATCTGAGGGATGGTTTAAGAAGCCCGCGTCAAATTCATAACCGTCAATGACATTCTCTTTGTCTGTTGTGTGAATTCTGGGTAAAAAGAAAGTCAGCGATTGCTCCATAAATATTGCACGAACAGAATTAGGGCATTATCCCAGTTTAGGATGGGAAAAAAATTTCTCTCCTAGTACGTACCGTCCACGGCTATACGGGTAAGCAGTATAAGTTGCCATAGTGATATATTGGCCTAAGGAAAAGAGTCAGTAATTGCGTTATCGAACGGGTTCAGATACTGCCTCCTCGAAAATGGCAGAATAGGGAGATATGTGGCTCAAAGATAGCTTACCTGGTTCGGCAAGAGAGAGATCAGCCAAGAATGCGTTGACAACCCCACACAACAT
>Ga0302325_10023114_pt1 | contig 12974 bp, 8 predicted proteins | sample Palsa_T0_2_FD_201948 | JGI IMG/M metagenome (GOLD analysis project Ga0302325, IMG submission 201948) | Peat permafrost microbial communities from Stordalen Mire near Abisko, Sweden - Palsa_T0_2 | ecosystem: Environmental > Terrestrial > Soil > Palsa > Peat permafrost | place: Sweden: Abisko... | reverse complement strand
TGGCGCAGCCAGCCCGCCACCGTGAGCAAGCCGGAAGAATCTACCCTCCGGCGATCCAATGTTCGGCCTCAGTGCACAAGCCGGAAGAATCTACCCTCCGGCGATCCAATGTTCGGCCTCAGTGCAACCATTACCGCACCTTCGTATAGATGGCGCTCGAGTTCGTGGTCAGGTTTCCCCAAACGATTCGGCGGTGGCCGGGAGTGCCCTTATCAGACCATCGAAATTCATTGTGCTTCCCCCACCGTTTTGTTCCTCGGGATCGGTCGACTAATCACGCGGCTTCGTCTTTCTTTTCTCCAGTGGCCGCGATCTTGAGCGTGCCGTCCGGCAATGGGCGCTGAAGTCCCAAAGCCTGTTCGGCAGGCGCAGTCATCCACTGTTCGATCTCGGAGTCCGTCGTCAGGATGACCGGCATGGCCTTGGGATGGATCGCGCCGACTTCAGAATTGGCATCGCAGGTGAGAAATCCAAATAGCTGATGCTCGCCCGCAACTGGGTTGGCTTTCGTGCCACGCCTGCCGTGCCATGTCGTCCAGATACCCGCGAACACCCGAGTGGCCGATCGTCGTTCAGCGCAAACCACGTCGGCGTTTTCCGTGGTTTGGTGTCAGCGTACTCGCAAAACGACGTGAAGGGCACGAGGCAGCGATTCGCGGGTTTGAGCCAGCCGCGCCAGTGCGGGCTGTTCACGCTGCGGATGTTCGTGATTGGCCCACCGAATTGCGGTGGCCCCGGCATACCCCACCGCGCGATCGCAAGCTCGCGCACGCAATCGGGCGCGATGCGCGCTATGGGCGCAGGATAGTCCGGAAAAATCCCGGGCATCGGCGGAAGGTTGCCTGTGCGGTCGCTCATCGCGCGAACGAGCGCGACAATCGCTGCTTGGCCTTTTGTAAGTGAATAGAGATTGCACATCTTGGCGAGCCGTCAGCACTGTCCGCGCGGCAGCGAAAACTGCGGCATGGCTTCGACTCTATCGGAGGAATCTGGCGGTGCCGGCTCCCAGCCGAAAACGGAGCGGCCACTGTAGGAATGCGAGCAACCAAGCTCTTCCGCAATGAGTTTCTCGACAGATGGACCGGTGGCGTGCCGTTCGAGCTTACGGGATTGCTCGTCCAGCCGCCGCAGCGCGCTAACTTCTTCATCACGGCCGAGCTTTGCTTTCTGCACGGCAGATTTGAGCACCTTAATCGTCTCGTCGTAGACCTTGATCGGCACCGGAAATGGATGTCGGTCCTTTCCGCCATGCGCGATTGAAAATCGCGCGGGATCAGTGAACCGGCATGGAGCGCCATGCATCACTTCTGCAACCATCGCCAGGGCCTTCACTGTCCGCGCGCCGACGCCGGGCGTCAGCAGCAAATCGGTAAAATCCTTTGGCCCGCGGTCCGCGGCGGCAGCAAGGTTGCCGTGAAGTCGCCGCGCAATCACATCGCTGCTTCGGACGTCGTGGTGGGCCGGCATGATGAGATGCGGCAACTGCGGTTGGTCGGCGTGAGGATTTGCTTGTTGTTCACCGCCGGCCTCAAGGGCCGAGAATTCGCCCGCGATCTCGTCCGGGCCCAGAGAAGAGAGAAGATCGAGTTGCGCGCGGCGTGACGCCTCGGCCCGCCGATCGGCGAGATTGATGATCTCGCCCTGTCCTTTTCCGTCGATCGCGGCATGCGGATCGTCGACGAAGCTCTTCAATCCTTCCGACAGCCAGTGATAGCGCCGCGCCTGCTTGCGTGCGCCATTCATGCCCTGCTGAACAACGGTCCACTTGCCGTCGTCAGTGACAATGAACCCGTGCAGGTAGAGATCGAAACCATCCTGCACAGCCGCGCTGTCAACTTTCGCAACCAAGCGGCTGGCCTTCGCAAGAGCGCTTCCGTTAAAACCGACACGGTTGCCGATCGAAATCAGTTCTTGTGGCGTTTGTCGTGAATGCTTGCCGCGTCCGCCGCAGACGTGAATGCCGAGTTCGTGACTGCGCGGCGTCAATCCCCGCTTCAGGGCTCCAATGACACTCGTCGTAATGCCAGAGGAGTGCCAGTTCATGCCCATGACGGCACCGAACGACTGAAACCAGAAGGGATTTGCCAGGCGTCGCAACAGCTCATCCCGACCATAGTGATGGACGATGGCCTCCGACATGACGGCACCGAGCCGGGTCATCCGGTCGGCCAGCCACCGCGGAACGTGGCCCCCGTGGAGAGGTAAATCGGCGCTTCCGACCCGTCGTGTCATTGACTCTATGTGCTCGTTGGAGTTTGCAGGTCGACAAACCGGGCCAGTTCATGCTTTGTACTATGGCTGGCGAGTCGGGGCAACACGGAAAATGCGCTGCGGCGACAATCTCTTAATGAGGGATGGACCTGGCTTTCGCGGTGTCGGCTGTTGCCTATGACCGCAACCTATCTAGCCAAGCTCAACACCGAACAGCGCCGCGCCGTGGAACATGGCTGCGACGCGCTTGATGAAGCATCGCCGCTTCTCATCATCGCAGGCGCAGGCTCGGGCAAAACCAACACACTGGCCAACCGCGTCGCGCACCTAATCGTCTCGGGCGCGGATCCGCGTCGCATGATGCTGCTCACGTTCTCCCGCCGCGCCGCCGCCGAAATGCAGCGCCGGGTCGAGCGCATCACGGCAGAGGTGCTCGGCGCGAAGGCCGGACCGATGACGCACGCACTCAACTGGTCGGGAACGTTTCACGCCATCGGCGCGCGGCTTCTTCGCGAATACGCACTCGACATTGGCCTGAGCAACACTTTCACGATTCATGATCGCGAAGACTCCGCCGACCTGATGAATCTCGTTCGGTATGATCTTGGGTTCTCGAAAACCGACAAGCGCTTCCCGATGAAAGGCACCTGCCTTTCAATCTACTCGCGTGTGGTCAACGCCGAAGCACCTCTCGGCGAGGTTCTCGGCAGCTACTTCCCGTGGTGCGCCGAGTGGGAAACGGAATTGCGAAAGCTGTTCGGCGCCTATGTGGAAGCGAAGCAAAAGCAGAACGTGCTCGATTACGACGATCTGCTGCTGTACTGGGCGCAGATGATGGTCGAAGGCGCCGTTGCACAGGATGTTGCGGACCGCTTCGACCATGTGCTGGTCGACGAATATCAGGATACGAACCGCCTGCAGGCTTCGATCCTCTTGGCTCTCAAACCGAACGGGCGTGGTTTGACCGTCGTCGGCGACGACGCTCAATCGATCTATTCCTTCCGGGCGGCGACGGTACGTAACATTCTCGACTTTCCCGGACACTTCAGCCCAAAGGCCGGAATCATCACGCTGGAGCGGAACTACCGCTCGACGCAGCCCATTCTTGCCGCTGCGAATGCAGTCATCGACCTTGCATCCGAACGGTTCACGAAGAATCTTTGGTCGGACCGCGCCTCGGCAGAGCGTCCCTACCTCGTCAATGTGGCGGATGACACGCAACAGGCGGGCTATATCGTCGAGCGAGTTCTCGAAAACCGCGAGGCCAGCATTGAGCTGAAGTCTCAGGCTGTTCTCTTCCGCGCCTCGCATCACAGTGCCAGCCTCGAAGTCGAGCTTACACGCCGCAACATTCCGTTCGTGAAGTTCGGCGGTCTCAAATTCCTTGAGGCTGCGCACATCAAGGACGTGCTGGCAGTGCTGCGCTGGGCGCAGAACATCCGCGACCGCGTCGCCGGATTCCGCGTCGCACAGCTCTTACCCGGCATCGGGCCAGGTTCGGCGGCTCGTCTGCTCGACTGCATGGCGGAGAGGATCGATCCGATCCACGCTCTGAGTGGATTCAGACCTCCGGCGGCAGCGGCCGAGCACTGGCAGGAATTCGAAGCGATCATTGGCATGCTGCGCCGGAATGTGGCGGGCTGGCCGGCTGAGCTCGATCTCGCCTGTCGCTGGTATCGGCCGCACCTCGAACGCATTCACGAGGACGCAGTGCTTCGCGAGGCCGACTTGGTCCAACTCACACAGATTGCTTCGACCTATCCGAGCCGGGAGCGCTTTCTGACCGAGCTAACGCTCGATCCGCCGGATGCAACGAGTGACGAAGCGGGCGTGCCGCTTTTGGACGAGGATTATCTGATCCTTTCAACCATCCACTCGGCCAAGGGACAGGAGTGGACCTCGGTTTACCTGCTCAACACGGTCGATGGGTGTTTGCCGTCCGATCTAGCCACCGGCTCAACACCGGAAATCGAGGAGGAGCGTCGCCTGCTCTACGTCGCCATGACGCGAGCGAAAGACCAACTTCACTTGATGGTTCCCCAACGCTTCTTCACGCACGGCCAGCGCAGCACCGGCGACCGCCACGTCTACGCGCAACGAACGCGCTTTATCCCGAATTCGGTGTTGGACAATTTCGAGAGTCGCTCTTGGCCACCTCCGAAGTCTGTGAGTGAAGGAGATGGGCGGACACGCCACCCCGTCGATGTCCGCGCGAAGATGCGTCGAATGTGGGGCTAACGAGACTCTGTGCAACGCGCCGTCCCTAAGAAGATCAACAACTTACCCATCGACTTCATGTCGATCGAGACTATTACCAGTACGCCGAACATTATTTCAGATCGATGTCCTCAGATTCAGAAAGAACGTAAGACCACTCGCGGTCAGGGCGAACCGTCCATGATAAGGGTGAGCATGTTGCAATGTTTGGTCTTCGAGCAATGAGCGACTCTGGCCAACCAAGCGACTAAAAAGGAATCGGCAACGTCGTCAGCAGCCACAGCGCCGCCCAGGCTACTTTGCCGGGCATTTCGGTCGCCGCGCAGACAACAAAAGGGGCAAACCAAATGCAACCGACTATGTCGGAACACTACAAACCCCCGGTCCGATTTGGCCTGGGCGGCGTGCCGCTTGGCAATGAGTTCGCCGTCGTTACGGAAACGGCAGCCTATGCCACGCTCGAAGCGGCGTGGAGCGCGGGTGTTCGCTATTATGACACCTCGCCCTGGTATGGCCTCGGCCTATGCGAGCGCCGGTTCGGCAATTTCCTCCACACCAAGGACCGCAGCGAGTATGTCCTCTCGTCCAAAGTGGGCAAGCTGCTCAAGGCTTCGCGGCAGAATAACGCGAAGGAGTATTTCGCTTTCACGCCGTCTCCGAACAACCTGGTCTTCGACTACACGGCGGATGGCGTAATGCGGTCGGTAGAGGACAGTCTGCAACGGCTCGGCGTTGATGCGCTCGATATCGTCTTCGTACACGACCTCTCGCCCGACAATCGGTATCTTCCGTCGCCTTGGGAGGAGCAATTCGAGATTGCGCGCAAGGGCGCCTTCTCCGCTCTCACGCGAATGCGCGAGGAAGGAATCATCAAGGGCTGGGGCCTCGGCGTGAACAGGCCGGAACCGATCCTGAAGCTGCTGGACATTGCAGACCCGGATGTCTGCCTACTCGCCTCGCAATATTCGCTGATCGACCACAAGAACGCGCTCCAACATGTTTTCCCGGCGGCTCGTGCCAAGGGCGTTTCCTTCGTGGTGGGTTCGTCTCTCAACGCCGGCTTCATCAGCGGCAGTCAGCGTTACAATTATGGCAAGGAAAACTACAAGATCCCGCAGCCTATCATCGAAAAGCGCGAAAGGCTGCGCGAGGTTGCGGGACGGCACGGCGTCGATCTCAGGACGGCAGCGCTGCAATTCTCCGCAACGCCGGATATCGCCTCGGCCCTGGTTGTCGGCGCCGCCAGCGAGCAACAGATCGTCGCTGACTACAGCTCTATGCAGGTCAAGATCCCGGCGGAGTTCTGGGCGGAGCTGAAGGAGCGCAAGCTCATTGAACAGGACGCGCCTGTTCCCGCCTGACGGACTCGTGGAGATCGCACGACGCGATGTCCATGCAAAATGACTGGTCGTCGAACGGCCGGCGACGTCTGGGTTTGGCCGATAGATGGGGTGATGGGCCGGCGAGCTTGTGGATAGCTGAAGATTTTGGGTGCTGCGCTTCAGGCAGATGGTGGAGCGAGGTCCGTGTGTACGGCCTCAAGTTTGGTGGAGCATGGATCCCAAGTCTGCTCAGGACTCATTGGTACGGCAACCGGATTGGCGCACCTACGCTGATCGCTCATTCTACGACATTGCCGCTTCGCGGAAATAGGTCGCCCAAGGCTCGTCGATTCAAATTCAAGTGGTTTCTACCAACTCCATTCACCCACCAAACGAGGTACATGGTATTGGTCGGGGGTTTCTTGAGGGACGGAGAGACGCAAATGCTTGCCCTTGTCAATACACCCAACGGCAAGGCGCCGGTCGAACTGCGGCAAGTGCCGGAGCCAGCACCGAGCCTGCGCGAGGCGCTGGTCGCGTTGCAGGCGTTTTCGCTCAATCGCGGCGAGTTGCGGTCGTTCGGCAACAACGAGGAGGGCTGGATACCCGGGCAGGACATCAGCGGCATTGTGTTGCGGCAAGCGGCGGACGGGAGTGGTGCGCCGGCTGGCGCACGTATTGTCGCGTTGATGGACGAATTCGGCTGGGCGGAACGCGCCGCGGTGCCGACGCAGCGCATCGCCGCACTGCCCGATACTGTAAGCTTTGCCACTGCAGCCGCGCTGCCGGTCGCAGGCCTGACCGCATTGCGCACGTTGCGGCACGGCGCACCGTTGCTCGGCAAGCGCGTGCTGATCACCGGCGCGGCCGGCGGGGTTGGTCATCTCGCGGTGCAGCTCGCCTCGCGTTCCGGCGCGCACGTCAGCGCCGTAGCGGGACGGCCGGAACGCACGGCGGGGCTGCGGGAATTGGGTGCGACCGACGTGGTGGTCGGCATCGAGCAAGCGCAAGGACGGTTCGGGTTGATCCTCGAATCCGCCGGCGGCGCGTCGCTGGCGACGGCGTTGCACGCAGTGGACGCTAATGGGGTGGTGGTGCTGTTCGGCAATTCCTCAGGCGAGACGACAAGCATCAGCTTTGCTGATTTCGGTGGCGGGCAAAATGCGCGCTTGCAGAGTTTCTTCTCGTTCAGTTCGGGGCCGGAGGAGCAGTTTGCGCCGGATCTTGCACTGCTGGTGTCGCTGGTCGCGGACAAGTCGCTGACGCCGCAGACCGGGCCGGAGCGGAACTGGCGCGACATTGCACGCGTCGCCGACGAGTTGCGCGACCGGCGTGTCGGCGGGAAGGCGGTGTTTCGTGTGGGGCCGTAAGCGAGGCGAAGCGACGTTGGCGGCGACCCCGTTGCTCCCGTTGCTAAACGGCGGCCGCAGCAGCGGCCTCATCCTCGTTGGCTCCGATCGCCCGAGCTCCAACGCATAGAGCATTACCATGCGGTTGAGAACGGCCGCCTGCCGTGTTGCTGTGACTGGTTCGCAATTGCGCCCAATCCGGAAGGGCCGGCACGCCGAACGCTGGCGGCCGCCAGGTGCGTCAGCGATCGAGTAGTGCCGGTCCGCCTTCGAAGGCGAGGTTGGTGCCTACAACAACATCATCGCGATTAGCACAATGCCAGACAGGAAAGTGCGTCGGCCCCGCTACCTAACCGTTGTGCTGCCACCGGATTTACGAAAATGAGCCTGGATGCACGCAAGCCTGCCAAGCGTCGTGCGGTGTGGTCGGTGAAAGGACACAAGATGGGACTTCGAGAGAAGATTTTGCTGTGCGTCGGCCTCCTCGTTTTGTTCGGAGCCTTTTGCCCAGTGCTAGCGCAGAGCGGCGCACCCAAGTTCGAAGTGGATCCCTCATGGCCAAAACCTTTGCCCGAGAATTGGGTCACCGGCCAAATAAGTGGCGTCTGCGTGGACAATCAGGATCATGTGTTTATCGTCAATCGGAACGACATAACGGACAAGGAGGCTGAAGTCGCCCGCCAGGCCCCGCCTTTTATCGAGTTCGACATCGATGGCAAGGTTGTGCATAGCTTCGGCGACTGGGAAATAGTGCCGAACACGACTCACGGCTGCAAAATCGACCACGAAAATAATTTCTGGACCGCTGGAAACGGCGACGGAATCATCCAGAAATACAGCCACGACGGAAAGCTGTTGATGCAAATCGGGAAGCGGGGCGTTGTCGACACCTCTGACGGCACTCTCAGAGGACGGGCCATGAACTCCAGCCACACGCAGTTCGATATGCCTTCCGATATCGCCGTCGATCCGGAAAATGGGGATGTTTACGTATCCGACGGATATGGCAACAGTCGTATTGCTGTCTTCGGCCGGGACGGAGAATTCCTCAGGAAGTGGGGGCATCAGGGCACAAAAGAGGAGGCGGATGCGGGTGTTGGTGGCGCGTTTATGCGGGTCGTGCACTGTATAGCTCTTGGGAACGACGAACTCTTGTACGTTTGCGACCGGCAGGGCGATCGAATCCAAGTATTTGACAAAATGGGGAACTTCAAAAAAAATATCTGGATTAAAAGAGGACGCAGCCTCCCCGATAATTGGGGGACCACTTGGTGGATCGGATTTTCTCCGGATCGCGCACAGCAGTACATGTACGTAGCCGATGGTGGCGACGAACAGGTGAAGGTTCTCGATCATGCTAGTGGCGAAGTTCTCTCAAGCTTCGGTCGGCCCGGCCATCAGATCGGCGAATTGAACCACGCCCACACACTGGCCGTCGATTCCAAGGGCAACGTTTATGTGGCTGAGACCAACTGGGGCCGAAGGGTGCAGAAGTTTGAGCCGGTAAAATAGAGAAATCAATCTGTAGCGAAGCACGTGCACTCTAAGATTGTTTCACCCCGGCATATAGCTCCGGGTTATTGTTGGACAGATATTTCGGCCGTTTGCACCAGTTTGTCCGTGGTTTCCATGAATTTGCCTGAGCGCACCGCGGGCAAACGGCATCGCCGATATTCCGTAATCTGTCATTGTGCGAATCGGAATCCGCTGCGCGCTCAGCGCTTTGCTCATTTAACTCGGCTTTGCCAAAACTGCCGCCCGAAATGATTTTGGGCCGACCACGGTCGGGCACGGTCGGGCGCAATCCTGGCCGCCATACAGTCCGGACCGAAATTTTAATTTGAGCCCCGCCCTTTGCCACTTGCCGAGGAGGTTGGCCGTGAACGCGAGCAAATCAGGCTGCCGCCGACGGCTCCAATTTGGTGCTACTATTGTTGTCACCAGCACCTTTCGAATAAGCTGATAGAGCCTTGATACCACTTTCCGAGTCAAAGCGGTTAGCGAAAGCAAGGGCCTCCTTCGCATTCGACGGCTTGGCAAAAACATAGCCCTGGACCTGCTCACAACCCAATCCAGAAAGAAGTGCGACTTCTTCTGGCGTTTCCGCCCCCTCGGCCACGATCGTCATCCCGAAGCCTTTCCCAAGAGCGATCATACCGGCCAGAAGCTTTCGTTTACTTTGCGACTCGGCGATGCCGTCTACGAAAATTCGATCAATCTTAAGTTTGCTAAACGGCATCTTTGTTAGGTATCCGAGCGACGAATAGCCGGTACCGAAATCGTCCAGCGCCAATTTTACGCCAAGCCGCTTCAGTGAATCGAGTGCGCCCTGAACCTTGGCCACAGCGTGGTCAGCGAAGAGACTTTCCGTCAATTCCAAGCATAGAAGACTGGGAGGCAAACCTGATTCTTCCAACACGTGGGCAATATCGTGATGCAGATCAGTGTACCAAATCTGCGCTGCAGACACATTTATCGCAATTTCACGGGGCGGTTCACCGGCGTCCAACCAGGCTTTCGCTTGCATCACACCTTTGCGCAGGATCCACAGTCCGAGATCGCAGATCAAGCGTGAGCTCTCGGATATCGGAATAAATTCCGATGGCGGAACATACCCACGCGTCGGATGCTTCCAGCGCATCAGCGCCTCGAATCCAATGACCCGACCCGTCGCAAGGTCGACCTGAGGCTGAAAGTGGGCTTCAAGACCCTTGTTCTCGGCAAGCGCCGAGCGCAGGTCTTGAGCAAGAGAGACTCTTTTCTGGACAACCTCGCTCATAGCTTGGTCGAAGAACTTGAAGCAGCCGCGACCATCTTCCTTAGCGCGGTAAAGCGCCAAATCGGCGCAGCGCAGCAATTCAGTGGCATTAATTAGCTGAAGGGATTCAGTAGAGCCGTCCGCTATCAACACAACTCCGACGCTCGTCCCGATATTGACTTCGCCATGATCCGTTTTAATGGGATCGGATATCGCTCCAATAAGCCCAGCTGCGAGCTTTTCAATAAGAGCATGGTCGCTACAATCACGCACGACAACCGCGAATTCGTCGCCGCCAAGGCGACACAGAAAATGATCGGCACCGAGAATGCGACTGAATAAATGTGCGACCTTCACAAGAATTGCGTCGCCAGCCACATGACCCAGCGAGTCGTTAATTTCCTTGAACCGGTCGACATCAAGCAGCAAAATCGCGCCGCCAGTGCCAGTGTCGCGCCAGTATTTAATTGCGTCATCGACTTCGCGGTGAAACAGCGCGCGATTGGCCAATCCTGTTAACGGATCGTAGTACGCGAGTTTCTTGAGTTGCTCTTCTGCTTGCTTTCGCTCGGAGATATCTTGGATCGTTCCGAAAAACCCAATTACCTTTCTGCCTTCACCGACCAATGCTTTGCTCGTGACCACAACGTCGCCGATTGAGCCGTCGGAACGTCTTACCTTCACGTCGACACTCTGTACAACGCCCGTGCTGATGACTTGAGCCTGAGATTCATGAACGCGGTTCGCTCCATCCGCAACATATAGCGACACGACCGCGTCACGCGTTGTTTTGAACGTCGCCGGGTCGTAGCCGAGAAGATCGTAGATCTCCGGCGCCCACCAAAGGTCAGGCTCGCCGAGCCGATACCTCCAGTCGCCAATCTTTCCTAATCGTTGGGCTTCAATGAGTTGGGTCGTGCGTTCATTCAATATCGCCCTGGCGGTCGTGATTTCTTCCAGGCGTTTTTGCTCTTGCGTAACATTTGCGCCGGAACCGCGATAACCGATAAAGGTTCCTTTCTTGTCGAAGCGCGGCAAACCGCTTGTCTTAATCCAAATGCAACGATGAAATCTATTGTGCATGCGGAACATAAGATCTTTGAACGGCTTGTGTCCTGCTAAACCCCTTATATGAGCTTCGACAGCCGGGCGGTCCTCTTCAAGAATCGGGAGCTCGCTGCGGGATCTGCCCAGCAATTCCTTAGGTGAGACGCCAGTGAAGGCCTCAAAGGCGTCTGTAAAGAATGTAAATTTGTGGTCTTTGTCAGTCTCCCAGCACCAATCGGACGCCACCGACGTAAAATCACGAAAGCGCTGTTCGCTTTCAGTAAGTTTTCGTTTGGTATCATGCTCATTCGTTATATCTTTATGAACCGCGAGCCAGCGCCCGCCGTCCAGCGTGCTGATGGTGAAAGCGATAATTCGCCCGCTGGTGATGCGCCAAATGCGATCGACTGATTTCTGATGCGCCATCGTCTTTAGGGTGTCGATCGTTCCTTGAATGACTGCTTCGCCATCAAATACGCCGGCCTTTACGGCGAACTTCACTAAATCCAAAAGGTGAGCACCCGGCACGACGACTGCCGGCGGCAACGAATACATTTCAGCAAAGCGTCTATTCGCCACCATAATCCGATTGTCGCGATCGAACATGCAGGCCATGGTCCATATTTTCGATAGCGTCTTCGAACAGAGCATTCTGGAGTTTCGGATCGTCGAACCAACACTTCTCCGACGTTCGGATCGGGGCGGCTGAGGGGCGTGCTCGGCATTCTAATCCGACGGGGTGCTGGGTTGTCGACGCAATCAAGCTGTATAAGGAACCGCTGTTTGTATCCTCGGCCATTGCTGGCTTTCCAATCGACCCTCATTACGTAGTGTGGCCGCTGAGGATATGATTAAGCCGGCGCTTTGGACCATCATAATCGGACTTCTTTCACGGCGAATGACTAAGAGTCTCGTGCGCTTTAATTGCCATTTACCAGCCAATCAATATCAAATCATTTGCGTGGTCGTGCACGCTGAGGCGCCCGAGCGCGCGCCAACCTGCTCGGCGAGAGAAGCTTATTGCATCGCCCCGTGCTGAGTGTCTTCAATCGCATAACGAAAGACTGCCTCGCGGCGGTCTCTCCGAAAATCCGATCGGTGTTTTAATTAGGCGGCTGCATCCGCGGCGGCGTTCTTCCGCTTCCTGCGCCAGCCAGGCAGACCCAACGCTGCTAAAGCCTGTTTGCGCGGCAGCCGCGCTGCGAGGACGTGCGGGACGGAGTGGGGCGGTAACAGTCAACATGATATGGTGCCGCCATGCGTATTGCGATCCTCGCTGATATCCATGGCAACGTTCTTGCGCTCGAAGCGGTTCTTGCCGATCTCAAGCTTCGAAACGTGGACCAGGTTGTCAACCTCGGTGACTGCGTGTCTGGTCCGCTGTGGCCGCGCGAAACCGCCGAATTGCTCAGACAGCTCAACTGGCCGACTGTTCGCGGCAACCATGACCGCTGGGTGACCGATTGGCCGCCGGAAAAACACAATCCGTTAGATGCATTCGCCTTCCAGGCGCTTGATTCTTCGCAGCTGGCGTGGCTGCGTGCCTTGCCGCCGACGCGAGAACTCGGCGACCGAATCTTTGCTTGCCATGGCCGTCCCAATGACGACAACGCCTATTTGCTGGAAAACATCGAGGGAGCTCGCCTCGTGCCGGCACAGCGAGCAGAATTGGCCGAGCGCGTAAGGGCGGTGACGGCTCGTTTCGTATTATGCGGGCACAGTCACAGTCCAGGGGTGGCGGCGACCGGAGACAAAACGATCATCAATCCGGGCAGCGTCGGATTGCCGGCCTACGAGGATCCGTTGCCGCCCGTGCATGTTTCGCAATCCGGCAGCCCAGTTGCCCGGTACGCCGTGCTCCAACTCGATAGGGAGCGGGCGAGTTTTGAGCACATCGGCATCCCTTACGACCATTTTGCCGCCGCTCGGCGCGCGGAAGAAAACCAGAATCACGCCTGGGCGCATTTCCTCTCCACCGGATATGCGCGGGATCTTACGAGTTAGCAGGGCTCAACAGCCGTCACTGTCGGATATCCGCTTCGGGTCGATGCTGTTGAAAAAGTAGGTCCT
>Ga0302325_10023113_pt1 | contig 12974 bp, 11 predicted proteins | sample Palsa_T0_2_FD_201948 | JGI IMG/M metagenome (GOLD analysis project Ga0302325, IMG submission 201948) | Peat permafrost microbial communities from Stordalen Mire near Abisko, Sweden - Palsa_T0_2 | ecosystem: Environmental > Terrestrial > Soil > Palsa > Peat permafrost | place: Sweden: Abisko... | reverse complement strand
TTCTTGCGGTTATTCCATACATAATCTCAATATCCTGCATCTTCCCTCCCACAGGCTTAAAGTCGAAACTCCCAACCAGCGCCGCAAGGACAGCTTTGTTCTCTCCAATAGCAAAACCTACACCAGTCAGATTCGAACATTCAAGAAAGGGGGGGGGGGGTGGGCGGGAACTGTACCTCTCCCAATGCACCCCCGGGTCCCGGTCCCAAACGTCAGATAAGCCAAACTATCCGACGCCCCACCATTCGCTTTCTTCGCACCAGTTAGCCACCTCTCAGGGTTAAACTCTCTAGCATCCTCGCCCCAATGCTTCTTAGCTTTGTTTAGAGCCCAAGGAACAGAACCGATGATGGTTCCCTTTGGCATGCGAACTCCGCAGACTTCAACATCCTGACGTGCTACTCGTGAGGTTCGTGTGACGGGACACCATACACGCATTATTTCTTTGCTTACGGCGTCGAGGTAGGGAAGCTTGTCGAGAAGCTCGGAGTGTACTTCTGTGCCTGATGAAGGGCTGGGAAGGTTTGCGCGGACTTCCTCACGAAGACGTTGCTGAATGTGGAAGTAGCGAGGTTGGCTGAGGAGATAGATACCCCAAGTGATGGCAGTTGCAGAACTTTGTAAGACTAAATTAAGACTGCAGGATGGTGGAATGGTGGCAGACTTACGTTTCATGGCCAGCACCTAGCAATGTCTTTGATTGAGCCACGAGATTCTCATTTGAGAAAGCGCCATTTTTCATTGCTGAAGTTATAATATCCTTCTGACCCGTCTTCTCAAAGTAGTCCGGATTATCAACGTTCAGGGATATGTCGCGATTTCGCTGATTGATAAGTTCACCAATATAGCTATTGATTGCAGCCACACCTTCTCGGACTTGACGATTCTTCGCTAGTGGGAGCATTCTCACCAGCGGCGGGTATGTCAGAATTGAGAGGAAGAAGATCATGGCCGTCTGGCCGTCTGGCACAAAGCTGTTTCGGTAATAGGTGTTAAGAGGGGTGTGGGGGTTTGAAAGCGAGTTGAACTCCGAGCCAAAACCTGCTTGTCCGATTACTGTGGTAAATCGCCTAGTCAGCATAGTCTAATATAGAAGAAATTCAGGAGTCAAGACAACGTTTCATGAGTTGTTTACTCTAGAGACATGTCTAGGGAGTAAAGGCAACTCGCGATACATCTGAAAGAGGGATTTTGTGCCCGGAGAACACCTACTGTCCAGGCCCACTCGTCCACTCCAGTCATCGATATCGACGATTCCCGCTGCAGCAGTCGGAGAGTTTGACTGGGTAACAATCTCGTTTTTGATGAGGAATACCAATTCTGAACTCTTTTTCCAGAAGAGAGGATATAAATTCTTCACTAGCCTGAAGTTGAAAGCTGGCGCAAGGTGTTTCCTTTGGTACTAAGAGACGTCAAAAATGGTGTGAGCAAAGAGATTCAGAGGCTGACCTTGTGATCCTGGCCTTCTGCAACAATCAGCCCGTTACCTAGGACTTCCTCTATGATCATTTTGCCCTTCGAGGGCTTCATGTATTCATCTGCTTTGATCTGGTAAACCTCTGCGATCGCCCTCAGATCTGTTGGGACAACTATCTCTTTATTGAAAATATCCAAATATCGAAAGAAACGATCATGTGGCACGGTATCCATCAAGTCCAAGATCTCGGGAGGATGCCTTATTCTAAAAAAGCTTTTCCATGCCCCATTTCGCTGTAGACGGATCAGATCAAATCTCGGATGCTGATAAGAAAACTTACTGGTGCTTGCGGCAACTTTCTCAGAGGACTGAAATAAAGAGGGTACAAGAAGCAACTCCATATGAATTGGATAGGAAGAAATATCAACACGCTTAAGATAGACACTGTCATATATGGGAACGTGGTGGATGAAGGCTCCGCGGCGTAGCATGTTGCAAGACAACCGAGTGAAACAGCGACGGACAAGGACATGATGCTCGACATCTTGAAGTACACCTGAAGATAGATCAGATGAAAGTAAATAGAAATATAGAATGAGGACTCTAGGCGCTTTTGACATCAGCACGTTGGGGAAGGCTCAGCTTATCATGATCTCTCAGCCCATGCGCGTCAGCGCCACGCGAGGCTAGTCTCTTCGTCTCACTAAGAAAGGCACAAGTTTCGCTGCAACGGCCGCCTCGCGTCAGCAGTCAAAACTTGGCGTATGATTCTATGAATAACGGCAGTTCGCATAAAGTGCTCCGTACGTCGGTACTGTAGTACAGTACCAGCCACCTTGGAACCGAGACGGAGTCGGGCAGACACCTTGCCCGGCCCAGTTGAGTAGCTGTTCATAAGATGGAAAAGGAAACCTACATGTTTTAGCACTGGAAGTCTGGAACGTCGCGAAACGAAACGAAACGAGGACCGGATTGGACAAAGGCGGTGAGGAGTTCTCTGGCAGAAATATGTACTAAACCCGTTTCGATCACCCCTCCGAATAAACTTCCAATTTTCCGCAGTTCAATGGCCAAGAAGGTTTATGCATTTCGCCCATGATGCCTACTGAATTAGAAGAGGTAGCTCCATGTGTCGACATGCTACTGCCTATTTCTGACACAATGTGCAGCTCGTTGACTTCATCTCACATGGCAACACTCAAGTGCGACAGCTTGGTGCGTACTCATCTTCCTGGAACAGACCAAGACTGACGATTCCCAAAGCTGTCGAAAACCTCGTGCCATACTCCCTCTCCCAACCCGCAATATTCAAAACGAATCAGCTTCTGCCAATAAAAGATCTGAAGTTATTAGTGCGAGATTACAAAGTCAGTCCCTATCCCAGCCGCTTCGAGATCAACGACTAAGAATCGCCTAGCAAATCGCCAAAGATGCGCTCACGATCCTCATAAATCTCTCTACAGACCGCAAGATCCTTGAAAATTTAGCTTCGGATAAAGAATTTGTAAGAACGATACTAGGTCGTATAACAGTATGCCAGTCCTCCATCAACGTCTCTCCGACCCTCACTTACCTCTGGAATCACAGAACCCCGCCGAACCCAACGCAAATCTAATATCTATGCTCCTCGCAAACTTAGCAAAATATGACGAATTAAAAGACATATTGACGGTTGAGCGACCCGCGCCGAAAGAGCTGGCTTCCAACAATCGGGCAATCGATCAATTGCTTGACCTGTTCGTGAAGGGTGCAGACGGAACATATAACAAAGCAGCAGACTTCGATTATCTCTCATACCTCTTCGCAGACCTCGCAAAGCATGAAGAAGGACGATCCTACTTTCTCACGAAGCAAGAATACGATGGGGTCATTCCCTTAACGAAATTGATCGTCTTTACAGAACATAAATCCGATGTTCGACGGAAAGGCGTTGCGAGCACGATCAAGAATGTAGCATTTGAAATCGACTTGCACTCTGATTTATTGTCCGAGGATGAGATTAATATTCTACCATATATATTACTTCCCATTACAGGAAACGAAGAATATGACGAGGAAGACACGCTATCCATGCTACCCGACCTACAACTTCTCCCACCAGATAAAAGGCGAGATTCCGATCCAACAATCATACAAGCACACGTCGAGACACTCATGTTACTCACAACAACGAGACATGGAAGAGATATACTGAGAGAAATTAAAGTATACCCTATTATCCGAGAGACGCATTTGCAAATCGAGGATGAAGCTGTTAGGGAGGCGTGTGAAAGGTTGGTACAAGTTTTGATGAGGGATGAAGAAGGCAAGGAGAAGGTTGATGAGGGCATGAAGACTTTGGAACATAGGCCGAATAAGGGCTCCCAACGCCCGAAACCTGATGGTGGTGGTAGTGGTGGCTGGGCCAAGATAGAGCAAGAGGAAGAGGGAGAAGAAGACGATGATGACGACGACAAGATCGTAGAAGTATAATACCACCAAGTCAATATTCAGACCCGCAAACCGACAGAGTTTATTTAGCAGGTTGCGCTGTGCGTTGACTGAAGTCTCAGTCGTATCAGCTTGAATTTCCTTGCTGGTGGAGAGCGAGTGCCGTCCATTTCCATCCCAACAGCAGACCCTCCTCCTGTTCTTGTGCAAAGTAGTGTTGCTCCATTACCCTCGCACTCAATTTCAAAGCACGTGAATAGTTCCTTCGGAAATCCTACTCCTGATATCTATTTAGTTTGGTGAAGCAGTAATCCGAGTTCGGTATGTCTAACACATCCCGTAAATTCCGAGAGGTTAATTGTAATTGTTGGTACTTGATCGACCCGCAATTGCAGAAGAAAGACAAAGCATCCTCGCCACCTCCGGCACCCAAAAACGGACTGACATAAAAAACTCGGTAGCGAAGAGTAGATCCTCCTGTCTCCGGGTCCCCAATGCCTACCTCCAGAGCAGAATCTAGGGCCGTATATCAAGTTCACGTCAATTCTTGCCAAAGGAAAGAATCTCCCATGAACTCCAACTCCGGAACATGAGTTTCTCGAAGCCAACCTATTCTCCACATCCAAGACATCACAACAGTAGGGCCGATAAGAGTGTCGCCATGGCATGGCGGTGAAGTTGATGAAGTGTTACCAGGAGAAGAGCCTCATGGTGACGCTGGGATCAGTTTCTATGAATGTGACGGTCTCTTGAGACTTGATTGGTTAAGGCCCCTTGCCGGCATAGCTTCGACAGTAGTAGGGTGGCCGTTTTGTAACGTTACGCGTAATGTCGTAAAATGCTTCTACTTTATTGTCTGTAGGATGTTTTCGACTTTATTATAGCACGTTAGTTTTTAAGGGAGGGGTATAGAGCTTTTAAGGCTTTTTCAGGGCTCTCGTGGGCGTTTCGCGGCTCTTAGAGGCTTTTTGGGGACCCAGCTCTAAGCTTCGCAAACTTATTGCGTTATTCCTTGCTCGACGGGGGCAGACGGAAGAACTACTATTTTTCTTATACTTTTTGGACTTAACTCCCTCCCTTTCTTTACCAAGACGTTTTAGTTACATAATTGTATTGCAATGTGTAACTAACTCCAACTCTTACAATAAACGATATTGATAATTAACTTCTATTTTACTGCAAACCGGCCATCCTAAAGGGTTCACCTAGCTACGAACCAAACTTACCAATGAACCACAGTTTTTGAGCATAATAAACAATTAAAAACCAACCAAAAAGTATTTTGCTCTAAAAACTCGATGTATCTATAGAGTCTAATTGATTCTTAAATAATAGCGAGGACTTTCTCTTATAATTAGATTTTAAACTCGTGAAATATAAAATTTTAATCTTAGCATTTTAAAAATGGCGTTTTTAGAGATACTTTTGCGGACGAAAAAGATTCGCACGACTAAGATCAAGTAAAAAATGCACTTTTTATTTAATTTCAAGGTGGTTGGTTGGTTAAAATTTTGGTGTTTCGTAGCTAGGTGAACCCTTCTACTGATATCTTCATCGTGTAAGAAATCCCGCTGAATTTTTATCCATGTAGACCCGATAGAAAGGTTAAAGAAGGGACTATCGGCCCGGGCCAACGACGATGCAAGGGGGAGAGGTGGGATGCAGCGCCTCGAGCTGGGAGCAGAACACGTGCAGGACAACGGGTGTTCCTGGCATCTGGTAGCCGCTAAACCCTTCTCGGCGCCTCGTGTTTATCAGATGCTATTCGACGAGCACATCCTCGGTCAATCTCTCCTCCTGCTCTAACCCAGTTGTGATCCGTCCTCCTCGCCGGACAATTAGTCAAATATTGCGGGCATATTTGCGTCAAGGTCGCATCTTCCACCCATCGCCTACCCGCCGATTTGATCACTTTGGCAGGTCCCAAGCCCTCGCCTGTCCCCCCATCTATGCTTCTCCAGAGTTCCTGTGCGGCTGATTGGCCTCAAACGAGAAATGATCACCGAGGAAGCTCCTCGGTTATCCAACCTTTTCTAGAAATCAAGCATGACCATCTTGCTGCCATCCCTTAACTTTGGTTGCGGTGATCGCAATAGGCAATGCCGTTAGTCCCTCCAAGAGATGGATTAGATTCGGACCCACGCAGCACAATGTCTCTGCCAAGGTATGGTTGCTCTTTCCCAAGTTATAAGTCTATAACTTGCTGCACCCTTGACTCTTCTTTACTTCACGTCCTCGAATCGTAATTCATATTTTTAAATTTCAGAAGACGTCCCTCCTCTGGAAATTGGAAGTATGGCAGTTCAGCAGCTCCATGCCGCGTCGCGGAGACCATTCCTCTCGTTCCTTTTTGCACTCTTGTTTTTGACCTCACTCCTAGAACACGCGACAGCATGGACTCCGGCACGAGCTGTGGAAGAGTTGAAGATGGATCAGGAAGTGGAAGAAGCTATACTTTCCCGAGCAACTGGAGATCAATACCTCCTGGGTGTTGGAAAGGCAGACATCACTGGGTACGCATAGCTTTTTTGCTTGACCTTTACACTTGACTAACTATTTCTAGGCCAGTTGTTGAGCTCAATTTTATGGGATACGCGTCTCTTGCCCAGGTCGGAACAGGCCTTCGGCAACGGTGAGACCAGAACCTCACTTTTCTTGCTTCAAAATCTAACACATGCAGAATCTACTCACGTGCTTTCATCATTGGAAGCGTGACTAATCCCGAAGAGCGTTTCGTCTACCTTGTTCTCGACACGGCAATGGGAGATACAGCCATCCGATATGGCATCATTGAAGCTCTTGCTGATCTTGGCTCTGGTTATGCCATGTACAATCAAAGCAATGTTGCCGTCACTGGAACTCATCAGCATTCTGGACCTGGAGCCTGGTTGAATTACCTTCTGCCCCAGGTCACCAGTCTTGGGTTCTCGGAGCAGAGTTACCAGGCAATTGTGGATGGATCCGTTCTGTCGATTCAGCGCGCGCATGAGAGTCTTGAACCTGGTACTTTGAGTTTCGCCGATACGAATGTCACGGACGCGAACATCAACAGGAGTCTTTATTCGTATCTTCAGAACCCAGCAGCAGAACGAGCTCAACATGATACAACTGTGGATACGACACTCACCATGTTGCGATTTAAGAGAGCTTCGGATGGCCTGAACACTGGAATTCTGTGTTGGCATAGGTAAGGAATCACCTTACTATCTAGGACGCATACAAGCAAACCCTCTGTATTTTCAGGAATCTCGAGCTGACCTGCTCTATAGTGTTCATGGAACGTCGATGTTGGAAAACAATACGCACGTGACTGGAGGTGAGCATCCTACCTAGATCAACAATGGCTATCTTAGCGGTCATGCAGAAGGCCCATCGCCATCGGCAATCATGTACTAATCTGAATCTCAGATAACAAAGGCGTGAGCAGTTATTTGTTTGAGCAACAAATGAAAAATAATTCTAGCGCTGCCCCGGGATTCGTCGCAGCTTTCAGTCAAAGCAGCGTCGGTGACACCTCACCCAATGTTTTGGGAACTTGGTGTGATAGTACTGGGGAGGCATGTACCTTTGAGCAAAGCACGTGCGGTGGTACTTCTGAGGACTGCCATGGCCATGGTAAGTGATATCTTCGACAATATGCCTCATGTTGATAACTAAATTTTCGCACAGGTCCTGAATATCAAAAACTTGATCTCGGCGTATCAAGCTGTTACGAGATTGGTAGAAGAGTGTATGCTACGGCATTGGATCTTTATGTGAGTCTTTTAGCTGAGCTTCGTTTCCTGAGAGAACTAGGCTCATGTGTGACAGAATGACTTCGACAGCGTTGCAACATCGGTTGTAGACCCCAGCGTGAGGTATTACCATGTAAGTCAAAACATGCTAACCCAATCTCAGACCTGCCAGAGGGGATACTAACCACATTTCAGTTCTTCAACGACATGCAATATTACAGCTTTCCTCTTCCCAACGGAACAATGGTTCAGACCTGTCCCGCTGCAATGGGATATTCATTCGCTGGTGGAACCACCGACGGACCCGGCGCCTTCAACTTCGTCCAGGGTGACAACGCCTCCCAGGCTCAGAATCCATTCTGGGCTGCCGTTTCCGACCTCTTAACCACCCCCACGCAGGAACAAATTGCTTGCCAATATCCCAAACCGATTCTTCTTGATGTTGGACAGATGAACGAGCCATACGCCTGGTCACCGAACATTGTCGACATCCAAAGTTTCCGAGTCGGCCAGCTAATCATGATCATCTCTCCGTCCGAGGCGACCACCATGACAGGACGCCGCTGGAAAGCCGCTGTCGCAGCCGCTGCAATCAACCAATCCATCGTAACCAGTACCCCGAAAGTTGTTCTCGGCGGACCCGCAAACACCTATGCCCATTACGCCACCACACCAGAAGAGTATAGTGTTCAGAGATATGAGGGAGCATCCACTCTCTACGGACAATGGGAATCCTACGCCTACATCCACCTCTCTACTTCCAACATCCACTACCTAAAATCCGGCGCTGGCCAACCAGCCCAAGGCACCTACCCACCAAACAACGTCAAAAACTCACTCAGTTTCATTGCCAGCGTTGTCTATGATAACCCGCCTTTCTTCACCTCATTTGGCGATGTTTTGACTCAGCCAAAATCGAGCTACAGCATCGGGGATGTCGTGAATGCTACATTCGTTGGTGCCAATCCTCGCAACAACTTGCGTCTCGAAGGGACATTCACGGAAGTCCAACAACTTTCTAATGAAATCTGGACGACAGTTCGAGATGACCATGATTGGTACCTTGAATACACTTGGTACCGTGACGATTTATTGCTAGGGAGCTCGCATGTAGTGATTAGCTGGGAGACAGAAGATTATACGACGCCGGGAACTTACAGGATTGTGTACAATGGGGATTCCAAGGCGCCTCTTACGGGGGAGATTAGTGCATTTACGGGGATTAGTAATAGTTTTACTGTGTCTTAATTTGATGATGATAATGATAATAGTTATTTAAGTTCATGGGTTATGGTTGGCCTGACCTCCCGAAGGGTATGGGGACGTGCTAAGCTATGGAATTAAAGAACATTTGAATATACAACCACAGAAAGCATCTCAAGCATGAGCGAGCGTGCCGAAGGAAAGGCTGGTGACTGTGAACCTCCCACGGCTAGTTGGGGTGGCCACCAAACTGTGTCCTGATTTGGATGGAGGGTAGACATATTTATTTAGGTTGCAATGAGGTATTGTTAATGTCCATACGGTTTTGGCTCATCTTCTTTAAATTCTGACTATGATTTTACTTCTCCTAAAACCTAAAACCGACCTGCGAAGATGCAGAAGTCTAACATAAAATCTCTGTTCTCACCTCTTTTATAATCCTTGGATCAAGATCAGTTCGACTCTGGCCAACATAAGCTAACACCCCCATCCTGTTTATCAAAAGCAAGCACAACACTCGCTCCAAATTGCAATGGATCTCCCTCAAACACCACGAAATCTCTGCTTTCTTCCTTGACATCGAGACTTAATATCTGCTCAATGTTCCGAGAGACGAGATTCACGGCTTCTTTTGAAGACAGACCAGCGTACTTGGCAGCCCAGCTCGCTTCAAGGGGTAGATTGTGGAGGTGCGAATCGCCTGTTCTTGCGTTTAGTTGTGGATCTGGAGATCATGCGAATGTATTTGAGGGAAGGGAGACAAACTCTCACCGGGTATGGCAAGGCCGAAGAAGACGCCTGCTTCTGCGAGGACTGCGGCTGGAGATTTGGAGAGCGGTGGGCCCGGGAGGGAGTTGCGTTTCTCGAAGGTATCGGGAGCGCCGCGGTTTGTGGTTAGAATTATGGGAATGTTGGCCTTGGCGAGCTCGGCGGCTACCTGTGTGCGGGAGGGAACTTAGACGGGGAGAGCGGAGATATAGGGGCTTGGGAGAGCGGGGGATGACATACAAGGTGCGCCCCAGCACCTCCAAGGAGGACGAGTCTTAGGACTGGTAGGTCTTGTTTTATTTTAATAAGTTGCATTATGTCATACTAATTCCAGTCAGTGAAATGCATAGAAGAGTGAGTGGTGCGTACCTCATTTTGGACATGTACGACCAAGGGGAATTTTCCATCTGCTGCTTTGCCATAGATATTGTCTTTCTCCACGTTCTCAATAAGGATTTGACGGAGCTTCCCAATTTCAGAGGATATGGTTTGCAAAGAATCGCCTATCAAAGTCAGCTTTGTCCCTGAAAGGTGCAGAATGCCAGCTTTTCCAACCTCTCGCGGGATTTCCGACTGCAAAATGCAAAGCTACATCATCTTGAAATATTCCACCATCCAAAATCGTCTTCTTCCCGCTAGTCTTGATACCTACACTCACCCCATCGACAAATCCTGAAAAAATAGGTGCAGTGATGGCTTTCGTGACACCTCCAATTCTAGCTCTGGCGAAAGCTCTCCCATCGAGATGAACCCCATATTTGGCGTATACAATATCGTCAGGGTTCAAATCTCCTGTATTTCTGGCAACTCCGTCGCCAGTTTCGGAATCCGCTGCTATCTCTACGAGACCAAGGCTGACGGAGACAGCTGTGAGTCCTGGGAGAACATGGCCGTTTTTGAGGTTGATGATTATGCTTTCTGTGCTTTCGCTGGCACATTGGTCTTCGGAATCGAAGCAGACGATTTTGCCGTTTTCAATAACCATTATGAGTTTTCCAGAGTCCGCCGTTGATTCCAGACCACCCTCCAGATAAGATCTCTGGATTCCCGTAATTGTGATTTTGGCTCCAACTTTCTCAACCTCGCTGCAGAGTTTCTCTTTGACGTCGGCTGCAAGGGTGGCCCGCATGAAAGGTGTCTTCAAATCTCCAGTACGATCGGAAGCGACATTTGCTAAACTGTCTTCCGTCTTCTTGGCATCCAAGATATCCTTGCCATCGATATAGACGTTTAATGCCGTAGCTCCAACAGACAGTGGATGCGAATCCCACACGACGAGATCAGCATCATAACCAGCTCGAGCATATCCTATTCTGTGGTCTATCTCCAAAGATCGTGCTGGCACACTGGTCACAGATTGGAGTGCCAGATCTTCCGGAAGATGGAATGCATGGGCTGTTGCTGCTTGATAACTTGGCGCTCGGGTCAGCAGGGGTCGTGTCACCGTCAATTCAAGAGAACTCACAGCAGATACTTAGCATTCGTCTCTGAGTCAACATGGTCCTAGAACTAATTTAACAAGATGAACCCCTCCTGTAATGTGTGCAGAACTTACCGATTTGTATGCTACTGGCACCCCGTGTTCGGCCAAAATTTTGCCTGCCCACAAATTTGCCTCGTATGCTTCCTTCTTGTAGAGTCCGAACTCAGCGAATGTGGCAATAGTGATGTTCCTGGACAAATTTTAGGTACTGCACCAGATCCCGGGACGTTCAACCCACTCGCCGCTGGCTTTGATCAACTCTGGTACCTCCCACGCATCTAAAGCGTGATGAAAAGCCTGAATTCTGAATCCAAATTCCTTACTGTGATGAATCATATCTTCGAAATCTTCTGTCTCATAACAGTGGACATTGATCCCGACCTTTCTCCGAAGCATACCGATGCTTGAATCGTACTCCAAGTATTCAGTCGCGCTTTCATCTTTCGATGTGGATTCCATGAAGCTCGAAATGGCAGCAGCATTCCTAGATTCCTTCAGAGCTGCAGCTTGAAGACACCATGCATCCTGCTTTCCCATCAATTCTTTGGCTCTTTCCATGTGCTTTCTGAAGTACCATGCGTTGCCCATTCGAGTATGCTTGTAGACGCGTCTAGGATTCTCACCACAGGCCATCTTCATATATCTCCTCCTGTGGGAGACTGGAGTTCCATGTTCAAGCAATATCTCCTCCACGACTTCTTCAGAATTCTCTCCCGACCTCAAAGCATTCTTAACCAGCACAGCTTCACCGCCCATAATATTCGCCGAACCAGGGAGAATGAGTGAGGTAGTCACACCACCAGAAGCAATAATCGTTGTCGCAATGTCATAGGCTTTGAGAGAATCAATGATCCGGACTTGTGGTGTCAGCGGTCCTGTTTCCGGGTTGACCTCGTTTGTATCGTCCGTGGCCTTTAGCAGTGGCCAGGCAAACGCGAGATGGTGAGAATGGAGATCAACCAAGCCGGGCGTGACAAATCTTCCTTCCAAATCCAAGATTTTAGCATCTCTGTCAAACGTCCATGAATTTCCTGCTGGCTCAATGGACTCGACGATCCCTTTCTTAAACACAACGTCAACCTTCTCACCAAGAATCTTCTCCCCATCAAACAGCGTCACATTCTTCAAGATAATCGTTTTATTTTGCCCAGTGACGGGATTCCATCGAGGGTTTGTTCGTGATCCCGCGCTGGTCACGGGATATCGAATTGGTGGGGTATTGATTTCGGCACATTTTTCTAGACTCGCGTCGAGACGATCTAGATAAAACTGAGAGAGATTTGCCTCACTGGGAGATATCTGATAAACGTATCGTGGGAGGACTATGAACTGAAGTCCTAATATCAAAAAGATGACGGTGAGTACTGATATTGGAGCCTTGGGACGGTACCGGCGTCCATTGTGAGAGGATGGTAGAGTGGGAAGGAGGGGATTGTATATCTTAGAGAGGAGGTTGTCACCTGTAGCCATCTTGATATCGATATTTGCACAGGATCGCTTTGGATAGAGGAGCTAAGGATTCGACGTTGAGCTCCAGTCAGCTTAAGCACGTCGTCTGAGCTAGACCCGATAGAGAAGGTGGGGGGGGCTGTCGGGTGTTTGAGGCTCATGAAGTCCTGTGGGAAGGTATAAACCAATTGAAAAGTGAGAATTCTAGATATGAGTTTGAACAGCAGGCAAGAGATGTTGGCTTTACCAGGCTGTTCTGTATAATCTCGTTGCTTAATGCAGGTACTACAATTGGGGACCCGGTCACGTGATTACCGCTGCTTTACCTCCTCAGGAGTTTACTGCCCATGACGAGGAGGAGATTGCGTAGAGAGTCGAGACAAAAGTTTCTTTCTTAGTTGTCCTAGGCTTTGAACTAGATTGATTTGTCTAAGCCGTGAGACTGCCTTCAATGAGAGCTTTCATCCCATTAGCCGATACGCCGTAGCGA
>Ga0302325_10023108_pt1 | contig 12976 bp, 15 predicted proteins | sample Palsa_T0_2_FD_201948 | JGI IMG/M metagenome (GOLD analysis project Ga0302325, IMG submission 201948) | Peat permafrost microbial communities from Stordalen Mire near Abisko, Sweden - Palsa_T0_2 | ecosystem: Environmental > Terrestrial > Soil > Palsa > Peat permafrost | place: Sweden: Abisko... | reverse complement strand
CGCCCTCGGTATTCCGATAGCGTTGCTCGGAGGCCGCCTCATGCGAAGTCAACTGTACGGTGTGCACGCTTACGACCCGCTCACTCTATTCATAGCCGTCGTGGCGCTCGGCGCATCTGCTGCTTTCGCCGGATTCATCCCCGCCCGCCGCGCAGCTAGCATCGAGCCCATGAAAGCGCCCCGCATCGAATAGCCAGATGGAGGATGGCGATAGTGGCAAACTCGACGAGAAAAAATCTTGTCCAACGAAAAACAAAACGAACCCACTTGGCTCCGACCGGCCTTCTCATGGAGAAATTACCATCCCAATGCCGGTCGCCGTTGATTTTTTGAGCCAGGACCCTACCCCGCAGTTGCACCAGCTGAAGTCCAGCGCCTTTCACGGCGCACTTTTTCGTTAGCTGAAAAGGGTCTTTGGACAGAGAATACTTGACGACTAGCTCGGACTGCGATATATCTATTTCCGACTATGGCCGAACGATTAGATTCATATTTACCGCTGTCCTCGGCGGCCTTGCACATCCTTCTCGCTCTAGCCGGGGAAGACCTCCATGGCTACGGCATCATGCAGGAAATCGCAAGGCAATCGGTGGGCATATACAAACTCGGCCCCGGCACGTTGTACGACAATCTGCAGAAGCTCGTTCAGTTTGGATGGGTTCGGGAATTGGGACCACGCCGGGGAGATGATGATCCTCGCAGGCGCTATTACCGACTCACTGATGCTGGACGAGAGGTCCTCACAGCCGAGACCGCGCGCCTAACGCAGGTTGTCCGCGAGGCCCGCTCGCGACTGCGAGGCCCAAACCCTAGGAGAGTCTGATGCTTAGGCGTCTATATCGTTGTGTCGTGCGTTCGCATCCTTCCGGCTTTCGCCGACGTTTCGGAGAGGAGATGCTCTACATCTTCGATCAGCAAAAGGGAACGCTGTCTGCGCTCGGTGTAATTCTGGACTGTGTTTTCTCACTCTTAAGACAGTGGACGTTGCGACCACACGTCGGCATCGAGCTACCCGCCGCTCCTCTGCTAAGTCCAGCGGCGGACCAAATTCCTTCATTCGAGACACTCGATCCGTTCCGGCCTCGCGCGTCAGCAATCATTAACGGCACGGTGCTGTCGCTGATTCTGTTCTGCATGAGTGTCTTCGCGATCCGTTATAGCTGGATTCATGTCTTGAATCTGCGTATTCCGAGCGTCGCGGTCAATCCAAGCCAACAAGTTGGCCCCCAGACACGCCTGCAGTTCGATGTCATTCCCACCGAGCCGGAAGGTATTCAAAGTAAGACCATCGCATCGAGTAGCCCTCGTACTACTGCTGCGCCCATCCGAACTCGCGGAGTGACGATCTGGCTTGACCCGTATGTCGGGAAATACATCTCCAACTACCCACCGGCGAGGATTTCGATTCAAATCGAAGGTGATCCTCTCAGAGGCGATCACCTCTCGCTTTCGCTGGCTGCCGCAGAACGCCCAAGCCTTGCTCTCTCGCCTGTGTCCCCAGCGAGGTTCGTTATCGACGGAGCCGAGAATAGCTATGTTGACTTCACCACCGACGCTCAGGGCAGGATTTGCTGCTTGTCTTTCGTTGTAAACGGCAACGCCATCATCGCTCAACGTCAGTAGCTAAGCGTCTAGGTACCCACACTCGAAAACACCACGTCGCACGCTCAAACTGTCATTAACAGATAGCACTTATTGACGCGGGTCGTTGGAAACGCCAGATTGTCAGACTGCCATGGCGGGGCTAGGATGATGGCAGAGTCCCATGACTCCAGAACTACAACTCGCCCTCAAACGACACACCCAGTGGTTCGGGTCCTACAAGGCATCCGGCGAACTGAAGAAGATACAGGTGTGGCTCGTTGTGAAAGGCGGACGGATCGAATTCCTCACACCGGGAAGTTCTTACAAAGTGAAGCGGGTACGAAGGAATCCGCGTGTCATTTGTTCTGTGGGGAGCAAGGACGGTCCCACGATTTCTGGAACGGCCCAAATCATTACCGACCGGAACGAAGTGGCGCGGGTCTACCGAAGCTACTGGAAGGTGCACCCGTTACGGATGGCGATCGTGATCGGACTTCGAGTTTGGATCGAGATTCTGTTGAACAAGCGTGTGGTCGTGCGAGTTCAGCCGGATGAGCCGAATCCCCTAGCGGGACTCTCCGATCCCGCGATCTGAATTTCTGAAACTGCAGGCTTGAATCGCTCGCAACATAATGTAAATCTAACTGTCGCCATCAGGCGTTTCACTCACCGTTCACTTCACCACTCCGACAATCTCGTTGACTTTGTCACGCACCTTTTGACTCCGAGAAGGCTTCCGGTAGCGCATCGTGCTCTCCAGGTCCGAGTGTTCAGGCCACTGCTGCACGGTGCGAAGATCAACACCCGCCCAGAGGCACCGAGTCGCCAACCTAGCCCTGAATTTGTGGAGCCAAAACTCTTCCGGGTTCTGTCCCGCACGCTGGGCGACGGCCTTCCGATCATCGAGGAAGTTCATCCTTACCTTTGCATCCCGCAGTGGGAAACACTAAATCGCACGGCTTATCTGCCTTCGCCTTCCACGCCTTCAGACTGGTTGCGAACTTTGCCGCGATCGGAAATTTCTCGTTCCTTGTACGCCTTTGGCGTCCAGCCTCGCTCTGGTTTGTGACGGACGCGAACCATCGAAGCTTTGAAATTTATGTCAGTCCAGTAGGTGCGCGACTCTGGGATGAAAGTGATTGGATTTCAAGGACTGGCGGAGAGGGAGGGATTCGAACCCTCGGTACAGGTGTTAGCCCGTACAACGGTTTAGCAAAGCATCGGGCTTCTTTTCTGTAACCTGTATTCAATCATTTGGCACGCTCTGAGTGCTTCTCAGTCGTGCCAAATGTACGTCACAATCACCTTAACTGACACCCAATGGGTCACCCCACCTGCACGCTCAAGGCGCCAATGGTGACCTTAGCGAGTTCCCCGTACCCGGGGAGATTGGCTCGAAAATTGTTGGTTGAGGAAATAGATGATACCGTGACGTGTGAGTCCTGCGGTGAAGGCTCTCATATTTCCAGAGTAGCCCACCAAACTTGAAGTATTCGACACAGAATAGTGATGATGCGCTCCAGATCGGCCGGCAAGTCTGGATTCAAACGCATGGGCGAGACTGGCGGCCGGTTGAGGATGGAAGCGAAAGTCGCGGCGGTACTTTCCCCACGAAAGGGAATCGCACCCCAACCCATTTCATAAAGAACGCAGCCAATATCCTGTCCCAGACTTGAATGGATTAGCAAAATGCATTTGTCGGAATCTTCTAACAAGCAGCGCTGGTCGATTGTCAGTTTGCTTTTTGCAGCATCGCTAATCAACTACCTAGACCGCGCAGCCATTTCATTCGCCCTACCAGTGATCTCCATCGATTTCCGACTTACAGCGCAAAGCAAGGGCTTGCTGCTCTCCTCTTTCTTCTGGTCGTATGCGCTGATGCAAATCCCGATCGGTTGGTGCGCAGACCGATTCAACCTGCGCTGGCTCTATGCCGGAGCTTTCATCATTTGGTCATTCGCGCAAGGGCTTACTGGCCTGGCGAGCAGTTTTACAGCGTTGCTGACCTTCCGGTTTCTCCTTGGCGTCGGAGAATCCATTTACCTGCCGGGGGGAACGAAAATCGTCAGTCTGCTGTTCGCGCCGAAAGAACGCGGACTGCCCTCAGGGCTCTTCGATTTTGGGACTCGAACCGGGCTGGTCCTCGAAGGCGTCCTGGTCCCCTGGCTTTTGGTTCATGCTGGATGGCGCCACACCTTTCTCATTTTGGGTTTTACAGGTCTCGCCTGGATTGCACCCTGGTTCCGCATTTTTCCTCGTCGCTTGGAAGCCGTGAACGCGAATAGGGCAGCAACTGACCTTCCGCGGCGCGCGGTTGGTCGGAACTTGCTCAATCGCAATTTGGCGGGAATATGCCTCGGATTTTTTTGTTTTGATTACTACTGGTACGTGCTGGTGACGTGGCTGCCCGACTATCTGGTAACTGTTCGCCAGCTGAGCATCGTTCAAGCGGGCTTCTATTCTTCACTCGTGTTCTTCACGTTCGGGATTGCCGAACCGATCGGCGGATGGATCGCTGATAGCATGATCCGTCGCGGGTGGGATGAAACTCGCACTCGGAAAAGAATCGTGACCATCGCTTTCGCCATGGGGGTGTTCCTTATCGCAGCGATGCGCACTGCCCATACTGGAATCGCGATTGGGCTGCTCATTGGTGGTTCTCTCGTCGGGCTTGCGACCGGAAACCTGCTCGCGATTCTTCAGTCGTGTGCACCAGTGGAAGCGGTGGGAATCTGGACCGGAGCGGAGAATTTTGCAGGGAACCTCGCTGGGATCATGGCTCCGCTGGCCGTAGGTTTCTTGATTGCATCGCGCGGCTCGTACGTTCCGGGTTTTGAACTCGCGTCGATTGTTCTTCTTGCAGGAGTGCTCGCCTACTGGTTTGTCGTCGGGGAGTTGAAGCCCCAAGACTCCTAGGGCAAGCGATCTTCGGCGAGAACGTTTGTACTCACGGCGTTTGAGCTCCCTGAGCCTCAACGTAAACCGAGTACAGGGACTGGCTGGCAGCCATGAACAACCGGTTCTTCTTGGTCCCTCCGAAACATAGGTTGGCACAGGTTTCAGGGAGGTGGATTTTCCCGATTAGCGTGCCGTCGGGCGCAAATACATGCACGCCGTTGTACCCTTCCCCCCCCCATCCAGCAGCGGACCAGACATTGCCATCTACGTCGCAACGAATGCCGTCGGAATTGCCCGGCGCCATATTTACAAAAAGGCGCCGATTGGTCAGTTGAGCGCCATCGACTACGTCATACACGTAAGTCGGATGTGGATCGGTGGGATGCTTTGGGACACCGGTGTCCACTATGTAGAGCTTTTTCTCGTCCGGGGAAAAACATATACCGTTGGGCTTGTCCAAATCGCTGACCACGACAGTCACTTCACGTGTTTTCGGGTCGAGGCGGTAGGCATTGTCCGGCAACTCAAAGGGAGCTTTGTGGCCTTCGTAATTCGACATGATGCCGTAACCAGGATCGGTAAACCAGATCGCCCCGTCGGAATGCACTGCCAGGTCATTCGGAGCGTTAAGCATCTTTCCCTGAAAATGGTCCATCAGCACCGTGATCGTGCCGTCGTATTCCGTTCGCGTTAGCCGGCGAGTGTCGTGCTCGCAGGTAAGCAACCTGCCCTGCCGGTCGCGGAAATTGCCATTGCTGTAGTTAGACGGACTGCGGAAAACGCTGACCTCTCCCGTCTCCTCCTGCCAACGCAGCATACGGTTATTAGGGATGTCACTGAACAACAGATAACGCCCATCACCGAACCACACAGGCCCTTCCGCCCATCGCGTGCCGGTATATAGGCGCTCGACGGCCGCGTTAGCAACCTTGTATTTTGCGAAACGCGGATCAATCACTTCGACCGCCGGATCCGGATAGAGCACCGGGCGTTTTTGTTCTTGCTCCGCTCCAAAGCCCAACGGTTCAAACACAAGCGCGCTTGTAAAACCGGCAGCCATGTTCATAAATGTGCGTCTTTGCATTCCTTCCTCCAGGCAGACGAAATCCGGGGCGAGAGCACGTTATCACGCCCTCTGCTGCGCAGAATAAGGCTTCTGCCGGAATCTACTCCAATGCCGCCAAACGGCTGCTCGAAAGCTAAAGCTCTCAGACGTAACTGCATTCGCTCTCCGACGGTTACTGGGGTCGCTTAAGTACTGCGCTGGTCGAGAGAACTGCCAAGGGACGAGATAGCATTGCGGAGTTGATCCCAACAAGAATGCGCGACTGGGCCGCCTGTCAGCCGTGCGACGCCACCCGCACGTAGGATCTGTTCAAGGCGCTAACCGAAGGACACCCCAACAGTTTGAGACACCTCTCCAAGTCGGACCGAAGCAGATCGAGTGCTCGCGTGACGCCCGCCTCGCCACCGGCGGCGAGTCCATATGCATACGCACGCCCGCAGAGGACGGCACGCGCACCCAAAGAGATGGCCTTGACCACGTCTGATCCCCGCCGGATCCCGCTATCGATCAGGACTTCAGCCTGATCATTGACTGCCGCGACTACTTCCGGCAGGACTTGGAGACTCGCAGGAACACCGTCAAGTTGGCGGCCTCCATGATTGGAAACAACCACCGCCGCGGCGCCATTGTCGAGCGACTGCTTGGCGTCTTCTGCCGAGAGAACACCCTTGATGACGATTGGTCCTTTCCACAACGCCCGAATCCACTGCATGTCGTCCCAAGAGAATGCCTCGCGCTTCATCGCAGTGTGCGCGTCCCGAACCCGGAGTACACCGCTTTCCGGGCTGACAATGTTGGGCATGCCGGGGAGACCTCCATCCAGCAGAAAACGTGTTAACCAGCGTGGCCGAACGAAAACCTGCGGAACGAAAGGAATCTTGGACCAAATACTCCCACGCAAAAGCTGTTCCATTCCATCCCGCAGTTCACGCTCGCGCTGTCCAATAACGGTCGAGTCGATGGTAATCACAAGCACCGTGTATCCCACGTCCATCGCTCGCCGGAGTGCATTCTCTGCAGCAGCGCGGCCACCAGTCAGATAAAGCTGATACCAGACCTCTCGGGTAGAAGCAGCCTTCACGTCTTCGAGTCGGTGACCGGAGACAGTTGAGAGTATCAAGCCAACGCCGGCTTTGCCAGTCGCCCGAGCAGCCGCGATTTCACCGTCGGGGTGAATCACGCGGAGATAACCCACGGGCGCGAGGAGAAGTGGCATGGAGAGTTCCATACCTAGCACGCGAGTTCGGAGATCGCACGCTGGCACGGCAACGGCGTGGCTGGGCCGAAACGTAATCGCGTCGAAAGCTCGCCGGTTTTCGCGAAGCGTCCACTCGTCTTCCGCACCACCGTCGATGTAGTTGAAGACAATTCTCGGCACACGACGGCGCGCCAGTTCGCGCAAGTCCTCGATATTCATAGCCCGGGACAATCGTGTGGTCGTTGAGATCGGGTTCATTCAGGAGTGCTCCAAGAGTATTCAATCATCGAAATTGTCCGTTATCCATCGTGATTTGAAGCCCGCAAACATTCTAGTCATGGAAGTAGCTGGCATGGCGGAGCAGAAGATTATCGATTTTGGAGTGGCGAAGGCACTGTCCCAGGGCTGACCGCGGACACGATGTTTACGCGGGTGGGGGTGCCGGTCGGGGATGATTCGGTGATCCAGCGCATTCTGCGACACAGCACAGTAGCAACCACCCAGAGCCACTGCATCAAGACCGCATCGCCCGATGCGATCGCAGCGATGGCGCAGTTCTCCTAAGCCTTTTTGTGCTCCACTTGTGCTGCAGATGGGAACGTCAAACCGAAGGGTTCAGTTCAGTGGGAATCATTAAGTGCCTGTCTATGAGTCAACAGGCGGAGAGGGAGAGATTCGAACCCTCGGTACAGGTGTTAGCCCGTACAACGGTTTAGCAAAGCATCGGGCCTTCATCTTGCGATGTATATTCAAGCGCTTGGCACGTTGCGAGTGCTTCTCAGTCGTACTAAACGCACTCCACAATCACCTTAACTGACACCTAATGTGTCACCCAAGAATCGCCAATCCACCAATGCAGAAATTTCTCTACGCCCCCAGAGCAGAACAATAGAAAGAAAAACGAACCTGCGCTTTTTCAGTGTTTCAGTTGTGAAAGGAAGACACGGGTCCAGGAAATCCAGTGCTCAATACGGAGGTCAGGTCCGCGCCCGGATTTGCGAGGAGATGGGATTCCTGGGAATCGAACTCGAGGAAAAACGAAACGCCGCGAATGAGGGTGTGATTTCCTCGGCAGCTTTCAGCAAGTCACGCATGTCGGAACTGGTTTCGGATATCCCGAGCAACCCGGACTGGAAATTGACCATACGGGCGCAATAATGATGAAAGAGTGTCCGAACTCTCTTTTACGACGAGCGTTTGTCGCGTGAATCGGAGCGTCTGTAGGAAACGCTGTTTTGTCTTTTCCAAAGTCGGGATCCGCCGAGGAGCGCGTTGGAGTTATCCCCTAAACGAGCTTTGGCTGGAAGCGTCTTGAGCAACCGGGCATTGCCTCCGCCAAGCACGATGTAGTCGGCCTGTAGCGCCATCCTTAGCCGCTTCACAACATCGGCCACATAGTGGCGCCATCTTTTCTTTCCCAGGCGCTTGAGCCCGCCAGACCTATATAGTCCTCAAAGGTTCGGCCTTTTCTGTAAGGCAGGTGTGCCAGTTCCATGGATTCGAGTACTCCATCGACGATCAGTGCCGAGCCCAGCCCGGTGCCCAAACCCAAGAAAAGCATCCGACCTCCGTCGTAACTTCCCAATGCCTGCATGGCTGCGTCGTTGATTATCTTCACGCGATGACCGAATGCCCGGGCGAAATCGAACCCAACCCAACCGCGGCCGAGATGGTATGGTTCGCTGACAGGTCGCCCGTGAATGACTGCGCCGGGATAGCCAATCGACACAGCTGAATACTTCCACCCAGTTGCCACCTTTTTCACGTCTGCGACCATTTGTTTCGCCGTCATTTTTGACCCGGAGGGAATCTTCACAGGTTCCTTGTGGCCCGGGCGATGCACCTTCACGTGAGTACCTCCAACATCAATCACCAGAATCTTCATGCCATTCACTTTTAGTATCGGCTCCGCACTGGCGAAGCCAACGGACACATTCTGTGCTGTGAAGCTTCGGGCTGTCTTCGAGTCGACACTCGACGCACGTCAAACTGACGTTAGCGTTAGGGTCCCGCCAACTCAGTCGCCCGATTTCTCCGCTGCTCCGCGCTTGAGGTTTCGGTAGCGCTGAATGAGCGCATTGGTCGAGCTATCGTGCTTTACCGGCGGCTCTTCGGTTGCCGCAAGCTCGGGGATGATTCGAGTGGGTAGGACCTTGCCCAGTTCGACGCCCCACTGATCAAACGAATCGATTTGCCAGATCGCTCCCTTGCGTAAACACGCTGAGCTCGTAGAGTGCCACCAGTTTGCCTAGAGTCTCCGGAGTCAACCGTTCTGCCAGGATCACGTTCGACGGACGATTGCCTTCGAACGCCCGATGCGGAACCAGCCAGTCGGGCGTTCCCTCCGCCCGGACCTCGTCCGCGGTCTTTCCAAAGGCCAGCGCTTCCGCTTGCGCGAACACATTCGGCATCAACTGGTCGTGATGATCGCCCAGCGGGTTCAGCGCCTGGCAGAAGCCGATGAAATCGCCCGGGATGATTTTCGTTCCCTGGTGAATGAGCTGATAAAAACCGCCGCGGATGACCCACAAAAGCGATACTAGACACTGGAAAAGGCGTTTCTGAGAAATAGCGGACACATTTCAATCTGAGTCACAAACTTGGCGGTCGTAAATTTCCGGACAAGCTCGGATTGGGATGACCCTGGGCAGCGGTGTGTTGTAACGTTGAAAGCGGAGATTCTTAAGAGCACAAAGAGGCGGGATGATGGGGCTCGGTGGAGGCAGAACACGGTTCGCGAGAGTATGCGCGCTAGTGCTGGCGCTTTTCCTGTCGTTTGGCTGGCCCGCTCAGAGCGCAGCCTATGCTGTCCTCGCGCATGAAGCCATAGTCGACAGCGCATGGGACACCAACATACGCCCGTTACTGGTGAAGCGTTTTCCCAACGCTAGGGCCGACGAACTTAAAGAAGCTCACGGCTACGCTTATGGCGGCGCCATTATTCAGGACATGGGCTATTACCCGCACGGAAGTCACTTCTTCAGCGACTTGACACACTATGTGCGGAGCGGAGACTTTGTTTTAGCTCTGCTGCGCGATTCCAAGGATCTCAACGGCTATGCATTTGCGCTCGGGGCCCTCTCTCACTACGCCGCGGACAATGAAGGGCACCTCATGGCCGTGAATCTGTCGGTGCCCCTCCTGTATCCGAGGCTGAAAAGGAAATATGGCGACGTGATCACATATGAAGAAAACCCGCTGGCGCACGTTAAAACCGAATTTGGATTCGACGTGCTGGAAGTCGCGCAGGGACGTTATGCTCCCGCTAGTTACCATGACTTCATCGGCTTTGGGGTTTCAGTTCCTCTGCTGGAACAAGCGTTTCAGGAAACCTACGGTTTGGATCTGAAGAGCATTCTCTCGGATGAAGATAAGGTGCTCGGCTCTTACCGTTATGACGTCAGCCAGCTTCTTCCCAAAGCGACCCGAATTGCCTGGAGCTTGAAGAAAGATCAGATCATGAAGGATCAGCCTGGGATCACCAAAAGGAAGTTTCTTTATAATCTGTCGCGCGCGAGTTACCAAAAGAACTGGGGAAGGGCATATCAGCCGCCCACTTTTGGCGAGAGATTTCTCGCCTTTCTGATGAGGATTCTCCCCAAGATAGGTCCTCTTAGAGTGCTGCAACTTCGGACGCCTACGCCCCAGGCGGAACGTATGTTCGAAGCCAGCTTCGATGCGAGCCTGCAACGTTACCGGAACCTGCTTGACCGGGAAGCGACCGGCCATCTAGACCTGCCTAACGACAATTTCGACACTGGCGGAGTGACGGGTCCCGGCAAATATCGGCTCTACGATGAGACCCAAGCAGAACTGCTCGACGCGCTCGCAAAGCAGAACTTTAATGGTGCTTCGCCGGAGCTTCGGTCCGAACTCCTGGAATTCTTCGGACATCCGGATGCGCCTTACGCGACCAAGCGCAAGCCAAAAGAATGGGTGAAAGTTCAGGTCGAGCTTGAACAGTTGAGGAAGGCAGCTTCCCCCGTAGCGCTTTGCGATGCGGGCGATCCTTATTCGAAACAGTCAACCGGCGACAATCTCCGACTGCATCAGATCTTTGAGCAGTATGTCCACAGCGGTGCTGGTCGGTCCATCCGTCAGAATGATGGCGCAAACGCATCTTGCAGAATGGAGACAAACCGCGACTCCTACTAGATTCGGTTGTCCTTGACATTATGGGCGGATTGAGCGCGCAACCGCTCATCTGGATGTTGCGTTGGGACACAGTGATTTGGATAGAATGTGCCCTGTCTGTTTCATTTTTAATTGGGCGGCTTTTCGAGCACGGTTATTGTCGCCTCACATCGCACTGGCTCAGTAGGATCTTGGCTCACGCAGGTGAGACGCACTTCGTCGGTGCTGGTAGCGGTGATGGTTTGGTTGAATTGAAGGTACATCTTGCCATCGTTTTCGTATTTCAATAAACACTCGCTACCGTCCTTCTTGGGCTCGACGCTCGTACAAGCCATGAGACTGCCTTCGTGAACGGGCTTGTGATCGGCGTGGTCCACTTTGCCCGGTTGATTCTGCCAACTCTTGAGGGTGTAACTTGAGACCGGCTTTGGCGTTTGCGATGCTGAAACACCAACGACTCCCGCAATGAGCAGCGCTGCAGCAACAGGGTGGTACATTTCCAGACCTCCCGCCGAGAGACTCATCCGTAAGGAGGATGCCAGAAGCCTCAAAGAAGATCAACGAACGTCGACAGCCGACGGTAAGAAGTAACCGGTTCGGGGTTTGGAACGATAAACGTTCACGACCCGGTGAGGACAGGCCATTCATTCTTAAAGTCCTGCTGTCCGTCCCACACCCTAACCAGCGCAATTGGCATCCGATGGATGCATGACGTTGATCCCAGATGAACTTGTCGCACAGTTTCTTCGCTCGGAGAAGTTGCGGTACCGTACAGGCTCGCAGGGCGTTGCGTACCCGTTCGGACAATCGGCCTGCCTTCCGCTCGGCACGTCTATCCTCTTCTCGCTGTGCAGCCTCGGCTTCCCTTCTTCCTGCATTTCAGCAAGCCGTTGGCCAAGCTCGACCTGATCGAGAGAGTAATCTTGCATGAGCAGCGATTATAAGTTCTTGGGATGGAAGAGGATAAGGAAGAATTTTGTCCTGGCCAGATCAGAAAACGAGCGTTTTTTCTTGAGGGTTTCTAGAGGAGAAAAATTTCTGAGACGGCTTTCATGGCAGCCGCGCCGGTTACGCGAAGGCTTCGTAGGCCTTCGCCACTTTAGCCTGCGAACGTTCGCTGGCAGCGTCGCTCCCTTTCAGGTAGGCTATCGTGGTTTCCACGTCGGAGTGCCCGAGCCACTGCTGCAACGTTCGGGCGCTGATGCCGCGCAACACAGCTATTTCCGTGACCAAACCCCGGTGGGCCAACTGATTTGGTACGCATGATTGTATTCTCCCTCTAAAAATCGAATCGGACACTAATGGGACACTAGAAAGGAATTTGGCTGTGGAGCCTTCCACCCGTGCGTAACGCCTAAGTCGTTGGCATTGTAGGAACTGGCGGAGAGGGAGGGATTCGAACCCTCGGTCCAGGCGTTAGCCCGTACAACGGTTTAGCAAAGCATCGGTCCTCTTTCCTGTGGCGTGTATTCAAGCACTTGGAATGCTCTGAGTGATTCTCAGTCGTACGAAGTACTTCCCACAATCACCTTAACTGACACCCAATGTGTCGCCCAAAAGGGACAGCCTGGAACACGGGGCGTGGCCCTGCTCGGCAGTGACCGCTTTGCTTTGCGCTCGGGACCGGTAGCCATCCTGCTTGGACCGGTCGCGTACTTGTTGGTGCGAGAAATCCGAGCCCGGCACGAGCGAAAACTTCAACTGACCCAATCTAGGAACTTGTAATATGCGCCCGCCAGGGGAAGAGCCCACGTGTGGCCGCTGCGCAAACCGAACGGCGGAGTAGGAAATGGAATCCCGTCAAATGGAATGTCGTTGGGCTCGCCACAGATGACGCCGGCGATTTTCGTCCCGAGATAGGTTCCGATAGCAACGCCGTGTCCGGCGTAACCCACTGCATAGTACATGCCAGCGCTTCGGCCGGTGTGCGGCATGACGTCAAAGGCAAAATCGAGTGTTCCTCCCCAGACGAATTCGACTCTGACATTCCGCAGTAGCGGAAAGACGTGAATCATGCCACGCCGAAGAATCTCTGCGCTCTCGCGCACGGTATTTTCGCTCTCCGGGAAGAATGCCGCGCGGCCTCCGAATAACAT
>Ga0302325_10023106_pt1 | contig 12978 bp, 10 predicted proteins | sample Palsa_T0_2_FD_201948 | JGI IMG/M metagenome (GOLD analysis project Ga0302325, IMG submission 201948) | Peat permafrost microbial communities from Stordalen Mire near Abisko, Sweden - Palsa_T0_2 | ecosystem: Environmental > Terrestrial > Soil > Palsa > Peat permafrost | place: Sweden: Abisko... | reverse complement strand
CCGTGAGGAGGCTGCGAATCTGCGGCAGGCTGCGGCCATGATGGTGCGCCGCGGGCTCATGCTGGTGGTTGTGGCCGTGAGCGTGATGATGGCCGTGACCATGACCGTGAACGTGCTCTACAGGTCCGGTCGGGGCAGCCGGCTCCTGCAAATTGCTCCCGACCAGCACATCGATCTTGGTCGATTGAATACCGCTCCGGTTCACCCGGGACATGCGTAACTCCGCTCCCAGGCCGAGCGACCCTGCGGTTTTCTGCAGAAGTTCCATGGGTGCCCCGGCGTCCACCAGAGCCCCCATCAGCATGTCACCGCTTATTCCGGCGAAGCATTCCAGATACCCGATCCGCATAGCCTGACTCACCCGCGTCCACCGCCTTGAAAGCCGGTCAGGACCTCGATGGGCAGCACCTCGTTCATCGACCCGGAACGATACCCTTCACAATCGAGGGAGACGTAGCGGAAGCCGGCGGCGCGCACCACCGCGGCCATGGCCTTCATTCGCCCCATTTGGAGCACGCCGGCCATTTCTTCCTCTGCGATTTCAATGCGCGCGATGGTGCCGTGATGCCGCACCCGGAAGCGCTTGAGCCCCAGGCCGCGAAGCGAATCTTCTGCCTGCTCGATCATGCGCAGCGCCTCCGGGGTCACCCTGCGTCCATACTCCATGCGCGAGGAGAGGCACGCCGAGGCCGGCTTGTCCCAAACCCGCAGGCCGGCCCGCTGGGCCAGGGCACGCACATCCGCTTTGCTGAGACCGGCCTCGGCTAATGGAGCGGCCACCCGGTGCTGTGCCGCCGCCTTATGGCCCGGACGGAAGTCCTGTCCATCGTCCAGGTTCAACCCGTAGGCCAGGGCTTCAAAGCCGGTGCGCTCCAGTTCCTGTTCCAGCACGCTAAACAGCTCGTCTTTGCAGTGAAAACAACGATCGGCGCCGTTCACCGCGTACTCTTCACGCTCCAGCTCGTGGGTTTCGATCGACCGTAAGGGGATGCCGTGCTCGCGGGCGAAATCCTGCGCATCCGTATATTGCGAGCGAGCCAGGCTGGCAGAATCGGCGATCACCGCCAGCATCTCCGGTCCCAGTACGGCATGCGCCGCGTAGGCCAGGTATGCCGAATCCACGCCGCCGGAGTAGGCAACGATCACGCTCTTAAGCGAACGCAGCCGCTGGTGCAGGGTTCGTTCCTTGTCGTCGAGCAGTTGCTGGTTCCTGTCCTGATTCATCTGCGGGTATACTCCCTGCGATACCGGCCATTGCAGTGCAACGGAGTAGGATGATACAGAGTGAGGCTTCGATTGAAGAAGCCTGATCTTTTTTCCAAGTAAACTAAGTCCGATGTCGCTCTTTGCCTTGAAGTCTCCATTGAGTGCCGGCGACCGTATTGAGCGGCGACGGCTGATCATTTCAGATTCCCTGGCTCTGGTCACCCTCTTTGCGATTACGGCCCTGCTCGCCGTGTTAACCAATTATCTCTACCAATCTTACGCCTCGCACCAGGTCAAATTAGCGGACCGCTGGTTGCAACGCGGCGAACAGGCGATGCGCGATGGCAAGCCCCAAGCGGCGATTGACGCCCTCAGTTCCGCCCTGGCTTTTGATTCAAATCAACGCAACACAGAAATTAAACTAGCCGAGGCGCTAGCCTCTGCCGGCCGCATCCAGGAGGCCACCGTCTATTTCAATTCGCTGCTCGAAAGCCAGCAAGGAAGCGGTTTAATCAATCTGCAACTTGCCCGGTTGGCAGCCCGGCAGGGTGACGAGAGCCAAGCCATCGACGACTACCAGAGGGCCATTTACGGAAATTGGGAGGGCGACGGCTACGTCCGGCGGCGGGGGGTTCGCTTTGAGCTGATCAAATACCTCATCGAGCGTCAACACCTGGACCAGGCCCGCAGCGAATTGCTGGTAGCTTCGGGAAACGCCCCGGAAGATGACATCAGCGTGCAGTTAGAGATTGCCCGCACGATGGAACTGGCGCAGGACCCCGGAGACGCCTTGCATCTCTACAAGACCATTCTGCGCCGCCACCCCTCCCTGCGAGAAGCCCTGGAAGGAGCCGGCCGCGCGGCTTTCCAGATCGGTCGATACATGGAGGCGAAGCGCTATCTCAGCCACGTGCTCGAGGGTCCCGGGGTTGACCAGGAGCCGGCAGCGGCTATCGCCAAAAACCGCGACAGCCTGAAGGAAGCCACGCGTTTGCTGGCGCTCTTTCCATCTTCGCGTTTGCGGCCGAGTGAACGGATCGCGCGCGTCCTTACCGACCGTAAGCTGGCCATGGCGCGGTTGGCAGAGTGTACCCAAGACAGGGTTGCGGGGCCGGCAAAAGATTCCGCGCAGGCCAGTGCACCAGCCGCCAAGAGCTCGGGTGCTCTGCAAAGCCTGGCTTCTCGTTTTTCGCGCCATCCCGCTCAGCCGGCGCCGAGCCCTGCTGCCAACCCCGCTCCCATCGATCCACTGGTGGCCTTAACGCAACGATGGCAGCAATTGCCGGTTAAGATCTCGGCAGCCGATCTGGAAAAGGACCCGGAGTTAACCCAGACGCAAATTCAGCTCATCTACGATACAGAGTTGGTTACGCAACAAGTCTGCGGAGCACCCGCCGGGGATGATGCCTTGCTCTTGAGAATCGCCCAGGCTCCGAACCAGGTGGAGGAAGAATGAGTTCGGCCACGGAAACGCCGGGAGTCAACCCGGTTCCAGGTGTGGTTGCAGGTGTAGACCCAGTCGAGGTCGCGGCGGAAAGGCGTTACCGGCCAAACACCGCGGATGTACAGCGGTTGGCGAAGAATCGGGACGAGCGGCTCTTCCTGGTTCTTGCCATCTTTATTGGCGTCATCTCAGGCCTGCTGGTGGTGTGTTTTCGCGTGGCCATTAACTGGATCCAGGTGCTCACGCTTGGATCAGCACCCCGGCCGGGGCAGCTACGGCTGCTTTTTGTGCCCGCAGGTGTGGGCCTGGTAGTCGCCGCCCTGGTGCAGCTGGTGTTTCCCGCAGCCCGCGGCAGCGGCATTAACCAGACCAAGGCCGCGCTTTATATCTATAACGGCTACATCTCGTTCCGCACGGTCATTGGAAAATTCATCACGTCGGCGCTTTCCATCGGGGGCGGGTTCTCGCTCGGACCGGAAGATCCTTCTTTGCAGATTGGCGCCGGTGTCGCTTCCATGGTCAGCCGCCGCCTCAATCTCTCCCGCGAGCGGCTGCGTATGTTCGCCCCCATTGGCGCCGCCGCCGGACTGGCGGCCGCCTTCAACGCGCCGATCTCGGCCATTCTTTTCGTAGTCGAGGAGGTGATTGGACGGTGGAGTGCGGCCGTTCTCGGCTCCATCGTGTTGGCTGCCATTTCAAGCGTCGTCGTAGCGCGTTGGTTCTGGGGTCCGGAGCCAATGTTTCGTATCCCTGTGGTCACACTGAGGGGACCGCAGGAACTTCTTGCCTACGCTGTGCTGGGGGTAGCGGGCGGCATCGCGTCGCTCATCTTCTCCAAAGCCCTAAGCTACTCCAGGCCTCACCTTCGCCGGCTTCCTCGCTGGACCTGGTATATCCAGCCAGCCGTTGCCGGCCTGATTGTGGGCGCCATCGGCTATTTCGGTGCTCCGCAGGTGATGGGCCCGGGATACAACGTCATCGACCAGGCCATGCATGGCCAGTTCACCTGGAAATTTCTGATGGCGCTGGCGTTGCTGAAGATTGTGGCTACGACCATCTCCTTTTCCAGTGGGACCCCCGGAGGGATGTTCGCTCCCACGCTTTTTATTGGGGCGATGCTGGGCGCTTCTATCGGAACCTTCGAGAAGATCTTCTTTCCCAGTTTCCACGTCTCTGTCGGGTCGTATGCATTGGTTGGCATGGGGGTTCTGTTCGCTGCCTTCCTACGGGTTCCCTTGACCTCGGTGTTCATGGTGCTTGAAGTCAGCGGCAACTACTCGATCGTGCTTCCCGTCATTTTGGCCAACACGATTGCCTACCTGGTTTCGCGTGGTTTGCAGCCGTATCCCATCCTTGAAACCTTCACTCATCAGGATGGGCTCGATCTGCCTTCCATGGAGGAGCAGCGCGAGGAAATGGTTCTGCACCTCGAGGACGCCTTGCGTCCGGTGTGCTTTCCGGTGTTTCCCGGAAACGCCACCCTGCAGGAGGTATCGCAGCAGTTGGGCCAGGCGGACGCAGCCATATTGCTGGTCAAGCTTCACGATGGTTCCTGGTACTCCATGAACCGGAACGAGTTCACTTCGCTCGCAGCTATCCAAACGCCAGACACCCCTTTGGAGCGTGCCCTCAAGCCCGATCGGGTTCCGCTGCTGTTCCCCGACTTGCCGCTGGATAGCGCAATTCCCTATTTATCGCGCTGGCCCGTCCTGCCCATCCAGAATCGAGCCAGCAAGGGCATTCTGGAGGGGGTTGTGTCTCTGGATGATGTGCTCGGCCGTTACCAACGGCCATAGTGCTCGAACCTAAAGCGAATTTGCGGGTGATCAGCAGCATTGCGTTGCTCACGCCGGCGGTGCTTCTGGTCCACGGTTACCATCCGCTGGCCGATGACGGCGCCGTATATGTAGCCGGCATCAAGAAGTTGGCGAATCCCGGCCTTTACCAACCAGACGCGGTCTTTGCCTTATCGCCTACCCGTCTCTCGGTCTTTGCCCACCTCCTTGCTCCCCTGCTTCGCTGGATGCCACTGCCGGATCTGCTGCTGGTTTGCCAACTGGCTTCGATTTTTCTCTTTCTTCTTGGTTCATGGCGCGTTGCAAATCAACTCTTTTCCACGCGGCGGGCCCGCTGGGGAGCGGTACTACTCGCTGCCTGCTGCTTCACCCTTCCGGTTGCGGGTACCTCGCTCTCCATCATGGATCCCTATGTCACGGCGCGCTCTTTTTCTACGCCACTCGGTCTTTTTGCGCTCGCGGCCGTGCTCGAAGAGAATTGGGCGTGGTCCATTTTCTGGCTCGCTTTAGCTGCGCTCCTGCATCCCTTGATGGCTGTCTACTCCGCCATCGCCATGATTTCGGTTGCGGGTTGCCAGCGTCGACTTTGGCGATCTCTCTGCCTGTTTTATGGCCTGGGATGGGTGTTATGTGCAGCCATCTTCCTCGCGACGCATCACGCGGACTCTAACACCGCTTACGTTTGCCCGCAAAACCCAGGTCTCCTCATGAACAAGTCTGCTTTCCGTGGAAGGTCGGAGGGTGAGACCTGGCTATCCCACCCTTCGCAAAGAACGCGAAGGATGGGGCACCCGTCGATTGGTAGAGGGGATAGAGCCCAAAAGCGTGTTCCTTCCCACTTAGCGTTCAACCGCGCCGCTTTGAGCCGGTCCTATTTCTTTCTCTCGAGCTGGAAATGGTACGAGTACCCGGGATTACTGATACCGCTACTGTTGCTGGGGGTCGCAGCCACGAACAAGCATGCACCCTGGCGCACGCGTGCCCTTGCCATCGCGGCCACCCTGATGGGCAGCTGCGCGCTCCTGGTATCGCTGTGTTTCGTGCATCGCAGCGGGAGCCTGCTGCTCGCCCGGCTGCAAGTGCTGCGCGGGTTCCAGTTTGTCTACATCGCCGGCGTGCTTCTGGCAGGCGGGTTGCTGGCCAAACTTCGCCCGCGAACGATCGCCGCGATTTGTCTGCTGCTTGCGGGCGCTCTCTTTGGCGGGCAGAGGCTCACCTACCCTGAATCCAATCATGTGGAATGGCCGTGGCTGACGCCCCGCAATCGCTGGCAGCAGGCCTTTCTCTGGATTCGATCGGGGACGCCTGGCAACGCGATTTTTGCACTCGATAACGATTACATTGAGAGCGCGGGCGAGGATGCACAGGGCTTTAGGGCCATCGCAGAAAGAAGCGCTGTCGCCGATTGGTATAAAGACGGCGGCATCGCCAGCAACTTTCCTCAAGCCGCCCTTCCCTGGTTGCAGGGCTCGCAGGCCACCGAGCATCTCAATAGCGCCACGGATGCGCAGCGTCTGGCCCGGCTCAAGCCCTTTGGAGTCACCTGGATCGTCTTGCCTGCGGAGGCAAGCACGGGATTCCCTTGTCCATTTATTAACGCGCGGGTGCGCGTCTGCCGGGTAGCGGTTTCGCACGCCGATGGCGCAAAATAAGACCATCCGGAGATGGTTCATGTTGACGCTGTATCAGAGACTAATTTTCGGCTATGTCCTGCTGCTCGCCCTATTGCTTGCCCTCGGCTTGCACGATTCCCTTTCTCTGCGCCGGGCTGCCGCGTTCGATCACCAGGCGGCCATACCCACCGCTGCGGCGGTGAAGGCCCGGTCCCAGCTCGCGCGCCAGGCTACCACCCTTACCACCGTCTGCATCCTGGGCGGCGTGGTGATCGCCGCCGGTTTTCTGTTCTCCATCATCCGGCCCATCCGCCGTACAGCCGCCGCTGCTCGCCGCATAGGCCAGGGTGAATTACAACAACGCATCGAGTGGCGAACCCGGGATGACCTGGGCACCATTGCGACCGAGCTCAACCGTATGGCTGTACGGCTTCGCGATCTGCGGGAAACGGAGTTTGGCCGCAAACAGATGGATCAGCAGCTTTCCGATGCAGTGGTGCAATCGATTTTCGAGCCGGTAATCGTCACCGATGCCAAAGGTCACGTCCTGAAGGTCAACCAGGCTGCCAGCGAAGTGTTGGGCGAAGCTGCCGCCGATCGCATGGCCCTGACCAACACTCCGGGCGGAGAGCGAATTCTGCGTGCGGTGCGTGACGCGGTCTCCATGCGGCAATCTATCGCGAGTGCGGACGAAGCCGCGATGTTGCCCATGAAGCTGGGCGAGGGGCAGCGCAGTTATCGCCTGCGCACAACGCCCATGCGCGATGCTGAGGGCAAATTGCTGGGCGCCGTCAGCGTGCTCGAAGACATTACCGAAATGCAGGATATCGATCGCTTCAAGACTCGCTTCCTCAGCGTGGCGTCGCAAAAACTGCGCCAGCCCCTGGAGCAACTTCGTCTAAGCCTGTACACCCTCACTTCAGGATTCGCGGGCGAGCTGAGACCTTTGCAGGCGGATGTTCTTCATGGAGCCGAGGAAGATGCGGAGCGGCTGAACGACCTTATGTCGGATCTCATTGAGGTCTCGGAAATCGATACCGGCCGGCGCGAGATTCGCATGGACCGATTCCGGCCCATCGATATTCTCCGCGACGCCTGCTCCCGGGCACGGGATGAGGTGCGGGAAAAAAATATCGATGTAGAGATCAAGGCATTTGCCGATCTCTCGCATGTGAATGGAGACCGCCGCGCCATACGCAGCATCATGGACAACCTGATGAGCAATGCGATTCGCTATACGCCGGAGAATGGCACGATCCTGCTGCAGGCCAAGGAACAGCAAGACAAAGTACAGTTCTCGGTGCGCGATTCGGGGCGGGGGATCGAGACAGAACGGCTGGCGAATATTTTCGGCCGTTTCAATGCCTCGGCGGAGCAGGGGACCGGGCTGGGCCTGGCTTTGGTGCGCCGCCTGGTGGAATTGCTCGGTGGCCAGGTTTCGGTCGAGAGCCGCCTCGGCCATGGAGCCACGTTCACCTTTACTCTTCCCGTCGCCACCGTCGTGGACAGCCGCCACCCCATTGAGATCGGATGATAGACCTCTCGACTGACATCACCCCCACCCCTCCTGAGCTGGCAAGACTCCGCGTCTATATCGGTGCTGCGCCCGGCGTGGGCAAGACTTACCAGATGCTTGAAGATGCCCACCTGATGAGGAAGCAAGGCATCGATGTCGTGATTGGGCTGATCGAAGCGCATGGCCGCAAAGATACGCTGGATCAGCTGAAGGATCTGGAGGTCATTCCCCGCCGGGCCATCCCTTACCGCAATGTTGTTCTGGAGGAAATGGATCTCGACGCGGTGCTTGCCCGGCATCCGCACACTGCCATCGTGGACGAGCTGGCGCATAGCAATGTGCCGGGATCGAGGAACCGTAAGCGATACGAAGATGTCCTGGAGTTGCTCGACGCCGGCATCAATGTGATGACCGCGGTCAATATTCAACACCTGGAGACCCTGAACGATTCGGTTTCCCGCTCGGCCGATACACAGATCCGCGAAACCATTCCGGATAGTTTCTTGAAAAGGGCCGATGACGTGGTGAACGTGGACGTGACTGTCGACGAACTGCGTTCACGGCTAAAACAGGGCAAAATTTATGCTGCGGAAAAGATCGAGCAGTCGCTGGCAAATTTTTTCCGTAAAGGCAATCTCAGTATGCTGCGCGAGCTTGCCCTGCGTACCACGGCGGAGGAGGTGGGCTCCCAGGCGGCGCAATATCGCCGGATTCAGGGCCTCGAGCAGGCTCCGATCCCGGAAAAGGTGATGGTGTGCCTTTCACCGCGGCCGGGAGCGGAACGTCTTTTGCGGGTGGGAGCACGCATCGCCGGCCGCCTGGCCACCAATTGGTACGCGGTGCGAGTCGAGTCACCGGACGAAGATGCACGCCATGGGGATGCGGAAGAGTATCAACGCATGGAAGAGTATCAGCGTCTTGCCCGCGAGTTGGGCGCGCAGGTGATTGTGCTCAAGGATAAGAATGTTGCCGACGCGTTGATCGAGTTCGCGCAGCAGGAGAGCATTTCGCACGTGGTGTTCGGGCAATCGGCTCGGTCGCGGTTCGACATTCTTTTACGTGGGTCGGTGATCAACCGGTTTCTGGCGGAGATTCGCGATGCGACCGTGCAAGTGGTGCCTATCAGCAAGGCTAAACGGTAGATTGCTGGTCAGGAAACGACAGTCGCTCCACTGCGCTTCGCTCCGGTCGGGATGATAAGGGGAGGGCGGTGACTCACTTGAAGGGTGACAAGTGGGATGGAAAGATTCCTCCTTCGCGCTGGTAGCAACGATTGAGCGGGTGTGTGAGTACCCGTAAGAGAAACCGCAGGTCCCTCCACTACGCTTCGCTCCGGTCGGGATGACAATTCTGTTGTGCCCGCAAGAGCTTAAGCCAGAAATACTTAACCGCAGCGATGAAATTGTCATCCCGACCGGAGCGAAGCGTAGTGGAGGGACCTGCGGTTTCTTCAGCGGGTGCTTAGTGCGGTCCGCGGCATTCTGGTGCGCTGTCGCGGTAGAGAGGATTGCGTGGATACTGGACCGCCAGCTCGTTCAGCAAATTGCAGCCTTCGGCGTTGTTCTTGTCTCGCAGCGCAGCCACCGCCAGCAATAGCTTGGCAAAGGGCTTCAAAAGATTGCCATGAGCGGCAGTCTCACGGAGCTCACGGATGCCTTGCTCCTTATCCGGGTCGATACCGCCTAAACTCAGCATCCAGCGGACCGGGGCAGGCTTGATCCCGGTCAGATAATTTTCTACTCCTACCGCCAGCAGCGCATCGTACTGGTCCGGCTTCTGCTTCAATAACTGTTGCGCAAGGATGCGCCCCTGCTTCATATAATGAAGCGCGGCAAAGTCTTTTTTATCAATCAGAGCGACGTAATCGGATCGCAGCCCCAGGGCTAGGACCCGGGAAAAAAGCGCATTGCTGTCATCGGGATGCTGCCTGAGCACCGCCTCAGCAAGCTGGTCAGATCTGTTGAGGGCGCCGTTGAACTGCGCCCGGACCTGCGGATCCGGGGAAAGCTTGCTGCGCGCTTCGAAAGTCTTGTCGTTGGTAAATAACTGGCTTTCGAGAATATTGAGGCGGGCAAACTCAGCGAACAAATACCCAGCAGCCTGGGAAACCGGTCCCAGGGGATCGTCGGGATGCAGCCGTTCCCAGATGGAAAAATCCTGATGGGCCTGGTCGAATTGCAAATTGTACATGCTCTGAAATCCGCGCTCAATTTCCGCCGGAGCCGAGACGTCCGCTTGACCAGCAGGCACAAATGACAGCAGAAGCAGCGCCGCGATCCAACCCGGTGTAGCTCTCATTCTTTTTAGACGCACCGGCTCAGCGCTCCGTCCAACGCACTCCGCGGGTACCCACCGCAGCAGCCGCAGCAAAGCTGCGGAGCCAACTGGCGAGAACCCGGTAGTCTTCAGCAACCGGCGAGTCAGGCGCGTAATCGATCACCGTCATACCCTCGGCCAACGCTTCACTGACTGCAGAACTACGGCGCACGACAAAAGGCAGCAGCCGATCGCCTAGTTGCTGCTGCAAAATAGCGCGCACGTCCAAATGCAGCGGCGACTCCGCATCGAACTGGTTTAGCAGATAAAGCGTCTCTCCCGACTCTGGCAACGCCTCGAGCATCCCCAGGCTGACTACGGAACTCATATCCGGTAAGAGTGGCACCAAGACCGCTGGTTTCAAGCGGAGCAAACGGCTGGCCGTTTCCTGGCTGGCCGTGGTGACGTCCACCAAGATGCGGTTTGCCAAATGGCCACCATTCAGCAGATCCGTTAGCCACGGATCTCGCTCCGGATCCGAACCGGGATAGCCCTCTGGCGGCAGGTTGAGAACCTGAACGGGCGCGTCGGTTTCTGCTCCAAGGGTGAGACTCGGAGGGAAAAAGGTGCGGACCGTGCCTTGTTGCAGCCAAGTGGGCCTCGATGCGCGCGAGCCAAAGTAAAACGGCAGCATTCCGCCGGCGGGTGTATCCGCAAGCAGCAAATGTTCCCCGAGAGCCGCGAGCGCCCGTCCCAGGGTGGCTACCAGGCAGGTCTTTCCCACTCCGCCGGCCAGAGAGAAAAAAGCAACTATCGGGGGGTGAGCCTGCGGGCTCAGCGGGGGCTCGGCCTCCTGCGTGGGCGCAAACACCGAGCGCAACGCGTGCCAGCGGGCGACCACTGCTTCTTCAGGCTCAGTTTGCGTCATAGTATTCACCGGCGGATTCACTGGCGGTTTTGGGGCAGGTACGAAGGCGGGCGGTAAGGGCTGAAGCTGATGTGGTTGAAATTGGGGGGCCTGTTCACGCACAATCCGGGCGCGGAACTTGCCTCGCACCTGTTGGCGGGACGCAGAAAAGTCCCGGTACCTGGTCGCTTCCACATGAGCGCGGGAGTAGAGCGTCGCGATGTCTTTCGGTGTCTCTGTCACGACCCTCACTTCCGTCCTTAACATACCCCGCAATGGGCATGGGTGCCAGCGGCGGTCAGCAGTCCTTTCCTATTGTGGTACTTTGGAAATTGAGTAGAAATGAGCTCGTAGCTCAGTCGGTAGAGCAACGCACTTTTAATGCGTGGGTCGTGGGTTCGATTCCCACCGAGCTCACCACGTCTCGGAGCTGCTCGAGTATCCGGTAAGTTGCGTGCACCACGGGCGCTGCTTTCCTCTGACATGCCATGCACGCCACCCCGCCAGAACCCTCATTTCTCCGCTCGTCTGAAATCACTTCGCTGCACGACCGCTGCACGGCCGCATGGCATGCTGAGGCAGCCATCGTACCCTCCTCACTGACCGGGTTTGAGCGGGCGGTGGCGGAGCAGCACCTGGCGAATTTCGAGCTTTGGCATGCAGAAGATGCTGCCCGTTCCCCCGAGGCCACGGATCAGGATATTGCCCGTGTTAAACGCTTGATTGATAGCGTCAATCAGCGGCGCAACGATTTGACCGAACAATGTGACCGGTTGCTCCTGGATTTTCTTAATCGGCGCAATCTGCCCGCTGATGGTGCAGAATTGCATTCCGAATCTCCCGGGCTGATCCTGGATCGGCTTTCGATTCTTTCGCTCAAGGTGTTTCATACGCGAGAAGAAATCGACCGCCCTGAAGCGCCGTCTGGTCATAGCGGGCGCAATCGCGAACGTCTGTGTATCCTCATCGAGCAGCGGGATGATCTAGCGTCCTCGCTGGACCGGCTGTGGCAACAGGTGCTCAACCGCCAACGAGGATTCAAGCTGTACCGCCAGCTTAAAATGTATAACGATCCGGCGCTGAACCCGGCGGTCTATGGCTCAAGATCCTGAGCGGGTGTTGGCGCCCGTGCTACAGTCTTGCCAAGGATGCAAACGGCCCGCCGGGTTGACGTAACCCACCTGCGGTGCGTATAAAGACGAATTTAACAGGCGGTTTGCATCTTCAAGGAAAGAAGATCGGGTCATGCAAAACACAGGTCAGGGTATCCCCGCTCGGCGTAATCCTCGAACCATCGAGGGTAAGGCGCGCCCCATGCCCAATCCTTCGCACCAAAAAGCCCTGAACGATTACCAGAGCGCGTTGCAGTGGATGCATGAGGGTAAATACGAAAAGGCGCGGCAAGTCTTTGAAAAACTTAGCCAGGAAGGTCCGGCCGAAATTCTGGAGCGGGCAAAGGTTTATCTCGTAGCCTGCCAACGCCGGGTGCAACAAAGCGGCCTCTCCTTCGATAACAGTGAGGAGCAATACGATTACGCTATCTCCCTGTTGAATACCGGGTTTTATGAGGAGGCTCGCGATCAGTTCGTGGGTATCCTCAAGACCAACCCCGCTGCCGACTACGCGTATTACGGTCTGGCCATCCTGGAGAGTATGACCGGGCAGGCGGAACCCTGCCTCGAGCACCTGGCCAAAGCGATTGAGTTGAGTCCTCGCAATCGCATCCAGGCGCGCAGCGATTCAGATTTTCAGGATATGGCGGATGATCCCCGCTTCACCGAATTACTCTACCCCGAAGTTCCCTGAGCACCCGGCTCCCGCTTTCTGGGAATCGCCGATGGTTCAGTTCGTGGCGTAACTTAGCTGTGTGACTGCTTTATGGTAAAAACGCTCTCCCTGGCGACGCCGAGGCCGTCGAAAGCCATTGCCGCTCGGAGGAGAACTGACCGCTCCAGCCTTCGCGTGGTGGCCATCGGTGGAGGCACCGGCCTTTCCACCCTGCTGCGCGGGCTACGGCGTTTCGTCGCATCTCCGCACCAATCTTCTGCTGACTGCGAGAATGCTCCCTGCCTGATCTCCGACCTGGCCGCGGTGGTCACGGTAACGGATGACGGGGGATCCAGCGGCAGGCTGCGCCGCGGCTTTAATATGCTGCCCCCGGGCGATCTGCGCAATTGCATGGTGGCGCTTTCTGAAGACGAACATCTGATCTCCCGGTTGTTTCGCCACCGGTTCACCGC
>Ga0302325_10023104_pt1 | contig 12979 bp, 14 predicted proteins | sample Palsa_T0_2_FD_201948 | JGI IMG/M metagenome (GOLD analysis project Ga0302325, IMG submission 201948) | Peat permafrost microbial communities from Stordalen Mire near Abisko, Sweden - Palsa_T0_2 | ecosystem: Environmental > Terrestrial > Soil > Palsa > Peat permafrost | place: Sweden: Abisko... | reverse complement strand
TCCAGAACTTTTCGTCAAAAATATGCTCGGTATCCTGACCAACACGGTCTCGCAGTGTCATTATATGGCCCTTCAGGTCTGGGTTCATCGCCTGCACAGCAGCAGCAGCACACTCGCTCTTCAGTTGCCCGACATCCTTTGGTCGGAACAGGAACTGTCGGTTGAGATTGCTCTTCTCGATCGAATCCATATCCGTAACGCTAATCCTTCCCTTTGGCCCAGTAGCAAGACCAATCATAGCCCAATTCTTCAACATTTCGCAACCAATTGCACCAGCGCCGACCAAAAATTCGTTGATGTTTGACAGCTTCTCCTGGAATTCACGACCGAAGACCACAATTTGGCCATCATATCTCGAATTTAGGGGCTGGCACAACTCCTCGGACCTTGGAGAATTGTGGGGCAGAGATTCTAAAGAATCGAAATACAGCCATTGGATGATTGGGAAGAATTTTCCAGACACGGCCTTCAGGACTTCTTGAGCAGCTAGACCACCGAAGAAAGCCGCCATTGGACTCAGGTCACCAAGAGCCTGGAAACTGAGCTCATCCAATAGTTTCTCATCAATTTCCACGTCCAGCTTCTCCTGGGCCGCAAATGCCTTAGCAGATCCATACACAATGGCTGCATCTTCCTTGTTCATTGGTCTAGGAAGACGGTTATGTTGTTCGGCAAAGGCATGCAAAGCTTGGAATCCAACATGAAGCTGCATTGGACGATCGAACTTGGCGTAGTCGGAGACAAGGAATTCCGGGTTCTTCAGCGAAGCAGACATGGGCTTGAAGTCAATGAACTTCGGCATCTTGACCTGGTTGTATATACCGCCCTTCTTGTATTGACCCAGTCCAGAAACATCACCGATCGAGAATGTATATGGGCCTTTCACAGTGACTTTCCGTGGTTCCGCCGAGTTTAGGGCCTCCATCCCCACCAACTCAGTGAATGTAACAAAGTCTCCATCCTCGAGACCGTGTCTTGTCTCGTCCAGAGCAGACACCAAGCCTTCTTCATCGATTCCGGCAACGATACCACTGACTGGGGCTTCTCCTGTTGGGTCAATGACCGTGAAGTTCTTGCCGAAGTCGCAGAATATGGATCCGAATAGACCGAATGTATCTGCGATCACCAAGTATATTCCCTTCTGATGTAGGTAATCCCCAATCACAATTTGATCCTTGATTGGGGTGTTGGTCAGTACAACGACTTGGTATTTATCGAATTGGGAGAGGTTCGAAGTTAGGCTGTAGGAAAAGTTAGCTTTGGATTACTGAACGAATTCTCCGTTAAACTGCTGACCTTGTTGACTCATGAACAGAGACTGGTGTGTATGCATTGAGCTCAGCGACGCGAGGGGCGGTAACAGCAGCTCTGGGCTTCCCAACATCTTCTGGGTGTAAGAAAAATTGTGAGGAGAGGTCGGCGATGGCTGCGGGGGCGGGGTCGTAAAGAGTGAGCGACTTGACTCCAGCAAGTGCGATATTCTTTGCAATCTCAACACCAAGACCCTTCAGTCCAACAATGAGTACATTTGAAGCACCCATGCGTTTCATAGCTTCATGTCCTAGAACGTATAGCTGTCTACTGTATAGCGACTCGTCGATTTCGTTGTTGCCTACCACCGACTCGTCTACTTGCATTTTGGTCTCCATATCGACGTCCTTGGAGTCCTGTCCAGAGATTTTATTAGCTTCCGTGTTTATTTACTTCCGGGTAGAGAGTAGCTCAAGCTTAAGGGTTACATGATAGCCCTGCCACTGTGGAGGGGCAGGCTGTTAACTTACCGTCATGATTTTCTTTAGTGGTTGGGAAGTGTCCGCGTTGGACAGCTTTCGTTTCCCCAGCTTGCCTTCACCGTCGGAGAGTACCTTCGATGGAATGATGACGTTTGATCGGCGTCCCAAATGAAGTTGCTGTTCGGGTCCTAACGAATACTCCAGACCCTGATCCCGTCAAGGCGATCGATCTACCTCTGGGCTGGCGTGAGTCAAGTAGTGGAAAAGACGTTAGCGGTCAACAGTGAATGCCAAATGCTTCGAAAACAGGTTGCATGAAGAAGGAGAAGAGAGTGAGCAATTTTGGTTTATCGCGAGAAGGCAACTGCGGTGATTCTGAGCCTCATTCGAACCCTCTAGAGCAACCGAGCTACTGTAGTAGTCCTCGCCAGATGGCTCAAGGCCCGAATTTCAAAGCAAGGCCGCAAGGCCGCAAGGCAGCAGTTCTTGAGTCACGTGAAACGCAAGTTGTTATTAAGGTAGGTACCTAAGGTAACTGTTAATTAGTCGTCGAAGGGCATAATTTACGTAAGCACACCAGTGTGATTTAAGTTGCATGAGGGTTCCCTGCAGTCATGCAATGGCTGACGCCAATTCCGAGTGTTGATCGTTCTTACGTGGCCGTCGAAGTCCCCTTCCACCGCCGCCGCTTCGAGAAGCCAACTGGAATGAAGGGGGGCTACGGGAAATCCTCGGCCACGACCCCGCAATCGTATCATAGGAAAATCAGTACCTTCAGATCTGAACAAGATCTTCCTTCCCATGCAGTCTCAATAACAAATCGCATATACCCCATCCAGAATTTTTTTGGACGACAACCGAATGCAATGCGGCGACGCCACGGAAAGATAAGAAAGGGAATACCCGTGCCGTGAAATGCGATTTCTACTCCGAAATTCATGCAGACGCAAGTTTGACAGGCGGGTCACAAAAAGCAAGCAGGCAAAAACGATTTGATTCGAGAAATATCTCCGTTTATTGATTCGCTATTCCCGATTTTCTACCCCTGCCCGAGCTACCTCACTGTGATGTCGACGTCTAAACCGCAGGAAACGCAAGCGGACGACTGGTGGTGGTACATGGTGTCTATCCGATCTAGTTGATCTTGAGGAGCTCGACGTCGCTGCAATCCAAGTCAGTGGCTGGCACTTCGCAGCTGCGTACCGGACACGTAGGTAAACTTACAAGAGCAAATCGGCCCTCGGTGGGATGTGACCCGGGAAGCCACTGCACACAGATTGTCAGTCCGAGGAACTAGGTACTCTGAATCGGAGTGGGGGGGGGTGGGGAGTGGGGGATGATGGCAAGGTAGGGGTAGGGGAACAATCCGATGCAGATTCGTAGATTCCACAACAGCATGAGGCGCATGCACGTGGAGCTGGATGATTGAAGAAATCGAGGGAATGGAAACTCTCACCGGTCACCATATGCGTAATCACTGCCCAAAGGTCAGCACTCGTCTTGACTGTTTGAATCGAAGCCCAAATCCTACCTTGTGATGTCCAGTGTGGCCTTCTCGCCGAGCTTCATGGTAGTAACACCCTCATCCCAACCTGTTGTAGTCGTGTCAGTCATCTGCATCACGGGGTTTCATCGAGGCTGGAGTGGTAAATTTACCCTTGATGACCTTGCCAATGCCAATGGCTGTGACGAAATCACCGCGGCCAACGGAGGAGTCGAATCTGAAGAGAGCAGGAGTCAGCAATTGTCTGGCATGTGGACCATTGTAGAGCTGTGGCATATGAGCTTACTGGGTGCCTTTGTTGTCGGGCGCGGTGGTGTCCTTCAAGTAGCCAGTGTACTCGATGGTGACCTTGTCGCCGAGCTTGGGGATGGGGCCACTGCCTTCCTTGAGAATTGTCTTGGTGACACCCATGATTGCTAATGTACGTAAGAAGCTTCGAGGTACAGAAAGTCTGGTGGTGGTGATTGTTGAAGAGAGTGTGGTGGTTCGCAGTTTGGGAAAGAAAGAGAGCATGGGGAATTGTTCTGGGAAGGGAGGAATGAACGTCCTTTATGGTTCGGCGGGTGTTCAAAGTTTGGTAACTGGAATTTTTTTGGCATTCATTACGCCCCGGGGTCAATCCCGTCTGGGCTCTGGAGAGGCTGCTAGAAAAGATCCACACCTGGTGCAAGAACAGACCTTCTTCCCCTTGGCGGGTACGTCAAAATTCAAGGATCGACCCAGGGTCCGGCGCTGACGAACCACCGCCCTCGCCCACAATTGCCAGGGCGCGGTCAACAATTGGAGCTGCTCGAGCATGTGGATTGATGCGTGCAGTGTTGCCAAACCGGTACAGTCGCCTTTGCCGCCGGAAAACCTTTCCTTTTCCCCAGCGGCCTCAAAAGGAAAAAAAAAACGCCTTACAGGACCAACGCACAGCAACACAAACACTCACCCTAAGGCCCCTTGCGTCCTCCCCATCTCACCTTCAGCCGGAGCAGCAAACATGCCTGGGCCGTGTCACCGCGGCAGAGCGCATCTCCGTAGACTTACTAGACTCCCCATGCTCCGATTGTGGCTTGCGACGGGCGTTGACGAGTGAGATCTGCTGCTCGGCACGGCTGCTAGCAGCGATTTGACGGCTGCCCACGAGGGCCTCCATTAGTACGGTAAGCGATAAGAACGTGATGCGCCACAGCCTTTGGGTTTTAGGGTTTGGAGTTTCGCGCATCACATCCTCACTAAAAATCTATCTTTAGCTATAATAATTTATTGTATTGTACGCTATACTTACTTTACATCTTATTAAAGCTTATATTTTTAAGACTTATTATTACTAAAGTATTATATATTTATTGCTAAAGCATATATTTGTTATTAAAAATATACTTTTATTATTAGAGCTTATATCCATTATTAAAGCATGCCTTTATTGTTAAAGCGCGCACTTGCTATTAAAGCGTATACTAAAGATTTATATAGATATATATATTTATATAAAAAATAGACTTATTTATTTAAATTAATATTAAAGAAAATGCTTAATAAAAATTTAAAAAAAAATACAATTTTTTTTAAATTTAAATATATAATCTTTTAAATAATGATATTGATATTTAGCTATTTGTTTAATTATAACTTAAAACAGTAAATTAATATCTTCTTTATTTAAAAAGTTATAATTAATTTAAACTTGTGACTTTTGGGAGGTTTTGCTGTGAAAATAAGCATGCACGTGAGCAGATGGTGCATTCAAGCGGGAAATCATACCTAAGCCCTAAACCCCAAGAGCTGTGACGCATCACGTTCTTACCGCTTACCGTACTATAAGGTATGACAACAAGGCCGGTTTCCTCGTCGCTCAGGGCACATCCATTGGAATGCTCCCGCCGCCATTGCCGAATTTCTGCGGCCGGGACCACTTGTCGGCTCGGCGAGTTAGCTCTGGCTCGGGAAGACTACCCTGCATTTACCGAGGCCGATACCGTGCTTACTAAGTTAAGGGTAAATCCTCCCGCAATACCCATTTTGACAATTTGGAATCCACTTTGCAAGTAGTTCTATGACTATTTTAAATAATAAAATCCCAATTTTTGTATAATATAATAAATTTCCTTACAATTTTATATAATTCTTTTAATTTAAACCTTTTTTTTGAGAAGAATTTCTATTTTATTGAAAGTAAAAGTTTTTGCGATTATCCGTGCGCCGAGCGACAATTTTAGGCTATTTGTTGAAGTTTTACTTTAAATTTTTATAGCCCTTGCAATCCTTTTAAGTTATTGAAGCGCTTTTAATTAAAATAGCTACTATTAATTAACTAATTTAAAAAGAATATATTTAGACCAAAAAGAATCAAATAAAAAGGAGCGGGTAAGGGGAAGAGAGGGGCGTGGAAAGGGCCCCTAGTCGAAATTTAAGCCTCCCCGCAACAGCACAACCGGGAAGTAACCATCCTACGGCCAAAATGACGAAGGAATGGGCCTCAGAAGCATCAGGGGAGCCAATTCTCACAGCTTAGGGTGCAAGAAGTGCTCGGGTGTAACAGAGTGGTGACGAGAACTTTAACTTTCCTAATCGGATCCTGATGCTCAAGTTGAGCTCCGCACGCCCGTGTCTCTCTTCATTATCCTTGCTTTTCTCACTCTAGTCTCCTTTTTTTCTTGGTCACAAAATAGCCATGCTTCGTTGAGGCTCGTGGGTCAAATAACTACTGCGGGGTACCTATTACCCACAGCACATGCCAGTCATGTGAGAGGTTTCGCTTGCTTATTTCCGTTCTGAGAAAGGGGTGCATAAATCGCTGTTTCACTTTATTCTACGCGGCCTTCGCTACCCGGGAGATACAAAACGATCATCATCGTGCAGGCACTCATAAGGCGACTTCTCAAGTGCTCAATTTCGGACGTGTTACCCCTCAACCAAGGAAACATCGGATATATTTTTCATTCAATATGGCTCGTCCGTGGAATTTTTTTCTTGAGATCTTAGGTTTCATCCAGAAGGGCTGTGTCGATGAAACTTTGGATCTACAACCACTAACTAGACTAAGTTCTCCGGGAGGTCGGTATGACGTATAATTTTCAACATCACGTCAACTGGAAATAAAGTTTCGACTTTACATCGTATAGCTATTGACCAGGAAAATCCCATAAGTTGTCAATTTAGGCGTCCGGGAAGCCGGAAGATTGCCGCGGATTACGTATAGTTCAGGATTTCCACTATACGCATAGCCATCTTACGTGCAAGGACCGTTCGCACTTGCCACCCTCCTTCTCCATCTCTTTTTTCACTCAAATTCCTGGAATCAAGTACGAGAATCAGAAGTTAGGATGTGCTTACGAAACACTTCGTCTATGCGCCTTGAATCACAGCAAATTTGCATATTCGCCTGTGGATAATTGGATGGCCTTGCCTTGCCTTACAGTACTATCTACGCCTGAACGGCATTTATCCACAAATTAGTTCGGCTTCACATGCGTATGTCTCCCTGCGTCACACAGATGCACAGGATTATCCTCAAGGGATTGAAGGAAGGCTTTGCCGATTTTGCGTCAAGCCCCCGTCGCACTCTCGAACAGCCGTGCCAGGTGTCGCCAATGCCGAAGTGCCTTTCCATCCTAATGTCAAAGTCGAAAGCCGTGGACCTTCAATATCATACGTCAAGAATCATACGTTAAGAGTAACTTGGTCTTCAAATTCTTTCTCCGTTTGATTGACGGCTTCACCCGTACCTTATCCTTCTCCTTTCATCTTCGCTGACCTGAATTGACCTTGTTACTTCGTCCAAAACTCTCTATTTATGGAGCGCAAAACTCTATGATAGGGAAGTCAGAAAATTCCTGAATTTCAACGTCAGGAGAGTGTCTCCCTTGCTAAACAGTCATCACAGCAGGCAGTCCCATCCATCCGTCGAGAGTGAAGACAGTGCCCCTTCATCCGAAATTGTTGCTAGGCTTACCAAGCATGCCCCTCTCCTTATTATGTATTGGATTGAAATTCCGTCCATGTCCCTGCGGAAACGTTATCAAGAGGCAACCCCTTAGTTGTGTAACAGCCTGCGTGTTATTGGCGCAAAGCAGCAGATGGTCAGACTGAGCCGTCCCAACGAGAATGGCAGACGTTAAGAGAAGAAATCGGTCTAGGAGCAACAGTGTTGCACCTTGTACTCTTTCTTTCTCGTTGTGCTGTCCAGCTCTCAACTAGGACCATCAGCCCCTTTTCTTAGAGCAAGTCTTTGGTCGATATCAAGCTTAGTCCAGCAGAACTGGGGTGGAACCACGAGGTCTTTTACTGCAGATTGGACAACACAGCGTTCCAATTGAAGGAGACTACTCAATGGGTGGGGAATCTGCCTCGCTTCCAGAGCAGAGAAGGTTCAACCTCATCTCAGCAACGGTACCTTATGACCCATTCCCAACTTCCCAAGAACGACCTTGACACCATCCACGTCCTAAATCCTGTACGTAAAGACCTCCAATTGCTATATCGGCTCCAAGCACAACAACAATCCCAAGACACAACTCCCCAACACCAACAACCCTCGAATCACTTTGCTCCTACCTGATTTCTACTCCAGGTCTTCCAACCCTCCTCCAATCAAGAAGAGCCAATTTCCTCTTTAGCTAACGCCTCTGGACAGCGATAGAAGGCAGCACCACCCTCCTCCTCTCGAAAATATCCAGTACGAGTAAGAGAATGAACGTCGAATCCCCCCGCGACACTACTTGGAAATAGCACAGCTTTAGAGTAGTATTTGTGCACCTGAGAAGGTTCGACATCTCCTTGTCAGGGGGATTAATCTAGTCTTGGGGCGCTACGCAGGTGGGGAAGGTGCAAACGAGGTCTTAAGGTCATGGTTCCTTTGGTGAACTTGAGCACTAAAGAATGTTTGTATAGTTCTCTCCTTGAAAACCTGTTGACAAAGTCTAGTAACCAGATCCATGATGCTAACCACAACGCCTCGTTTCCGAAGATTTCTTGCAATAACTCTGCGGCATTCGACACTTATTCTGTCAAAGGAACGTGCAGATGCATCATAACTCCGCTGGCAAGGTCAGGCAAAGGTAGAGAGTATCTTAGCAGTGTTTTGTTGCTAAATAACACTATCTTATAATATAGTCAGACGAAGCAATCGATTGTCAGCAGAGATCGTCTGATTGGACCGGACGAAGCGACTGTCAAAGACTCACCCTCCCGTGGTCTGATATGCATTGCTTACAGCAATCCCTTCGTTGTTCCAGTGGGCAATGGGATGTTACGCAAACTATAAACCACGTTAATCTTGTCAGTGCAACCACTGCGGATTGAGAGCTTGGCTCCGGTACCCAAGGAGGTATTCAGTTGGGTTGGACGGGTGCATATGGTCTAGACGCTATTCCACTTTGTCACCGCAATATTTATTTACAATCCTCTCGCGAACTGAGTACTCTTTACTCATAGATTGAAAAATAGGCAGTAAGTCCTCAATAGGAGGAGATGCCATCTGCAGGCCTGCGGCTCGCGGTTGCAGGCTGTCAAGTGAATAAGTTTTGTATTCCAAGTGAAAGAGAAGTTACTCTCGACCGCTATGAGACAAGAGAGTCTTTGGAATAAAAATACCTCCCGCCATCGGTGTAACAGGTTGTCAGCACACAGATTGAAACGCTCGATGATAGCAGATAAGTACTTATACCCGCATAAGATTCGCTCTCTCTATTGTGGCAGCTGGACAGCAAGTACTACATACGCTTTAGGAGTGGGAAACAAAGCCCATTGATTATCAAAGCGAAATTGTAGTGGTCGTCGGATATATTAGACGAACTATGAGAGTGTTGTCAATACTTTATTACCATCTGAATAGTCACTATGAGCAATTGTTCTAGGCCGAGAGTTCCAGCATTGCCACATGAGACCTGGGACAATGACTTGCAACTCCATGGCACTTCCTTGCCACAAACTCACTGAGCTTGAGGGAGAATGGATTTCATAATGGCAATTTGCACATGCCCTCTTTGGAAGTTATGGATCTCTAAACCGGCAGCTTGGGGTATTTATCTCAACTGGAGCGATATCTTATCACGTGATCCACTTCATCGAGGCATCTTATCAAATTGAGTTATATTCACTTATCATGTTAAAGAAAGGTGAAGGAAAACTAGGTAAATACAGTTATGTAATACCGAATATATGTTTAGATTTGCGTATAATAATCAGATCACAGTGTAGGCCTTGATCTGAAGTAATATGAGTAGACATATGCCCTTGCGCACACTCTCACTTTCCCTATCTCCCTTGCCTTATATCGCGCTGCATGAAGCATGCCGTATACATTAAAGCTCTATTCTACGGCGAGTGAAATACTATGTCACATTGCATTGCAGTTGCTAATGTTATCAACGCGGTCTTGAGTTTATTCAGATCTAGTTGAGCTGCATCCTCGTCCTCGTCCTCATCGCCCTTTACCTTCCGTTTTATTATAGTCTTAGTATTCTTTAAATCCGACTGAGTTGTATCTTCTTCCTCATCGCCTGCGGTCTTAGGTCTCTTCAGATCCGGTTTGAGCGGCGTCTTCGTCCTCATCGTCGCCTGCCTTCCGCTTTGTACGCGGCGTGGTGCTGCAGACGTGGACTCGAGTAGAAGAAATCCATCGGTAAGATCCGCCCCATGGCAGAGTGAGAGGCTGAAGCAGGAGTCGAGGAATATACCTCTCTTTTCCTTCGTAGTTGCGTACTTGAGCTGGGTCTACCTCAGGTGCACTCAAGTCTAGCATGAACTCTCCAAACTCGCGGGGAAAGCGTTTCGAGTTCATATCGATGGCTGGTATTTCGGTCTTGCCTAATTTGGTGGTGTTGCGAATGGGGCGGACGATTGTGAATTGCTCTGGATTGTCTCGGTTCTCGGGCTCCCTTTCGATGCCTTCTGCTGGCTGAATATCCTCAGCTAGTTTGTTACCATTCTCAGTTATGTCATCAGTTGCTTATTGAGTTCTACTTGTCTGCCGAGTTCCACTTGTCAGTTCTGTCCCAGTTGCCTTTTCTATTCCAAAATAAACACCTCTCACAATATCTTAGACTGCTCAGCTCACGCTCCTGTTTTGCTTTCTTTTTCGAGGCTTTTTTCTTCCCACCACGCGCACTGGCACCCTTTCCGAGGCTCGTCCCTTCGCTGATCCCCCATTTATACTCGGTATATTTAGCGTCATATTACACAGATTACTTGACAGACACGGGTTTCCAGTAAGTAATAATCTCTTTCAGGATCAGCCCCCTAGCAGTACTTTACTGTGCACTCAGTCTAAAGAATTCCATCCCCGATGGAAGCACAACAATCCATGTCTCGACTTTTCTTTCAGCAAGAAGTGCCACATGCGGTGAAGATGCTGCGCCGAGTTAGATGCAATCATTATAGGTGCCATTCTATAACCGAGCACTGGAAGATAGAGCGACTCGTGGGAGGAAGGTCCTTTCCAAGGCGCGTTTTCAATGGCGGAACTTCATAAATCTAAATTTTATACAACTGTCTCAAAACTTTGCTATACTTCCTTTTCTTCTGGCATTTATTCTGAAATTGCCGCAATGAATTGAAACTACCTCGTTCATGAAATGGTATCAAAATCGTGAGTATGCCAGACAATCAGATTCCACCTTCGGAGCTTTTCGCACCGCTTCCAAATTAGTTAACATCATGGGTCAGGACGCCAATAACGCAGCTCAGGTCGGTGAGGATTTCGAAGACCAACGCGTACTACCTCCATATGTATGGCAGATTTTTTAGTCACTGCGTTAGGATCGTCCTGAAGTTTGTTTTGAACTGGGTATGTTGCTGAATGTAGCTCAAAGCCGACATTATAATCGGACTTTCGAGGACATTGAAAGCGATGCCTGTAGCATTACGCATCACCATCCCAGGGAAAACCGGCCCAAATTCCGTCAAGGAGATGATGGTATTGGATACACAGGTGCGCCATCGGATGATAGTGATGATGATGATCAGGATGGTTAGGATCTTCAATATCTGGAAGAGAGTTGCAAGAAGAATCATATTGCTATTACCAGGTAATATACACTGTTAACATTGCCATACGATACAAGACTGTACTCAGAGTGAGATTATGCACTGTGAAACTCCGTAGGACCAGTTAGGCGAGCCGAAATTCTGCAAAAGCTCTCCAGATGCGTCCAGCAACTTCTTCTGCTCCTCCGCATATATCACGGGCCGGGTATTTTCGAAACTCTGATTCGATCCATGCTTTTCTAGATCTTTTTCTTTTGATCATATTTTGCCGGGCTTGCTTGCTCCCCTATTCACGTCAAAGGGCGTCGACTATAAGTGATGCAAGAGAGTTTGGAACATAAAGGCGAAGAATAGCTCATCATTAATTGACCTGAACCTTTCAGAGTTACTAATTCACTAGTAATCTATTCTGACACAATCTAGACTAACTAATCTTTGCCTCTAAATATCGAAGTCACGCCGACGCCTCTCCAACTACTCAAAAGTCGGAATCCACACCTCGTCCTCCCATAAATGAGATAGTAGGAGTCGCTTTTAAGCATTGCGACATATGAAAGTGTTTAGGCCCCTGCCTCCAATCGAGCAAGAATCCAACAGCTAAGCAATCGATTCAGAGCTGTCAAGATGTCCGATCTCAAAGAGACTTTATTCCTCGCCTTCGTCGCGGAACTACCAGACTCAAATCAAGAACTCGCACCTCAACACTTCTTTGCACTCGACACCTTCACCTGCTTTCCTAAATTTCCGCTTGAGCTACGATTAAAATTCTGGCGCGGTACCTTTCCGAGAGGAAAATACGTCAGCCTTGATGCCGGTCCCGGGGACGGATGGGATCCCTGGTGGGAAGTGCTGGCGATATTTGAATATAGAAAAAGAATTGTTAACCACGAAAACCACCGCCCACTACTAGTCGCCCTACGTATCAGCCCAGAGAGCCGGAAAGAAACATTGAAACACTATTGCGTTCTTTGGCGTTCTACGACCCTCGGTGGACTTCCACGCGCTGCCCTTGAACACCCATTCTGCTTCAGTCTGACAAGAGTTACCGCATACATCGTCAACAGATCTCTTAACCCGAGATGGTCACGAGCATGGCTTAAGCACTTTGAAACACAAGCCCCCATCATGTTTGCAAAGATTAGGAGTTTGGAGATCCGCGATTGGATTTGGAATTCACGCGTTCGAAGGGGCCTGGTCCACACACTTCAATCGAGAAGTGGAATGGACATAGATAACTTCGATCATATTTTACTCTTCCACAATCTCTCGAAGATCACGTTACTCCGTTCTAGGAGTTCAGGTGAAAACCCTACTAAGAAGGAAGAGATCCAAGAGTGTGTGGGCAGATTCCTCGAATACCACAAGAACGTATGGAATGGATCGCCACCAACAGTTGAAGTTGAGGGTTGGAGACAGATGAAGTCATGATGAGGTTGTTCATGAAACACTGGACCTAAGACCAGGACAAGGAATTTGAGAAATGAAATAGAAAACTTGGATCTCGGGTTCATGGGCATGGAGCAATCCTATGGGAGCAATCCTATGTGAGCAAAATTCTTGACAACGTGCTTAACAGTGGAACAGCAAAGTTTCCGCTCGGACTCTATCTAGAATGCTGATTCAATCCAATCCGGCATGGTAATAAGGATTGCTCGTCTTCGGGCAAAAAAGGCTGCCTGCCCGTCATCTCCCGGGTAACAAGGCTGGTGGCTTCTTTTCATCCTTTCATTAACAGGTTCCACCTTTCCTTCGTTTCGTTTGTTGAGGT
>Ga0302325_10023103_pt1 | contig 12979 bp, 15 predicted proteins | sample Palsa_T0_2_FD_201948 | JGI IMG/M metagenome (GOLD analysis project Ga0302325, IMG submission 201948) | Peat permafrost microbial communities from Stordalen Mire near Abisko, Sweden - Palsa_T0_2 | ecosystem: Environmental > Terrestrial > Soil > Palsa > Peat permafrost | place: Sweden: Abisko... | reverse complement strand
CGCCTTCACGAACATCCAGCCGATCGGCCCGAACGGGGTCAGCGCCGACGTCGCCATCACAGGTCCCAAGTTCGCCGGGCCGGTCAACAAGCAGCTCGCTTTCGTCGATCAAGGTGGCACGTGGGTGCTGCAGCACGCCGCCGCGCTCGCGTTGGTGCAGGCCGCCACAGCCGTCAACTAGCCGGTCACGGCGCGCACGTCGATCCGCACGACGCGCTCGGGATCGGCTAGGACATCTATCGCGGTGATCCGTCCGCCCCGAACGACGAAGCCCATGATCGCGGTCGCCCGGCCGTCGACAAAGATCACCGCACCCGCGGCCCCGTTGACGACGGCCGGGCGGACTTCGCGTTCCGGGGCGGCGTAGCCCCTGGCCAGCCCGGCGACTGTGGATGCCCCTCGCACCGAACGTTGTCCGGCTGGGCCGAAGTCGCCGCGCAACGACACGTCGGGGTCCAAAACGGCGACCAGCCGATCCAAGTCGCCGGCACGTCCGGCGGCGAAGAAAGCGTCGACGACGGTGTGCTGAGCCACCAGGTCGGTGTCTGGGCTGGGCGCGGCCTGCTGAATGCGCTGCCGCGCCCGGCTGGCCAGTTTGCGGGTGGCTTCTGGCGTGCGCTCGACGACCGGTGCGATCTGGTCGAACGGAACCGCGAACACGTCGTGCAGGACGAACGCCAGTCGTTCAGCCGGTGCCAAGGTGTCCAGAACCACGAACAGCGCCATCCCCACCGCGTCGGCCAGCATCGCCTGATGCTCGGGGTCGACGTCGCCGACGGCGCCAACGATGGGATCCGGCACCTGGGCGACGAGTTCTTCGGGCGGCCGGGCCCGACGGCTTCGCAAGGTGTTCAAGCAGATTCGTGCCACCGCAGTCGTCAGCCACGCGTCGAGGTTGTCCACCTGGCTGGCGTCGACGCCGGTCAGCCGCAGCCAGGCTTCCTGCACGGCATCCTCAGCGTCGGCGACCGAGCCCAGCATCCGGTAGGCCACCGCACCCAGATGCGGCCGGGCGGCCTGGAATCGGGCTGCCAGGCCCGCGTCCGCGGTCATCGTTGACCGGGGTCGGGCAGCGCGCACACCTTGCCCGCGCTGAACCCGGAGGCGCCGATGTCCAACGCAAGGTTGAACCGGCCGCGAAGGTTGCCGAGTGTGATGATGTGGGTCAGCCCGACCAGTTGGGCGTTGTCGAAATGCATTCGGAGACAGTCGAATAGGTCGTTACTCACCTCGACCGGCGTCCGGCTGATCGCCGTGGCGTAGTCGAGTATGAGCCTGTCGAGGTCGAGAAACAGGTGGCGTTCTGGTAGTCGGACAAGGCCAACAGTTCTTCGTCAGTCAGCCCCCAGCCGCGGGCGATCGCCGAGCCGAGATCAATGCAGTACTCGCAGCGAACCGTCATCGCCGACTTCAACTCTGCAAGCGCACGATGCCGGGGGCTCAGAATGTCCATCTTCGCCTCCGCCAGTTCCAGGCGGCCATATGCGTTGAGCAGCTTAGGGATATACGCATACATCCGTAGCGGCTCGAGCATCGTCGCGGTTTCCAGCCCCGTCATCTGCTTGAAGCGCCGCTTGGTGAAGAAGTACGCGATCTTGGCGCCGAGGCCGGCATCACGGTCGGACAATCCGGTGAGTCGTGGCATGGCGGTCTCCTCCAAGCTTCGCGGTGGTGTCACCTAGATCGACACGGGGCCGCGCGGAAACGTGACCGACAAACGCTAGGCCTGGTCGGCGTGCTGGGTGACCGCATCAAGATCGAGCAACCGCGCATGCAGGACCGTGCGATTTCGTAGCGCCGCGCGCACCGCCCGGTGCAGGCCGTCTTCGAGGTAGCAGATGCCTTTCCACTTCACGGCGTGCGGGAAGAGATCGCCGTAGAACGTGGAGTCCTCTGAGAGCAGGCGATCAAGCGCCAGCACTGTCGTGACGGTGACCAATTCGTCGAGTCGGATCTGCCGCGGGGGAATCCGCGACCAGTCCCGGTAGGACAAGCCGTGCTCTGGGTACGGCTTGCCGTCGCGCACACCCTTGAAGATCATCCGCGGCTCGTCTCCGGCGCGGCCCTCCCCCATGCGGCCATGCAGGACAGGCTATCGCGGGGACCTGCGGGCCGTGTGTTGCGTGCGCGGGGCAGTAGTTGCTGGTGATCCCCGTAAACTGGTCGGGGTTAGGAGGGTCGATCCGGATGGGAACTGCCGACGAGCGCCGCTTTCAGGTGCTGCGTGCGATCGTCGCCGACTTCGTCGCCACCAAGGAACCGATCGGCTCGAAATCGCTGGTGGAACGGCATAACCTCGGTGTCTCGTCGGCGACGGTACGCAACGACATGGCCGTGCTGGAAGCCGAGGGCTACATCGCCCAGCCACACACCAGCTCCGGTCGGGTACCGACGGAAAAGGGCTACCGCGAATTCGTCGACCGGCTCGACGACGTCAAGCCGATGTCGGCACCCGAGCGGCGTGCCATCCAGACTTTTCTGGAGTCCGGTGTCGACCTCGACGACGTGCTGCGGCGCGCGGTGCGGCTACTGGCCCAACTGACTCGTCAGGTCGCCATCGTCCAATACCCGACGTTGTCGACGTCGACGGTGCGGCATCTGGAAGTCATCGCGCTGACCCCGGCCCGGCTGTTGATGGTGGTGATCACCGACACCGGCCGGGTGGATCAGCGCGTCGTCGAGCTCGGCGATGTCATCGACGATCACCAGCTGTCCCAGCTGCGCGAGATGCTTGGGCAGGCGCTGGACGGCAAAAAGCTCTCCGCGGCGTCCGTCGCCGTCGCTGACCTGGCCGCCCAGCTCGAGGGTCGCAGCGGCCAGTCCAAGAGCCTCAGCGATGCGGTGGGCCGCTCGGCGACGGTGCTGCTGGAGTCGCTCGTCGAGCACACCGAAGAGCGGCTGCTGCTGGGCGGCACCGCCAACCTGACCCGCAACACCGCCGACTTCGGCGGTTCGCTGCGATCGATCCTGGAAGCACTCGAAGAACAGGTCGTCGTCTTGCGCCTGCTGGCCGCCCAGCAACAGGCCGGCAAAGTGACCGTGCGCATTGGGCACGAGACCGAGGCCGAGCAGATGATGGGCACTTCGGTGGTGTCCACCACCTACGGCACCCTCGACACCGTCTACGGCGGCATGGGCGTGCTCGGGCCCACCCGAATGGACTATCCGGGAACTATCGCTAGTGTCGCTGCGGTTGCGATGTACATCGGCGAAGTGCTGGGTACGCGATGAGGGCGCATTCCAGGCACAATTCATTGATGGCCGTCGATACGCGGCCGAACAAGGCCTAAGGGCCCAAGGAAGGTCAAGCGTGGCACGCGATTATTACGCTCTGCTCGGCGTGGGCAGGAACGCGAGCGATACGGAGATCAAGCGCGCGTACCGCAAGCTGGCCCGCGAGCTGCATCCCGACGTCAACCCCGACCAGGTCGCCCAGGCGAAGTTCAAGGAGATCAGCGTCGCCTACGAGGTGCTGTCCGATCCGGACAAGCGGCGCATCGTCGACATGGGCGGCGACCCGCTGGAAAACGCTGCGGCGGCCGGAGGTGGCTTCGGCGGCTTCGGTGGTTTGGGAGATGTCTTCGAGGCTTTCTTCGGCGGGGGTGCGACGTCGCGGGGCCCGATCGGACGGGTCCGGCCGGGCTCGGACTCGCTGCTGCGGATGCGACTGGATCTGACCGACTGCGCGACCGGCGTCAGCAAGCAAGTCACCGTCGACACCGCGGTGCTCTGCGACCGATGCCAAGGCCGCGGCACCAACGGCAACTCGGCGCCGATTGCCTGTGACACCTGCGGCGGTCGCGGCGAGGTGCAAACCGTCCAGCGCTCGTTGCTCGGCCAGGTGATGACCGCGCGGCCGTGCCCGACCTGCCGCGGCGTCGGCGAAGTCATTCCGGACCCGTGCCACCAGTGCGGCGGCGACGGGCGGGTGCAGGCGCGCCGGGAAATCACCGTCAAGATCCCCGCGGGCGTCGGCGACGGAATGCGGGTCCGGCTCGCCGCCCAGGGTGAGGTCGGGCCTGGCGGGGGACCGGCAGGCGACCTCTACGTCGAGATTCACGAACAGCCGCACGACATCTTCGTGCGCGACGGCGACGATCTGCACTGCACGATCTCGGTGCCGATGGTCGACGCGGCGCTGGGCACCACGGTGACTGTGGACGCAATCCTCGACGGCCTGACCGAGATCACCATCCCGGCGGGCACCCAGCCAAGTTCGGTGACGACCCGCCGCGGTCACGGGATGCCGCACTTGCGGTCCGGTGCACGCGGCGACCTGCATGTGCACGTCGAGGTGGTGGTGCCGGATCGGATCGACCACAACGACGCCGAATTGCTGCGGGAATTCAAGAGCCGCCGTGGCCGTGACGTGACCGAGGTTCGGTCGACGCACGCGGCTGCCACCAACGGCGGATTGTTCAGCCGGCTGCGTGAAACCTTCACCGGGCGCTAATTGCCTGGCCTGTTCTACATCGACACGCTGCCCGACAGCGGTGAGCTGGCCGTCGTCGACGGCGACGAAGGCTTTCACGCCGCCACCGTGCGACGCATCCGCCTACGCGAGGAGCTGATGCTCGGCGACGGCGTCGGCGGCCTGGCCCGCTGCGTCGTCGAGCAGACCGGCCGCGACGGTCTGCAGGCCCGGGTCGTGGAGCGTTGGCAGGTGCCGCCGGTCCAGCCAGCGGTGACCGTGATCCAGGCGTTGCCGAAATCCGAGCGTTCCGAGCTGGCCATCGAGCTGGCGACCGAAGCCGGCGCCGACTCGCTGGTGGCCTGGCAGGCCGCACGCTGCGTGGCCCGTTGGGAGGGCGCCCGCGCCGACAAGGGTCTGCGGCGCTGGCGTGCGGTCGCACGCGCCGCCGCACAACAATCGCGTCGCGCGTACATCCCGTCGGTCGACGGCGTGCTGTCGACTGCCGCGCTGACCCAGCGGATCGATGACGACGTGGCCTCCGGCGGCACGGTGCTGGCGCTGCACGACTCTGCCGATGGACCGCTGACGGATCTGCATGTGGCGCAGGCGAAATCGGTGACCTTGGTGGTGGGTCCGGAGGGCGGCATCGCTTCCGACGAGTTGGCCGCGTTCTCGAGTGCCGGTGCCATCGCCGTTCGGCTGGGCCCGACCGTGCTGCGAACCTCGACCGCGGCCGCCGTCGCATTGGGCGCACTGGGTGTGTTGACGCCGCGGTGGGAACAGCCCGAGCGCGGGTCGTGCGGCGGCTAACCATTGGGTTCGTCAACCGACCGGCGGTAGACTCGAGACGCTAACCCGCTGGCTACACCCCAGAAAGCAGGCATTAGGACGCACGTGACGCCCCGCGAAACCAACGCTGCTGGTCCGTCCACATCTCCGGTTCGCAGCAGCATCGACGTTCCGCCCGACCTCGTCATGGGCCTGCTCGGTTCGGCCGATGAAAATTTGCGCGCCCTCGAACGACTCTTGGCCGCGGATCTACATGTGCGCGGCAATGCCGTGACGCTGTCGGGCGAACCCGCCGACGTTGCGCTCGCCGAGCGGGCGCTCTCCGAACTGGTGGCGATCGTCGCGGGCGGGCAGCCACTGACCCCGGAAGGGGTGCGGCACAGCGTCGCGATGTTGGTCGGTACCGGCAACGAGTCACCGGCCGAGGTTTTGACGCTGGACGTCTTGTCCCGTCGCGGCAAGACGATTCGGCCCAAGACACTCAATCAGAAGCGCTACGTCGACGCCATCGACGCCCACACCATCGTGTTCGGGATCGGCCCGGCCGGAACCGGCAAGACCTACCTGGCCATGGCCAAGGCGGTCAGTGCGCTGCAGGCCAAACAGGTCACCCGCATCATCCTGACCCGGCCGGCGGTGGAAGCCGGTGAGCGACTTGGCTTTCTGCCGGGCACGCTGAGCGAGAAGATCGACCCGTACCTTCGTCCGCTCTACGACGCCCTGCACGACATGATGGATTCCGAACTGATCCCGAAGCTGATGTCGTCCGGGGTGATCGAGGTTGCGCCACTGGCATACATGCGGGGCAGAACACTTAATGACGCGTTCATCATCCTCGACGAGGCCCAGAACACCACCGCCGAGCAGATGAAGATGTTTCTGACTCGGTTGGGATTCGGCTCCAAAGTCGTTGTCACCGGGGATATTACGCAGATCGACCTGCCGGGGCCGGGCAGGTCGGGTCTGCGCGCAGCGGTCGGTATCCTCGACGGCATCGACGACATTCACATCGCGGAGTTGACCAGTGCCGACGTGGTCCGCCATCGGCTGGTCGCCGAAATCGTCGACGCCTATGCGCGACACGAGGAGCCCGGGCTGACGATGAACCGGGCCGAGCGACGGGCCCCGAGCGCACGCAGTCGTCGGTGACAGCGTCGTGACCCGCGCCGGTGACGATGCAGAGCGAAGCGATGAGGAGGAGCGGCGCCAGTGACCATCGAAGTCGCCAACGAATCCGGAATCGACGTCTCCGAATCCGAATTGATCAGCGTCGCAAGGTTCGTCATCGATCAGATGGAGGTCAATCCGGCGGCCGAGCTGTCGATGGTGTTGTTGGACACCGCGGCGATGGCCGACCTGCACATGCGCTGGATGGACCTACCCGGACCGACTGACGTGATGAGCTTCCCGATGGATGAGCTCGAGCCGGGTGGGCGCCCCGACGCGCCTGAGCCGGGGCCGGCCATGCTCGGCGACATTGTCTTGTGCCCTGAGTTCGCCGCGGAGCAGGCCGCGGCCGCCGGTCATTCGCTGGGTCATGAGTTGGCGCTGTTGACAATTCACGGTGTGCTGCACCTGCTCGGCTACGACCACGCCGAGCCGGACGAGGAAAAAGAGATGTTCGCCTTGCAGGGCCGCCTGCTCGAGGAGTGGGTCGCCGACCAAGTCCAGTTCTACCGTCAGCAGCGCCAGCACGACCGCGATCAGCGGTTGCTCGACAAATCAAGGTATTTCGAGAATTGAACAGCTCCGCTTCGCTGCTCGGCGCGATCGTGCTGATCTGTCTGGGCAGCGTGTTCGCGGCCATCGACGCCGCGATCAGCACGGTGTCGATGGCGCGGGTGCAAGAGCTGGTTCGCGACGAGCGGACCGGTGCGGTGCGTTTGGCCAAGGTGATGAGCGATCGGCCTCGCTACATCAACCTGGTGGTGCTGCTGCGGATCGTCTGCGAGATCAGCGCGACGGTGCTGCTGGCGCAGTTTTTCTACCGTGCCGTAAGCCGCGAATGGGGGCTGTTGATCGCCGCGGTCGTCATGGTGGTGATCAGTTTCGTCGTCATCGGCGTCGGTCCGCGGACACTCGGCCGCCAGAACGCCTACTCTATTGCCCTAGTGTCAGCGCTACCGCTGCAGGTGATTTCGGTGTTGCTGGCCCCGATCAGCCGGATCTTGGTCGTGCTCGGAAACATGCTGACGCCCGGCCGTGGCTTCCGCAACGGGCCGTTCGCGTCCGAGATCGAGTTGCGCGAAGTCGTCGACTTGGCGCAGCAACGCGGTGTGGTCGCGGCCGACGAGCGACGGATGATCCAGTCGGTATTCGAACTCGGCGATACGCCGGCCCGCGAGGTGATGGTGCCGCGCACCGAGATGATTTGGATCGAAAGCGACAAATCCACCTATCAAGCAACATCGGTCGCGGTGCGCAGCGGGCACTCCCGCATCCCGGTCATCGGTGAGAACGTCGACGACGTGGTCGGCGTGGTGTACCTGAAAGACTGCGTCCAGCAGGCGTATTACTCGTCAGCCGGTGGTCGCGACACCGCCGTGGCGGAGGTGATGCGACCGGCGGTTTTCGTGCCGGACTCTAAGCCGCTCGATGAGTTGCTGCGAGAAATGCAGCGCGACCGCAACCACATGACGTTGCTGGTCGACGAATACGGCGCGATCGCCGGGCTGGTGACGATCGAGGACGTGCTGGAAGAGATCGTCGGCGAAATCGCCGACGAATACGACGCCGCCGAGGTCGCACCTGTGGAAGAGCTGGGTGACAACAAGTTTCGGGTATCGGCGCGACTGCCGATCGAAGATGTCGGCGAGCTGTACGGCGTCGAATTCGAGGAGGATCTCGACGTCGACACGGTCGGCGGGCTGCTGGCCCTGGAGCTGGGTCGCGTTCCGCTACCCGGCGCCGAGGTGGTATCGCACGGCCTGCGGTTACATGCCGAGGGTGGGCCCGACCACCGCGGGCGCGTCCGCATCGGCACTGTGCTGCTCAGCCGCGCGGAAGTGGTGGGTGCTGAAAATGACTGAATTCCATTCCGGCTTCGTCTGTTTCGTCGGGCGACCGAACACCGGGAAATCGACCTTGACCAACGCGCTGGTCGGCTCGAAAGTGGCGATCACTTCGAGCCGGCCGCAGACCACCCGGCACACGATTCGGGGCATCGTGCACCGGGAAGATTTCCAGATCATCCTGGTCGACACGCCGGGGTTGCATCGCCCGCGCACCCTGCTCGGCAAGCGGCTCAACGACTTGGTCCGCGACACCTACAGCGAAGTCGACGCCATCGGTTTGTGCATCCCTGCCGACGAGGCGATCGGACCGGGGGACCGGTGGATCGTCGAGCAGATTCGTTCTACTGTTCCCAGAACAACATTGGTGGCTGTCGTCACCAAGATCGACAAGGTTCCCAAGGACAAATTGGCCGCACAACTTGTCGCGGTGAGCGAACTGCTCGGTGACTCTGCTGATATCGTCCCGGTGTCGGCAACTACCGGTGAGCAAATTGATGTGCTGATCGAAGTGCTGGTGGCCGCACTGCCACCGGGACCGCCGTATTACCCAGACGGTGAGCTCACCGACGAACCCGAAGAAGTTCTGATGGCCGAGTTCATCCGCGAAGCCGCTCTGGAAGGCGTGCGTGATGAGTTGCCGCATTCGCTGGCGGTGGTGATCGACGAGGTGAATCCACGCGAGGGACGCGACGACCTGATCGACGTGCACGCTGTGCTGTTCGTCGAGCGGGACAGCCAGAAGGGCATCGTGATCGGCAAGGGCGGGGCGAGGCTGCGCGAGGTGGGCACCGCCGCGCGCGGCCAGATCGAGAAGCTGCTCGGTACCAAGGTCTATCTCGACCTGCGCGTCAAGGTTGCCAAGAACTGGCAGCGCGACCCTAAACAGCTTGGCAGACTTGGCTTTTAAGGTAGATAACGCGGGTTATCGCAGCGCCGGCCCGCTGGAAACCGGGGGTGTGTCCGTGCCGGTGTTCCACCACACCGCGGGTTGTTTACCCGCCCAGCCGCCCAGCGCTTCCAACTCGGCCGCCAGCGATACCAGCAGTGGTTCGCTGTTGGCCGGGCCCATCAGTTGCACGCCGATCGGCAAGCCTTCGGAAGTGAAGCCCGCCGGGACATTGATGGACGGCCAGCCCAACACATTCCACGGCCAGGTCACCGGGCAGGCAGCGATCATCGCGCGATCGGTCTCGAGGCCGCTGAGCCGGTCGAAGGCATGCACCTGTGGGGGAGGCAGCGCGGTCGTCGGCGCGAGCACGACGTCCACGATGCGGAAGATCGAGCCCACCCGATGCTGGTCGGCGGCTTCGTGCGCACGGGCGGCGCGCAATATCTGTTGTGAAAGCACCCGGCCCATCCGCATGTTGGAGAGCGTCCGGTGATCCCACTCCACACCATCACCCAACCGCTCGGCCCAGTCCAGCAGCCCGGATGTGGACCGCGACAAGAAGTTCCATGACAGCCGCAGTCCGTAGTCGGGATTACCCGAGACAACGGTGTGGCCGAGCAGTCGAAGCTGGTCGCCCATCGATTCCAGCGCCACCCTGATCTCCGGATGCAGGCGGGCTCTAAAAGCGGTGAACGGGAACCCGGTTGACAGCGCGATGCGCAGGGGACCGGGTGCGATGCCGACATGGTCGGACACCTTCACCGGTCGCGGCTTGTGCAGGTCGCCGTCGACGTTGCCGGACGCCGCGTCGAGCACGAGCGCAGCGTCGGCGACCGTGCGGGCCAGCACGCCGTTGACCGTGATCCCATTGAATGCCTCGCGCAGCGGCCATGTCGAGATGCGGCCGCGCTGGGGTTTGATGCCGACGAGGTGGGTCCAGGCCGCCGGGATACGAACGCTGCCCGCGCCGTCGGAGCCGATCGCGGCGGTGACCAGTCCGGCGGCCACCGCAGCCGCGCTACCCCCGGAGGATCCGCCCGGTGTGTGCCTGCGTGACCACGGGTTGCGGGTATGGCCGAAGCCGGGTCCGCTGGTGAACGGCCATTGGCCCAGTTCGCAGGCGTTGGTCTTGCCGACGATCACGGCACCGGCGGCCTTGAGGCGGCGAACCACCTCGGCGTCCTGGGTGGCCGGCTGCACATACCCGGAGGTGCCGAAGGCGGTTGGCTGCCCGGCGACGTCGACGTCGTCTTTGACCGCGATCGGCACACCCAGCAGCGGTGACTGGTCGCCGGCGGCGCGCCGCCGGTCGGCCTCGGCGGCATCGGCCAGCGCCGTCTCGGTGAGCACCACCCGGAAGGCGTTCAGCGTCGATTGGCTGAGGCCGATGGCGTGCAGCGAGCGACGTACCAGCTCGTCAGAGGTCACCTCACCGCTGGCCAACTGGTAGAGCTGGTCGGTCAGCGTCGGGAAGCGGTGATCGGGAAAGTTACTCATCGGTACCGACATTATCGGCGCGTGCGCCGGGCGCCGTCGCAACGTGGTGACAAACTGATATCTATGCGGCTGTACCGGGATCGAGCGGTGGTGTTGCGCCAGCACAAGCTCGGCGAAGCCGACCGGATCGTCACCCTGCTCACCCGCGACCACGGGCTGGTCCGCGCGGTGGCCAAAGGTGTGCGCCGCACTCGCAGCAAGTTCGGCGCGCGACTCGAACCGTTCGCGCATATCGACGTACAGCTGCACCCGGGCCGCAACCTGGACATCGTCACGCAGGTCGTCTCGCTTGACGCGTTCGCCACCGACATCGTCAGCGACTACGGCCGCTACACCAGCGCGTGCGCGATGCTGGAAACCGCCGAGCGCCTGGCCGGCGAGGAGCGGGCACCCGCCCCGGAACTACATCGGCTCACGGTTGGTGCACTGCGGGCGGTGGCCGACGGCAGCCGACCCCGCGAGCTGGTGCTCGATGCGTATCTGCTGCGTGCGATGGGCATCGCCGGGTGGGCTCCGGCGCTGACCGAATGCGCGCGCTGCGCGACACCGGGCCCGCACCGGGCATTTCACGTCGCCGCGGGTGGCAGCGTGTGCACCTACTGCCGCCCGGCCGGTGCGACGACACCGCCGCTGGGCGTGCTGGATCTGATGGCAGCGCTGCGCGACGGCGATTGGGAAGCCGCGGAGGGTGTGCCGCAATCGGCCCGCAGCCAGGTCAGCGGATTGGTGGCCGCTCACCTGCAATGGCATCTGGAGCGGCAGTTGCGAACACTTCCGTTGGTCGAGCGGATACGACGGGTCGATGTGCTCGATCAGAGCCTCCTCGACCGTCGGGTAGCTCTGGTCAGGCAGGATGTGGCGCATGGAGACGAGCCGGGTGAGCCGCTCAGAGCGGAGGGCTGAGCGCAAGCGGAAGTCCGACTTCCCGCAACTCGCCCCGGCGCCCGACGACTATCCGGTCTTCCCCGACACGTCGACTTGGCCGGTGGTTTTCCCCGCGTTGCCGCCCGCACCCGACGGCGGGCCCCGCCGACCGCCGCAACACATCTCCAAGGCGGCCGCACCGCGGATCCCGGCCGAGCAGCTGCCCAATCACGTCGCCATCGTGATGGACGGCAACGGCCGCTGGGCCACTCAGCGCGGGCTGCCGCGAGTTGAGGGCCACAAGATGGGCGAGGCAGTCGTCATCGATATCGTCTGCGGCGCAATAGAAGTCGGGATCAAGTGGCTTAGCCTGTACGCGTTCTCCACCGAGAACTGGAAGCGCTCCGCCGACGAAGTCCGTTTCCTGATGGGGTTCAACCGCGACGTGGTGCGACGACGCCGGGTGAGCCTCAACGAGATGGGCGTCAAGATACGGTGGGTGGGCTCGCGTCCACGACTGTGGCGCAGCGTCATCAACGAGTTGGCGATCGCGGAGGAGTTGACCCTGAACAACGACGTGATCACGGTGAATTACTGCGTCAACTACGGGGGTCGCACCGAAATTGCTGAAGCCGCAAGGGATATTGCGCGCGAGGCCGCGGCGGGCAAGCTGAACCCCGAGCGGGTCACCGAGGCGACGGTCGCCCGCCACTTGCATCGCCCCGACATTCCCGACGTGGATTTGTTGCTGCGGACTTCCGGTGAGCAGCGGACCAGTAACTTCATGCTGTGGCAGGCGGCCTACGCGGAGTACATCTTCCAGGACACTCTTTGGCCCGACTACGACCGCCGCGACCTGTGGGCGGCCTGCGAAGCGTACGCGGTGCGGCATCGACGTTTCGGGACGGCGTGATGGTCGCAAACCACGCGTGTCACACCAGCAACCGCCGCGGAGGGGTTGCCATTGTGCCCGCCTCCGAGCGACTTTCGACCGTCGCACAACGAGTTGTCGCTCAGAGGCGGGCATATCGTCGGCCCCCGCGGCGCGGCACAGGGACGGCATGATGCCGTCGTTGCAGGAACGGTTGCTGACGGTGCTTTCCGAAGTGCTGCCCGTCGAGGAGGAATCCGACGGAGCATTGACCGTGCACCACGACGGCACGATCGCATCGCTGCGAGTGGTGACGATCAACGAGGACCTCGACCTGGTATCGCTGACGCAGATGGTGGCCTGGGATCTGGTGCTGACCAAGAAGATTCGCGACACCGTGGCCGAGCAGTCGCGCTCAACCCTGCTGGGATCGTTGGCGCTGGTGGAAAAGCCCGCCGACGGGCCGGCCAAACGCAATTCGGGTAAGGCCGCAGACGTGGTGTTGCGCTACAACTTTCCCGGCAATGGCCTCAACGACGAGGCCCTGCGCACGCTGGCGTTGATGGTGCTGGACAAAGGCGCCGACATCCGGCGCGCGGTAACGGCATAGTGCCGCGTCAGCGGCGGCAGTCCGAGCAGGT
>Ga0302325_10023102_pt1 | contig 12980 bp, 11 predicted proteins | sample Palsa_T0_2_FD_201948 | JGI IMG/M metagenome (GOLD analysis project Ga0302325, IMG submission 201948) | Peat permafrost microbial communities from Stordalen Mire near Abisko, Sweden - Palsa_T0_2 | ecosystem: Environmental > Terrestrial > Soil > Palsa > Peat permafrost | place: Sweden: Abisko... | reverse complement strand
AGCCCATAGATGACACAGGCCCTTGCCGCCGAAAACGTTGAAGTGATTGAACCAGAAGGCGGTCATCACTTCCTGTAACTGGCGCGGTCCGTAGATCGCGCGCATCAGCCGCCCCTCGACCGCCTCCTGGAGAATCACCTGCGAGCGCTGGCGCGCCTGCTTCTGCGCGTCCTTGTCGCCCGCAGCTTGTTGCACTGGAAGTTGGAAAGTCTCGAACAGCTCGACCGGCGTCATATGCAGGGTTCCGAGCGCACCGACGCGGCGCACGAGGTCCAGAGGCACCGGGATTGCCTGTGCGTCTAGCTGCTCGCGGATGTAGCGTTCGACGCCGATCTCATTCACGCGCTCGACGTCGCCGGGGCGCGGCCCGAACGCCATCCGGTTGAGCACGTGCAGCGCACGTCTTTCCTGCGGCATGTTACCGATTTGAAGCATCGAGAGATTTCGCCGGAAATTACTCCCGGCATCTCAAAGTACGAGCGCGGGCCGGCGCCGTTTCGGCGATTGGTGGGGAACGGGTCCGCGCGATCACGGGAAGTGCACGTGACGGCCGGCGAAGCCGCGTTATTCTTCAGGTTTTCGGGAATGGCGGCGGCCGGAAATTGGCCCGCCGCCAGCGCCGGATGCCGCGCGATCGCCGATCGCTCGAAGCATCAGAGCGGGACGGAGACCAATCACCCCGGCCCGCCCTGTGCCTATCGAATCACTTGCGGTGCGCGTCGTTCGCGCGAATCGCGGCCTACACTAGGATGCGCACTTCGCCCTACGGACAGCGCGCACACACCGCGCGCTACGGTTTGGATGACGGCGCGGCGGCTGGAGGCGGCGCTTCCGGTGCTGGCGCGGCCGGTGCCGCTGCTGCCGCCGGCGAAGCCGCCGCTCCCGGTGCTGCCGCGGACTTTTTCTTCATCATATGGCCGTGATGCATATGCACTCCGGCAAGATAGTTGCCCGGGTCGGCGAGGAAGCGTTCCTTGGAGCCCGGATACTTGTTGAAGAAATTATTCAGGTCGCGCCATCGCCTGAGGAAATTCTCATTGTTGGCCAGATGCGGATTGGCTGCGAGCCGCCGCGACATCTTGAGGTTCGACGTCGCGACTCGGTCGAAGGCCTGCAACTCGGCCATATCGAGATCCTGGTTGGTCATCTCGTGACCGACGGTGGCCTGCGATTGGGCCTGAGCTATTGCCGGCGCCGAAAGGCCGCCCGCCAGGAGCAGCGCGGCGGTTAGGGACAAGGCTCGTCTCATGTTCATGACCTCCTGACGCCCGATGCCCGGGAGCGTCTGTCGTGGAGCGTTCCGCGCGGAGCGCTCAATTGGACCGGCCCGAAAACTACGACAACCTTTACTGCTTTATTGCCATTGTATCGCGCTGCGCGCCGTTATCGGCAATCACCAATCGCCCCGAAGCTCGCGCGAAGACTTCGCGGGAACGTCGTGACCGCGCGCTCGCGGACGGAACGCTCCACGATCGATCGCCTCGCGAGCGTCCGCCGGAAACGTCAGAGAGGGGCGAGCGCCGCACTCACCTCTCATTCCATCCGTCTTTATTCTGCGCCGGGACTCCTGGTTTCTTCGCGATGCACCGCCTTCTTCTCCGACATCTTCAGATAGAGGCCCGGGTCGGCCAGGAAGCGATCCTTCGAACCCTGGTACTTGTTGAAGAAGAGTTGCAAGTCGTTATATTTCCCGACAAACGAGTCATCCTTGACCAGCGCGGGATTCTGCTTCAGCCGCCGCCACATCCGATGATGCATCTTGAGTACACGATGGAAAGCCTTAACTTCGTCCGCATGCTCGTCGGCAGCGGCGGGTGGTGGCGGCGGAGCGGCCGGAGGAGCCGCCGCCGGGGCTGGCGGAGGCGCGGCGGGAGGGCTTGCGGGAGCGGCTCCCCCCTGCGCCATCGCGACACCGAAACTGGCTCCTACGAAAAGCGCGCCGATCAAGATTGAAGCGATCCGTTTCATGCCTCGTCCCCTCCCTCGGGTCAGGTGTGTTAGTCCGCTGCGACTACAAACAGTTGCGCGACCGCGCAACCCGTTTCCCCCAAACCATAACCAGCAAGGTCCCGCGTATCTTACGAATCCGGCCCGTTCGATGCTAGCGAGGCGCACGGCCCCAGGCCTCGATCAGGCTCTCGAACGCGCGGCGCAGCTCGGGGTCCTTGAGCTCCGGCAACTCGACCGCGCGGCGTGGCGCGCGCGCAACCGTCCGGAGCCGCGGACGGGCGGGCCGGCGGCTCAGCCTTCCCTGCACGAAGCGCAGATCGCGCACCGCATCGTCGCCCACGCGCGCCGCCAGCCGGGCGAGAATTTCAGGCTTGAGCAGGTTGAGTTCCTGTATCCACATCGCGCCCGAGACCCGGACCACCGCGGTATGGAATTTCAGCTCGACCACTTCGGTACGCCGCGCGATCGTTTCGCCCACGATTTCGGGCCAGGCCTGGACCAGCCTCACGATCGCAAAATGCCCCTCGGTATCGAGCCGGTCGATGATCGAGCCAAGCGTGCTCGCGATCGGCTCGGGAGCCCTGCGCCGCCGTACTGCCATCGGGCTTACGATAATCTTCCGCACGCGGCGTGCAATGGTTCGACAGTCATTCCGGGCGGCTCCGCGGGCGCGAAACGATCATGTTTCCACAGTTCGATCGGGGATGATCGGGTTTCATTATTCTCCTTATTGAAATTAGTTATGCTTATGTTAGCGAAAATTAATCGAATTTTCATCAACAACCCATTCCATGGGTTGTCCACAGGTTGTGCTATACTACCTGTAGCGGTCGAGGGATTGACTCTGCCGTCCACTGGAGTAAGTTTTCACTTACTGGATTGAGTGGCGGCTGGATGCGGTTGAAGAGGAGGAGGGGGCGATGGCTGCTGGCGAGATAACGATGCCTGGACTTGACAAAAAACTACCAAAAGCGGCTGAGCGCCTCCAGGCGGCATCGCGCGCCGGGCTTACGCTCGAGCGCTTTTTCAGCCGTCCCGGCGTAGACCCGTTTAGCGAGGTCGAGTGGGAATTGCGCTCGGCTGTGATCGCCGGCGAGGACGGCCGGGTAGTTTTTGAACAGCGCGACGTCGAGGTTCCGCGTGCCTGGTCGCAGACCGCCACCAACGTGGTGGTTTCCAAATATTTTCGCGGGCCGCTCGGAAGTCCGCGGCGCGAATCCAGTGTCCGCCAGCTCATCGGGCGCGTCGCCGATACCATCGCCGGATGGGGCGAGCGCCAGGGCTATTTCGCCGACGACGCCGGACGCGACACTTTCAGGGCCGAACTGACCGCCCTGCTGGTGACCCAGCGTGCGGCCTTCAACAGCCCGGTCTACTTCAACGTCGGTATCGAACCCAAACCGCAATGCTCGGCCTGCTTCATCCTGAAGGTCGACGACAACATGGACTCGATCCTGAACTGGTACCGCAACGAGGGGATCATCTTCAAAGGCGGTTCGGGCGCGGGCGTCAATCTCTCGAACGTGCGATCGGGCCGCGAGAAGCTTTCGGCCGGCGGCACCGCTTCGGGTCCGCTCAGCTTCATGAAGGCGGCCGACGCCTCGGCGGGCGTGATCAAGTCGGGCGGCAAGACGCGGCGCGCCGCCAAGATGGTCGTGCTCAACGCCGACCATCCCGACATCGAGCTCTTCATCAAGTGCAAGCAGGAGGAAGAGCACAAGGCGTGGGCGCTGATCGACGCCGGCTATGATTCCTCGCTTGACGGTCCGGCCTACGGATCGGTGTTTTTTCAGAACGCCAACAATTCGGTGCGGGTGACCGACGAGTTCATGCGCGCGGAGGCCGAGGACGGCGAGTGGACCACCCACTTCGTCAGAGACCAGAAGCCCGACAAGACGTATAAGGCGCGCGGCCTGATGCGGATGATCGCTGAGGCGGCGCACGCCTGCGGCGATCCCGGGATGCAGTTCGATACCACGATCAACAACTGGCACACCTGTCCCAACTCGGGGCGTATCAACGCCTCCAATCCGTGCAGCGAGTACATGCATCTGGATAACTCGGCCTGCAACCTCGCGTCGATCAACGTGCTCAAGTTTCTTGACGATCGCGGCGAGTTCGACGTGCGCGCCTTTCGGCATGCGGTCGACGTGATGATCACCGCGCAGGACATCCTGGTCGACAACTCGTCGTATCCGACCGAGGAGATCGGCCGCAACGCGCGCGACTTCCGCGAGCTGGGCCTGGGTTACGCCAACCTGGGCGCGCTGCTGATGGCGCTCGGGCTGCCCTACGACTCCGACCAGGGACGTAGCTACGCCGGCGCAATCACCGCGCTGATGACGGGCGAGGCCTACCTGCAATCGGCGCGCGTCGCGCAGGCGATGGGCCCGTATAGCGGCTATTCGATCAACCGCGAGCCGATGCTCAAGGTTATCGCGGGCCATCGCGAGAAGGCCTACGACCTTGATTCCGCGCACGTGCCGCTGGGTCTGCTGCGCGCCTCGCGGGAGGCATGGGACGACGCGCTCAAGCTCGGGGAGAGCGCGGGCTACCGCAATTCGCAGGCGACCGTTATCGCGCCCACCGGCACTATCGCCTTCATGATGGATTGCGACACCACCGGCATCGAGCCCGACATCGCGCTGGTCAAGTACAAGAAGCTGGTCGGCGGCGGGATGCTCAAAATCGTCAACGGCACCGTGCCGCGCGCGCTCAAAAGGCTCGGCTACGATTCGCGCGAGGTTCAGGAAATCGTCGAGTATCTCGACGAGCAGGAAACTATCGAGGGCGCGCCGCACCTGGCCGACGCGCACCTGGCGGTGTTCGATTGCGCGTTCAAGCCGCGGGCGGGCGCGCGCACGATTCATTACCAGGGCCATCTGCGCATGATGGGCGCGGTGCAGCCGTTCATCTCGGGCGCGATCTCCAAGACCATCAACATGCCCGCCGAAGCCGGCGTCGAGGACGTCGCCGAGGCCTACCGGACGGCGTGGAAGCTGGGACTGAAGGCGGTCGCAATTTACCGTGACGGATCGAAGCGCACGCAGCCGCTCAACACCTCGAAAGGCAAGGCCGAGACTGCGCCGGCGCTCGCGGCCGCGGCGCTTTCGGCGGCGGCCGGCGTCGAGCGCGGGCTCAATCGCCACAAGCTGCCCGACGAGCGCAAATCGATCACGCACAAGTTCGACATCGCCGGCCACGAGGGTTACATCACGGTCGGCATGTATGAGGACGGCCTGCCGGGCGAGATTTTCGTGATGATGTCCAAGCAGGGCTCGACCATCTCGGGCCTGATGGATTCGTTCGCGACCGCGATCAGCTACGCGTTGCAATACGGCGTGCCGCTGCAATTTCTGGTCGATAAGTTTTCGCACATGCGTTTCGAGCCTTCGGGCTTTACCAAGAATCCGCAGATTCCGTACGCCAAGTCCATCGTCGATTACCTGTTCCGATGGCTCGCCTCGAAGTTCCTCGATGAAGATGCGCGGCGTGAGGCTGGCGTGGTCGCGCCCTTCAACGATCTCGCCGTGCCCCGGACCGACGAGGCGAAAGCGTCTGTCGAACAGATCAGCCCCGCGCAAGTAAACGTGAACACCCAGGAAAGCGCGTCGCGGCTATCAACCGAGGAGTTCCCGCTGAAGCCGGATCGGTCGCGCCAGGCGTTCATCAATCAGGCCGACGCGCCGCCCTGTCCGGATTGCGGATGCCTGATGGTGCGTAACGGGACTTGCTACAAGTGCCTCAACTGTGGCGCGACCAGCGGATGCTCGTGATGGGCGCGAGGTTTGCCTGGTGCCTTCGTCCCGTTCAAACGGGAGAGGGCAAAATGAAGGGTAGTTCGGCGAGAGCCGATGGTGGAGCAGCGTCGCGCGGGTCGGTGAAGATGAGGGGGGGAACCCCGGAGGAGCAGCGGAAAGAATAGAGAAGGGCAGGCGGCGGCTGGAAGGAATGAATCGGCGCGGGACAGGATCTTCGCGAATAAATCTTTGCAGGAGAAGTCCTCGCGAGATGGAGCCTTGCGGAGATCTTGAGGCCGAGGGGCGGCGGCGGTCGCGGTAATCAAAACTCCTCCGGGGTTTGTTTTTGAATCGAGCGGGCAGGTCGCGGCGGCGCGGATGAGGAAGGAAGGGGAGCAGCCTCGCTAGAGCAGTGTTGGGCGGGGTTGAGGATGTGGAGCGGCGGGGGGTCGGGCTAACGCCCGGCCCCCCGAGTTTTGGAGCAGGCCGGTTGATACTCGCGGCGTCGGGTTTTCGCGGCCGTCTCCGGACACCTTGTATCTTTGAATCCGATTTGGACCGCCGCCGGCCGGGCCGGCCAGGGCTTGAACCCTGACCGTGACGTCTTCGCGGCGGCGTTAGCGACCAATTCAGTCGCTGGTATCCGCCTGCGAGGTCTCTATCTCGCCGCCAGAACTTATCTTGAGGCCAGAACTTCGGCCAGATGGCGCGTATCGATATCGAGCCGGGCGCGGCTCAGCCCGCCGCCGATCTGCATCAGGCACCCGCAGTCGTTCGCGACCACCGTGTCGGCACCGCTCTCGCGGACGCTCGCGACCTTGTCCGCGAGCATCCCACCCGAGATGTGCGCAAACTTGACCGAGAACATCCCGCCGAAGCCGCAGCATTCCTGGACGTTGCGCAGCTCGCAGAGCCGGATTCCGCTGACCGCGCTCAACAGCAGGCGCGGCTCGTCGCGCACTCCCATCTCGCGCAACAGATGGCATCCCGGATGATAGGCGACGGCGCGTTCGAAACGCGCGCCCAGGAAGCGCACCTTCATCACTCCAACCAGGAACTGTGAAAATTCGTAAACCCACGGCCTCAGCGCCGCCGCCTTGGCGGCGAGTTTCGGATCGTCGGCCAGCAGGTCGGAATAAAATATCTTGACCATCGCCGAGCATGACCCCGACGGGATGACGATCGGCGTGCCGGGCTCGCAAGCGCCAAGAAAGCGGCGCGCAAGCTCCAGCGCCTGTTCGCGCATTCCCTCGTTGAACGGGGCCTGTCCGCAGCAGAACGTGCGGCGCATCGGACGCACCTTGAGCTTGAGTTCGCGCAACACGCGTGTCGCTGCGTCCACTGCCGAGGGATAGAACTCCTCCGCGAGGCAGGTTCCGAACAGCCGTACTTCAGTCGTCGCCATGCCATACCACCGCGACGTGGACCTCGCGTGGGCCGTGAACGCCGACTACGATGCGCTTTTCGATATCCGCGGTGCGGCTGGGACCGGTGACCAGCGCCAGGCGATGGCTCGCGATGGACGCGGCGCCAATAGCGGCCAGCACCGCGGCCAGGTCGGTCAGAATTCTTCCGGCGTCGACCAGAATCACGTTGACCGGCGGCAGCAACGTGAGCGAGCCGGGACGCTCGGGCGTCGCGAGCATCGCGAGTGTGCCGGTCGCAGCGATCGCATAGTCCGCCTCGACCACCGCGAAATCGCATCGGGCCAGCTTGTCGCGCAATTCGGCGCGCGCTGGGTCGTCGGTAATCGCCGCGGTGCGAATGACGCCGATACTGGCCCGCTCGAGCGCGTCGACGATTGGCGCGGGATCGTTGGCGATACCTGCTCCGACGGCCACGCTGCGCGCGTTGAGCCCGGCCGCGACTTCGAGCACGCCCGCGACCGTCTCTTTCGAGCTGAGTATGCCGAGGAAATGACCGCCCAGCGCGTGCAGTTCACGCGCGAACTGCGAGGCGAGTTCCGATCGGCGCGCCGCTTCCGCCGTGGGCACGGCCGCGGCGTGATGGTGGGTGCCGTTATGCGCCGGCGCGCCATGATGCTCGAGGGCGTCGCGCACGTTGGCGATGAGCTTGTGAAATTCGGCCACTTTACGCCTGGGTCCCGTTGTTTGCCGCGACGCCGCGCGGCCGGTTGCGAGCCTTGCCCCACCGGCGGAGCCGCGGTACCGGGAAATCGCGCACGCTCGTCCAGTTGCCGAACGGCGGCGGCATCCAGCGCACGTAGCCGCGGCGCGCAAACGGCCACAGCGCAAGCGCGGCAATCCGACCCATCACCCGCATCGTCAAGGGATGCTTCGCCAAGCGGGAAAACGCCTTGAGGCCCGAACGCGCGCGATGCGCCGAACGCGGCCAGATGGGAGTGGGCAGCGCGGGGTCGCCCTTGCCGGTGCCGTCCTTGTCCGCGGTTTCCTTCCAGCGCAGATGCAGCAGGATGCGCGGGATATCGATCTTTACCGGGCAGATTTCGCGGCACGCGCCGCATAGCGTCGAGGCGAATGGCAGAGTGGCGGTGGCGCCGCCGAAGAGGCTCGGGCTCACGATCGATCCGATAGGTCCCGGATAAGTCGAACCGTACGCGTGGCCGCCGACTCGCCGGTATATCGGACAAACGTTGAGGCAGGCTCCGCAGCGCAGACAGTACAGCGCCTCGCGCAGCACTGGGTCCGCCAGCATCGCGCTGCGCCCGTTGTCGATCATCACCACATGAACTTCGCGCGGGCCGTCGGCTTCGCCGGCGCGCCGCGGTCCGCTTACGAAATTCGTATAAGTAGTAAGCTTCTGCCCGGTCGCCGTGCGTGCGAGCACTTCCAGGAAGTGACTCAAGTCGGCCATCGAGGGGATGACCTTTTCGATTCCCATCACGGCCACGAAAATTTCCGGCAGCGTGCTGGACATGCGGCCGTTGCCTTCGTTCTCGACCAGTACCAGCGTGCCAGTTTCGGCGATCGCGAAGTTGGCGCCGGTCACTCCCATGTCGGCGGCAAGGAACACCTCGCGCAGGCGTTCGCGGGCGACCGCGGTGAGCGCCTCGGGCTCGGCGGTGTACGGAATATCCAGTTTCTCGTGGAACAACTCGCCGACGTCTTCCTTGGAGAGATGAATCGCGGGCGTGATGATGTGCGACGGGCGCTCGCCGCGCAACTGCACGATGTACTCGCCGAGGTCGGTTTCGACCACCTCGCATCCGGCGGCGGCGAGCGCCGCGTTGAGCTCGATTTCCTCGGTCGCCATCGACTTGCCCTTCACCACCCGGCGCGCGCCGCGCTCGCGGGCAAGATCGACGATATACTTGCGCGCTTCGGCCGCGTCGGCGGCGACGAACACGCGGCATCCGTTGGCCTCCAGGTTTTCCTTGAGCTGGATCAGCAGGTCGTCGAGCCGCGCGATCGCGTCCTCTTTTATCCGCCGCGAGGTGTCGCGCTCGCTATCGTAAGGGGGAAACTCGGCGCGCGTCGCGGCGACGTGTTCGAGATGACGGCCGGTCGCGTTTTCTAGTTTGCGGCGCAGCCCGGTGTCGGCCACCGCGGCCTGGCTGGCGGTAAAGAAATCTTTTTTGGCCGCCCGCTTGAATATCGGCAGCAAACGCATCAGTTGATCCGCGCGACCTGCCGGGTCAGACGCACCACGGCTTCGCGCGCCGCGTCGGCCGCGGGATGATTGGCATACTGGCTTAGAAAACTCTGGAAGTCGTCGAGCGCGGCGCCGAAGCATTCCAGCCGCTCGTAGAGCGCGGCGCGCTCGAGCATGTCGTCGACCGCGCGCGGTTCGAGGATCAGGATGCGGTCGAGCGCGGCGAGCGAGCGCGGCCAGTCGGCCGCGCTCGCGTAGATGTTCTTCAAATTGCGCAACATGCGCGCGAGGATGTGCCGTCCGCCCACCGCCTTCAGCATCGCGGGCTGCAACTCGACCGGCTGGCCGTAGACCTGTTTGAGGCGCGAGCTGATGTCTTCGAGATCGAGAATTGCGCCGCCGTTGAACGGATCGATTATCAATTCACCGCGCTCGTCGACCGCTTTTACCAGGAAGTGCGAAGGGAAGGAGACGCCGAAAAGATTGAGCCCGGCACGCCGTCCGACTTCAAGGTAAATGACCGAGAGAGTGATCGGGATGCCGAGGCGGCGCTCCAGCACGTCATTGAGAAAGGAGTTGCGCGGATCGGCGTAGTTGTCGCGATTGCCCGCAAAGCCGGTGCGCACGAACAGAAAGTCGGACAGCGTTTGCACCCGCTCGACCGTATTCTCGGCCTCGCGCAGCGCACTTTGCGCGGCCCGCCCCAGCGCCGCCAGATGTTCGAGGTAGTGGGCAACGTCGAGGTCGGGATATTCCTCCTTAGCGATCAGCAGGGCGCCGTGGGCGAGCGGAATCGGTTCGCGAGCGGCGATACGGGCAAATTCGGTCCGCGCAGGATTCATCTTCGTTATATAACCTCTCGCTTCCATTTCAGCCAGTGCGCGCGCCATCGATGATTACCTGGCTGATTACTTTCAGGCGGTCAGACCGCCGGGTCGTGCGGAGGAGCCTCGCCAAGCGCGGCCTCGATCTCCGCGACGACGTCGATGTCGTGCTCGCTTCCGCGGCGGCGTTCGAGCGCGGCACGCGCGTTTGCACCACCGAGCCGCCCGAGCGCCCACGCGGCGTGCGAGCGCACCAGCGGCTCGATTTCGTCCCCCAGCGAGCGCGTCAGCGTTGCCACCGCGTCGCGATTGCCGCTGTTGCCCAACACCACGGCCGCGTTGCGGAGCAATCCGCGCCGCTTCGCGCGCGCGACCGCGCTCCTGCCGAAACGGCGGCGGAAGCCTTCGTCATCGAGCGCCATCAGCCCGGGCAGAAACGGCATCAACGCTTCGTCAGCGGTGACGCTCGTGCCAGCGTTCCACGGGCACACCTCCTGGCAGACGTCGCAGCCGAAAATCCAGTTGCCAAGTTTTGGCCTCAGCTTCGCGGGAATCGGTCCGCGATGCTCGATCGTCAGGTACGAGATGCATACGCGCGGTTCTATAACGTAGCCGTCAGCCAGCGCGCCGGTCGGACAGAGATCGAGGCATTGGCGGCACGTGCCGCAATGCTCGCGATAGGGCTCGCCGCTCGGCTCGAATTCGGCGTCGGTGAAAATCTCGGCGAGAAAAAAATACGACCCGTGATGACGGTTGAGCAGGTTGGTGTTCCTGCCGAACCATCCGATGCGCGCCTCGGCCGCCCATTCGCGCTCGAACACCGCGCCCGTATCGACGTAGGCCCGCGTGACCGCGTCGGGACGCTCGCTCTTTAGCCTTGCCGCGACCGCGCGGGCGCGCGCGAGCACGGTGTCGTGATAGTCGGGCCCCAGCGCGTAGGCCGCAATCCTGCCGCGCATCGCGGAGCGCCAGTCGATGTTGGGGATGGCCGGGGCGGCATAGGGATAGCCTAAACTTACGACTGAGCGTAAATGCGTGTCGATACGGCGAGGGTCCAACCGCCGTTCAGGATCACGCCCCAGCCATCCCATTTCGCCCTGACGACCGTCCGCGAGCCATCGGTTGAAAAACTCCTCGCGACCGTCGAGGCGGCGTAACGGAGCGAAACCGACCAGGACGAAACCCTGTTCGTGCGCCGCCGCGGTCAGAATTTCTTCGAGTCGAGCCATCCAGTTGCGCCAAGTCCCGCCAAGATGCATCAAGCCCCGTACAATTCCGGGTCCTACCTAACCATTATTGCCGAGTTGCGGGCGCTGCGCAGCCGTCGTCCCGCGCGATTCGGAAATATAAGGGCATATCTAAATGGTTATAGTGGTTGTATGGACGCAGGCGCCGGCTAGGAGGAAGGATTTGCTCCACCAGGCGTCGCTGGGTTAGAATTGACCAAGTGGTTAGCGTACTCTTGGTGTGCTTTTTTATCCCGGCGCATTGAGCGCGAGTATAGTTCGGAGGATTCCCAGGATGTCAGAAGAAGTCCAACAGCATGGGCATGATCACGGGCAGCACGAGCATCGCGACGAGCCGGTCCGCGAGACGGCGGACGCGAGCGCGCCGGGCATCAATCTGACGCCCAAGGCGCTCGAGATGGTCAAGCAGATGCATGCGAAAGAAGGCCTCGGCGCCGAGCAGGGGCTGAGAATCTCGGTCGTCGGTGGCGGGTGCTCAGGGTTTCAGTATTCGCTCAGCTTCGACGTGCAGAAGGAAGGCGATACGGCCCAGGAAATCGGCGATACCAAGGTTTTTGTCGACGAGATATCCCTGCCCTACATCGCCGGCACCACGCTGGACTATGTCGAGGGCCTGCACGCGGGCGGTTTCCGCTTCGACAATCCGCGTGCCAGCCGCACTTGCGGATGCGGATCGTCGTTTAGCGCCTGAGTGCGATAGCATTAGCTCCTATCGATACTGACCGTCCGCGCATCCTGTGCGGGCGGTCTTTTTTTGGCATACGGCGCATCGCCGCGCCCGCCGTCATCTGGTATTAGGAGCGGGAAGCCGTCCGCGTACTGTGCCGGCGAGCAAGCGAGTGAGTCCAAAGTGAAAGATCTCGAAGGCAAGGGAATAATCGTCACCGGCGCGACACGCGGAATCGGCCGCGCGATAGCGCTCGAAGCCGCCGGTCGCGGCGCCAACGTCGCCTTCAACTATCTCAAGAGCGAAGAACAGGCCGAGAAGCTGAAAGCCGAAATCGCCGCGCTCGGAGTCAAGGCGATGGCGTTCAAGACCGACGTCGCCGACCTCAAGGAAGTACGCGCGATGGTCAACGCGGCCAAGGCGGAGTTCGGCCGCCTTGACGCCGTCGTCAACAACGCCGGTCTCACGCGCGACAAGCTGCTGGTGATGATGAGCGAAGACGACTGGTCCACGGTGATCCAGACCAACCTGACCGGCGCATTCAACGTCGCGCGCGCGAGCGCGTTCATCATGATGAAGGCCAAGCGCGGCGCGATCATCAACATTACCTCGATTTCGGGACTGGTCGGGATGGCGGGACAGGTGAATTATTCGGCCTCCAAGGCTGGCCTGGTCGGGATGACGAAGGCGATGGCCAAGGAGCTAGGGCCGCTGGGTGTTCGAGTCAACGCCGTCGCGCTCGGATTTATCGAGACCGATATGACCGCCGCGCTCTCCGAACAGCATCGTGCCAAGGCGCTCGAGATGATTCCGCTGGCGCGCTTCGGCAAGGTTGAGGACGTTGCGCCGACGGTGGCGTTTTTGCTCTCGGATGCGGCGTCGTATATCACCGGCGCGGTGATCCAGATCGACGGCGGCCTCGCGATGTAAGGCTGCGCAGCAAGCTTTATCGGGATGGCGATCTTGAAGAGATGCGGCT
>Ga0302325_10023100_pt1 | contig 12980 bp, 10 predicted proteins | sample Palsa_T0_2_FD_201948 | JGI IMG/M metagenome (GOLD analysis project Ga0302325, IMG submission 201948) | Peat permafrost microbial communities from Stordalen Mire near Abisko, Sweden - Palsa_T0_2 | ecosystem: Environmental > Terrestrial > Soil > Palsa > Peat permafrost | place: Sweden: Abisko... | reverse complement strand
GCCCATCACCAGACCAAGGTTCACTCCGACCCCCCCCGCCGCTCGACGCGATGAGAGGCAGAGGCTAGCCGTCTGTCCCGGCCTCGGGCCTTGCCGGTCGCGACCTCGCTACTCGTAGTAGCCGGAGTGGATGTAGATGCACGGGACTCCCTCGTCCTCGAACATGGCCCGATTCTGCGGGTCATCCTCGAAGGCCAGCCGCAGGTCGAAGCCGTGGTCGCGCAGGGTCTCCACGGTGCGACGCTTGAAGATGGTGACCCGGTCGTAGTCGCCCCGGTCCCGCATGACGAGCAGGTCGTAGCGGACCGAGAAGCGGTGCAGCCAGGCCACCGTCTGACGCATCACCCGGAGCGGTCGTCCGGTCAACAGCACCACCTGAAGATCGCGATCCAAGAGTTCCAGCAGCCTCGCCACCTCCTCGACCAGGGGATCCTCGCCGCAGGCCTCAAAGAAGGCGTCCCAGTCGCGAATGCCCGGCTCCAAGAACCGCTGACGTCCCGCCGCGTCCGACAGCACCCCGTCGATGTCGAACACGACCGCGGGACCGGGAGGACGCGGCTCGTCCCGCCACGACCAGTTGGGCGGGATCCTGTTCGAACCGTTCACCGGCTCAGGGGAGGAACAGCAGCGTGGCCTTGTGAGCGAAGTCGACGAGGGGGGCCGGGATGATGCCGAACACCACGGTCACGGCCACGCAGATCCCGATCGCCACCATCGCCGGCCAGGGCACCGGCACCGGGGACCGCTCCTCCTCGGCCTCGTCGCCGCCCGGGTCGGGCTCCCCGGTGGGCTCTTGATCGCCCTCCCCCTCGGCGCCCGTTCCGTCGCCGTCATGCTCGAGGAGCAATGCCGCGTTCAGACGGGTGCGGGTGGCCGTGGCCGCCTCGAACCCCGACACCGACGTCACGCCCCCGGCCCCGGCGGTGACGAGCTGGGGGGCGCCGACCGGAGCCAGCTCGGCGGCCTCCTCCGAAGGCGCATACATGAGGACCGACACCCGCAGGTAGAAGAAGGCCGCCACGGCCGCCGAGACCATGGCGACGACGGCCAGCGGCACCGAGTGCGCGTCGACCGACGCGATGACCACCTGGAACTTGGTCAGAAAGCCGGTGGTGAACGGCACTCCGGCCTGGGCCAGCAACAGCACCGCGAACACGAACGCCAAGAGCGGCTGTCGGCGGGCCAGGCCCCGGTAGGCGGCGATGTCGTGGTCGTGGTCGCCGGTCCGCCCGATCACGGTGACCACGGCGAAGCTGCCGATCACCATGAACATGTACGCGAACAGGTAGTACAGAGCCGAGCTGACCCCGGCGGAGGTGGCCGCCTGGAGCCCCAGCAGCACGAAGCCGGCGTGGTTGATGGACGAGTAGGCGAGCATCCGCTTGATGTCGCGCTGGACCAAGGCCAAGCCCGCACCGACCACCAGGGTGACGATGGCCAGCCCGTAGATGACCGGGCGCCAGTCCGAAGCCAACACCCCGAACGAGGAGATGAAGACGCGCAGGAACGCCGCGAAGCCTCCGGCCTTGGCCACCGCGGCCATGAACCCGGTCACCGGCGAGGGGGCGCCCTGGTAGACGTCGGGGGTCCACATGTGGAACGGCACCGCGGCCACCTTGAAGGCGAAGCCGACCAGGAGCAGCGACATCCCGGCCAGCAGCACGCCGTCGTGGACCACCACGTTGGTGGCCAGGAAGTTGGCGATCTGGGTCAGATTGGTGGTCCCGGTGGCGCCGTAGGTGAGGGCGATCCCGTAGACGAAGATGGCCGAGGAGAACCCGCCCAGGACGAAGTACTTGAGGGCGGCCTCGCCCGACGCGCTCCGCTTGTGGTTGAAGGCGGTCAGCACGTAGAGGGCGATCGACAAGATCTCGAGGCCCAGGAACACGATCACCAGGTCGTTGGCTTGGGCCATCAGGATCGCCCCGGACGCCGACACCAGCGCCAGCACGTGCAGCTCGGCCCCGTCGATCCCCTCGCGTTCGAGATAGCCCTCGGCCACCAGCGCGCTGAGCGCCATCGCGGCCGTGACCAGCACCGTGAAGAACACGCTGAAGCCGTCCACCACCACCGCGCGGTCGATGGTCGTGTACGGCCCATGGGACATCACGTCGGCCCACTGCCACCAGGCCAGGCCGAACGCGCTGAGCGAGATGATCAGCGTGGAGACGGTGGCCACCCGGCGGCGCAGCGGCCGGGTCACCAGCGAGGACATGGCCAGCAGGACCACCGCCCCGCCGAGCATGACGATGACCGGCAGGATGCCGAGATACCGAATGCTCGGCACGTGGATCTGCGCCGCCACCTTGGTCGCCGCGTGGGTGGCCTTGGCTGCGTGGGTGGCCTTGGCCGCCGCCAGGACGATGCCGCTCACGGCGCCACCGCCTTGGTGGTGACGCCGGTGGTGGCCACCGAGGGCTGGTGGACGTGGGTCACCTGCTCGACGTGGTCGACCAGCCGGTTGACCGCGGGGGTGATCCGGTCGATGACCGGCTTGGGATAGATACCCAACAGCACGATGAGGACGATGAGCGGCGCGATCACGATCCGCTCGTTCCAGCTGAGGTCACGGGTCTCCTTGACCGCCGCGGAGGGCTTCCCGTGGAACGCCTGCTGGTAGGCCCACAGGAGATAGAGCGCCGCCCCGATGACCCCGGCGGTGGCCACCACCGCCCACCACCGGTGGGTCAGGAAGGTCCCGGCCAGGATCAGGAACTCGCTCACGAAGCTGTTCAGCCCGGGCAAACCGACCGAGGCCATCATCACCACGGTGAAGGCGGCCGCCATGATCGGGGCCGGGGTCTGCAGCCCTCCGAGCTCGCTGACCTGCCAGCTCTGGCGACGCTCGTAGATCCACCCGATCAGGAGGAAGAACCCGGCGGTGATCAGCCCGTGGTTCACCATGAGCAGGACCCCGCCGACCAACCCCTGGGTCGACAGGGCAAAGGTTCCCAGTGCGATGAAGCCGATCTGGGCCAGCGACGAGTACGCGATCAACCGCTTGAGGTCGCGCTGGGCGCACGCGACCAGTGCCCCGTAGAGGATCCCGATCACGGCCAGGGTGAGCAGGAGCGGCGCCAGCGTGCGAGACGCCTGGGGGAACAGGTTCAGGTCGAAGCGGATGATCCCATAGGTGCCGAGCTTGGCCAACACCCCCGACAGGATCATCGAGCCCCCGGCGGGGGCCTCCGCGTAGGCGTCGGGCGACCAGGTGTGGAACGGGAACAGGGGCGCCTTCACCGCGAACGCGGCGGTGAAGGCCAAGAACAGGAGCGTCCCGGTGGTCGAGCCGAACGAGGTGTGCTCGAGGGCGGGCAGGGAGAACGTGAGCACGCCCGTCTGGTGCTGGTGCACGAACGCCAGCACCACGATCCCGACGAGCAGGAACGCCGAGCCCAAGAACGTGTACACGAAGAACTTGACCGCCGCGTAGGCCCGCCGCGAGAACCCCCACCCGGTGATGATGAAGTACGCCGGGACCAAGGTGAGCTCGAAGAACAAGAAGAAGAGCACCAGGTCGAGCGAGATGAAGCTGCCGATGCAGGCCGCCTCGAGCAGGAGCATCCACGCGACGAAGGGTCGTGCGTCGGTCCTGGCCCGGGCGCCGGCCAGCGCAATGGGAAACAGCACCGCGGCCAGCAGGACCAAGAAGACCGAGATGCCGTCGACCCCCACGAACCACGAGACCCCGATCGACGGCGCCCACACGTGCTGTGAGACGAACTGGTAGCCACCGTTGTCGGTGTGCAGAAGCACGGCGATCGCGATGGCGAAGGCGAGGGTGGCCAGGGCCACCGCGATCCCGAGGATCTCGGTGACCTCGCGGCGCACCCGCACCATCAATGCGGTGGCCAGCGCACCGCCCGCCGGGAGCAGCACCAGGACGGTCAGGTAGGGGAAGTTCTTGTGGATCACGACCACCACACCCGGGAGATGAAGAACGCGATCACGGCGGCCAGACCGACCGCGATGCCGAGCGCGTAGTTCCGGACGTAGCCGGTCTGGAGGCGCCGCACGCCCGAGGCGCTCTTGCGCAGCACCGAGGCGGTGCCGTTCACCGCACCGTCGATGATGCGGCCGTCGACGACCGTCGCCGCGAACCGCGCCAGGGCCTGGCCGGGCCGGCCGATGACGGCGTCATAGAAGTCGTCCCAGTACCAGACCCGCTGGAGGAAGGCCGGCTCGAGGGCCGGCTGGTCGACCTTGCGCCGCCACAGCGCGTAGCCGATGCTCGCTCCGGCCAGCGCCACCACCGCGTCGACCACGCCGAGGATGACCTGGAGCCCGTCGCCCTCGTGGGCCTGGTACAGGTCGTGCACGAACACCGGGGCCAGCCATGACGCGAAGCCCGTACGGTGCACCCAGGGGAGGTCGAGGATCCCGCCGGCGAACGCCAGCACGGCCAAGATGACCAGCGGCAGCCGCATGACCCAGGGGCTCTCATGCGGCGGGGCGGTCCGGTGGTCTCCGACCCCGGCGGCCCAGCGCTCGTCGCCGCGGAACGCCAGCACGAACAGCCGGGTCATGTAGTACGCGGTGAGGATCGCGGTCAGCACGCCCAGGGCCCACAGGGCCGGGCTCTTCGCGTAGACGTTGGCCAGCACGTCGCTCTTGGCCCAGAACCCCGAGAACGGCGGGATGCCGGCGATGGCCAGCCACCCGACCAGGAAGGTCCCGTACGTCCAGGGCAGGAGCCGGGCCAGTCCGCCCATGCGTTTGAGGTCCTGCTCGTCGTGCAGCCCGTGGATCACCGAGCCGGCGCCCAGGAACAACAGGCCCTTGTAGAACGCGTGGGCGACCATCAAGAAGATCGCGGCGATGTACGCCCCACTGCCGACGGCCAGCATCATGTAGCCGATCTGGGACACCGTCGAGAAGGCCAGGACCTTCTTGATGTCCTGCTGGGACGTGGCGATGGTGGCGGCCACGAACGCGGTGGCCCCACCGATGATCGCGACCACCCACATGGCGTCCGGCGAGAGCTCGAGGATCGAGTTGACCCGGCACAACAGATAGACGCCGGCGGTCACCATGGTGGCCGCGTGGATGAGGGCCGAGACCGGCGTCGGGCCCTCCATGGCGTCGGGCAGCCAGTTGAACAGGGGGATCTGGGCCGATTTGCCGGCCGCGGCCAGCAGGAGCAGGAGCGCCACCGCGGTGGCCGCGCCCGACCCCAGCGCCGATCGGTGGGCGAAGACCGTGGAGACGTCGAGGCTGCCCACCTTGGAGAAGATCAAGAACAGGGCGATGAGGAACCCGGCGTCGCCGATCCGGTTGTAGATGAACGCCTTCTTGCCCGCCGAGGCGGCCGAGTCGCGCTCGTGCCAGAACGAGACCAGCCAGTACGAGCAGACCCCCACGCCCTCCCATCCGACGAAGGTGACCAACAGGTTGTTGGCCAGGACCAGGAGCAACATCGAGAACACGAAGAGGTTGAGGTAGATGAAGAACTTCGAGAACTCGGGGTCGCCCTTCATGTACCCGATCGAGTACAGGTGGATGAGCGCGCTGACCCCGGTGACGAACATGCACATCGTCATCGACAGCGGGTCCAGCAGGATGCCGACCTTGACCTGGAGTCCCCCGACGGTGATCCAGCTGAAGTAGTCCTCGCTCAGGTGCCTGGCCGAGGCCGGCTCTCCCAGCAACCCGGCCAAGGCGATGCATGCAACGACGAAGGACCCCAGCACGGCCACGGTCCCGACCCACCCGGCCAGCGGGTCGCCCAGTCGGCGCCCCACCGCGACGAGCACGACGAACCCCGCGAGGGGCAGCACGGCCATGAGGTACGCGGCGTGGACCAACGGTCAGCCCTTGAGGACGTGCAGGTCGTCGGCGGACGTCTCGGCCCGGCGGCGGAAGATGGCCACCACGATCCCGAGGCCCACCACCACCTCGGCCGCCGCGACCACCAGGACGAAGAACACGATCACCTGGCCGCCGATGTCACCGAGCATGCGGGCAAAGGTGACGAAGGTCAGGTTGGCCGCGTTCAACATGAGCTCGATGCACATGAACATCACCAGGACGTTGCGCCGGATGAGCAGCCCCAGGGCGCCGACGGTGAACAACGCCGCCGCCAGCACCAGGTACCACGCACCGGGGACGCTCACCGCGACACCTCCTCTTCGACCGGCACCGGCTCCTCGGTGGGCACGGCCTCCTCGGTGGGCACGGCCTCGCCGCTCGCCATCCCGGGCGCACCGACCAACTCGAGACCGGCCGGCTCGGCCTCGGGGTCGTCAACCAACCCCAGGTCCCCTCCGTCCGGCCCGGCAGCCTCCCCCATCTTGGGTCGGCGGGCCAACACGACCGCCCCCACCACCGCGATCACCAGCAACCCCGCCGTCGCTTCGAACGCGAACAGGTAGGTGGTGAAGACCGCCTTGCCCAGGGCGTAGACGTTGGAGTGGCCGCCGGCGGTCCTGGCCCCGGCCACCGCCTTGGCGCCGGTGGCCCAGTCGGCACTCACCCCGAGGGCCAGCACCCCCCCGAGGACGATCGCCACCAGCAGGAGGGCCAGCGGTCGTTGCCCCCGCAGGGGCTCAAAGGCCACGTTCTCGCGGCGGTCCACCCCGAGGAACATGATCACGAACAAGAACAAGACGACGATCGCGCCGGCGTAGACGATGATCTGCACGACGGCCAGGAAGTCGGCCTGCTGCTCGATGAAGAGCACCGCCACCCCGAACAGCGTCATCACCAGGGAGAGCGCCGCGTGCACCGGGTTTCGTGAGGAGATCACCCCCAGGGCGCCGCCCATGATGACCGCCGCCGACACCGCGAAGGTGGCCGCGTCGGGGATGGTCGGATGCACCGCGCCGAGCATCAGCGGGCCGCCTTGGCCTCGGCGCGACGAGCCTTGCCGGCCTCATGCTTGTCCCGCTTCTTGGTCGCCGACAGCTTGGCCCGCCACACGCGACCCCGCATCCCCCGGTGCGCGTAGGGGATGTCCTCGGGGAGGAGGTGGGCCTCCATGGTGTCTCGAAGCTGCTTGGACCCGGTGGCCTCGTCGTCGCGGTGGCCGCTCTGGCCGCCCTCGGGGGCCCGCACCCCGTAGCCGAGCTCGCCGGACCACTGGACCTCGCCCTCGAAGGCGGCCGCGCCCGACGGTGAGGTGGCCCGCATCCACCCCGACGTGTGCTGGTCGTCGCCGATCCGCCAGTCCTCCCAGGGCATCTTCTGCGGTAGGCCGTCGTCGCCCACCAAGAGCTCGTCTCTTGTGTAGATCGCGTCGGAGCGGTTGGTGAAGGAGAACTCGAACAACTTGGACTCGGTGATGGCCTCGGTCGGACACGCCTCGACACACAGGTCGCAGTGGATGCAACGCAGGTAATTGATCTCGTAGACGTACCCGTAGCGCTCGCCCGGAGAGACCGGGTGGTCGGGCGGGTTGTCGAGGCCGCGCACGTAGATGCAGTCGGCCGGGCACACGCCGGCGCAGAGCTCGCAGCCGATGCACTTCTCCATGCCGTCCTCGTAGCGGTTGAGGACGTGGCGCCCGTGCTGGCGGGGCTGCTTGGGCCGCTTCTCGTCGGGGTACTGCCGGGTGACCCGCGGCCGGGCCAGGTGCTCGAAGGTCAGCTTGAACCCGCCCAGGAACTTGAGGTCCATCAGAACGTCCCTCCCGCCTCGGTCCTTGCCGCGCCGACCCCGAAGCTGCGGGCCAGCCCGAACCCGAGGCCCACCTCGGCCACCCCGACCAGCAGGCCCCACCAGCCCCACACGATCACCGCGGCCACGACCAGCAACCAGGCCAGCGACAGCGGGATGAGCACCTTCCAGCCGAGATCCATCAGCTGGTCGTAGCGCAGCCGCGGCAGGGCGGCCCGCAACCACACGTAGCCGAACAGGAAGACCAGCGTCTTGGCCAGGAACCACACGATGGGCATCCAGATGTCAGACGTCGGGATGAATCGGGGGATCGGCCCGTCGGGCCCCCCGAAGAACAGCGTCACGATGATCGCCGACATGGTGATCGTGTTCATGAACTCGGCCAGGTAGAAGAGCGCGAAGCGGATCGAGGAGTACTCGGTGTTGAACCCGCCCACCAGTTCGCTGTCCGCCTCGACCAGGTCGAAGGGCGGCCGGTTGAGCTCGGCCGTGATCGCGATGAGGAAGAGGAAGAACGGCACGAACCCGAGCCGGATGACGTTCCAGTCCCAGAAGGCGTGGGCCTGGCTGCCGATGATGGTCCGCGTCGACAGCGAGCGTGCGGTGAGCACGACCGCCACCACGTTGAGGCCGAGCGCGGCCTCATAGGAGATCATCTGGGCCGACGCCCGGACCGAGCCGAGCAACGGGTACTTCGACCCCGACGACCAGCCGGCCAGCATGACCCCGTACACCGAGATCGACGACATCGCGAGAACGAACAGGATGCCGAACGGCGGGTCGGCCACCTGGAGCTCGAAGGTGTGGCCGGCGATGGTGAGGTCCCCCCCGACCGGCACCACCGTGAAGACGAGCAGGGCAGGGATCAGGGCGAGATACGGGGCCAGCTTGAAGACGAACCGGTCGGCCCGTTCGGGGACCAGGTCCTCCTTGAAGAACAGTTTGATGCCGTCGGCCAGCGTCTGGAGCAGCCCGTAGGGGCCGGCCCGGTTCGGGCCGATCCGGCTCTGCATGTCCGAGATGACCTTGCGCTCGAACCAGATCATGAGCATGACCGACCCGAGCAGGACCCCGAAGGCCGCCAGCACCTTGATCACGACGATGAGCAGCTCGACCCAGTGCACGCCCGGGTTGAACAGCGGATCGGTGCCCAACAGCGCCGCGATCACACGGTCTCCAGGCGCACGTCGTTGACGACCGCCCCGGCGTCGATCAGCGCCGCGGCGGCGTTGGCCGGCCCGTGGGCCGACTCGGCCAGGTTGAACTCGACCACCAGCACGCCCTTGGGGACCCCGGAGTCCCCCGCCGCCACCAGCGTCACCTCGCCCCGGGCCGAGGTGACCCGGACCCGGTCGCCCGGCCCCATGCCGAGGCGGGCCAGGTCAGAGGGATTGGCCCGGGCCTCCGCGACCGGGACCAGTTCGGCCAGCGAGGGCGACGCGGTCACCGCGGCGCCGTTGTCGTAGAGCCGGCGCGTCGACACCAGCCGCAGCGAGTAGTGATCGGGCGGCGGCACCGAGACCGCCTCGGGCGAGGCCCGCCGAAGCAGCGCCGGGGCGTCGTCGTCACCCTCGTCGGGGTGGAACGCCGCCAGCAGCTCACGCGACAGCGGCTCGGTCAGGCCGACCCGCGGCGGCGCCCCCTGCCGCTCCACCGATTCGACGCCCGGGGTGGCCATGGGGTCGATCGGGTCGACCACCGGCACCGGGGCCGTCCCGAGCGGCACCACGATCCCGTCGTGGCCGGAGACCTGGTCCAAGAACCCCGGCGCGAACCCTCGGTAGGCCGGGGCCACCCGCTCGACCTCCTCGGCGATGTCGGCCACCGTCCCGATGGCGAGGTCGTAGCCGAGCTCGTCGGACAACGCCTCGGCGATGGTCCAGTCGGGCCAGGCCAGGCCGGGCGGGACCAGCTTCTGGCCCAGCCGGGTCACCCGACCCTCGATGTTGGTGGTGGTCCCGGGCCGCTCGTGGGCCACCGCGACCGGCAGGACGACGTCGGCGTGGTCGAGGGCCGGCCCCGGGTGCCCGGTCACCGCGATCACCACCTCGGCCGCCTCGAGCGCCCGGGCGGCCAGCGCGCGGTCCGGAAAGTCCTCCAGGGGATCGGCCCCGAGCAGGACCAGCGCCCTGGTGGCGCCGGGACCACCCGCGACCAGCGACCGCAGCGCCTCGGTGGTGTCACGGCCCCTCGCCTCGGGCACCGAGCCCCAGTGCTCGGTGAACCACTCCCGGCCCTGTTCGAGCGAGACCCGCCCGGGCAGGACGCCGGGCGCCATCCCCATGTCGAGCGCACCGTGCACGTTGCCCCGCCGGAGCAGGGGCAAGAACCGCGCCCCGGGCCACGCCGCGGCGAGCGTGGCCACGGCCGCAGTCTGGACCGTCGGGTCCTCGGCCAACGACGGACGAGAGTAGAGAACCACCACCCCCGATCCGGCCGGCCCGTCACCGCCGGCCCGGGCGATCAGGTCGCGCGCGCTGGCCAGGTCCTCGGCAGCGAAAGAAGGTCCGGTCGGATGGGTCGGGAGCGCGGCCGACTGCCCGGCCAGCGCCCGCGCCACCGCCGGCGCGTCGCCGGGGCGGATGGTGAGCGACACCGACGCATAGGAGCTGAGCGACGTCGTCCGGGGCGCGATCTCGATCAGCGAGGTGACCTTGTCGAGGGCGGCCCGGCGCAGCCGGAGGAACAGGACCGGCAGCTCCTCGCGCACGTCGCCTGACAGGAGCACCACCACCGGCGCCGAGCACGCCTCGTCGATGGTCGCCCGGGGCAGGGCCAGGACCAGCTCGGCCGGGAGCCCGTCGCCCAGCTGCGCGTCGACCGAGTCGGTCCCGATGACCCCCTTGGCCAACTTCGTCCACGCGTAGGCACCCTCGTTGGTGAGCCGTCCCCCGCCGATGAACGCGACGCCCTCGGGGCCCTGCGCGCGCACCGCGTCGAGCAGGGACGCCGCCTCGGAGAGGGCGGCCGACCAGCTCACCTGGCGGTGGCGGTCGCCGTCTCGCACCATCGGCTCGGTGACCCGGGCGACCTGGCTGGCCGTCTCGGCGACCTCGCCGGCGAACTGGCCAGGGCGGCGACTCGTGCCGAGCGTCACCGGCTGGCCGCCGCCTGTCGTTGGGCCCGCGCTGACCTCGTCGCCGTTGACCGCCTCGAAGGTGAAGCGGCCCTTGTCGCACAGCCACCCGTGGTTCACCGGCTCCGAGTCGAGCCCGAGCAGCCGGGTCAACCGGTTGGCCGACGACTGCACCGCCACCCGGCAGCCGAGTGCGCAGGTGGTGCAGGTGGACTCGACCTGGTCGAGGTCCCACGGCCGGGCGCTGAACCGATACGGCGTCGCGGTCAGCGCGCCGACCGGACAGATCTGCACCGTGTTGCCGCTGAAGTACGACGAGAAGGGCTCGGCCGGGAAGGTGGCCACCTCGACCTGCTCGCCCCGTCCGGCGAAGTCGATCTGCGCCTCCCCGGCTACCTCCTCGGCGAAGCGGGTGCATCGCGCGCACTGGATGCAACGCTCCCGATCGAGCAGCACCAACTCGGAGATGGCGATCGGCTTCTCGAAGTGCCGCTTCTCCTCGACGAACCGGCTCTCCCCGGGCCCGTAGGCCAGGGTCTGGTCCTGGAGGGGGCACTCGCCGCCCTTGTCACAGACCGGACAGTCGAGCGGGTGGTTGACCAGCAGGAACTCCAAGACCCCGTCCTGGGCCTTCTTCACCTTCTCTGAGGTGGTGACGACCTCGGATCCGGCCTCGGCCGCGATGAAGCAGGCCGGCTGCAACGTCGCCCCGCGGGGCCCGGACACCTCCACGAGGCACATCCGGCACATGCCGACCGGCTCCATCCGGGGGTGATAACAGAACCGGGGGATGTACACGCCGGCCCGCTCGGCCGCCGCGATCAACAGCTCGCCCGGGCGCGCGGTGGCCGGACGACCGTCCAGGGTGAACGACACCGTCTCGTCGGTGGCGGCGGTCGAGGGGGAGGTGGCCTGGTCAGTCATAGGGGCAGCCGCCCTCTTTGATGTGCACCAGGAACTCGTCGCGGAACATGGAGATCCCGGCCGCGATCGACGGCGGGATCGAGGGGCCGAGCACGCAGATGGTGGTCTGCTCGGGCGGCCAGTGGACCCCGGGGCTGATGTTGTCGCAGACGTCCATCAGCAGGTCGAGGTCCTCTTCACGGCCCCCGCCGTGCTCGATGCGGTACATGATCCGCTCGAGCCAGCCCGAACCCTCCCGACACGGCGTGCATTGGCCGCACGACTCGCGGAAGAAGAACTTGGTGATCCGCCAGGACGCCCGCACCACACACGTCGTCGAGTCCATGACCACCACCGACCCCGAGCCGAGCATGGAGCCGGCCTGGCCGACCTCGTCCTGGCCGAGCGGGAGGTCCACGTGCTGGGGCCCGAACCACGGCGCCGACACTCCGCCGGGGATGAACGCCTTCAGCTCCCGGTCGTCGCGGATGCCACCGCCGAGCGTCGGCGCGTAGATGAGGTCCCGGAAGGTCGACTTCACCATCTCCACCTCGTACGCGCCCGGGTTGCGGACGTGCCCGGACAACGCGAACAGCCGGGTCCCGGTCGAACGTCCCGCCCCCAGCGCCGCGAACGCGGCGCCACCGTTGGTCACGATCCAAGGGATGTTGGCCATCGTCTCGACGTTGTTGACCACGGTCGGCTGCCCGTACAGGCCGATGACGGCCGGGAAGAACGGCGGCTTGATGCGGGGGAACCCCCGCTTGCCCTCGAGCGACTCCAGGAGCGCGGTCTCCTCGCCACAGATGTACGCCCCCGCCCCGGGATGGACGACGACGTCGAGCGAGAACCCCGAGGAGAAGATGTTCTCTCCCACCGCGCCGTGCCGGTAGGCGTCGTTCAGGGCCTCCTCCATCCGCTCGAGCCCCAGCGCGAACTCGCCCCGGATGTAGATGAACGCCTGAGTGACCCCGAGCGCATAGGCCGAGATGATCACCCCCTCCAGGATCTGGTGGGGGTCCCGCTCGATGAGCAGGTGGTCCTTGAAGGTGGCCGGCTCGCTCTCGTCGCCGTTGACGACCAGGTAGGTGACCGGGTCCTTCTTGAGCATCGACCACTTGCGGCCGGCCGGGAAGCCGGCCCCGCCCCGGCCGAGCAGGCTGGCCGTATCGACCTCGGCCGCCACCGCGGCCGGCGTCATGGTCAGCGCCTTGCGCAGCCCCTCATACCCGCCGGTCGCCAGATAGCGCTCCAGGGTGTGCGAGTCGGGGTGGTCGAGGCGGGCGGTGACGATCCGCGGGGCGTCGGTGACCGCCATCAGCCGGCCCCCTCGCGTGCCGCGGCCTGGGCCCGTTCGCGCGCGATCTCGGCGGGGTCCACCCGCAGC
>Ga0302325_10023098_pt1 | contig 12980 bp, 11 predicted proteins | sample Palsa_T0_2_FD_201948 | JGI IMG/M metagenome (GOLD analysis project Ga0302325, IMG submission 201948) | Peat permafrost microbial communities from Stordalen Mire near Abisko, Sweden - Palsa_T0_2 | ecosystem: Environmental > Terrestrial > Soil > Palsa > Peat permafrost | place: Sweden: Abisko... | reverse complement strand
CCATCGTCAGTCGCACGTTGGATGTTTGTACCAGAGGCTCCTTGCTAAGCGAGGGCATGGCCGCGCCATCGTCGCCGTCGCCCGGCATCTGGCGGAGGCCAGCTACTGGATACTGCGCAAACAGGAGCTCTACCGAGCTCCGCATCAAAACAAGATTTCGTCCAGGAATGGGTAAGCGCGAGACACGTCTAGCCCTTCTTCAGCTAACCACAGGGGGAAGAGGGCCTCGGGGTGAATGCGAAACCCTAAACCGATATGCTCATGCCCGCAGTCAGGGCGAATACATGGCTCACGACGAAACCGCAAGCACGAGCAAATGGGCGATACAACGAACACGCTCCGGGAGGCCAACAGCAGCTAAAGAAAAATCCCTTACAGGTGAAAAGAGAACTCCCGCCCGTCCCCGCTGACTTCGCTCCAAAGCAACACTTCCTCGGCGCGCGTGCTGGTGTGTGTTTCCACGCTCATCTTCGAGAAAAAAAAAGAAGCCAGAAACCCCTCAAAGCTCTTGACACGTCGCAGCGCTTTCATACATGACGTGTCATCCTCCTCCCCATGCGACAGCATGGTAAGCGTCCGGAGCTAGCCGTCTTGACGGTGGATTACGTTAACGAAGCAAATTCCGGGGTGGTGGCGAGGTTCCAGGGCAGGAGTTCGTCGATGCGGTTGACGCGGTGGTCGGCGATGCGGGTGAGCACTTCGCGCAGGTATGCTTCAGGATCGATGTCGTTCAGCTTCGCGGTGCCGATGAGGCTGTAGATGGCGGCGGCGCGTTCGCCGCCAGCGTCCGATCCGGCGAACAAGTAGTTCTTGCGGCCCAGAGCCACCGTGCGCAAGGCTCGTTCCGCGGCGTTGTTGTCGATCTCGATGCCGCCATCGTCCACGTAGCGCAGCAGCGCTTCCCACCTGCCCAGCGCGTAACGAACCGCCAGCGCGGTGTCCGATTTTCTCGATAGTTTACCTAGCGTGGCTTCCAGCCATTGCTGCAACGATTCCAGCAACGGCCGTGCTCGCTCGTTGCGGACCGCGCGTCGCTCTTCAGGTGAGCGCCCGCGGATTTCTTTTTCGATGGCATACAGTGCGCCGATGCGCTCCAGCGCTTCCGTCGCGACCGGCGATTTGTGGGCCGCTACCAGATCGTAAAACTTTCTGCGCACGTGCGCCCAGCAGGCCGCTTCCTGAATGCGTCCGGTTTCGTAGACTCGCTCAAAGCCCGCATAACCATCGGCCTGCAGCGTGCCCGTGAACTTGCTCAAGTGCGCCTGCGGATGCTCGCCTTTGCGATCCGGCGTGTAGGCGAACCACACCGCCGCGGGTGTCGCGTCTCCCGCGGGGCGATCATCGCGTACGTAAGTCCACAGCCGGCCGGTTTTGGTTTTGCCGTTGCCCGGTGCCAGCACCGGAACTGGCGTGTCATCCGCGTGCAGCTTCGTCGCACTCAGCACGTGGCGACGCAGTGCTTCCATCAGCGGCGCGAGCAACGCGCTCGTGCCTCCCACCCAGCCCGCCAAGGTAGAGCGTTCCAGCTCCACGCCTTCGCGCGCGTAAATCTCCGACTGGCGGTACAACGGCAAGTGGTCGCAGTATTTCGAGACCAGCACATGCGCCAGAAGTCCCGGACCAGCTATGCCGCGCGCGATCGGACGGCTCGGGGCTTCCGCCTGTACGATGCGCTCACAGCAAGCGCACGCCAGCTTCGGGCGCACCTGCCGGATCACTTTGAAGCGCGCCGGCACGTATTCCAGCATCTCTGAAACATCTTCGCCGAGATGCTTCAACTCTCCGCCGCAGTCCGGGCAAGCAGTCTGTTTCGGCGGATACTTTCGTATTTCACGCGGCAGATGCTCCGGCAGCGGCCTCCGCGCGGGTTTCGCCGCCACATTCATGGCGGACGCAGAGACGGCGGGTGTTTGCGAAGCAACCACCTTCGTTGCCTGCGTGGCTTCCAGTTCATCGAGCCGCAGCTCCAACTGCTCGATCTCGCGATCCAGCTTTTCCGATTTGCGCCCGAACTGTACCCGGCGCAGCCTAGAGATCAGCAGCTTCAAGTGCTCGATTTCGTTGTCACGTGACAGCAACTGTTCACGCTGCGAGTGGATCTCTGTGTGTTGCGCGAAGATGAGTGCTCGTAGTTCGCTGGGTTGGAGTGCTTCGAGATCGGGAAGAGTGTGGTTCGCAGCCATTGCCGCGAATCTAGCCGAGTTTCTTTACAGCAAAATAAAAACGCACAAAAAAAAACAAAACTATTTTGCTCACACCGCCATCTGCGGCGCGTAACTACGCACCGGCCGCCGCCAGTCGATGCCTTCCAGCAACATCGACAACTGCGCCGGCGTCAGCGAAACGGTTCCGTTCGCCGCTTGCGGCCAGGTGAATTTTCCGCGCTCAAGTCGTTTCGCGAACAGGCACAGCCCGTCACCGTCCCACCACAGCAGTTTGATCAGATCGCCGCGCTTCCCGCGAAACACGAACACCTGCCCCGAAAACGGATTCTCCTTTAATGCCGTCTGCACCATCCCGGAGAGCCCCACGAATCCGCGCCGCATGTCCGTCACTCCCGCCACGATCCATACCCGCGTACCTGCCGCCAGCCCGATCATCCCAGCAACTGCTCCAGCACCGCACGCAGTGCTTCCGCGTCCACACGCCCCGTGATGCGTAGTTGTCCCTTGGGAAGTTCCACGTAAATCGCGCCCGCTGCTCCCGCGGCTCCGTGTGCAGCTTGCCGTCGGCCCGCGCGATGCGCTTTGCTTAATCGCGTTCCGGTCACATGCACCGGCAGCAAGTTCACCGTCTCTGCGTGCCCCTCGCCCAACAACCCCTGCCGATACTGGCGCCGCCACGCAAACACCTGGTTGGCATTCACTCCGTGCGCCCGCGCTACCTTAGCCACCGACGCCTCCGGCGCTAACGTCTGTTCGACGATCCGTCGCTTCTCGGCCACCGCCCGCCGTTTGCGTGGCTCTCTCTTAACGACTATCCGCTCCGAAGTGTCCACTTACTCCCCAAGTGGACACTTCCCGATGTGCCCACATGAGCCATCATCCTCGACTACCCACACTTCTCATACACGGCCAGAACCGTACGCTTACGAAAAGTGTTGCTTGACGACGCCTTCTCTCTTATCGAAGGCCACCCTCGAAGGGCTTTATGGCGTTAAGAGTGCGCCACCCGCCACGCGATGCTTTCGCGCAAGCGCAGGGGAAAAGTGTTGCTTGACAACGCCTTCCGTCTTATCGAAGGCCACCCTCGAAGGCTTTTATGGCGTTAAGGGTGAGCCACCCGCCGTGGCCCGATTGGCCTTCAGAGTCATCCCAGGGATACGTTTCCACGGTCGCGGTGGGGCAGAGGCCGGAGGAGTCGACCGAGCATCGTTGGCACATTTCGGACGTAGGCGTAGCCGTTTAGGGTTTGCGGAGCACGAGTGTACGGGGAGAGACTAAACTATTCGGAATCGCTCTTGACACGGCCGACTTCGTTAGACATGTCCCCGAGTTTCCCCAGCAGCTAGCATCTGTTTGTTAAGGTCGCTTGGGCAAGCTACATGCTGCTCGAATGTAGGCGTCTACGGTCTTGACCGTTTTCATGTCGATGCGGACGCCGTCCCTTTTTTGGAGACGCTCAGTCAGGAGGATAAGGCTGAAGTCTGTGTCATCTACAGCCCCCCAAGTGTCTTTGAGGGGAGCTAATTCTACCAAAAACCGATCACTGGGACGTAACACACCTGCGGGGATTTCGAGTGCCTCCGAAAGTTCCTTAAGCACCTCCAAAATGTGTTCTCTGGGTAGATCCTCACTAGGGTAGTATCGCGAACAAAATTCGTCCAAGTTAAGGAGTTGACGTTCGCCGAGATGCTTCACCCTGTCCTTCCGAAGCGGCCCACTTTGGAAGAACCTATGAATGAGCCTTTTCCCCATTTGTAGCAAGTTACGCATCACTGATTTCCCAGTGCAGTCACAACGCCACATCTAGCCATTGCTGCCCCATTATATGCTCCCTCTGCCACGACAGTGACCGTCGCAACCGTAGACAAAACGCGCCCCGCTACTTTACCGATAGCACTGAAAGTGCTTTGACCAGTCGCCTGTGAAAGTAAGCCCCCTATGAAATGCGGCCATGAAGTTGAATGAAATCCCGAGTACACCCCGCCACGGAAAAACACTGGGATGAGGGCGCTAGCCGCCAAATTAAGCGTTTGGTTGGCAACCGCCGCGCCCGTGGCTGTATTACTCATATTTGCTGCTGCATTGCCGAGATCAGGGTGCCCGTAAGCCTGTCCAAGACTGCGAAGGGCATTATCTAATCTGTTTGCCTGCGTGCAAGCCGCAAATTTTTCGAAAAAGGTTGGTCCCTGATTTCCCGCGCCGCCGCCACCATTGCTGACGCCAGTAATTGATATATTTCCGGTGGTAATCCAATTGTCCGGACTTACCGCCCAGGCGGTGATGCAGATGGTGTAGGGGCATGGGTCGGAATCTGGGTTGGACCAAGCTGGCGGTGCCTGTACGTATGCTAGCGAGAGTAGCGCAATGCTTGTGAGAGGGCTTCCGATTCCAGCGCTGGCACCGAGGGCGAAACCAGTATTGAAGCCACTGTCGTCTGCGCTGTATCCCCCATCTAAGCTTCCCGCTCCACCCGCGCCATTGCTGTTGCCATTGAAGGGTGTCGGGTTGCCAGGGCAGGGGCCAGGAATGCCACCTTTGAACTGTGGCTGTGGCGAAAGCAAATTGTCGACGTCTGACATGAAAGGGCCCCGACCTGTTTGATCTTGTGGATCTTCGGACGGATACGTTTCCACGGTGGCGGTGGGGCAGAGTCCCGAGGGATCGACGAGGATCGTCGGAACATTTCGGACGTAGGCGTAGCGATCCAGGGATTGAGGGTCGAGGATACTGCCAGCGACGGGATCGACGGCGGAGAAGCGGCCGAGGCGACTGACGTAGTAGCGCGCCTGGGCGTAGTCGTTGCCCGATTCGGAATCGCGCTCGTAGGTAGTGAAAAGGAGTTTGTCACCAGAGGCGTTGTACCAGGATTCGCCATAAGGGTAGTGGCCGAGCTGTTCGAGGACATTGCCATTGATGTCGGTGACCACTCGATTTGACAGGGCATCTCGTTCGTAGAAGCGATAGGTGCTGGTGTTGTCTTCCGAGGCGATGAGCGTGGAGCCAGCGTAGATGTACTCGATATTTGGAGCGGACGGAGAGGCAGTGGAAGCGTATTCGGCGATGACTTTAGAGCCGGAAAAAATATAACGAGTACTGGAGGTGCAAGAAGCCACGCACTTGGTGACGCGCAGGTCATTGCCGTCGTACGTGTAGGCGCCGGAGGAATCACTGTTGGTGGCGCGATTTTCGGCGTCGTAGACGAGAGTATTTGAGCCGTCGTTGGTCATATTGCCGCTGAGATCGTAGGTGTATGGGGAACCGGTAAGTTGGTTGGTGGTGGGGCTGACGGTGACGGAATTGGAAGGGCCGGTGGTTCCGGCGGTGAGCTGTTCCTGGGTGCGATTGCCGTAACGATCGTAGGTCCACGAGAGGCCCCATACGGGGTACGTGGATGAGCCATTGGTGAGTGCCGTGGAGAGCCTGGCGAGGCTGTCGTAAGTGTAAGTTACGCTGCGGCCGGATTGCACGTTGTCAGTAATGCTGGAGATGAGCCCGTCGTTGCTGCCGGAAGTCCCATAAAGGTACGAAAGACCGAACAGGGTCGTGCCACTTTTGGCGTAAGACAAGGAATTGAGCTGGAGACGGTCCGGGGAGTATCCGATGCTGGCGGAGACACCATTGTACAGGGTGTAGGCGGTAGGCTGTTGCGCGGCGTTGTAGGTGAACCCGCTGGCCCAAGTGATTCCGGTCATGCAGGTGCTGCCCGAAGTCCCGACGGTACACAGGCGTCCAATGACATCGTAATTATCCGTGACGATGCGTCCCGATGGGTAAGTGATCTGAGTGAGTTCGCCGGCGTAATCATAGGTGTAGCCGATGGTGTAGACGGTGGTGCCGATCGTCTTCTGGAGCTGGGTGACCTGTTCGAGGGAGTTATAGGTGTAGGTTTCGGAGCCGGTCGAGTCGGTTATGGAAAGCGGCAGGCCGTCGTTGTAGCTGGAGACACTGGTGCCGTAGGTGAAGCAAACGTTGGCGTTGTTGCTAGGGGCACCGTTGGCCTCGCAGACGTTCGGCATGGCGGTAACGCCCACGGGAACGGTGGGGTAGGTGATGCCAGTAAGGCGATTGAGACTATCGTACAGATAGTTGGTGACGACGCCGCGAGCGTCGGTACGGTAGAGGAGATTATTCCATTGGTCATAGCCATTGGCTTGGCAGATGGTGCCCGAGTAAGTACCGATGCAAACGGTGCCGGCTTCGGGCGTCGTGGAGCTATTGAGACGTCCCAGGGCGTCGTAGACGTAGCTGCGGCTTTGCGAGCCTTGAGAAACGTTGGTGAGCTGGTTGAAAACGTTGTAGGTGTAGGTGGTGGTTAGGTCAAGCGCGTTGCCATTCGTGGGATCAGGCTCGACGACTTCGGTGAGACGTCCGAGGCCATCGGAATAGCCCTCGCGTTGTTTGCCGGCGGGATCGGTGACGGTGACCATATTGTCCGAATAGGAAGACGTGCTGACGCTGTTGTCTTGCAGCGTGGTTTTCACGATGCGGCCGATGGCATCGGTATTCGTTTGCGTCCAATACGCGGCGGAAGTCATGTAGGGATTGCTTACTTTGTAGGCGCGTCCCCAGGAATCGTACTGGGTGGTTGTGGCGGAGTAAAGGTTGGAGCTACCGTCGAGCAATTGCGTGGTGGCGGTGCGACCTTGGCTGTCTTCGATCGTGTTTTGGCATGCGGTGTTCGTGCTCTGGACGGGGGAGCAGGAAAGGACGGACCAGGTTCCCGAGTCGGTGTAAGTGGTGGTCGCGGCGGGGTTGGAGCCGGTGATCGAGGTTAATGGACGCCCCAGATTGTCGTAGGTGAGGGTGGTCTTTAGACCATTGGGATCGGTGGAGGTCAGGAGGAGGCCCATGTTTAGGTCGTAGGTCATGGTAGTCGTCAGTTGGGTGGACGAGCCGCTAGTCACAGAACTCGGATAGGCATAATCGTATGTGGGGGAGTAAACCCACGTTTTCAACTCGCAGCAATTGACTTGCGCGGTGAGCAGATTTCCGGTGGAATCGTAGGTGAAGTTCTTCGTGATGGCACCCGATTTCGCCGAAGGATTTGTGTAGGTGGTGAGGGAGGTGGCGTTACCGCGGACGTTATAGGTACATGGATAGTTCGTATTGTCGTGTTGAGGTGCGTTGGAGACGCAGGTTGGCGCGACCCCATCGTAAGCGGTGTCCTGGCGAGATTGTATGGTGCCGGCGCTATTTAAGACTTCGACAGTTTGGGGGAAGGCGTTCAGGTATCCGCCGAGCGCAGCGTAGGCGATGGTGGTCTCCTGCAAGAGGGTGCCGGGAGGGGTGGCCGCGAAATCATAGTCTTCACTTAGTGTTTGTAGGCCATAAGCGTTGTATTGATCGGTATGTTGCGACCAGAGGGCGCCCGAGTTGTCGAAGCTGGTTGTGACTTTGCGCTGAGTGATGGGCAAGGTAATCGCGAGGGTTGGGCAAGGTGAAGCACTGGCGTTGTAACAGATTTGGGCTTCCTGGAGGAGGCCTGGCGTCCGCAGAGTGGACTCTGAAATCGGTAGCGACGCGAATGTGGGAGCTGCACCTTGATATGTGTCCGTCTGCGTGGGGTAGATACCTTGGAATTGGGCGATCGTCTGGTTTGCGGCGGTGTCGTAGGGAAGTTGCGGTGCGATTATCAGCGTGGCGGACGCCGGAGTGGTGCCGAGTGTGCGGACGTACTGCCAAGTGCCGTCGGGGGTCATCCGGGTCAAACCGGCGGCACTGCCGTCGGGAAAAATGCCATTGTTGCCGCCAGTATAGGTGTAGGAGATGGTGCCGCCCGTGGGAAGGACGACGGATGCGATACGCGCGGTTGTGCAAGTGGTGCCGGAGTAGGGAGTGCAAGCTCCCGATAACGGAACCGAGGGCGTGACTTCGTAGGTAAAGGTATATTTGGAGCTATCAGGCAGGACGATGCTGGAAACAAGCGGAACCGTGGCCGAGGATTTGTACTCGCTGATTCCGCTGATTCCGAAATTGGTGGCCACAGTGTAATTCGTGTAATTCATTGTGTATTTGGCTGCGTTCCCGGATGATGACGTGTAAGTGAACGTCCCCGACCCCGAGACGGTCAGAACCGGAGTTGAGCTGCTCAGCGTGTCGTAGTAGCTTGTTGTCCCCGACGATGTTGACGATGTTATTTGGTTCCCGTTGCGATCTTCAAGAGTGATCGCGCCCGTGACTGGGTTAATGACGGCTCCATCCGCCGTGGTGAGCGAGTTGACGGTATAGCCGGTGACGCTGATCGAGTAGCCGGAGCCGTCAGGAGCGGTGTCGGTGAAGCTGGTATAGATGCCGTTGCCCGAACAAGGAGAAGCGGTGGTGTACGTGGAGCTACCCGAAAAGGGATGGGGCGTGCCAAAACCATCCCAGTAACTCCAGTTCGAGTATGTGTAGACGTAGAAATATGTAATTTGGCCGCCTTCTCCCTTGCATACGTGCCCAGACGATATACTAAGGGTATGATTAATAGAGCCACCAAGGGGCATAGACGTTGTCCAACCCCAGTTTGTTGCCGTCGTGGGTTGCCAGTTTTGGCTGCCGCTAACACCAGCCGGATACCAGACCGAGCTGTCGTAACCTAAGTTGTAGCTGAACGGTATCCCGCGGCCATTCTTGTTTAAGACGGGGATCGATAAGTGCGTGTTCAGATTGGCGAGATTGATGACATCGGGGCCTCCACCGAAGGAGGCGAAAGATGGAGTGCCGGTGGTAGGGCCTTGAGCGCTGAGCTGCGCAGGAGTAAGAAGCGCGAGCAAAAGGAATATTGCGAAGCAGCAAAATGATCGCGTCATGATGTGGCTCCTGTAGGCTCGAACTAATTTCCCGTGACTTGTGTTACCGTGAGGCCGGTATTCAGAGCGGCGTTTTGGAGTTGGAGGTCGAGGCTGAGCATGTTGTTGACGAACTTCTGGATGTGGAACGGGATCATGGCGCTAGCAGCCCCAGCCGGGGCCGACGCCGCGCTAGTGGCTGTGTAGTCGGAGAAGCGAATTTCGACGGGTATGTCGAGGAGCATGTTGTTGTCCGGGTGAATATTGAAGTCTAGGGAGGCGGGAAGGAGGGTGGCGGCGTCAAGATAGAAGTCGAGCTGAGTCATGTGGGCGTACGAGGGGACGTCCGGCGGGAAAGGAGCGGAGGAAGATTGCGCGATGGTTATATGCTGCACGGCTTCGCCGTTGTGCGTTTCAGGGCCTACGTAGGTGACTACTGTGTTTGGTGCAGATGAGCTTGTGGCGATGGCGAAAGCGGGGAAAAACCAGAATGGGCCGGTGAGCAAATTATGGTAGGGCACTGAATGGACGATGCCATCGGGGCCGGACCATGAGCCCGAAGGCGGCGTGACGGAGACGTTGAAGATTTCACCGCGCGCGCCGGCACTGAGATTTAAGCTCAGGCTGCTTGCGCCTGCGTAGACAGCTTTGAGAGCGGCGGTACCGGTTTCGCTGTCGGAGCCGGCGATGGCTTGGGCGGAGCCGGTTAGGGTTACGTCGGTGAGGGTTAGGCCGCCGGTGAGCGCGGCGAGGGATTGCTGGAGGATGGCGGAAGCTTGAGAAGCGGTCGTGGTGGGTGGCCCTGAGGGCGAAGAGAAGGGCGAGTTTAGAGCGAGCAACGCGCACACCAAGAGACGAGCAAGGCGCATAGGGCCTCCAGACTGTTTGGTCCACGATACCGGTAGAAAGGGGATTCCGGTTCGAGCACGTGGACGGATTTTGCCGTTCCGAAACGGGAAGGAACGGATGCAGGAGAATATGCAGTAGGTCGGTAGAACGTGTCAAGAAGATTGTTGACGAGCAGCATATCGGCGAGGAAGCACGAGATGAGAGAAGGGCGTGCTCCCGCGGAGGCGGGATTCCCGGCCCGGGAGGATGGGGAGACGGAAGCGGGCGAGGGACGGCGTAGGGAACGCGAGAAGGCTCGGGAGGCTAGGACGGCGAGGGAAAAGGTCGGGTGTCGGGATGCTAAGGGGGTGTTGAGAAGTAGGATGTCGCCGAGGATGGCGACGTCCGACAATCAAATTCGACGCAATACGAAACCTCGAAACCGAATGGTCGCGTGGGCGGCAGGAGGCAAGCAATTCAACCGTTGGCGGTCGGTACGCATTTCAGCGTCCAATTGAAAATCGCAGCGTCCAAGTGGCGTCCAAAACCAGCCATTTTCGGATATTTTTTCAGTAGCTTAGCGGTGTAAGAGCAATCGAATCACTGAGGTTTCTGGAGCGGGCGATGGGAATCGAACCCACGTCCGAAGCTTGGGAAGCTTCTATACTGCCATTGTACGACGCCCGCCCAGGGCAACGAGGCGATTATACACAAGGCCGGAGGAGCGATGGCAGAGAAATCTCGATGGAGCTCGCTCGGAGCTTCACGCACTGCCTTCAATCGCTGCTGCCGCACGGTTTACGCAAAACCACCAGCCCTCGGATTCTATGATAGTGTCTGGACGTGGGCCAGTCGTACTCTCACCTGGTGTTGTTCGGCGTAGAACAGCAGAATGTTGCTGCCGCCGTTAGAAAACGCCAAACGGTTATCTCTCCGACCGTAGACAACTTCACCGTGGTCGCGGCAAAAGTCTCCAGGAAACAGCAACTCGCACAAACCTTGTCGCTTGGCCTGGAGCTATCAAAGGCGCTCTCCTGCGCTGTTCTCCTGGTCAACGAGTTCGACGATGATGTTCTGTCTTACGACCTGATACGTTCGGGCGTGGTGATCGACAAGTACGAGTCCAACCCCGACTATTTTGATTTTTACGCCAGACGGGTGCCTCCGCGGGGGCCGCTGGGCGGCCACGCTGCCCGATTGTGCGCCACGCTGAATCGGCCGGACGCGACGCAACGCGTTTCCAGCATTCTACGCAACGCGGACCCCTCCTTGTCTGCCCCTGAGCGCCATTCGCAACTTCTGGCCGCGCTCGGAATGCCCGCCTTCTGCGCGGGCTTCGATTATGATGCGTTGGAAAGAAATGAATTGCCAGACGGTTTGGCTCTGGCAGACCTGGTTTTCTCCAACGCGCCACCCGGTCAACGCTTGTAAAACGGCGCAAGCGCGGGAACAGCTGCGCTGCGTTTGTACATTTCATCCAAGGTGGCTGCGGGAGCGTTCAACGCGCTAAGGTCCCGGATCACCACCCAATCCTTCGCTTTCGGTTCCTGCCTGATTTCGCTGATGTCTTCCGGTGCGATGCTGACAATGGCCGTGCCAGGCTGATTCGGTATATCAATCAGCGAACAACCTTCACCAAGACCTGATTTCACGCGCAAGCATAACTCCGTGCCTCCCACGAGGATGGGATAGATATTCTCGAATCGCTCTCCAAGTTGGTCCGACCAGGTGCTGACGCCGCCCATGCTCGCCGCCATGTTCATCCTGCGGCAGCGTTCGTGCACGCAACCGTACCCGAATGCGTCCAGCGCGTCGAAACTCCTCGGAACCGCAAAACGGATCCAATCGATGGCCCGCTTCTGAAGATCGCCCTCACCCAAATCCTTCGTGTCGCACTGCAATTCGAAGGAACATTCCAACAGCGAAGGAGCAGGCAACTTGGCTTTCGCGGCGGATGGGAAGGCAAGTATCTGTCCCGGGGCGGAGTCCGCGGCGCTGAAGGTTCTTCGAATGCGTTCATCTTGTCTAGACTTAAGTTGCCGTGTTGGCACTGATGCCCAAAGAGAGCTGGTGAAGGACGGGCTGAATTGTATTTCCAACCCCAAAAGTTGCGCTGCCATAGGCATGGAAGGCGTTCCGCTCGCAGCGCGCCAGCTAAGAGTCAGCTCATTGCAACCGGACTCCTTGATTTCTGCCAAGATCACTTCGCGGTCGGGTGCACTCTTCCTTCTGGTGCGTCCATCGCTCCACCATCGCGCGCTCCACGCTCCTTCGCTGAGCGCGGGCTCGCCCGGGAATCGCAACAGGTCGACGAGAACGTCATCCTGCCGTCGCGACGCCAACTCCAGATACAGCTTGAACGTCATCAGGTCCGATATTACCTCTAAGCCGCAAGGTCAAGGAACTCATCCGCCTCCAACTCGATCTCGGACCCTTCAATGGCAATTTGCTCGAGCTGGAATATTTGCTCTACTTCCGAAACTGGAGCACCCGCGGGCAGGAATCTCGGTAAAGATTGGGACAACGCGCCCGCCGCGGCCCCAATACCGAAACCGAAAGCTCCTGCCACGATGTCCTGGAAGTAGTCGTAGTCTGACTGGTTCGTGGTGTAGAAGAGGATTCCGCCCACATTGAAAACCAGCGTCGCGTAAACCATTCCACCGCTGGGCACCGCGAAGATGCGTCCCCCAGCTAACCAAGTCGGATCCGGATTGACGTACGGGCCGAGTTCCGCCGTGTACAGGGCATACGACGCTACCGCTCGAGCCACGCCGGATAGCGAAAGTGGCTTGATTTCCAGCCACACCAGGCCCGCCGAGCCGTCGCCGCGTATGGGCCTCAAGTCCAGAATATCCGGTTTGAGCCGATAAGATCTTGCCCCTGGACCGCCCAATCTCGTCCACCGTCCGAAGAACACCAGCGGACTTGCCCCAAAATCCGCAGCGTACGCCGGTTCGACCACATCCTCGACGTCGTAACCGAACTGTTGAGTATACGCCAATCCGGTGGGATCGACGTAGTTCACCGGGTCGGCTTTGACGTACAAATACCGGTGCAGCGAACCAGGATCGGTGACTACCGGATCGAGCGTGTCCATGGTCAAGAAGCGGCCTGTGGAAACGTTTAGGTAGCGCGAGCGGCTGTAATACAGGTTCAAGTCAGGGTCGAACTGTTCGCCCGAGTACAGGTAGTTGTTCGGCGTCGTCCCCGTTGAATG
>Ga0302325_10023097_pt1 | contig 12980 bp, 16 predicted proteins | sample Palsa_T0_2_FD_201948 | JGI IMG/M metagenome (GOLD analysis project Ga0302325, IMG submission 201948) | Peat permafrost microbial communities from Stordalen Mire near Abisko, Sweden - Palsa_T0_2 | ecosystem: Environmental > Terrestrial > Soil > Palsa > Peat permafrost | place: Sweden: Abisko... | reverse complement strand
ACCTTCTTCATCGCCTTATTTAATTTGACATACGCAGCTTTCAACTCTCGCGCAGCCTCCTTATCCATCCCCGTCGTATCAGGCATCTCCAACTTTGGCCACCCGTGCATCTTATCCATAAACTCTGTGACCTCTTTTTGCCGCTCAGTAAGATCTTGTCCAAAGACTTCTGCTCGCGATTCTACGTAATCTCTGTCCTTCTCAGATAGCATTAGATACCTCGCATATCCGGGATGGCTTTGGACCTTTTTGATTGCAGAGAAGGCCTGGTCTGCTTTGTTGCCGATAAAGGTGATTGCACCGATGACTCCCAGAAGGCCTGCTGTTCCTAGGATGGGGAGATAATTCTTCCATTGGAATTTGGAGACGGTTTTCTGACCAGGGGCTTTGTCGGCCGGTACTGGGAGGGCAAGAAGGCTATCGAAGAAGCCTAGAAGAATCACGATGTGGAATAGGAACTTCATGACGGGAGGTTCTAGGGGAGCGCAGCATGAAACATCCACTTCTCATCCTCCGATCGCAAGTCTATGCAGATCACGCCGATATCGTTGATCCACAATGACCCAAATACAACACGTTGCACACGTTACAAACGCTCTGAATTGCATTAAGTATATTTACACTTGGATATAAAATAAGATCCAAGCATGCAATGCCATATTACTCCCATCACCCCCAACAATACAAACCCAGAACCAGCCAACAAAGCCATGTAATGTGGTAGTCCACCAAACCTAACTCTTCAACGCCTCTAATCTCTCCCTCATTTCATCCAAATTACTCGGCTCCTCCTCTGCGACCGCTTCATTCGGCATGGCCACTTCCGGCGCCTTGCCCGCTTTGCCCAGCATCCCGCCTGTGATCTCCGTCAGAATGGCATCGACTTCTGCATCGGCTTCGTCCTCCAGTTCCGGATCGTCAAGCATTTCCATGGTATCATCCATCATCTCTCCTATAATACCCGCCTAGCATTACTTCTGTGCCGTGAAAGGAGTGAGATACCTTTGTCAACTCCATAGAAAACTGCCGCATGTCTCTGTTCAGTTCCGGTATTTTGACCAGTGAGTTGACATCCCTCATAACCCCCGTACTCTGCTTCAAAATCCCACTAATCTTATACGTAGCTACCATCAACTTGCGTCCTCAAACAGAACCTCCAAGCAACAAGGTTCTCTAGCTTCTTGGGGTGTGATACCGATTTGTTCCTGAAGTTGCATTTGGATGCTATTCAAAGTGGCTTTGCTCTGATACATCCTCTGCCGCTGTTTCTTCGCCCTGACCAACTCCTTTGCCAGAATCCGCGCACTGCCCACATCCTGGGGTCTCTTTTTCGCGAGCTGCTGCACCATTTTACGGGACTTGTCTTCCTGTTCTTTGAGCGACGATATTTGCCGGTCCAGAAGACGTTCCTCGCGCCGGATGGTGGCTTTCCATTTTTGAAGCTATGGGTCAGCTTACAGGCTCGAGAAAAGGACAGCAGCGGAGAGAGGACTTGTTCTTGAGGAGTCGGTTTGTGGAAGATGCCGCGCAGTGTTTCCATTTGGTGCTTAGAAGCAGGGCATTCGTAGATGGATGCACGCCGATTCTTGGCCCGGTGAGTTGGGCGAGTGTCAACATAGGACAAGTACGCTGTGGTGGTATTATCTTGCTGTCTTTTGGGGTGATAAAAGTCGTTTGTCAAGATCCGATCCCACGCCCGTTCATTTGGTGGGCGCTGCCAGGTCACGGCCGGACTTCTCCACTAGTCTCGAGGCCAGACCCCTAGGAGCGTAGCGAGTAGGGGTCTGGACGAATTTGCCACTACCACTTTTTCGACTTCTTCAATTCTTAACTTTTTGCACCGCCCAAAGTACTAAAAGCAAGCTCTTAGCATCCTTTATAACATGTTAACGTGTTGAAAGAATTCATGCATGCGTTGCGGAGATATTCAAAGTTTTCTTCAATTTCTCATACTATAATTTAGCTCCGAGATTCACTGATTGTTGTGCCGAAAATTTTAAAGCCAAGGTTTGGAGCAACAGCCACCGCTTTAGTGTCACAAATTTACAACTTTGCATGTTAATAACTTTGTCAAAATTCAAGCTATTCAAGGAAAACTAATATTTTAGAATCTACATATCAAGAGCTTTCTCTTAGTACTCTGGGCGGCGCAAAAAGTTAAGAATTGAAGAAGTCGAAAAAGTGGTAGTGGCAAATTTGTCCAGACCCCCGGAGCGTCGACAAAGTTGGACCAATGAGCGACTAGGGTCTGGTTTCGAGACTACTTCTCCACCTCGATTCACAAATGTCCTTGAAGAAAGCGCCTGTGTATTTTCTCAGCCATGGAGGGCCAAGTCTCATGTTCGACGACGAGGTAATCCTCGTCTCTGTGTGGACTCATAGTAAATAGCGACCAGCATACCGGAATTTGGCCAAGATTGGCAAGCATATTCAAACGGTCGATAAACCATCAGCCATGGTAGTCCTGAGCGCCCACTGGGAAGGCGGTCGAGATTTCGTCGAAGGTAATAATCCCCTACTTCTCGGCTTATCTTAGTGAATACCGAAGAGAATGCTTCTCTGATATATGATTTCTACGGATTCCCGTCTCACTATTATAAAGTCAAGTATCCCAATCGAGGGAACACACAACTTGCCGAACAAGTCATTTCATTGCTACGAAGTCACGGAATTAAAGCTTCCGGGACAGATAGAGGATTAGACCATGGGATATGGGTGCCCTTCAAAGTAGCATTTGATCCAGAAGACAATCCCCTCACCATCCCTATCGTCCAAGGTCCGTGTCCCCCGTCATCTTGCTTCAAATTTAACACACAGTGAGTTTATTCGATTCCAATTCCGTGGAAGACCATCTCAATCTCGGGCGGGCACTAGCCCCTCTGCGCGACCAAAACATAGTGATCATCGGAGGTGGTATGACGGTCCATAACCTGCGCGCATCAATGCCACTGCTCGGATCCGACTCTAAAAACCACGTCTACCCCTTCACTCCAGAATTCAACGATGCCGCCGTCGCGGCAGCGACTTCAAAGAACGGCAAAGAACGAGAAGAAGACGTTAAAGGTCTTTATAAAAGAGATGATTTACGGCTTGCGCATCCCAGTTTGGAGCATCTGATGCCGTTGACGGTGTGTTGCGCCGCGGCCGGTGAAGATATTGGCGAATGTCTTTTTAAGACGGTGGAATATGGTGCTATGGGGTGGGCCAGTTTTTGTTTTGGTGGGACAAAGGGGGAGGAGATCGTGGACTGAACTTTGTCGCTAAAGTTTAGCGATCTTGGAGTGGTGCCACTGTGTCGACTGCCGAAGAAGTCGTTTAACTGCTCACGGCGGGCGACTCTCGTGTCCAAGACGCTGTGAAAGAGCTCAAAGCACTCAATCTCACGAGCCAGCACATCCTGGAGTATCTAAAGATGCGTTAAAATGTGTCTATTAGACTAGGATTGCCGCTTTCCTCGATGAAGAAACAACTGTCAAGCGTTTAAAACACCGCAATCCTCGCACTGAGTCCAAACTCCAACCCCATCTTGCTGAGACCATCAAAATGGTTGCACAACGTACAAAAAAGGAAGCGGAATAGATCTGATAGGCGGAACGACAGTAGCAATGCAGAAAAAAATAGGAAAATGCTAAACGTCGTCCCGTCCTCAGCCAAGAAAAGACGGGAAAGCTAAAAATAACCTCCTACTCCACCCACAGAAGCCGAAATCCTAAATATAACCTCAAGCTCCGCCAAAACGCCGTAACAGGATACTTTACCTAACAAAGGCTTTTTGATGTGCTGGCGCTGCGGTATCGAACTAGTTTCGCGAGGCACTGTGATTGAGCCGACTGGGCCTCGGATGCTGTGTGTGATGCGGATAGATCCGATGATTGGCTATTTTTATACAAGGAATTAGAATTTTGGTGTGACTTCAATCCAGGGTATTGGATTTGATGATGGCCTATGGGAGAACTGGATATGATATCCGTCGACGGGTTCATCCGCATAGACGCTGGGGCACTCGGTGGTCAAGTTCCCTTGTGAAGAGGTGGATTGGGATCGAGGCGTGCAAATCCGAGTTGGACCGGTTCCTCGTTGGAAGCAAGAGGGTTGGGAGAAAGTCAGTGACTCAGACGTGGGGTATACATTCCCGCTTTTGCCGTCGAGTGTGTTATGTGCCGCGTCAAGAGTTTTTGTTTCGGCGCTGACGAGTGAATCGAGGGCTTGCGCAATTTACCTTCAAGACCGATGTAGGTAGTGTCATGGCCGAAAACGTCGGAACACAGGACTGTTGATATGTTGTTACGTTCAAATATTGGCTGGTGTTCAAGTACATAGTCACCGTAATATTATCAATCGACATCTGTTTCCTACTCCTATATCTCTAGGAAATTAATCGTCCTGCATGAAAGCTTAGTCACTTTGCATAGGACTCGGGCCCTTTATGTACGCAAGGTGATTATGACGGAGGGTGCGTGCACAACCAAACCCAGCGCTTCCCTGGTTCGGTTATTTTTGTATCCCATCGCCAACAACAGCCCAAAGCAATTAACCCGGTCGAGAAGTTCCCCGGATTCCACCAGCAACGGCGCCGCCTGTCACGCTACACTCCTATTGGTGATTGCACACAGGTTGCTGGCGTCCAGCCACCATGCCGCCGATCCGGGGCGTGCCTGACAGCCCTGTTGCGAGGCCGTATGGCTCAGGGCGGTCGCCCACGATGACGCCGCCTATCCCTATCGAGTAAGTCTCCTGGCGATTGAGTTGTTGTTGACGGTGGCGTAGTTATCCGAGGAGGAGGGCAGCGGTTGCGTGTGAGGTTTGTGCTTCGTACTAAGGGCTGGCAAGTGTTGATTCTCAAGGTGTGCCGACTACGAAAGTCGCGGTGCGATGGTGCCAAACCACGCTGCGGGTTCTGCAAGGTCTGTCTTCCTGGAGGAAAAGGTACTGAGAGCAGGAAATCAATCAGGACTGTATCTATCGTCCACCGCCTCCTACGCCGCCGTCAAGGTTTGAGCACTGACCGTTTCGCCGCCGCTAATATGTTAGACTAGAACAAGATATTCGTCACATTATGCGGAGACTCGACAGCATTGAACAGTCAATGCGGAGTAAACACCAGCCGGATCAGAATGTTATTACTCCGCCTGAAACGGACTACGATTTGCGAATTCGAAGGGGTTCTATGGACATAGAGCATCCGAATGCTCTGGATCCAGAAGAAACCAACGCAACAGAAGCCCCGGCTAACAATCTTGCCTACCGTCTCCATAAAGCGGCTGGTGTCCCTTTCCTCTTTCCCAGCTATCTTCGACAAGGGTTGAGCCATCCGGGGGTACCTTTTCCAATTGTACCATGCACAGTACTCGAGCTCCCCTTCGCGACTCCAAGGGATATTGACAGGTGTTACTTCCATTTCCACTCAAGGTCGCTGACGGGAGATTACTGGATCATTACTTTGCAAAAGTACATTTTTGGTTCCCTTTCTTGGAGCCTGCGTATTTTCGACATAAGTTTATGACTATAACGCCTTCATTGACCTCAGAATACTGTATGTTCATGCTACTAATGGCGCTTGGATCATTAGCGGAGACGCAACAGAGATGGGGCGCTAAGCAACAGGGGGCTGAGAAGTGGGCTCAACCTGCTTTCTCAATGATACCTAAGATAACGATGGAAAACGACCTCACTGCCGTTCATTGTTTGATATTGTTCAGGTATTTGCGGCTTGACCTGTTTGCTGAGGTGTCTAGCTTATACCATATGTGGATACTTAACCCTGCACACGCTTATAATATGATCTGTCTGGCATCAGACAAGCTGCAGCGAATACTTGAAAGGTTCTTGCGACTTTCGTTCAACGCTCAATATCAGGGGGTCAAAGAGTCCGACCCAGGAGCCGGGACTTGCGGCAAAGGAGACTCGAGAGCTGGTTAAGCGAGCTTACTGGGCCATCTACATAATAGACAAGTATCTCCTCTGCCAACTTTGTTAGAGGCTCTAACCTGTAGTGAACACCGAGGTCTGTTCCTGGACAAAGGAAGCGGAATAGAAATGTACGAAGAAACAGTCAACCTACCATATTCCTATGACAACCCCTTCGAGCCGGAGCGAAATACGCTATACATGCAAGCTTCCTATTACTTCCTTGCCTGTATATATATGCGTCGAGCATGCAACAGGGCCAAATACACCCGAAGACATGGTAGGACGCTGCTGAGCCACAAAGCTGATTGTAGTTGAGGATGAAAATGAACCTTTAAAGTTCAGAATGGGGTCTGTATCGGAAATCGAGATTGAAAATTGGTACCAGGCCTTGCCAACGGAAATACGATTTGAAAGGGACTTTAAGGTGGAGAGGGCTTCTGCGTCCGGGACACTGGCTCCTCTTGTTGCGGACAATGTCGCCTGGTTGAGAGGGACTTATATGGCTATCCCTTCAATGGCGTACTGGGGACTAGCATTTACTGCCGCTACAGGTCCCCACAATGCCAGCAGAGAACTACCCCAGGAATATGTCGAGGCGGTTAACAAGTTCCAAGGCAGCTTCATGGGGTACCTTGCATCGATACGACAATACCTGGATGGCAGATTTCATCCTTTGGTCTGGACTCAGTCGCAAAAGTAGGATACCTTCGCTCTAGTGTTGAGCTGATTGTAGCCTGTTTATGGGAGGGTTGATGGCCGTGACGCTTATAGAGTCGCCCAGGACCTATAAGTTGGCTGTACCTTGTTTAATGGAGTATATTGGATATGTAGTGAATATTTTGGAGACATTTGCGGAGTATAGTCCTAGCATTGCAGAGAGTCTACACTCCCTTAAGGGGAAAGTTCGAGGGATCGAGGCAAAGAGGCAGGAGCACCAGTTCGGATAAACATTTCATACTTAGGACTACATAGTAGTAGGACACTCTACATGACATCAAAAAGGGATTCAATATCCAAACAGGCCCATCATTGACTTGAAAACACAAAAATTCCAACCATCGGTAGAAATCACTCAACTCATATTACACATAGTAATTGCCTGCCTCCTTGCCTGCTTGCGAGCCACGACCGGCCCCGCTGTAGTCGAGTTTGAACTCCACCTGCAGTGGGTCAAAGCCTTTGTCCGGGATAAAGTCTGCCGCAACAAGCATGTTCAAACCGCCTGAGATGCGCTCAATGGCCTTTCTAGCGCTTTCAGGGAACTTTGTCCTCTGCAGATTGCCATACCACCCAGCAAAGTAAATCTAGTCATTTCAGCGCTGACTGTCAAGGTCATACCAGTCCCAACATGATTCTTGGCACCGGAGTCTCATTAGGTACTCCACAGTGCCAAATCCTCAGATCTCGGATGATGATGCTCCCCTTGGGAACTGTAGGCCTCACAGGAGGACAAATCAGCCTCCTCTTCTCGATTTCTTCGTCAAGGATATAAGGCGTCAATCTCTCCACGGTCTTTCTGATGCCACGATTTCCGCGATGATGGGTTCCGACCCACCACTCTGTGACACCATTGGCAGGACTACAGTCGTCGAGGAAGAAGTTCACCGTATAGGCGAAGGGGAAGTCGAGATGGTCGTCGAAATCGAGATCGGCATGGACATCTTGACGAAGGGTCCCATTCATGGCCTACCAAAAAGGTCAACTTGGATGTTACCTAGGGATCTACAACATTGGTGTTGAGGAAGCGCAATTCCGGCTTGGGACCGAGCATGTTTTCTAGGATCCGAGCGGTGATTTGGTTCGACCAGATGTCTTGGAAGAGGTACTTTTCGTAGACGGGCGGGTATTGAGTGAAATTGCCCGTTTCTAGAGGTTAACAAAGAAGTTTCCACTGAGAACCTTTGGGGCCATTGAAGTGTGTTTCGGGGTCTCTTTCTATTTCATAGGAAAGCGGTGCCATGGCATTGTTCAGGGCGTCTAGATGGTTTGTGTCAATCTGTATGTCAGAGAGTCAACCACCGGCCTTCTGTACAGCGTTATTGATAATAACAATTCCTGGTACTTAGTGATAAGACAGAAGAGATACCATCTGTATGTAGTGTGATGAGAGCTTCTTGCAACTTCGCAAGTTCAAGAACGCCTGAGATCCGTTCTTCATCTGTGATCTGAATCTGGACAACCTCTCTAGGTATTGAAGCCATGGCACAAAACAAGGGTCACACCAAATGCCTTACCATCCCCCATATAAATAAGCACGGAATACTACTAGATGGTTCCCTCAGGAACTTGGACCACGGCATCAACCTAAACAGAGTTCCTGGCGGAAGAAAATTTGTCCTCGTGCAGTGCGCACGGATCGCACGTGTTCCCGAATATTTTAGCTTGCGCCTCCAACGTGCCCCCGCGTGTGGCCTGCATATACTGAGATTAAACATCCTTGGACCCGTGGTTCAGCTCTCGTTCGTGCGACAAGATTCGCTGAAAGCCGTGGGGCCAAGCTCGATGCCACATCGGCCTCAGACGAACAGTTTGGCCAACGAGATATCTGGTGAACAGGACTTGCTGTGTGTATCAGACACGGATCACCATACTAAGTTCAACGGCATCCCGCAGCTAGTCGGGAACAAGGGTCACGATGAGCCGCAGCAGGGTCCTAAGTGGTTGGTAGATACAAGCTCCAGACTAGGCATATCTGAATGACATATGACGTTATAATTCCGAAAGGTGAAATTTCCCGTTTGATCCATGTCCCGCCGCTGTACTAATGAACAGCAAGTGCATGATTCTACAATAGAATTACGGGGAGCCGGGAGTAGTCTCTCCTATTTCTTCCCGGATTTGGGGGGTCTGATCCGGAAGGGCCTTCTTGAGTCGAAGCCAATACGGGCGATCCGTCTCGGACGTCGCATGACGTTGGGTGACTCTTAGTCACGTACCCGAAGGGTCACTGTTACATCAACTAACAAGATACACATCGTCAGGGCTTTAACGCTAACAACGCCTTTTTCAGTCTGCGGATTTGTTTCCGGATAGATCCATGTAAATAAGGTTTGTATACCGCCTATTGATTTTGTTTAGTCTCGCCCCTGACGGAGTCCGAGCGCCGCACCATGAATTGTTATCGAACCTGCTGATTTGCCGAGACTCGCCGCCACGCGCTATCCAGCAAATTTATTGGCCACTTCGCTTAGCAGTGGATGCATGCTGTTCCGTCCTGCTGTTCTTCCACGGACGTCGGTGATCCTCGGAAGTCCCCGAGCCGCCGCTAATGAGGTGCATGCAATTGCTGGAAATAGGGATCCTGAGAGCTGCAGGGCGGAATTCTAAAGAGCACAGACCCTCTTCATTCAGTACAGTAGTACATCTGAAGACGGCATACCACTTTTCGGCTACTGTTTAGTATTATTGATATTCATTATTACATGACTAGATGCAACTCCCCGCACTCCGATATCGCACATCGACTCTAAACCGCAGCTCACACTTCCAAACATTGAAACATGAACCAGCCATGATGAAGCACGAATCCTAGAGTGCCCTTTCAACCATTAGAAGTAACCAGCATCCCTCCCCCACACAAGTACTCGACGACTATGAAGCGCGGTGTTGAAAAGAAAAGCATACTAATAACAACACCTATGAATGTTATAAAAAGCAGGGTATGTTCTATGTATTGATGCACGCAAGGAAAACAAAATAAAGGCAAAAAAGCAATTGAACAAGAATAAGCTCCAAATGCGTCGTTAACAAATCAAAAAAGCTACTCCCCGTAACCAAGAAATGTGGAGGCAGGGATGGCGAGGGATGTCTAGCTTCCGAGAAGCGCTCGTCTTAGAAGTCGTTGGCGTGCTCCGCCGTCTTTCTCATCCGTATAGCCTCCTACGACCCTGACCCAGTCTGCGAGACAACTTCCGTCCTTGTCTTCGACTTCGGGAAGGTCGGTTGGACATTCACAGCGACATCCTACACCGCCTTGACGAGGAGTATCCCAGTTTCCTTTCTTTTGATCGCGGTCTTCATTCTCGTATGCCGGTCGAGGGAGCTGTTTTTTAGGAGCGTTCGCTGGACAATGTTGGATATCCGTATGTTGGTATCCAATATCTCGGAAATAATGGATTTCGGAAGGGGACAAAAGAATCCCTGCGCCCAATGAATGGATCGGTGCGTCACCCCACTACTCGTCAGCACTCGTTGAAATATAGGACATACGCGTTCAGCCCAGAAACCACCACTGCGATCCATCATATTGAAGAAATCTTCGTACTCCTTACTTCGGAAGAAATCCAACCTCGCGATCTCGAAATTACTCCAAAAATGACACATGTTGTAGCTTTCGCCTTCCATGCCCTCGGGATCGATTTCGGGAAGCTCCTCTTTCTCGACGGGATCCATTTCCAGGACTTCGTCAGGGAGACTTTGTGGCGACTCGACAGGTTTGGGTTTTTCTTCTTTGGGCTGCTCTTTTAGGAACATCTCCCATAGACCCTTTGATTTGAAATTGTTTTGACGTTTGTAGGCGGATGCATAGCGGAATAAGTTGGGTACTGTCTCTACAAGTTCCTTGATTGCGATAACGAAACCGTAGGTCTTATTGTGTTGCTCCATATACAAGAATGGATCGCTACGGTCAGCACGATAGACTGCGGGGACATACTACGTGATGTCGCAAAAGTAGGTGATATCGGGTTCGATTCGCCAGTACCAGTCAAATGGCTTTAGAAGTTCATGTTTGTAGAAAAATCTAAAAATAAGTTAAGGTTGAGGTGCCAAGACTGACCCGGAGTAGAATCGGCACATGTGGTGATAGCTCTCCATGCCGCCATACATGATAGCGCGATCACCCTGACTTGCAATTCCCTCCTTGGCCCACGACTGATCTACCCAGTCGGGAAATCCAAACATTGTTTTATCGACCTTTCCGAACTGTACTGGCGAGCTTGTCGCATTTATCACCGCAGCCTTGAAGGTGGAATTAAAGTGTTCGTCGTTTAGAAAAATGTAGGGATAATTGAACCATCGATTGAAGTGGCGTTCGATCGAGTCGAGAGAGTACAAGACTCCCTCCAGCTCTGAATTGCGGGCCAACATGACGAATGCTCCATTGGCTCGTGGATGGGAGTCTGCGGCCTTGCGTGGATCCTGACAGCCGTAGACGAAGGGCTCGTCGATGCTGGTGGATATGCCTCGCATTGGCGGCAGGGGCGACAGGACTGTTGCCTCATTGGCACCATGCCTCAGGACTAGCAGGTAGATCAGAAGGAGGGCGGGCGGGAAGACGACGAGCAGGAAAAAGGGTATGTGTAGCCCGCCGACGCGTATCCGCCGTCGCAGGAACTGGGAGACATATGACTTGTTTGGCGAGGGCGTGAAGATGAGGTCTGTGAGGGACGAGGACGAGGAGATCGTCGGCAGCTTGGAATACTGCTTCTCGGGGGGCAGAAGGCCCATTGTCGGGGGGCAGGGCGGTCGCGTGGGTGAAAACGGGGGGGGGGGGTGACAATCAGGCGCAAAGCTGCCAAGCGGGACACGCTGGCAGGGGGGGCGAACGAGTGTGGTGAAGAGGCGCGGCGAGCAACAGAGACGCGCTGTGGAGGACTGAACGAGAGACGGATTGGTGACGCTGGAGGACGCGGAACGTCGAGTCGAAGGGATTCCGTCGAATTCGACAGGGAAAGCGCTCTTTAAGAAATATAAAATGAGTGAGTGAGAGTTGCGTGAGAGGCCAGCATAAATTTATTTTTGGTTGGGCTGCTGTCTGCCGCCGGTGGCTGTAAAACAGAAAAGTAAAAAAAAAAAAAGTCATTTCATTATTCACGCTAATTTAAACAAAATTGCACACGAAGGGCTGTGCGCATGGGCGGATGGCAGTGGCTGCGAGACATTATTCCCCAACAATAATTACATGTGTTACGTGGAAAAAGATTGGTAACCTCCGATTCGTGTCGGCGAACTAGACCGAGAAAGTCTTGGCGCTGCCAATCACTAGGACGCCTCCTTGTTACACCAGAGATAAGCAGGCCCTTAGTTCTCATCAACATCATGAATGGAAGCAAACGTTCACATTAAACCGGCTTCCATTCGGCCTGCATGGCCCGCGATCCTCCGGCGTAACAGAATCCAGCTGCAGTATCCATTTCCCCAATAGCACTATTAGTTGTAGACGAAACTCTTCCAAGACTTCTCGGTGACTTGGGACATTACTTTCGAGCAGGTACTGGTACACGCTACTGGATGGGCATTAAGGTATTCAAGAATGATCCTCCGGGGGTTATACGGTGGTGGGCTGGGCATGCGCTTCGAGATCAAGATCCACAAACCAACTTGTTTCTGGGTTCGTACACCTTTCAAGCCGGGAGTATGAGGACCGATCTACATCGGAACGCGGATATCAACGTCCCCGTCCCCGGCTTACAGTTCACCGTCGACCTCGCAACCTTACTCCGCCCCCTCGCCGTTCCGCCGGGTTATGCACCTCAAATTGTCTGGGACGTCGAACCGCTTCGACAAATAACCATCCAAAATTTATAATCACTGCATTGTCTGAGGAGATAAACGGGACGTAAGGCGAGATTGTCGAGTGAGAAGATGAGAGATTGCTTTCCTAGTTTTTTCTTTCGTTTTCAGATGTGGCAAGGAAGTTCCTCACAGTGGGTGCTGTTGTGAGATTTCTGAGGGGGATTGCATATTTGTCTAGTTGCATGAAGATACTTATGAATTAAGGTATTATACTTCTAAGGAAATTTCTGGGTGTCCAAGCGAATATGCCAGTCGCCTATAACGAGAACAGATGACCATGACTATACACAACACACCTCGATGAACCACTTCGCTCCGGTGAACCATGTGATTCGTGACAGCCGTAATCTTACCTGTAGAACGAATGCTGGAGCCACAAGAATTTGAATGCGCTAGAACCTCGGGTTTAATCTCAGCGATCCGACGGCCGCCGACTGTATCATCGCAACGCCGTCATTAGTTCCTCGGAACCACGCCTTCCGCAATATCCGGAGCGTTCTCTGCGCTAAGCCACCCCTTGCTTGACTTGCAAGGACTACACAGAGAGGCCAGAT
>Ga0302325_10023096_pt1 | contig 12981 bp, 11 predicted proteins | sample Palsa_T0_2_FD_201948 | JGI IMG/M metagenome (GOLD analysis project Ga0302325, IMG submission 201948) | Peat permafrost microbial communities from Stordalen Mire near Abisko, Sweden - Palsa_T0_2 | ecosystem: Environmental > Terrestrial > Soil > Palsa > Peat permafrost | place: Sweden: Abisko... | reverse complement strand
CGGCCGCCGTGCGCGGGGGCTCTTGGAACAACAATCCACAGAACGTCCGGGCCTCGAACCGTAACAGGAACGAGCCAACGAATCGGAACAACAATATAGGCTTCCGATGTGTGGGGGATGGGGAGATTCGGCCGGAGCCGGAATAGCTAAGGCTGTTTCGGGTGTGCGGTCTCTACTTCCGGGCCGTGGCCCCGACGGCTACGAACGCTCTCAGCCACGACTGCTTAGGGTGTGCTTCTTGCCGTCAAATAGCAACGGACTCGGGCCTCCTGGTAGCTCAATTGGGCGAACGCCGGCTCGAGTCTTCACTTGGGCAGCGCAAAGGGGGTCGGCGGTTCTGCCTCCCCTTCGGCTGGTCTCATCACCGGCCTCGTTTAAATGTGACCTTACGCCGGACTACATCCGAGCACTTCTCGTCAGTCGCCGAGAACAATACAGGAATTCTGGGGGCGACACTAACGCTCTGTTCTCCTAGTGTTTATGGCCGTCGGAGACTGTGTTGGTGCCGCCACCCGTCCGTAAAACGCCATTGCGTCGATCTGAATTTTGACGGTTTCCGAAAGTCCTCTTGTGGGAAGCTAACCGTTTACTTCCTGAATCACGCGCCACCCGTACAAGCCCCGATCCATTTAAACCGGCGCGAAGCCTCATTCAAAGGATTTCCACCCATACTTCAAAGTTCCGGACGGGAAGCTCGAGGTTTTTAGGGAGTTTTGCGAGCAGTTTATAGCGGCCACCGCCAAGGAGCCGAAGTGTCTTTACTACGGTTTCAGCTTCCATGGAGATGAAGTCCATTGCCGCGAGGGATATGAGGGCGCAGAGGCCCTGCTCTCGCACCTTGCCAATGTTGGGCCTCTATTGGAAGCGGTGTTGAAGTTCGCTAAAATCAGCCGGCTGGAAATCCATGGCGTGCAGGGGGAGTTGGCGAAGCTTAGGGAACCGCTCGCTCATTTGAACGCCACTTACTTCACACTCGAGTATGGGATCCGGCGGTAATCGGCCGCCACGATCCCGCCCAACACAATTCTATGGCACGTATTGGTTGAGATAACGCTTCGCCATCAAAAAGCCGGTTTTGAAATCGTTTGAAAAGTCTGGCCCGGGGTTATCGTCAGCCCCATACAGCGCATCTTCCTGCTCTATCGACATCGCTCCTGTGTAGCCCACATCCTGCAGCACGCTAAAGAACTCGCGCCAGTTGATGGAGCCCATGCCGGGGATGCGGTAGCGCCACCAATCGACGTGGTTCTCATTATAAATTCCGGTGGATCGCAGCACCGGCCAGAGGATCTCCGTGTCCTTCAAATGCACATCGTAAATTTTGTCGACGAAATCGCGGGCGGTTTGAATCGGGTCCATAAATTGCCGCAGCAGGTGCGAGGGATCGTATTGCAGGCCGACGTACGGTGAATCGCCGAAGCCTTTAAAGAGCGCGGAAAAGCCGGCGGGACTGGTCGCCAGGTTCTCACCGTCAGGCCAAGGCTCCCACAGAATGCGGACCTTCGCGCGCTGGCAAACGGGGAAGAATTGCTCCGTGTAGACGCGCACGATTTCGTCGATTTGCTTCTGGAACGGTTTCGAACGATCGCGGCCGGATTGCGTGCCGATATAAGGGATACCGAGCTTGCCTGCGAGTTCAATCGCTTTGATGAAGTAGTTATTCGAGCGGGTGCGCTGAGCCAGATTGGGATTGATGCTATCGCCTCCCACTTGCAGAGCCGAGACATGCATCTCGTTTGTCTGAAGAACCGTTTTGATGGCGTCGATTTGAGAATCTGTCAGGGTGTTGGCATCGAGCGTGGAATGGGGCCCCGAACCCAGAATCATATTGGTGAAGCCTTGCGCTTTTGTCCAAGCGACGTTATTCGGCGTGTAAGGGCCGAGCACGCCGAGGAGAGGTTTCCACTCATGATGGTTGTCACGCGCGCGCAACGCGCATGAGGCGGCGGCGAGGCCGATGGAGCCGACAAGTGTGCGACGAGTCATGAAGACAGTCTATCTCCACAAATATCTCGAGCGGATTTTTATCGTAAACTTTATGAAAAGGAGCAAGCGAAATATGCTCAATTCAGGATGTGCATTATTGGCGATTCTAGGCTTAACATCCACTGGCGCATTCGCCCAAACCTCAATCGACGCTTGCAGCGCCTCGCCAGAGGAGCTGCGGTTTCAAGAAGAACCGGCAAAATCATCGCATCCCATCGAGTTACTGCGCGAGAAGCTCGCCGCGAATCCCAAACTGCCCTGGGCTTATCATTCTCTCCTCGAACTTTATTCGAGTGCTGACTCGAAGGACGCCGCAAAAGTAGCCGATAACTTGCTCACCTTTAGCAATCTCTGCCCCGCTGACCTCTCCGCCTATCACTTCGTCCGCTTCGTGGAAGATCGTGATAAACTTCGCGAACTCACCGTCCGTTTCCGTCATGCGGTCGTGAGCGAAAACTCCCAGGCCGCCGCTGCGAGTTATCGGCCGTTGTGGACTGCCGAGTTCCGTGCCGCCGACCCGTCTGCCTTTGATAACCTCCGCGCGCAAGTGGCCAAAGACATAGCCCGAATCAAAGAGCTCGATCCCAGCAATATAGAGACCTTGAGGGAAGGCTACAAGCTCATCGGCGACTCGTCCGAGGCGAATGCGCTTCCCCCTCCCGAGAGAAGCACCTCGAAGAGCTTTCATGCGGATTTTGAGGCCTGGGGCAAGACTCATCCTTACCCGAAAGCCGATGCGTCCCCTGAAGCCAAAGATGAATTTGATCGCAAAATGGTCGAAGCCTCCGCCCAATGGGTGAAAGATTGGCCCGATGAACCGTCTGCACGTCAGTGGCGTCTCAGTTCACTAGCCAAGGTGAAGAGCACCCCCAACAAAGAACTGGAGAAAGCCGGCGATGCCCTTCTGGAAACTCTAAAACAGCATCCGTTCAAAGGCTTTATGTTCATGCCTTTTCAGGCCAGCGTTGCCCAAATTTGGGTTGACCGCGACATTCGGCTCGAACAATGTCTGCAATTGGCAGACGAGGCGCTTACCGAGATTGATCGGTCAGCGAAGGCAAACCCAGCAATTGCAAAGTCTCGTGAGTATATGGTACTGACCGGCCGCTTCGACACACTTACTATCGAAGCCGAAGCCGCGCGTAAGTTGAAGAACTTCGAAAAGGCGCACGGCGCGCTGGATCGAATCAAGCGCGGGTTGGACGAAAATGCTGGAGACTATGCGCGCGCCCATCACTCCTACCTTTCGCAAAGCGCTCTCCTAGCCGAAGCGGAGGGTCACAAACTGGATGCGCTGACCTATGATCGGCTTCTGTTCAGCCAGTTTCCTCCGCATCCCGACGAAGAAGCTCATGCGCTCGCACTCTGGAAAGAGATGGGCGGCACAGACGATGCCTTCAAACTCTGGTCGTCTCTGGAACAACCCAAGAAGCCTACCGCCGTCAGTGATGCCAGCCCCTGGGCCGAAACAAATAAACCGCTCACCGCGCTAAACGCACCGGACGCCAACGGCCGGACCTGGACCGTTGCGGACCTAAAAGGGAAAACCAACCTGATCACGGTCTGGGCCACATGGTGCGCACCTTGCCGCGCCGAATTGCCCGCCGTTCAAAAGCTCTTTGATCAGGTGAAGGATCGGAGGGACGTGCAAACCATCAGCATTAGCGTGGACGAGAACCCCGGTGTCATTGCTCCATTTCTCAAAGAAAATCACTATACGTTCCCCGTGATCTTCGCACGCTCACTCTCATCGACGAGCTCGACGGCCTGCTCGGAATCCCTCGGACTTGGATCGTCGATGCGAACGGCAGTCTGCGCTTCGAGCGTCTCGGTTACAACCCTTCAGATTGGCCGCAGGAGATGCTACAAAAAAATCAACACTCTCTCACTCCATCCGTAGCGCTTCCACGGGATTCACCCCAGCCGCTCGTCTGGCAGGAATAAAACTGGCCAGAATCGCCGAAACTCCCAAAACTCCCGCCACCACTCCCAGCGTCTCCACATCCCAAGAGGTTACCCCGAACAGCAGGCCACTCATCAGACGAGCCGCTCCGATCGAGCCTAACAAGCCGATCGCGATGCCGGCCGCCGTCAACCACCCGGCTTCCCGCAGAATCAACTCATACACCGATCTCCGCTCTGCTCCGAGCGCCATGCGCACGCCAATCTCACGCGTTCTCTGGCTCACCGAGTACGCGATCACTCCGTAAAGCCCAAACACCCCTAACGCCAGCGCCAGTGCCGCGAACCCTCCCACCAGCCACGCCGATGTCCGGTGCATATACGCCGACTGGGAATTACGAATCTGCTCCGTCATGCTGCCTCCTGCGAAGGCCACAATGCCAGGGTCAATTTCGTGAATGATCGCCTTTAACGTGGGGATGAGCGACAATTCCGCTTGCGACGTCCGCACGGCAATCTGAAAGTAGTAGTCGGTGGCCTGGTTGAACGGATAATACACAGCAGGCCAAATCTCGGCATCCAGCGAGCCTTCCCGGATATCGTCCACCACGCCAACAATCTGCTTAATTGATTTTGGCGATAGGGCGAGATCGCCGAACTGCTTGCCAATCGGGTCCTGGCCGGGAAAATACTTTCTGGCGAGCGCTTGGTTGACGATCACCACTTTAGGCTTCGACAAATCCTCCGCGTCGGTGAAATATCGTCCTCGCAGGAGCTTGGCTTCGAGTGTCGCTAGATACCCCGCACTCACATCCCGCTCATTCACTTCATTGTGCTCCCCGTTAAATGGGCGGCCCACAAATCTGATCCAATCCGTATTGCCGTTGTAGGTCACTGGGAGCTGGCTCGATATTCCAGCCGATTTCACTCCAGGCACATTCGCGATCCGGGTCAAAATCTGTCTCCCTACCGCAACAATTTGCTCATCCTTGGTATAGCGTGCTTTTGGCAGCGCAACGGATAGCGTCGCTAAGTGGTCTGGCTGCAATCCATTTCGCACTTGGAGCAGCAGATACAAACTCTTGCTCAGCAGTCCGGCTCCAACCAGCAACACCACGGCCGTGGCCAATTCCACCACCACTAGCTTGGAGCCTAGCCGCCGCCAGGTATTTCCGGAAGAACCCCTGCTGCCTTCGCCGAGTCCTCCTATCGTGCCCGCCGCCGCGTGGTGCAACGTCGGGGCTACAGCGAAAAGCAGAGCCGCGAGGAGCGCAATCGCACCGGCAAAAGCCACCAGATGAGTATTCAAGCCCAACCCTTGCAAATAAGGCATGCGCGCCAGTGCGTCCGCGGCAATAAGATGAATCAGTAGTTTCATAGTCCAAATGGCCGCTACCAGACCCAATACACTGCCCACCGCCGCCAAAATTAAACCCTCAGTCGCGAACTGGCTAATCAATCGCCCGCGCCCCGCTCCCAACGCGCTCCTGACAGCCATCTCTCGCCGCCGTCCCTCCGAGCGAACCAGCAACAAACTCGCTATATTCACACCCGCAATCAACAGCAGCAGCCCCGCTCCACTCAGCAACACCAACAGCATGGGGCGAATGCGCCCGATAATCACCTCGCTCAACGGCAGCACCGCCGCTCCCTGGCCCTTATTTTCCGGATATTCCTTTTCGAGCTGCTTTGCGATGCCGCTCATATCGGCCAGCGCGGTTCCGACCGTCACTCCGTCCTTCAGCCGCGCCACCCCATAGATGCCATGGCAGCTGCGCCGCAAATCGCACTCGCTCTCCGCATGAAACGCTGTCCAGAACTCGCTCGGCTCGGTCGGGGCGAAGTGGAAGCCGGCCGGTAACACGCCGACAACAATATATGCGTCGCCGCTCAAAACCGCCGTGCGCCCCAGCACATCCGGCTTCCCTCCGTAGCGCTTTTGCCAGGCGCTGTAGCTGAGCATCACTGCCCGTTGCGCCTGCTTCAAGTCTTCTCCCGAGTAGAAATCCCTTCCCAGCACGGGCGTAACTCCGAGCGTCCGGAAGAATCCATCGCTCACTCGCGTGCCATGAGTCGGCTCCAATCCGCTAGGTGTGCTGACGCTGTAACCCGCGTTCCCATAGATCTCGAGCGAACGAAATACAGTGTTGAGTTTCTTCCAATCCAAATAGTCCGGATAGGAGAGATTGCACTCGGGACACATCGGGTTGCTTTCGTACACGGCCACCAGCCGCGCCGGACTGCGGTACGGCAGCGGTTTGATTAAGCTTGCATCCACAAAAGCAAAAATTGCCACGCTCGCGCACATTCCCAGCGCGAGCATCAGTACCGCTGTACAGGTGAATCCTGGATTTTTTCGCAACTGCCTCGCGGCAAAACGCGCATCCCGCAACAAATTCTCAATCACCGGAACTCCGTTCCTCTCCCGGCACACTTGTTTGGTGGCTTCGATTCCTCCCAATTTCAAAATCGCTTCGCGGCGCGCTTCTTCCGCACTCATACCAGCGCGTAGGTTGTCGTCAATATGCAGTTGCAGATGTGCTTCTAGCTCCGCCGCAACGTCGCGATCGCGTTCTTCACCCTTCCAAAGGCCCGCCAGCCTCAGAATCCACGCCCGCAAGCCGTTCATGCCGGTTCCTCGCGCGATTCCATAAATCTCGCCAGAATCGCCGTCGTTTGCTCCCAATTTGCCGCTTCTTTCGCCAGTTGCTTCCGGCCCGCGCGCGTTAGCTTGTAGAACTTGGCTTTACGATTATTCTCCGAAGCTCCCCATTCCGATGCAATCGCCCCCTCCTGCTCCAACTTCAACAACGCTGGATACAATGTCCCGTAATTCAGCGAAAGAACGTTCCCGCTCGTTTGCTCGATCCGCCGGGCAATGCCGTATCCATGCAGTGGTCCCATCGTTTCCAGCGTCTTCAACACCATCAAGGCCAGCGTTCCCTGCCATACATCCGCTTTGTCGCGCATAGCTCCTATTGCTTCACCATAGGTATTGTGCCATGCTTTGTATGGGAATGCAATAGGAACTTTCTCCTTCCGCTTTTTGCTATAGATGGAAGACGCCATGCTCAGCCGCCGCGAACTCCTCGACACTGTCCTCGCCACCGCCGCCACACTCCCGTGTTTGAGGGCCGCCACTCCCAAACGGATCGCTTTCGGCGGCATGGGCATTGAATGCAGCACTTACTCACGCATTCGCGCCAGAGACGAAGATTTCACCATCCTCCGCGGCCCCCAACTTGCCCAAGACGCGCGCTTTGCATTCTTGAAAGCTTATCCCTATCCATTCCTCCCAACCATCGTCGCCACCGCCGTCCCAGGCGGTCCCGTCGCCGCCGATACCTACCAACGCATCAAGACCGAGTTCCTCAAACGCGTCCAAGACCTCCTCCCACTCGACGGCCTTTTCCTACCCATGCATGGCGCCATGTTCGTCGAAGGCATGCAAGACGCTGAGGGCGATTGGTACTCCGCCGTCCGCCAAATGGTCGGTCCCAAATGTCTGCTGAGCGCCAGTTACGATCTGCACGGCAATATCAGCCAGCGCGTCATCGATAATCTCGACATGCTCTCGGCCTTCCGCACCGCGCCTCATATCGATCGCGAAGAAACCATGCGGCGCGCCTGCGGGATGCTCATCCATTGCCTCGATAACGGAATCGAACCTACTCTCATCTGGGCGCCCATCCCCGTTCTCATGCCCGGTGAACGCACCAGCACTGAATGGGATCCCGGCAAGCGTCTCTGGGCGCAACTCCCATCTCTCAACGCCCAACCCGGCGTTCTCGATGTCTCACTCCTTGTCGGCTACGTTTGGGCCGATGAGCCGCGCTCCACGGCCAGCGCCGTTCTCACCGGCACAACTCCCGCCACCCTGAAAACAATCGCCCTCTCATTAGCTCAGCAGTATTGGGACGCCCGCAAAGATTTTCAATTCGGCACCAAAACCGGCTCGATTGCCGAGTGTGTCCGCTGGTCGATCGAAGCTCCCACACAGCCGGCGATTCTGGCTGATTCAGGAGACAATCCCACCGGCGGCGGCACCGGAGACCGCGCCGAAGTCCTGGAAGAACTCCTGCGTCAAAAAGCCACCAACGTTGTCTTCGCCGGTATTGCCGACCGTCCCGCCACCGAAGCCTGTTACCACGCCGGCGTCGGCGCCACCCTTCCTCTTTCCATCGGCGCCACCCTCGATCCCTTAGGTAGCAGACCCGTCCAAACCACTGTGAAGGTTCTCTTCCTCTCTCAAACCGGTCAACCTCTCGAGCGCCAAGCCGTCGTCGAAGTAGCAGGCATCAAAGTTGTTCTCACGGCTCGCCGCCGACCCTTCCATGACATCGCCGATTTCACTTCTCTCGACCTCCAACCCAAAACCTTCAAAATCATCGTCGTTAAATCCGGCTATCTCTCCCCCGAACTTAGCCCCCTCGCCAATCCCAGCCTGATGGCTCTGTCCGACGGCGCCATCAATCAAGATCTCGAACATCTCCCGAAGAACCGTCTCCGCAAACCGAGCTACCCCTTCGTTCCCGATTTGCAATTCACTCCGTATACCATCACCTCCGCCCGCTCCTAACCAAATGTGGGGCAGGATGGCATCCTGCGCGCCGATTGTCAATCGGCGCGGGAGATAGAGAGTGTTGCCGGCGCTGGCCTCGGGAGCGTCCAGGTTACCTCCGAATTCGGCGGGAACGATGGATTGAGTTCCTGCATTTTGAGGTCGTAATGAACGACATGGCCGGACTGGGCGGCGAGTGGGGTGAAGCAGAGTAGTGAAACGAGAATGAGCCGGTTCATGGGGTGGAGTGAGAATCCTTTGGACATTACGGCGTAGGCGAAAGTGAGTGGCGAGGAAACGGGAAAAATGGGCGATTCTTGGCCGCCTATAAAAATAAGAGTGGGACGCGTCAGAAACCCCCTTATTCTTCCCGCCGGGGATGAAGTTTTTGACACTTTGCGGCGAGGGGCGCAGACGACGAGCGCCGGCCGGGCGAGCGAGAGATTGAACGAGATTTGCATTTCGGTTTGAATGTAGCCGATGGAAGTTTTGAACCGGCATTTCGCGAGGGCGGCAAAACGGAGCTAAGTGGTTGCTGCGCGTGGGGTTAGAGGAATTTTAAAAATCTGCAAAAAGTTGTGACTCAAAAATTCCACGGTTGGTTGTTCAGAAAACCCGGTCGCGCTAAACGAAACCCGATATTGCAGTTCCCGCACTCAGGCTCCAAGGGGTTAGCCTGCGAGATCCTCCAGCCGTTTTTAGCGATTCTCGGCGATTCGCGCGATATGCTCCCCGTCTTTTTGGATCGCGGCGAGAATCTTGTCGATGGTTTTGCCCTGCTCTATGGCAGCTTCGTGCTCTTCATGCAGTGACGCCCGCAAACCCTCCACGCTCTGGGCGAACACTTCGTGGCGGCCGGTAAGACGGTCCATGCGCTTCTCAAATTCTTCGTTTGTCATGGTCTCATGAGGGGGTTACGATATGTGGGCAGCTTGTGGGCTGCCCCCGCTCGTTCGCCAGCCGAGGGAATCGCTGATCTTGGATGACATCGGCTTGGGCTAACAGGGCGGCGCGGAGCGGTTCGGATTTGCGCAGCGCTTTGGCATCCACGCCGCTAATCAGGGTGCGGATCTCGCAGTTGCTTCAGATATTCCGCCCGGCTTCTGCCCCTCTTGCCACTCGCTCAGCGCCCCGCAAATCTCACTCCGCAGTTCAGCGGGATTGCGAAACGTGCGCTGAATGGCCCGCCCGATCAGCCACGCCTTGAATTTCCGCGGCGCCGATTTCCAATCGGCGCGAGGCCACCTGAAAGGTGGCCCGCTGGCAAGAATGCCAGCCCTACGAAGGGCGGCAAAATGGAGAAAGTCGAGCTACAACTAGAGATAATGAGTTCGGTGCGTGGCGCGGTCGTATACTTTGCCGTTCTTCTGTCTACCTCCTTGCGAGCAACGGAGAACCCTTGCGCATCCTGCCATCCCAGCGAAGTGAAAACTTTCGCCGTCAACGCCATGGCCCGCTCTCTCAGCACCGCTGCCCCGCAGCCCGACGGTCATATTCACCACGCTCAATCGGATTCCGAAATCTCTATCCGTCATAATCCCGATGGCGTCATGATCCACCGTCTCACCTCCCATGGCTTAACCGCTGAATACCCTATCGCCTATGCCGTGGGCGCCGGCAAAGTCGGGTTCAGTTATCTTGTTTCCATACCTCCCTACCTGTTTCAATCTCCCGTTTCTTATTATTCGCAAGCCGCCACCTGGGACGTCACTCCTGGCTACGAGCCGGAACGCGTGCTCGATTTCACCCATCCCATCTCAGAAGGCTGTGTCTTCTGTCACTCCAATACCGCAAATCTCCTGCCTGGCACTGACAATCAATTCCGCCAACCGGCCCTCTCACCCATCTCCTGCGAACGCTGTCACGGTCCCACGCAAGCGCATCTTCAGAAACCGCTGCCCGGCTCCATCGTCAATCCCGCCAAGCTTTCGCCTGCCGCTCGCGATAGCGTTTGCGAACAGTGTCATCTCGAAGGGGAAGTGCGCATTTTGAATCCCGGCAAGCAGTGGCAGGATTTTCAAGCGGGAGTCACGCTCGAATCTGTTTTCTCCACCTATCTGACTCCCACTCCTCCCAGCGCGGGTGAAAAGGCCGTCAGTCACTCGGAGCAGTTATCACTCAGCCGCTGCGCGCGCGAAAGCGCCGGACGTCTATGGTGTGGCACCTGCCATAATCCACATTCGTCCGCAATCGATCGCGCCGCTGAAGTTCGCGCGGCTTGTCTCAATTGCCACACATCGCTAATCTCCGATCCGCGGCATCCGACAGATACCGAGTGTGTTTCCTGCCACATGCCGCGCATCCGTCCCAACAACGTCGCGCACGCCGCCATCACCAGTCACCGCATAGCGCTGCCTCTCACCCAACCCGCCTCTACTGCCAACCCGATAGGCCGCGAACTCACCGCTTGGCGCCAACCTCCTCCCTCGCTCGCTTCCCGCAATTTCGCGCTAGCCCTGTTTCAAGTGGGTCGCAGCGCGAAAGACTGGGATCAGGTTTATCATTCCTATCAAATTCTTTCTCATTTGCCGCAGCGCGACCCGCCGGTCCTCGCCACTCTCGGCTCTATTCTGCTCGAACAGAACCATGCCGATCTGGCCGTATCGCTCTTCCGGCAGGCGCTCGCCGCCGAACCTCGCAATGCCCGGTTTTCCTATCTGTTGGGAGCAGCTCTAAACGCCCAGGGCAACCGGCAAGCCGCCCTCTCTGAACTGCGCCACAGCATTGGGCTCGATCCGTCCTCGCCCGACCCTTACCGTAAATTGAGTGAGATTTATGATCGTCTTGGCATGCCTTCGCTTAGCCGGCAAGCAATCGCTGATTATTTGAAGTTCATGCCGCAGAACATGACGTTTCGCCGCGGCTCTTCGACTGGTAACTGACACAGCAGCCGATGTTGTTGTTCTTTGCTAACGCGATGACAACTTAGTAAGCATCGCCGCTACGCCCACTGTCGTACTATGCTGCGCGCCCTCCCGTTTTCAAGCGATGAATCGTTGGCCGGGAGTTCGTTCGCGCGGTTTTTGGGGCGCTTACGCTTCCGGATCCGTTTGAATGGTACCTGTTCTGAGTGGTTCGCCGGCTGGAGGGCATGGAATGTCGCCGTTCCCACTATAATCGGAGTGTAACCGATCTGAAACAATACGTCCGCCAACAGATAGCCTGTGTCCAAAGAATATCTCGGTCATCTCCCCCAGCAGGATCCGCTCTGGGACTATCTGCGTAGTTGCATTTTGCCAAAGGTCGGTGCCCTGGGGAAATCAACCGATTTCCGCGTCTTCAGCATGAAGTCTGCGAAGGTCTACCTATATGAGGAAAAGCACAGCCGGGCTCTCATCGTCGGAAAGTTCTTCGCTGCGGGCGAAGCGCGCAGCGGTGGTGAAGGACCTCGGCGCATGCAACAAGAATTCGACAATCTCGAGCTTCTGCGCGGCTTTGGATTAAGTAGCGACCCCCATTGTGTGGTGCGTCCCTTGGGTGCGAATATCTGGATCGACAGTATTCTGGTGGAAGAGTTTTGCCGCGGAACTTCGCTTAGCGCCGTTATCGGTGGCGCGATTTACCAGAACAAGGAAGGTCAACTCTACTCCAAGTTGACGGCACTGGCCTACTTTCTGGCCACTCTTCATAATCGGACCGCTAACGGATATGGAGTGGATTTCTCCGAGGACTGCGCTTATCTGGATCGGTTGGTAGGGAAACTGCGCAGCAAGCACTTCGTCACAACCGGCGAAGCGGAAGAAATGTACTGGCTGCGTGACCGCTGGCGCGAACAGCCGCGCATGTGGGAAGATCGCCAAGTGCTAGTGCACGGCGACGCCACGCCCAGCAATTTCCTTTTTGGAGAAGGCCTCAACGTTGTCGCTATCGACCTCGAACGCATGAAGCGTGCCGACCGCGTCTTCGACGTCGGACGCATCGCCGGCGAGTTACAGCACTTCTTCTTGCAGTCACTGGGAAATAAGAACGCCGCGGAACCATTTATTGGACACTTCTTCTGGGAATATGCCTGTCACTTTCCGGATCGCCAGCGCGCCTTCCGCTCCATCACCGCTAGAGCCCCCTTCCAGATAGCTCTCACCTTGTTGCGCATATCCCGCAACTCATGGATCGCCCCGGCCCACCGGCGGCGGCTCATCGAAGAGGCAAAGATCACCTTGCGGACTTTTTGATGGATCTCCGCGCCGTGCTCTTCGACATCAACGGAACTCTGATCGATATCGAAACCGACGAGGGTATGGAAGAAGTTTATCGCGCCATCGGCCACTTTCTCCTTTATCAGGGCATCTCCATCAAACGGTTTGAGGTCCGCGACCTGTACTTTCAGACTATGAAAGAGCAGTTTGCGGCCAGCCAGGAAAAATATCCGGAGTTCGACGTCGTCCAGGTCTGGCGGCAGATCTTGCGGCAGCTCAATGCCGGCGCCACGCTGCCGCTCTCCCAGGAAAAGTTGGCGCAACTCCCGCTGGTGATCGCCGAGTTGCAGCGCGGCGTTTCTCGAAAACGCCTCAAATGCTTTCCAAGCGCGCGTG
>Ga0302325_10023095_pt1 | contig 12981 bp, 14 predicted proteins | sample Palsa_T0_2_FD_201948 | JGI IMG/M metagenome (GOLD analysis project Ga0302325, IMG submission 201948) | Peat permafrost microbial communities from Stordalen Mire near Abisko, Sweden - Palsa_T0_2 | ecosystem: Environmental > Terrestrial > Soil > Palsa > Peat permafrost | place: Sweden: Abisko... | reverse complement strand
TTGTTCTTCATCTCGACGCCGAGCGGCCCGTAGTCCCAGGACGATCGGAGACCGCCGTAAATCTCGCTCGACGGGAACACGATCCCGCGCCGCTTGCAGAGGCTGACCAGGGTCTCCATGCGGTCATTGCGTTTAGCCATCAAGGTCTCCATCCGGCTGGCGGTCGGCGGCTCCGCCCGGGTGCGCGCGTCACCCCCGGCGCGGCTCCGGTAAAGCTTAGCGGTGCGCGTCCGCGCGCCAGCCCGGCCTGGTGCGCAACAGCCGAGCCGTGCCGGGCGGCAGCCCCGGCCGACGGGCGGCAGCCCCGGCCAGTCCGTGGCACAGCCGGTCCGTGGCGCCGCCGCTCTGTGGCCCCGCCGGTCCGTGGCGCCGCAGCTCCGCGTCGCCGCCGCCGCAGCGTGATGGGCGGCCGTCATGCCTGCTGACCGGGGGCACGCCGTATCTTTGCCGTGGCGAAGCAGAAGTCATCACGAGAGGCCGACGACATTGAGCAGCAAGAGGCCGGCCCGGCGGTCCCAGGGGAAGCCCGGCCAGGGCCGCACCGCGCAGGGCAGGCCGGCCCAGGGCAGGCCCGCGCAGGGCCGCCCCGCGCAGGGCAGGCCCGCGCAGGGCAGGCCCGCGCAGGGCAGGGCAGCGCAGGGCCGCCCCGCGCAGGGCAGGCCGCAGCAAGGCGGTGTGCGGCCGGCCATCCAGCGGCGCAGCCTGACGCCGCTTGTTTATCTGCGCCAGCTGCCCGGCTGGGCCGCCCCGCTGGTGATGGCGGCCCTGCTCATCGTGGGCCTCGCCGTGCGCGGCTGGGGCGGGGCGATCGCGCTCTGCCTAGTGGCCGTCTTCATCACCTGGCTGGGCTACCTGTCCTGGCCCGCGCTAAGCGTCCTCGCCCGGGCAGGCCGGCTGCTGGTCACCATCTTCGTGCTGGCGCTCGCGTTCCTGCAGTCAACGCGCTGACCGAGCGATCAGTCCCCTGCAGCGGGACCGGCCGGGTTCGGCAGGGCACCGCCGTACCGGCGATCCCTGCTCGCGAAGATCTCGCAGGCCTGCCATAGGTGACGGCGGTCGAAGTCGGGGAAGAGCGTGTCAAGGAACACAAGCTCGGCATACGCGGACTGCCAGATCAGGAAATTCGACATCCGCTGCTCGCCGGATGAGCGGATGAACAGGTCCACATCGGGGATGCCGGGCTCGTCGAGGTATCGCGCGAACACCCTCTCGTCGATCCGGTCGGCCCGCAGCTTCCCGGCGACGACATCGGCGGCGATCGCCGCCGCTGCGTCGGCGATCTCAGCGCGGCCGCCGTAGTTGACGCAGAACTGGAGGGTGAGGACCGAGTTGCCGACGGTCATCCGCTCGGCCTCCTCAAGCTCGCTGATCACGCTGCGCCACAGCCGGGGCCGCCGGCCGGCCCAGCGCACCCGCACGCCCATCTCGTTCAGCTGATCGCGGCGGCGCCGGATGACGTCGCGGTTGAAGCCCATCAGGAAGCGGACCTCGTCAGGCGAGCGCCGCCAGTTCTCGGTGGAGAACGCGTAGGCCGACAGGTACGGGATCCCGAGCTCGATCGCGCCCATGATCACGTCGAACAGCGAGCTCTCGCCCCGCTTGTGGCCCTCGGTCCGCGGCAGCCCGCGCTGCCTGGCCCACCGGCCGTTGCCATCCATCACCAGGGCCACGTGCCGGGGCACGAACTCCGCCGGTATGGCGGGCGGGCGGGCGCCGCCGGGGTGCGGGTACGGCGGCCGGACCTGGCTCAAGCGTGCTCCACATGGCGCAGCGAGCGGATGGAATGCTCCAGGTGCCACTGCAGGTACGCGGCCACCAGGCCGCTGCACTCGACCTGGTGCCTGCGCTCGCTGGCGTCGGCATGCGGCCAGTCGCCGCTCATCAGCGCGCTCATCAGCGCGATCGTCTGCGCCGATGGCATCGCCGCGCCGGGAGCCCGGCACGAGCGGCAGATCAGTCCCCCGGCCGAGATCGCGAAGGTGCGGAAGGCGCCCGGCGCCCGGGCCGTCTGACGGGCGGGAGCCGGATCCCTTCCCGGCCCGGGCTCCGCTCCAGCCCTCGGCATTGGCCCAGCCCCCCGCATTGGCCCAGCCCCCCGCATTGGCCCAGCCCCCGGCGTTGGCCCAGCCCCCGGCGTTGGCCCCGCCCCCGGCGTTGGCCCCGCCCCCGGCATTGGCCCAGGCCCCGCCATCCGCTCGGGCTCCGGCCCCGCCATCGGCCCCGGATCCCCGCCCGGCTCCGGCTCCGGCCGCGGCGCACGCGTCCCGCAGATCGCGCACTCGTCCAGGGCCGGCGCGTATCCGGCGACCGCGAGCGAGCGCAGCAGGTAGGCGTCCAGCACAAGCCGCGGGTCATGAGTGCCCTCGCCGAGCGCGCGCAGCCCGCCGACAAGCAGCAGGAACTGGCGCAGCGCGGGCTCCTTCTCCACCGGGGTGAACCGCTCGGCCGTCTCCAGCATCGCCGTGCCCGTGGTGTAGCGCGGGTAGTCGGCCGCGAGCGGCTCGCCGTACGGCCGCAGCGTCTCCGCCTGGGTGATCACATCCAGCGACCGCCCGGCGTAGAGCAGGAGGTCGACATGGGTGAACGGCTCCAGCCGTGCGCCGAACCTCGACTTCGTACGCCGCACGCCCTTGGCCACCGCCCGGACCCGCCCGGTCCGCCGGGCGAGCAGGGTGACGATCCGGTCGGCCTCGCCCAGCTTCTGGGTGCGCAGCACGATTCCGTCGTCGCGGTAGACGCTCACCCGGCCATTGTCCCGCACCGCCGCGGCCTAGCCGCCAGGCCGCGCCGCGCGGCACTCCCGGCCGCCCTCCGCGGGCACTCCCGGCACGCCCTCTGCAGGCACTCCCGGCCGCCCTCCGCGGGCACTCCCGGCACGCCCTCTGCAGGCACTCCCGGCCGCCCTCCGCGGGCACTCCCGGCACGCCCTCTGCAGGCACTCCCGGGCACGCCCGCCGCGCTGCACGGCCCGGTGGCGAGCGTGGACGCTGGCGTCGCCGGGCCGCCATAATGGCTCATCAACCCAAGGAGCCCCGCCGTGCCGCCAACTCGCGTTCATTTCAACGGCAGCGTCAACCTGCCGGACACCGAGACCGTGATGAGGGAGATCACCACCCGGATCCCGTCCGGCGTGCGCCGCATCCCCGACGGCGAGACCGGGGACCGGGGAAACTGGATCTTCTTCCAGCTGCAGCGGTTCCTGCAGTCCGGCTCGCTCGTGCCCGCCCAGCCGCACGACAACCCGGCGGAGGACTACCAGCAGATGCCGCAGGTCCGGCTGGCCGACGGGGTAGGGCCAGACGACGTGAAGTGGCCGGACCTGGGCTACGCGGACGCCTACCTCGACTCCTGGGCGACCTTCCGCCGGCTGCGGGACGAGGGCGCCATCCCTGACGGCGTTCGCTTCCAGGTCCAGTACCCGACGCCGCTCGCGGCGGTGAACACCTGGGTGGTCGCCGAGCAGCAGGATGCACTGCTCGGCTCCTACGAGCAGGCCCTGTTCGCCGACCTGAGCCGGCTGCTCGCCGCCATCCCGCACGACGAGGTGGCCGTGCAATGGGACGTCGCCGTCGAGTTCGGGATCCTCGAGCAGAGCTTTGACAGCACCAGCGCCCAGACCTTCGACACCATCGCGGCGAACCTGATCCGCTGCGTCAACCAGGTACCCCACGACATTCCCGTCGGGCTGCACCTGTGTTACGGCGACTACGGGCACCAGCATTTCAAGCAGCCGGAGTCACTGAGCCTGCAGGTCCGGGTGCTCAATGCGGTCAGCGCGGGCGCCGGGCGCGAGGTGAGTTTCGTGTCCTTCACCGTGCCCCAGTACCAGAGCGGCGCGGCCTACTTCGCGCCGCTGGCCGACCTGCTCGCGGGCGAGCATACCGAGCTCTACTTCGCGCTCGTGCCCTACCACCCGGCAGAGCAGGCACCCGGCACGACGGCGGAGCAAGTCCGGCTGATCGACGCGGCCCTGGCCGCCGGCGCCGCCGGTGTCGGCGGCAAGGCATGGGGTGTCTGCACGGAATGCGGAATGGGCCGCGCGGGCCGCGAGGAGATTCCCGGCCTGCTCGACCTGCACCAGGAGATCATCACCGCAGCCTGAGCGGCGCAGCCAGCCGGAACGGCGCAGCCAGGCGCGGAACGGCACAGCCAGACGTACAGGATCGGCTCTCAGTCGTAGAAGCCGAGGCGGCGCAACTGCTTCGGATCCCGCTGCCAGTCCTTGGCGATCTTGATGCGCAGGTCGAGGTAGACCCGCGTGCCCAGCAGCGCCTCGATCTGGCGGCGGGCCTGGCTGCCGACCTCCTTCAGCCGCGCGCCCTTCGCCCCGATGACGATGGCCTTCTGGCTGGGCCGCTCCACGTACATCAGCGCGTGCACATCCATCAGGTCCGCGCGCCCCGGCCGCGGTGCCATTTCCTCGACTACGACCGCGATCGAGTGCGGCAGCTCGTCGCGCACTCCCTCCAGGATCGCCTCGCGGATCAGCTCGGCCACCAGCTGCTGCTCGGGCTCGTCGGTCAGCTCGCCGTCCGGGTACAACGGCGCGCCCGCCGGGAGGTGCGACACGAGCACGCCGGCCAGCACATCGAGCTGGAAGCCGGACACTGCCGAGACCGGCACCACGTCCGCCCACTCGCCGAGGCCCGCGGCAGCGGCGAGCTGAGCGGCCACCCGGTCCCTGGAAACCTGATCCGTCTTGGTGACGATCGCGACGACCGGCGTCTTGCCGATGCCCGCCAGCTCATCGGCCAGGTACCGGTCACCCGGCCCGATGCGCTCGCTGGCCGGCAGGCAGAATCCGATCACGTCGACCTCGGTGAGCGTGGAGCGCGCCAGGCTGTCCAGCCGTTCCCCGAGCAGCGTCCGCGGCCGGTGCAGCCCGGGTGTGTCGATGATCACCAGCTGCGCGTCCGGCCGGTGCACGATGCCGCGGATCGCCCGGCGGGTCGTCTGCGGGCGGCTGCTGGTGATCGCGATCTTGGCGCCGACGAGGGCGTTCATCAAGGTCGACTTGCCGACGTTGGGACGGCCGACGAAGCACGCGAAGCCCGACTTGAACTCCGCAGGCTTCAACTCCGCCGACTTGAACTCCGCCGGCCGCGGCTCCGGCCCGGCGGCCGGCTGCGATCCCCGCGGTCGTCCCACGCAGTGATTCTCCCCTACCGGTGCGTCAATGGCGTACGGCCGGGTGGAATCACGGCCGCAGCGTCGCGCGCAGCGTGCCATCTGGCCTGGCGTGCAACACGGTGGCATCCGGGCCGATGTCGCGAACCGCCGCCAGATCAGCGGGGTCGGGCTCGTCCGCGTCGCTGACCAGGACCGCCGCCTCCAGGCTGGCCGCGCCGCTGGAGACCGCCATGGCCACGGCCAGCCGCAGCGCCGAGAGCCGCAGCGACGGCAGTGCCACCGCGGCTGCCGCGTAAGTACGGCCGGTCTCGTCGCGCACCGCCGCGCCCTCGGCGGCCGCAACCCGGGCGCGCGCTGACCGCGCCAGAGTGATGATCTTCATGTCCTCCGGGCCGGGCTGAGCGTCCGGCCCCGGCTGAGCGTCGCTCACCCGCCCAACTCTAGTTGCCCTCCGCCCCGGTCCGGCCGCCTCTCCGCTCCGCTCGGGCCGCGGTGCCGCCTGCCGGGTTGGCTACGGCGGAGCGGCCGGGCTGCCGTTGGCGGCCGGGCGCGCCGCTGGCCCGGTGCGCTGCACCGTCACGGTGCCGATCCTGTTCCGCCGCCCGGCGAGGCTCTCCGCGGTCAGCTTCAGCCCCTGCACGATTGCCACCGACCCGGCGATCGGCACCCGGCCCAGCTGCTGGGCCAGCAGGCCGCCGACGGTTTCCACGTCCTCGGCGTCGATCCGGACGCCGAACAGCTCCTCGAGCTCCTCCACCGGCAGCCGCGCGGTCACCCTTGCCTGCTGGCCTTCCTCGATCCATTCGACCGGGGGCTGCTCCTGGTCGTACTCGTCGGTGATCTCCCCGACGATCTCCTCCAGGATGTCCTCGATGGTGACGAGCCCGGCTGTCCCGCCGTACTCGTCAATGACGATGGCCAGGTGGATCTGCAGCGCCTGCATCTCCTTGAGCAGCTCGTCGACCGGCTTGCTGTCCGGCACGAACGTGGCCGGCCGCATGACCGAGGAGACCTTCTCGGCGGACTCCGCCTCCCAGTGCTCGTGGTTGCGGGTGACGATGTCCTTGAGATAAGCGATCCCCACCACGTCATCCAGGTTGTCGCCGATCACCGGGATCCGGGAGAAGCCGCTGCGCAGCGCCAGCGAGAGCGCCTGCCCCAGCGTCTTGTCCCGCTCGACGAACACCATGTCGGTGCGCGGGACCATGACCTCGCGGACGATCGTGTCGCCCAGCTCGAACACCGAGTGGATCATGGCCCGCTCGCCAGGCTCGATCACCCGCCGCTGCTCCAGCAGGTCGACCAGGCCGCGCAGGTCCTCCTCAGACCCCGACTGCCCCCGGCCCGGGCCGAGCTTGCGGCCGGCCGACCCGAGGAACCGCGGCAGCGGCCCGAGGAAGCGGACGACAGGATGCAGAACGGAGGCTGCGGCGAGCGCGAGCCGCACCGGGTGCTGCCGCTCGGCGCGGCGCGGGACGAGCCCGGTCGCCACGTAGATCGCGACGATCATCACCGCGGCGGCGAGCGCGAACGCGCGCCAGCCTGGCCCGATCACGTGCAGCAGCACGACGGTCACCAGCACGGTCGAGCCCGCCTCGCCCGCGACCCTGGCCAGCGCCAGCACGCTCAGGTAACTGGGCACCTCGGCCAGCACGGCCTGCAGCGGCAACGAGCCGTCGCGCGCCGTGCGGCCCAGTTCCTTGGCGCCCGCCCTGGCGACCCCGAGCAGCGCGACCTCAGCCGTCGCGCACCACGCGGCCGCGGCGATCAGCGCAAGCGCGGCGACGGCTAGCCAGCCCATCGCGCCCTCACCCTGGCCCTTCGGGCCCTTCTGGCGCTGCCCCCGCCGGCGCTTCCGCCCCTGCCGGCGCTTCCGCCCCTTCCGCCCCTGCCGGCGCTGCCGGCCCTTCTGGCGCTGCTGGCACTGCCGGCCCTTCTGGCCCTTCTGCCCCTGCCGGCCCTTCTGCCCCTGCCGGCCCTTCTGCCCCTGCCGGGCCAGCGGAGTCGCGCTCGGAGCGCCAGGCCGCGAGCAGCTTGTCCTGCAGGCCGAACATCGTGGCATGCTCGGCCGGATCCGCGTGATCGTAGCCGAGCAGGTGCAGGATGCCGTGCGTGCACAGCAGCTCCAGCTCGTCCTGCACGTCATGCCGAGCCGTGCGCGCCTGCTCCGCGGCGACCTGAGGGCAGAGCACCACGTCGCCGAGCAGGCCCGGCATCGGGTCCGGTTCCGCGGCGCTGGCCCGGTCGGCCCGGCCGCCCGCCTGCGCCGGCGGCCTCAGCTCGTCCATCGGGAATGCCAGCACGTCCGTCGGTCCCGGCTCGCCCATCCAGCGCTCGTGCAGGTCGGCCATGGCCGGCTCGTCGACGAGCAGCACGGAAAGCTCGACAAGCGGGTGCACGCGCATGTCATCGAGCACATGGCGGGCGACGTCCGCGAGCGCGGCCTCGTCGACTGCGGCGCCCGACTCGTTGGCGATCTCGACGCTCACGGCGCCGCTCACCGGGCCCTGGGGCCGGGGCGCCGGGACCGGCCGCCGGCGATCCGTTCTGAATTAGCGGCAGCGTCCTGGCGCGCGTCGTACCGCTCGTAGGCGTCCACGATGTCGGCCACGAGCTTGTGCCTGACGACATCATGGCTGGTCAGGCGAGAGAAGTAGACGTCATCCACGCCTTCGAGTATGTCCTGCACCAGCCGTAGCCCGGACAGCTGCCCGGCTGGGAGGTCGACCTGCGTGACGTCGCCGGTGACCACGATCCTGGAGCCGAAGCCCAGCCGGGTGAGGAACATCTTCATCTGCTCGGGCGAGGTGTTCTGCGCCTCGTCCAGGATGATGAACGCGTCGTTCAGCGTGCGGCCGCGCATGTAGGCGAGCGGGGCGATCTCGATGGTCCCGGCCGCGGTCAGCCGCGGGATCGTGTCGGAATCGAGCATGTCGTGCAAGGCGTCGTAGAGCGGCCGGAGGTACGGGTCGATCTTCTCGTACAGCGTGCCCGGCAGGAAGCCGAGCCGTTCCCCCGCCTCGACGGCCGGGCGGGTGAGGATGATCCTGGTGACCTCCTTCGCCTGCAGCGCCCGAACTGCCTTGGCCATCGCCAGGTAGGTCTTGCCGGTCCCGGCCGGCCCGATGGCGAACACGATCGTGTGCGAGTCGATGGCGTCGACATAGCGCTTCTGGTTCAGCGTCTTCGGCCTGATCGTCCGGCCGCGGGCGGACAGGATGTCCAGGGTCAGCACCTCGTCGGGCCGCGCGGCCGGGCGGTTGCGCAGCATGGAGACCGTCTGCTCGACCACGCCGACCGACAACTCGGTGCCGCGGGCCACCAGCTTGGTCAGCTCGTCGAAGAGCCTGGCGACCAGGGCGGTTTCCGCTTCCGCGCCAGTCACCGTGATCTCATTGCCGCGAACGTGGATATCGGCGTCGAAGTCGCGCTCGATCACCCGGAGCAGCTCGTCGCCGGATCCGAGCAGTATCACCATCGAGTGGTCATCTGGAATGACGATCTTTACCCGGCTGCCGTTCTCGCCCGATGGGAGCTCACGCTGCAACGAGTCGCCTGCGTCGTGGGTCAATTACCTTTCCCCGCCCGGGCGCTGCGCGCCCGCATGATCGGCCATGCCCGCTGCCGGGCCTCACCCGGGAGGCCAGGCCATCGCCCGGCCGCCGAGGACGTGCGCGTGCACGTGCTGAACAGTCTGCCCAGCCTGCGGTCCGGTGTTGAACACAACCCGGTACCCCGCGGCGTCGATTCCGGCCTCCGCCGCGACCCGGTGCGCCTGCGCCGCGACCTCCGCCAGGAGCCCGTCCCCTGCCTCGGCGAGCGCGGCGAGATCCGGGTAGTGGTCCTTCGGTATCACCAGCACGTGGATCGGCGCCTGCGGGCTGATATCGCGGAACGCTATCGTGCGCTGGCTCTCCAGCACTCGCGCCGCCGCGATTTCACCTGCCGCGATGCGGCAGAAGAGGCAGTCGGACATGCAGCGATCTTAACTTGTCGCCCCGGCGCGGGACGGTCGACATATATGGTTGCTCTACTGCGAATCCTCGGCGGGCCAGCCCGCGCGCGCACAGCAATGGGCAGGCCAGGGCAGCCGTGCCCCGAGATGCGGCACCCGCCTCGGATGGTGACGATTCGCGATGGCATGGTCATGCGCGCCGTGGCCGACTCGGCAGGGAACGAACGTGGGGGCGGAGGATCGTTGAAGCCAGTCGGCAGCCGGGGATCCGACGCGAAAACCGGCCATGACAGCGAGTGAACCGGCCGACGCAGCCACGCGTCCAACACACGTGACCGAAACCCTGGTGGCGGAGCCCGCTCTCGGGGCAGTCTCCGCCGACTGGGATGCCGACCGGGCGGTGACCGTCCTCTACACCGCTCACTACCGCTCCCTGGTCCGCCTCGCGGCCCTGCTGCTGCGCGATGTATCGACTGCGGAAGAGGTGGTGCAGGACTCGTTCGTCGCGATGCACGACGGCTGGCGCAGGCTCAGGGACAGCGACAAGGCCCTGTCCTACCTCCGGCAGTCGGTGGTGAACAGGTCCCGCTCCGTGCTCAGGCATCGGATGGTGGTCGACAGGAACGCGCCGAAGCCGCCGCCGGACATGCCGAGCGCTGAGCAGGGCGCGATCACACAGCTGGAGCGGTCGGCCGTGGTGACCGCGCTGCGGACGCTGCCCGCCCGGCAGCGCGAGGCGCTGGTGCTGCGCTACTACGGGGATCTGTCGGAGGCCCAGATCGCCGCGGCCATGGGCATCAGCAGGGGCGCCGTGAAGAGCCATACGGCGAGGGCGATGTCCTCGCTCCGCACAGTGCTGGAGCGAGAGGTATGACGAACGGCTGGGGGGGCAAAGAGAGGCCTGGAGCGGGACCCATGACACGGACTGTTGACCACGAGGAGAGGCTGCGCCACGCGCTGCGTGCCGCGGCCGATTCGGTCGAGCCCGCGGCAGACGGCCTGGAGCGGATCCGCGCCCGGCTGACCAGGCCGCGGCCAGCGGTCGCCGCCTGGATGGCAGCCGCGGCCGAGCCCGTCATGCTCTGGTTCCGGCCCGTGCTCACCTGGCTGCGCCTTCGGGTCAGTCCCGCGGGGACGTCGGCAGGACCGGGGACCAGCCCCGGCGTGACCTCGATCCGGCCTGCCGGTGCCGTGCGCTGGACCCGCTCCCCGTGGCTGCGACCCGTCGCCGCGATGGGCGCCTTCGCCTTGATCATCGGCTCCGGCGCGATTACGCTCGGTGAGCTGCCGGGCGCCATCAGCCAGGTGACCGCCAGCAATGTCGGGCAAGCGCGTAACGGGCAGGTCACAGGGGTGGGCGGGTCCGAGACACTCAGCCGCAAGGAACGCCAGATCGCTAGCCAGACCCAGTTCCCTGGCCCGTTCTGGCCGGAGCCGAGCCGTGGATTGCCGGCGTCCAGCGGGCAGTCGCGCCCACAGGTGCTGCCCATTAAGGTGACGCCGAGCCCGTCGCCCTCGTGCACCCCGACGCCGACCCCGACCCCCACGCCGACCCCCACGCCGACGATCACCCCGACCCCGACGCCGACGATCACCCCGACCCCGACCCCCACGCCGACGATCACGCCGAGCCCGAGCCCGTCGCCGAGCGGCTCGACCAGCCCAGCCGGTGACGCCAGCGAGGCGGCGACTGCGGGCACCGTGCTCACCATTGGTGCCGGTGCCGCCGCCGTCGGCACCGCAGCGCAGTCCAGCGCTTCCAGCAGTTCGAGCTGCTAGCGCCGTTCGGGGCGGCCTGGGCGCGGGGCGGCCTGGGCGCGGGGCGGCGCGTGCAGGGCATGACGGCCCGTGCTGGCGCGCTCAGCCCCACCGGCCGGAGGCGCTGAGCAGCAGCCCGGCGGCGATCGCGCCGGCTGAGGAGGAGCGCAGCACCGAGGGTCCGAGGCGGGCGCTCACCGCGCCGGCCTCAGCCAGCCGGCTGGCCTCAGCCGTGCTCAGGCCGCCCTCCGGCCCCACCACGACGACGATGTCGCCGTGCCCGGGCACGGGCACGCTGCGCAGCGAGGCTGCCGCGTCCGGATCGAGCACGACAGCCAGGCTCGCCGCCGCGGCGAGCTTGGCTGCGTCCGCCGTCTCCGCCTGCGCTGTTACCTCGGGAAACCTGGCGCGGCGAGCCTGCTTGGCCGCCTCCCGCGCGGTCACCCGCCAGCGCGCGAGTGACCGCTCGCCGCGAGCACCCCGCCACTTGGCCACGCAGCGCTCGGCCGCCCACGGCACCACGACGTCCACGCCGACCTCGGTCATGATCTCGACGGCGAGCTCGCCGCGGTCGCCCTTGGGGATCGCCTGCACGACGACGAGCCTCGGGCTGGGCGGCGGTTCGGCGCGCACGGACAGCACGGCCAGCTCGAGCGAGTCCGGCCCGCTGCCGGTGACCACGCACTCGGCGACAGTTCCGTTGCCGTCCGTGACGTCGGCGCGCTCGCCCGCCACTAGCCTGCGTACGGTCGCGGCATGCCGTCCCTCTGCGCCCGAGAGCACGATGCGACCGCCCGCCAGCCAGCCGCCGGCCAGCGAGCCGCCAGCCAGCCGGCCATCGGCCAGCGAGCCGTCAGCGAGCTGGCCGCCGCCGGCCACGAAGACGGGCGGCCTCAGCGCGGGCTCCGCGCGGCCGGCTCACCGGCCGTTGAAGGCATCGCGCAGCCGGGAGAAGAACCCCTGCTGGCCCGGGGCGAACTTGCCGGGCGGCGACTCCTCGCCGCGCAGCCTGGCGAAGTCCCGCAGCAGGTTCTCCTGCTCCGGCTCCAGCTTGGTCGGCGTCTCCACGGTGACGTGGATCAGCAGGTCACCGCGTCCGGACGCGTTCAGGTGCTCCGTGCCATGGGCGTACAGCGGGATCGCGTGGCCGGACTGGGTGCCCGGGCGGATGTCCACGTCGGCCGGCCCGTCCAGCGTCTCCACCTGCAGGGTCGCGCCGAGCGCGGCGGCGACCATCGGGATCGTCACCGTGCAGTGCAGGTCATCACCCTGCCGCTCGAAGATCGGGTGCGGCCGCTGGGCGATCTCCAGGAACAGGTCGCCGGGCGGCCCGCCGCCCGGGCCGGTCTCGCCCTCGCCGGCCAGCTGGATGTGCGTGCGGTCCTCGACCCCCGCCGGGATCCGCACTTTGATGTTGCGGCGGGTCCTGACTCGCCCGTCGGCGTCGCACTCGGGGCACGGGCGGGCGATGATCGTGCCGAACCCGCCGCAGGCCGGGCATGGCCGCGAGGCCATCACCTGGCCGAGGAAGGACCTGGTCACCTGGCTTATCTCGCCGCGGCCCGCGCACACGTCGCAGGTCTGCGGGTGGGTACCGGGCGCGGTCCCCTCGCCCGAGCAGGTCGGGCAGACGACGGCCGTGTCCACGGCGAGATCCCTGGTCGTGCCGAAGGCGCACTCCGACAGGTCAAGCTCCACCCGGATCGTGGCGTTCCGGCCGCGGCGGGCGCGGCTGCGCGGACCGCGGCCCGCGCCCCCGGCGCCGGCCCCGAAGAACGCGTCCATGATGTCGCTGAACGGGAACCCGGCGGCGAACCCGCCCTGGCCGGCGCCGCCCGGCGCGAACGGATCCGCGCCCAGGTCGTACATCTGCCGCTTCTCCGGATCGGAGAGCACCTCGTACGCCTGGGTGATCTCCTTGAACCGCTCCTGCGTGCGCGGGTCGGGGTTGACGTCCGGGTGCAGCTCACGGGCAAGCCGCCGGTACGCCTTCTTGATCGAGTCCGCGTCAGCGTCCCTGCGGACGCCCAGGACCCCGTAATAGTCGTTGGCCACCAGGACCCCTACGACTCGGCCAGGATCTGGCCCACGTACCGTGCCACCGCGCGCACCGCTCCCATCGCCGTCGGGTAGTCCAT
>Ga0302325_10023093_pt1 | contig 12982 bp, 14 predicted proteins | sample Palsa_T0_2_FD_201948 | JGI IMG/M metagenome (GOLD analysis project Ga0302325, IMG submission 201948) | Peat permafrost microbial communities from Stordalen Mire near Abisko, Sweden - Palsa_T0_2 | ecosystem: Environmental > Terrestrial > Soil > Palsa > Peat permafrost | place: Sweden: Abisko... | reverse complement strand
ACACAACGAACGGCCCCCCTCGCAGCCCTAACCGCCACAGCCAAGATCCGGCTCCTCGCCGCCGATATCTCTCTCCCCAACACCCTGCACGCGTCCACGCCAACATTCCCCCCAAACATAAGCAACGTAAGGACGGTGTCTGCAAAGCTGGAAAAGGATCTTGTGGTGCAGGTGCTGGATGTAGAGGATTTGGGGAAGAGCAAGTGGGAGCAGATTGAGGCGTTGGAGTCGGAGAGGAAGGGGGAGACGACGAAGGGGAGGGAGATTATCCGTGTGGTTCCGAATGAGGAGAATCAGAACCCATCTACGGCTTCTACCCAGGCATTAGGGACGCAAGCAGGTGGTCAAAGACAGGGGGGGAAAGAGGGTCCGTATAAGTTGCTGATGCAGGATTGTAAGGGGACGAAGGTTTATGGGTTTGAGTTGAAGCGGGTGGAGAAGATCGGGTATCCGCCCGGGATGGGGATTGGGTGTAAGCTGCTTTTGAGGAGGGGGACGCAGGTGGCGAGGGGGATGGTGTTACTCGAGCCGGAGAGGACGGTGGTGTTGGGGGGACGGATTGAGGGGCTGGATAAGGCTTGGAGGGAGGGGAGGGAGCAGAGGTTGAGGGAGCTGGTTGAGAAGGAAAGGGTGGAACGGGGTGGAGATGGTGATGGAGATGAGGATTGAGGTGAAGAATTCAGTCGGGTATTTGTATGAATGAGTTTGGGGCGATATGGAGTTTGGGCGCCGGCACATGATTTGCATTTGCAAGGAGTTGGGGGCTAGCAAAAGAGCATCTAGCACAGAGGTACGATACTTATAGTAAACGGCAGAGGTGAACGCAAGTTTAGACACAGGAAAATACCGAGATCGGACTTGAAAATTGAAGCATTGCGATCTATGAATTTATAGTCCAAGCCTTAGAGAAGACCCGACCACACCGGACCAGACATGTGTAACGAACCCCTTCATAAACTCGCAGTCGCAGCGCAAATGAACATGATCTCATGCCTTGTCATAATTCTTTGTACTTGCAGCATAAAACGGATCCATTCCACCACCGTCCCGCGCGCTGCATTCAAATTCTCTCTCCCGCTATATGCGATTATGAAACTACACGCACAATTTATGACCAGCTCTCCCAATATTCTCGAAAGCAATGTGTGGAGATGATGAGCTGTATCTAGCCAATGAAGACCAGACTCAATGCCCTGTGTCCAAAGTGCACATTTCCAACCTCAAGATCCATAGCAAAGCAAAGCAAATGCATGTGATGCAAATGCCTATCGCATGATCTCGTTGTAGATGAGTTCCTTCAGTTGCTCCTTGCTTAGATTATCCTTGTTCTTATCGAAATCAAAGAATTCCTCTGGGATCGGCATAGCTGTTGGCTCATCATCTGGATCGTGGTATGGCTCCAGGTAGGGGTGTTGAAGGGCCTCGTCGACTGTGATGCGCTTGACAGGGTTGAAAGCAAGGAGCTTCTCAAGGAGGTCAAGTGCAAGGTCAGAGGTCTTGGGGAACATTTGCTTGAAGGGAATCTTCTTCTTGAATGGGAGCGAGCGGATGTACTCTCGAGCACGGCGTGACTTGATTCCGTAATAGTCCTCCATGGTGGGCGTGCCAAGAACGTCAAGGATCAGAGTAAGCTGGTGGTGGTCTAGTCTAGTTAGAATTTTGAACTCGCCAGTAGACAGTAGTCACTTACAATCCTTTCCAGGGAATAGAGGCTTGCCGCTCAACATCTCAGCCAAGATACAGCCAACAGACCAAACATCAATAGCCTTCGTGTACTCCTTAAAGGTCAACATAATCTCCGGAGCTCTGTACCAACGGGTGGCAACATATTCTGTCATGAAACCAGAGTTGTCTTCTTGAGAAGCAGCAGAGCGGGCTAGACCGAAATCGCAAACCTTGAGGTCACAATTGGCATTGAGGAGCAAGTTGGAGGGCTTGAGATCTCGGTGGAGAACATTTGCTGAGTGCATAGCCTTGAGGGCACGGAGTGTTTGGTAGATGAAGTATTGGCAGTGGTCGTCAGACAGGTCTTGCGTGCGAATGACACGGTGCATGTCGGTCTCCATAAGCTCCTGTATAATGTCAGAGACTTGAACTTGGACCGCTAATCACTTTAGGTATCTCTAGACACGTACCTGGATGAGATAGACTTCGGTGAAGGTCTCATAGCTCCGAGGCTTTTGAATATCAAGGATAGATATGATGTTCTCGTGGTTGAAGTATCTCAGCAACTTCATCTCACGTAGGGTTCGGAGGCAGAACATGGAGTGATCGAAGGGTGTAATCTTCTTGATAGCAACCTTTTGGCCTGAAGGCTTGTGAAGAGCCGAACTGCGCAGAAGTTGTATTAGCACGTATCCAAACTCGGGGAAGCTGCCAAGCGGGTGGCGTGGGAGCCATGCAACTTGAGGCCATGCGGCAAGACCAGAGGAGGCCATGCAGCCTTTTCAAAGGCCAAGTTGTGGGGTAGAGGGAGAGGCTCCGACTTACCAGACCACACCATATGCACCTTCTCCCACAACATCCTGAATATCATACTGTTCGGAAACATTGAACGAAATCTTGCGCGATCCCGTCGAGGGATTCGGCGCACGGGAAGACATCCTTAGGAAGATATATCCTGGCGAGCTTTATCTAGAGAAGAGAGGATGAAGTAAAGGAAGCCGAGCAACGATTGCTTCCGTCTGGTGGCAATCGGTGTTGCAAACGGCGAGTCGAAGTAGCGATTTTAAGTGAGGTGTTGGATTTTTCGTTTCGAAGGGGACGCAGTAGTTGAAATATCCGTTTCTTTGTTGTGCTCGTTGCGAAATCTTAGCGTCAAAGCAGAAGACAGTGAATTGCACTGCAGCCTTCCCAAAGCGGCTCTTCGATTATCTGATCTCTTCTTCTCAGCCTCGCTATACTTCGTATCATCCAAATTATGTTCCGAGGAAAAGGGCAGCTTCGGCTCGACCTGTCGGTATTATCTCGCGGGTTGGAGGTCTGCTCTTTTCTCGTCGAGACCCAAATTTTGCGCTCGGCCCCGCCTGGTACGGTCTATTGTCGCAGCTTCTGTGTCTGCTTCAAAAATTTAGAGAGAAGCCGGACGTGCAGCGGATGCGATTCGCTGTTGCTTCTTTGACAGTCTTCTAGATGTGAGGCAGAGTCAGTACGTGCTTGTTCTCTTTCTTCGCTCCAATCTTTCCCTGCCCTTTGTGTTTAATGCGAGCTTCTAGAAGGCCGGGCTCAGCTCTGCCGAATGCGCCCTGGGACGATGAGGCTCAAATGCTTCATTTGATGCTGGCTGTTGCTGGAAGAGATGTTGCCGTACCTGTAATCTCCAACTCTATGTTCCAGATCTCGACGTTGAGGTGCCCCACTACAAGGATGCAACGCCTTTCTCGGGTGTTCCAATGATGCTGTGTGCGCAACGTCCGACGAAGATCAGGCAGTGCGGAAAAGCAGGTGGTTCGAATTGGCAGATGGGATTCAACTTCGCAAGGCCGCGCTGATGTTGAGGAGAGAGGTGTTGACGAGCAGCGGCCACACAGGTCACGATGTTGCTTTGCACATTGGAGGTCCAAGGTCTGGCTGCAACTCCTTGCTAGCAGGTGGGCCATTGGGCTTGACTGAAAAAGGATCTAGTCATCTGTGGGTATCCATGATGGGCCCGAGGGGTCGTCCCTTCGATAGTGCGGCCCCTGTGTGGAAGACCACCAGCGTATCAGAGGCCCTGGTTGCGTCGGGGTTGGCTGGCGCGATGACCACTGGTCTCACTGGTCCTATGTGTTTGGCTTCTAAGCGCCGGATTCAATCACACTTTTCCGTCCTCTGGCCTCGCCTTGGGGTCGGAAATAGAACGCTGCTACCACCCTTCATGGCAGAGGCGCCTGTTTCACCGGTCTGGAAACGTTTCATGACTGGCCCAAAAATTGTGACCAAGTGTTGCTTGTATATTTAATACTGCAGATTCCAGCCCAAGTTGTCCAACCAGACCAAGTACTCCGAGCAGAAGTCTTCTGCCCGCCGCGTCCTGCACGGCCATGCTAGGCTACAGGCTACAGTACAGTACAGTATCTGTCCCACTATCCAGCCTGCAGCCTTACATGCAAAAGCGTTGTGCACATTGCCCGTGAAGGATCAACTGACTCTTGATGGTCCGTTCGCGGACCAGCGTCCCCACCCCATCCCCTCCGAAGCTCTGTCCGTACCTGAATGGAGCCGAATCGGGGAGCCGGGCAGCAAATTGTGAGTTCCAATTGAGTTGATACTCAGCGGCAGATCAGCGCCCAGCTGCCTCAAAGATCCTCAAATCTTCCGCATTAAGGTTGGAAAGCTCAATCGAAGAGTCTCAGAAGCCATCGAGTGCCGGCAGAATCATGCGCAGCGATCAGAGATTCAGACGGGAGTGGTTTAGCCCGTCTTGACCACGGTTTGACCATCTCGCTTGAAAGAATTTTCGTCTCAACTTTTATCCCGACCCTAACCTCCCTATAAAATCGTCTCCTATACCCCCGGAACATGGTCTTCAGGGATACGGAGACTGGATAATCTGCATCTCCTACTCTAGATTCACGGCCCAGGATCTAATCTGGGATCTTAAACGTGCACGCACATGCGAGCTGAAGTGGCTAAAATGTTTGTTCCAAGAAGATATATTCCCGCAGCGAGTTACGCTGGGAGACTAAGATATTCTTTCTATGGTGCTACAGTGATTTACTTCCTAACTTCCAACACTACTATCTCATTGAACGACCTGTAGAGAATGTATCAGCATAAGGCTATGACTCCAATCGACAGCGATTCAAGATTAGCTCACCTTCTCCCTCAATGTGCCCATCCATTGCTGGAAACTCATTCCTTGATCTGCCCTGTCCTCCACCAGCAATGTCTGCGCCCACAACTTCAAGCTTGGATCTCCATCTTCCCGGATGAGATACAGGTGCGGCACGATGATACTGCCCACACTTCTAGATCTGTAATCCTTGCTCTTCTGGAGAACTGCGCGAATCCGCTCGTTGAAGTCGTTGTCCAATTCTGGCAAAGTGCTCTTTCCAACCTTGAGCTTTGTTCTATCGGCAACATCGAAGACGTCGGCTAGTAGCTGTGGAACTGCCTCCCGGCCAACCCAGAGGAATTGTGTTTGGCCATCGTCAATGAGGTAAAGACCGTATGGCACAAGTCGTTCAGAAGAAAGATTGTGAGGTGGTGGAAGAACGATGAGACCTGTCTGTGGGTCTGGGATTCCAGCATTATCAGGCATATCGTGCAATGAGTACAATCTTGGGTAGATGTACTGCATCAAGAGTGGCAGGGGTAGGGTGGATAGTTGGCAGAGCGCAGCTGACCGAAGATCTGACGGAATTTGAGCGGATTTTCTGAGGCCAACATTCTTGATGAGACCGAGGAATAGAACGGGTAATCCTCGAAGATTTACCGGGAATTGTAGACCGCCGCCGCCCATGTTGCCACCAGCAAGCTCCTTCTTGAAGGTTTGGAGAAGTTCGATGAGTTTTGATTGGAGGGCTTCACGTGCTGGCTCAAGCCCGCTGCTTAACGATCGCTCAACAGCCTTGTGGCTGAAGAACGTCGTGATTGCGCACTGGTCAGCAGATGCGTACACATCTGCAAGGTTTGTGGTCGTTGGAAGAGCGAGAGTCATGACCCGGATTCGTCGCTCTCCATTGCTTGTTGTGTGGAGGACCGCAGTTTGCATGCAAACAATGTTCTTCGTCAAGCTCTCATCGATAGCAACTTCAACAACGTAACTTTGGTCTCTTGGGAAAGCTGGGAAAGCACAGAGATCCGAACTGCGGTTGAAGAAATTGCCGTAGAATGTGCTCATCCGCAGACCGGTGGTAGCACGCACACGAAGGACTGCCTCAAGGCCAATTTCAGCGGAGAGATAATCACTGAATTCGGTCGCGAACTTGATGGCATCCTCGCTTCTTCCAGCATTCCATCCAGGGTAGAAATAAGTCTGTCCACCAGTGTACCTGGGAAGGTTACTAAGAGACGCCACATCCTGGTATTGAGAAGAGAAAAGGAACATGTCAATCGAGACTTGGTTCTTCGAGCATTCGACAGCGAAACTCTTGTAGAAACTGTTGCCAGTCTGCAGAAGACTGCTTTCCTTGCTGGTTCCAAGTAATTTCTTATCCTCGCGCATTTCCAGCTTCCCATATCCAACATTTGGAAGCGAAGCAGTGATGACCGTGATCTTGCCTCCCAGTGGAGAGATGAGCTTGTGTCCAGCCCTCAGAGCAGATCCCATACACGATCCATTGTTTTGGTTGTTCTGGAACATGGTCGGAAGTTGCTGGAGGAACTTCTCAACGCTCAACCTGCTTTCTGACAGGGGCACCAATAACTCTTGTGGGATTGGCAAAAACGGCTCATCGAGATCGCTAACAACGAGCATTTGGGTCTCTCCATTTTCCTCGCTATCTTTTGGAACGGAAAAGTAGTGCAAGCTTGAATCAACTGCCATGAACCCTACCCGGGTCCTCCGGTCCGCGTTTGGTATTCTGTTGAGGCTGTCCAAAATTGTTCTTGCGCTTGTGGCAAGAAGACCACATGAAACGGAAGCATAGCTGACATCGAACAGGAAAAGGTACACAAGAGGCTGCGGAGGTCGGACCATGTACTCTTGCGGCGCAACAAATTCAACCACGGCGTGGTTAAGTTCAGGTCTTTGCCATCTATCAACACTCTTTTGTGCTGCGGCATCCCAGTCAAAGGCTTGGGGAACGTCGTTCGTAAGATTGCACATATTACACCTCCACCTATGTCCATGGTCGAGGAAAGTGACGTATGGATTAATATAAGATCGACACCTTCGGCAACGGGAAATGACCTGGTCTTGGACAATGGGAACTGGATCATCAACATCATGGAGGGAAGTGTATGGTTGGATGACGAGAGCAAACGGGAGCTTTGATTTTTTGAGGAGGGAATGTGTAGTAGGTACTGCATTCAGAGTCGACCGGACGTATTTCGGGGGACAATTTGCATCTGGGGAAGGCGTGACGCTTGACTTGAGATGAGTGTTAGTAGACTAGTCGGGCATGCAAGGGGATGGTGCCTTACGTTGGGTAGCAGAATAATAGGAGGAGGAGGTAGCTCCAGCTCTGCGACGTTGAAAGGTTGGTTGAGTAGGTCCGTTGGATATAATTGATTTAAAACGGCGGGTCGAGCCGCACCTTGCCCTGCTTGGGGCTGTCCTGGTTGAGCTCCTGGGAGAGGTGGTTGTCCGCCAACATTCATCTGGCCCATTCCTTGAGTGATTCCACCAACGCCGCCTGCTACAGGAGCTCCAGGTCCAGGATACCCAGGGTCTGGAGCTTGATACCCCACACCGCCTCCATATGGTGCTGGCGCAGGGTAACCTGAACCCGGTGTCCCTGGTGCAGCTCCTCCCACTTGACCTGCGTATTGCGGTGCGCTATATGCCGGCTGCGCATCTGATTGAGCAGCATATCCGCCAAATGCTGGAGCTGGTGGTTGAAAAGCTCCCCCAGCTACAGGTTGGCCTCCAAGCGCAGAGTTGGCACCTGCGCCGAAGTCATAAGCCTGTGCCGCATACCCTCTCTTCTTTTTCTTTCCTCCCTCGTTTTCATGTCCAGCTGGAGGAGGCGGAGATGTGGCTGCTTCGAAGCCTTGTTGCAAAGGGCTCTGCTGGGCATATGGATCTGGAGGAGGATAGCCCTGGCCGTACCCATCCTGTGGCGCTGCCATTGTTCTACAAATTTATAGACTCGTGCAAGCTCCCGATCCTAGGCCTTTGAAATGCGCGCAAAGCTATGCTGTGGTTGTCCAGAGATGTGAAATTGTGATGTGGGCGAGCCCCCGAAGCTTGGAAAGGTGGTCTTGTCTAAGGAACACGTTGCGATAGGGTCTAGACGTGTAATTGTCAAAATCTGGCCTCAGATACCATGGAGGGACACGAGTGTGGTGTTGCAGGCATTCATGACATCGAGGGAGAGACGGTGTTGCTGTGTGGATTGGATCAACTGGCCTTGCAGATTCCCGGAAACTTGAAGTGTCCCCACGGCTGAAATGCTGGTCGCTTCGGTCACGTGCCCACCGAACTTCACATACGATGGTGCCTTGATTCGAGACGCGAGTAATACTTGTATATCTAGCGCATTCCCGCCTGGACGGCTTCCAAAGTTCAATCTTTAAGGAAACAAAATCCAGGCGCAACAATTGCCACACAATCGCTATCGCAATCATGTCTTGGGGAAGTTTTTCAGCACCAAAACCCTCTCCACCACCCCGCTCGACCTTGAGGTTAAGATGCGCTCAACTGCCCCTTTCAACATTGAACTGACGCGGCGCATAGCAAGCTCCTTCCACTCCTCATCCTCTCTATCGTCCTCGGTGCATTGGCTTTCATAGGATACCACCTTTACCTTATCTTCCAAAAGATCTCCGATAAGACATCAGAGAAGATGCAATCCAAGAACGTGGTGTTTACCAAGGATGGAATGAAGGTGGGAGTGAAGGAGATGAAGACAGAGAGTTATGTGGACACCACCCAAAGCTTCCTAGTCAAGGCGTGGAACTTGAGCGAATGGCCAGGCTACAAATCGCGGCTCTGGAATCAGCAAGCGGCAGTGAATGGTGGAAAAGAGGGTGGAACGCTCGAGTCTAGGAAACCGTGAGTGGCCTTTCCAATTATACGGGCACGAAGAAGATTACTCATTCTCCAGCATGACTAGCTAATTGGTAAACTGCGACTCGATTACAAAGCCGAGGAGGAAAGGTGCTGACTACTTGGAACAGATTCTCCAGATACTCCTCAGCATCAACGAAATAGCCAAACCCCTGATACCCAAGTCGCAGATTCCCAACACATTCAATTCTGTACATTAGGTTCACATTTGGATTATTGGGTCCTGTAAATTGGGTTTCTTTCGGTCCAAAAATAGAAGCGGGGTTTTAAGAGGGCTGGGGGGCAAGGTCTTCACATTTCCACCATATTTCTCGCTCTTCGTGAGACCAAGAGCTTGTGTACTTTACGGCCAGACAGGGGCGTTTGCTTTACAGTGATATCTATAATCTCCCTGTGAAGCCGGGATTTTTAGCGAACTCGGAACTTTTGTTGAAAAAACTGCAAAACACACCTAAAAACACTCCAATTTAACGCGATTTCTAAGAAACAACCAAACCTGGCCCTAAAAAATTCAACAATTCGATCATTTTTGCTAATTTGAGGAATATCACCAATATGGCGCGCTCCCTAAAGCCCCGTGCTATAAAAGCAGCCCGTAAAGCTTTAAACAAAGCAGACAATGACGAAAGGGAAGAAAAGCGTCTTTATCGGAGGGCATTAGCGTAAGCTAGAGCCCAAAAAGCAAAGGAGATTTTAGCTATAGTGGAAATTGATAGTAATAATGCAGTTAAAGCTATTTTAGGCTTATTAAAACAGCTATTACTATAGCTATTATAACAGCAAAGGACACTAATTGCCTCTCGAGCTAAACTAAAGGCCGTTAAAGTCTACTATGCGTTTCAAGTTATACTAGATAATATTACAGTTATTAAGAAGGGGAAATATATGGATATATTAAGTGAGAGTCGGTAGTTATACGAGTAGTGGAAAGAGACTTTTAAGGACGCTGTTAATGCCGAAATTGCCTTAAAACGCTATTAATAACTACGAAGAGACTGTCGATTTTAGAAATGCGAGTTCGGTTCGAATGATACCCGGTTTATAAAGTAAGATGTTAGTAATGCAAAAGACTAGGAGGACTTTAAGCAAATCTTAATTGGCCGAAAACCTCTTGCGAAGTTTTGCAAAGTCTTTATTTGATACGGCATTTATACTAATTTTGACAATCCTCCTCCCGAGCCCGAAAAAACGAAGAAGAAAGTGGCAAAGCGTGTACATCTTAGCAGTAAAGAGGAAGAGTATGAGCATATTAGACGTAGCTTTAGAGACGATAATATATGTGAAGTTAATATACTAGTAAGGGCATTATTAATAGCCTCTAAAAAACAACGTATAAGCACGATATCGCGTATACTATAATTATAGTCTCTTAAGAAAGCTGTAAAGGCTAGAATTTGGGCTGTTATTTAATAGCTAAAGGATCAATAGAGATGCAAAAGTTCAGATTATGGAAATTAAAGGTTTACTTGTTAAGTATAAGAGAAGACTTAAGCACATTATATACTCGAATAGCGCCATTTAAAGCTTTAAGCGCGTGCAATACTTAAGAAGGAGAGTGATAAAAACCTTAATAAGGCGCTAGTCGAGATCCTTTAAGAGTTCCTTTCGAGCCCGAATAAGCAAGTCGAAAAGAAGCGTATAATATAGCTTATAGCACTTGCTCTACAAACTATAGCGCTATTAACTGCTCCCCCGAATCCAATAGCGCTATACGTTTAATTTAATATGAATAACTAATATAGCTAGCCGCAAACTTAATTATATTATAGCCCTCCTTAGTCGTTTAATCCTTTCTTTACTTTCTAGCTTGCAATAAGAGACCCGGTATTATCTCTTCCTTTATTATAACAATTAAAGTATAACTTTACACCCTTTGCATTTATACTTGCAATTCGTCCTTCTAGCGCAATTAATCCTAATATAGCTAATAATTTAATATTAGAAGACTTCCGGCAATACTTGCATACGCATTATCACCTTACTTATAAGACTCACGCCGATATTGTCATTAAAGCCCTCTTTTCCTCCCACTCGACTATCGATAAATTTAAAAGCTTTATAGCCGCTAAATGCAATAAGCTTTCCATTTCCCTTAATGCATATAACAAGGTGAAAGCCCATATTTCCGACTTTAAGAAGACATGCAAGGCTTGCTATAAAGATGTTATAATTCGCTATATACTAATTAGAGGAGATAAAGACAAAGACAAATATAATAATAATATTGTTCGGGATATACAAGGGAAAGTGACAAATAGCTAGCAAGCAAAGGATCTAGAAGCTACTTTTAGCAATAAATCAGATTACAATTAGGCTATTGCACAAGAAGAAGAGGAGGGTTTAATAGAATTGGACGCCGAACGAATGTAAGAAGAAGAAGATATAGCTACCGCTCGAGCATTATCGATTTTATTTACTAGAAGATATAGCATACTAAGATACTATAATAGTGCTAGCTTATTAGAAGAAGAAGGACAAGGACACAAGTATAAGAGTGTAAATGACGATAAGGACGAGGAGGATATAAATAATAGTTTAAAGGAAGAGTAAATACTTTTAGCTTGAGTTATAATAGTAAAAAAATCAAAAGCAAGGTTTTTGCAAAAAAAATTAGTATTTATAAGAGTGAAGTGTATATGCGAATATGCAATTAGCATTACTTTTTAAAAAATTATTGCAAATTACTGCAAATATATAAGATTTAACTAGGAAAACAGACAACAAATATAGTATATTATAATAAAAATCCCGTGATTAATAAAGCTATTTACAATTCTCATACCTTATTGCTATTACTCTTTTATCCGACCTCTCCTTCTTCCAAATTATTATATCTTAAATAACGAAAGTGTCCCCTTGCTCTCTTCTTTGCTATAAGGCCCTGCCTTACCTCTTTAATTATCTATTGTAAAAAGGATTCGAAATTTTCGTAGTCTATAGCATGCTATCGATAATGCCAGCATATATATGCTTTAAGGTCCTTAAAGCTCTCCTTAATCGGGTTAAAAAAAGGGCAATATAAAGGAAGATATTCGACAATAACACTACATTTAGCATATAAGGCTTTAACCTTAGCACTCCGATAATAGCTGCAATTGTCTATAATTAAGATATTCCGATAGCTTAGCGGGTTATTATATATAAAAAGCAAGTTATTCTTAAGCCAATCCTCAAATATCTCTTATGTAATCCCCCCTTAAAATGTAATCGCCTTAATATAGCCTTTATAGGTGTATGCTAGCAAAATAGACTAACGCTTTAATCTTTTAAGCTATTGCTTTTGCTTTGCCGGTATTCTTAAAAGGGCTTATCCATATTTCCTCTCTCTTATCTTCTTATTCGAGGCCGATTCGTCGATATAAACAAGCTACAAACACTTCCAAGCTTTCATTTTATTAGCTCACTAATCGATTAAGGCTTGCTCTTGTTATATAGCTATATACTTCAACTTCTTATTTGTAATTCCAAGTAACTTGTACATCTTAAACATTTGCAGCTAGTTTAGCTTAACGTTAAAGCAATTATAGATCTTATTAGCTACTTCGTCTTAAAATAAATTATTATCCTTATACAAGAGCTTTAAGACAAACTGCTCGATTTCTAGCGTCTAAGCATGCGACCGGCTAGCCTTCTTGCGGTTATTATAGCCTGTAGATAGCTAAAATAGCATCTTATATCGTATATATCGTATAAACTTGTAAGTAGTGTGGAAAACCTTTGCTAGGCTATTTAAGTCGACATGGGCGTTTTCTGCAATATAATATTCGATCGCGTCGATTTTTTATTAAGGAAAGTGTAGGGCTATAATCTTTTTTTATAAACTGTTAGCTAGCACTTTAAGCTTTAATTTGAGCTACTCACGAGATGAATTAAATGCGATTTGGTGGAGTTATATGGAGTTATTAATGATTAATTTGTGGTTGTTGGCATTTATGGAAAAAAAAGTTGCAATTCGCTAAAAATCCCGGCTTCACAGGGAGATTATAGATATCACTGTACCACGAATGAATCAACGAGTCCGTCCTCAGTAGTTTTTGCAATAGGAGTCAATCTGGCTCTTAGGTGTCACCCACCCCCAATCCACTTCGAGCACCAACTCAAATCATATCCCCCTAACCTCCTCACCTTATCCTGCTATTGCAACAGACGTGTTAATTTAAATCGCAAACCCAAAATCCACAATTTTCGTCCCTTTCTTTAACATCACTCTTTTTCAGTTTCACCCTTTTCCAACTTTACTCCCACCTTGCTTCACTCCTTCGTAGCGTCACCCTCACCTCCGCTTCTTCCTGGCCTCACCCTCACCTTTCCTCACCCTCACCTTTC
>Ga0302325_10023089_pt1 | contig 12984 bp, 12 predicted proteins | sample Palsa_T0_2_FD_201948 | JGI IMG/M metagenome (GOLD analysis project Ga0302325, IMG submission 201948) | Peat permafrost microbial communities from Stordalen Mire near Abisko, Sweden - Palsa_T0_2 | ecosystem: Environmental > Terrestrial > Soil > Palsa > Peat permafrost | place: Sweden: Abisko... | reverse complement strand
CTGGGACTCCCTCAAATAGTCGCACCCAAAGAAGGCCCGCGATTTGTGCCCCGGTCGGGCCGCCCCCATGCGCCCCGGCTTGGACCTCGGCCCGGTGGCCGTGCACGATGTGCGCATCGATTTCCCAGCGGGGGACCATGTGTCCCGTGGATTGAATTCGGGATGGTAGAGGAGCGCCATGCAGGTCATCATTCTGGGGAGTGGTTCCCCGCTCCCTGACGCACAGCGGGCCGGGCCGTCCACCCTGGTGCGCACCTCGGTGGGCGACTTCCTCTTCGATTGCGGACGGGGTGTGCTCATGCGGGCGGCGGCCGCGGGTTCGGGCGCCGGGGCCTTCCGGGCCGTGCTCCTGACCCACCTGCACAGCGACCACATCACCGACCTCAACGACATCTACACCAGCCGCTGGATCACGTCGTTCCAGCCCAACCCGCTGCCGGTGTACGGCCCACCCGGGACGGCCGCCCTGTTGGGGGCGATCGGGACGATGCTCGAGCCGGACGTCGGCTACCGCCTGGCCCACCACGACGACCTGCAATGGCCCCCGTCGGCGGCGGTCACCGAGGTCGAGAGCGGTGTGGTCTTCGTAGAGGGCGCGGTGCGTATCACCGCCGCCCCCACCGATCACGCTCCCGTCCGTCCGACTCTGGGGTTCCGCATACAGGACGCGGGACAGTCCGTGGTCATTGCCGGGGACACCGTGCCGTGCCCCGGCCTCGACGAGCTCAGCACCGGGGCCGGAGTACTCGTCCACACCGTGGTCCGGCGCGACCTGATCGAGCAGTTCGGCCTTCCCCGTCTCAGCGACGTGCTCGACTACCACTCCTCGGTGGCCCAAGCCGCCCAGACCGCCTCGCGCAACGGGGTGGACACGCTCCTCCTCACCCACCTCGTGCCGCCTCCGGCGGCCGGCACCGAGCAGGAATGGCTGGACCAGGCCTCCGCGCACTTCGCGGGTGCGGTCATTTTGGCCACCGATCTTCTGACCGTCGATTCTCCCGGCTGAATCACCGGGCCAGAGGCCGGTCCGCTCACACCGGCCCGATCCTCACCCCGGCCGCGCCACTGGGGCCCCGGACAAAAGTGGATCGAACCAGTGCGCCACGGCGGTGCGGGAGGTCAGCATCTCGCCGAAACGGGTGAGGGCGCTGGCGACCGACCGGTGGCGGCCCGGCGGGGCGCCTTCGAGTAACTCGTTCCAAAAGACCGCCCAGCCCCCGGCGAGCGCATCGCCGCCGGCCGCAGCCGTCAGGAACCGGGCCAACGCCGCGACCGCCCAGGGCCGGCTGACCAGCGCGCTCTGCAGCGCGGCGGTGATCCGTTGGTACGGGAGGTGCTCGGACACCAGGGCGGCGGTGTAGCGCTCGGCCGCTCGGCCCGGCCCGGCCAACAGGGTCTCCGCGGCCAGCTGGCCGCTCCGCATGCCCTGGGCGATCCCTTCGCCCTGCAACGGGTTGATCAGTCCGGCGGCGTCCCCCACCAACAGCACCCGGCCGGCGGCCGGGGTGGTCCCCACCATGCCCATTTTGAGCCAGCCCCCGAGCCGGCGCGGCAACATCTCCGGCACGGCCCCGTCCAGCAGGCCGACCCCGCGCAGGTGCCCGAGAAATCCCGGCAACGATCGGACGGCCTTCGCCCCGGCCTGGCGGTCCCCTCTTGTGGCGATACCGAGCCCCACGTTGGCGCCGCCCTCCATAGCGGGGAAGACCCACCCATAGCCGGGGAAGGCGCGCCACGGCGTCGGCTCCCACATCACAATGGCGGCGAGGTCCACATCCTGGGCCAGGTAGGTGCGGATGGCGAAGCCCCACAGGACCTTGCCCGCCTCGACCAGCCCCGCCGCCTGGGCCACGCCGCTGGTGGCGCCGTCGGCCCCGACGACGAAGTCGGCATGGACCTCCTCCCCCGACTCCAGCCGGTAGCCGTCCATCTCTCCCGCCGCCCCCAACGGCGCCACGGCGCGCCCGCACAGAGCGGTGGCGCCCGCCTCCACGGCGGCGTCGTGCAGCATGGCGTCGAAGACGGTCCGGGTGACCGCGACCCCGTGCCCCGGGTAGGTCAGACCCTCGGCGCTGGGCATCCGGACCCGGCGCCCCGTCGGCCCGACGACCAGCATGTCGCCCACGTGGGGGCCCTGCGGCATCGGCAGGCCCAGGTCGGCCAGCAGCTGCACGCCCCGGGGGCCGACCATGTCGCCGCACGCCTTGTCGCGGGGAAAAGTGGCCTTGTCCACCAACGCCACCCGGGCCCCGGCCCGCGCCAGGACCAGGGCGGCCACGCTGCCCGCCGGGCCACTTCCGATGACGAGAGCGTCAAACCGCGTTCGACGCACAGTGCTCCTTCCCGGTGGTCGGGGCCTACAGTGAGATCTTTCCACCGCCGGGAGGAACCACGTTGTCCCAGATCGTCGACGATCGGAACCGATTTGCCCAGACCCTGTTCACCTCCCTCCCGCAGCGTTATGACCGCTTGGCCGAGGTCCTCTCCATGGCCCAGAACGGTCGCTGGCGGCGGGCCATGGTCGATCGGATCGTGCCGGCGGCCCCCGGTCGCGTGCTCGATGTGGCGTCGGGCACGGCCGGCGTGGCCCTCCAGCTGGCGTCGCGCACACCGGCCGACGTCATCGGCGTCGACCTCACCATCGGCATGCTGGCCCAGGGCCGCAGGAACGTGGCCCGGGCCGGCCTGAACGGTCGGGTCCAGCTCGTGGCCGGGCGGGCCGAGCAGTTGCCCTTCCCCGACGCGTCCTTCGACGCGCTGACGTTCACCTACCTGCTGCGCTACGTGGACGACCCTCAGGCCACCCTGTGTGAACTGGCCCGCGTCGTCAAGCCCGGAGGAGCCGTCGCCAGCCTCGAGTTCTACCTCCCGCCCAGCCACTTCTGGCGCGCCTGGTGGTGGCTCTACACCCGCTTCGTGCTCCCGGCCGGCGGATGGTTGACCGGGGGGACCGAGTGGTACCGGGTCGGCCGGTTCCTCGGCCCCAACATTTCGGGGCATTACAAGAAGTATCCACTGGCCTGGACCGAGGACGCCTGGCGCCGGGCCGGCTTCGAGAACGTCGGGGTGCGCATCATGAGCCTCGGCGGTGGCCTGGTGATGTGGGGCACCCGGAGCGGTGGATGACGCCCCCGGGATAGAGCGCCGTCCCGCCTTCTACGCCGCCCGCGGCGGCGGATGGCGCGACTGGTGGACCCTGCTCCACCCCCCGTACACGGCCTGGCACCTGGCGTATGTGGTGATCGGCGCCGCACTGGCCCCTCGCGTCGAGCTGTCCCGTCTCCTCGCCACGCTCCTAGCCTTCTTCTTCGCCGTAGGACTCGCCGCGCACGCGCTCGACGAACTCCACGGCCGCCCCCTCGGAACCCGCATACCCACCCCGGTGCTGATCGCGGTCACGGTGGGCGGCCTCCTGAGCGCGATCACCCTCGGGATAGTCGGTGTCTCCCGCGTCGGTTGGCCCCTGATCCCGTTCATGGTGCTCGGACCCGTGCTCGTCGTGGCGTACAACTGGGAGCTTTTCGGGGGGCTGTTCCATTCGGATCTCGGGTTCGCGCTGGCCTGGGGCTCGTTCCCCGTTTTGGTCTCTTACGTAGCCCAGACCGGGCGCCTCGCCCTCGGCCCGGTCATCGCGGCCGCTGCGGCCTTTGCCCTGTCGGTCGCCCAGCGCCGCCTCAGCACGCCGGCCCGGACGATCCGCAGGCGGGCCAAGCAGGTGGAGGGTCAGATCACGTTGGACAACGGCGACGTGCTCCCACTCGACGTCCGCACGCTCCTGGCGCCATTGGAAACAGCCCTGCACGCCATGTCGTGGGCTGTCGTCCTCTTCGCCGCCGCGCTGGCCGTCGCCCGACTGCACTGACGCCCGACTGCACTGACCGCCTGCCGCACCGGACGCCTGCGCTACTGGCTGCCCGCCGCACCGGCCGCGCTAACCGCCCGACTCGAGGCGCCGCCGAAAGCCGGCCACGGTCATTTCGACCACCCGGTCATGGCCCCATTGCAGAAGGGGTCGCCCGAAGCGGCTGGCGAGCCGCATGGGGCGCTGCTTCATCTCGACCGTCCAGGCCACCTCCACCCGGCTCCCGGTCCCGTCGGCGCGAATCCGGAGATGGGCATCCCCTTCCAGATCGCCGCCGATGAGGGCGTCGACGACCCCCGGCGGTTCGCACCGGGTCAACTCGACCCGGATGCGCATGCGATAGGGAAGGGGCGGGACCACCACGCCGTGCAGCACGGAGCCCGGGACCAATCCTCCCCCTTCGAGGCGGTACTCCTGGAGCCAGGGCCACCAGCGCTCGAACTGGTCCAGGTGCTCCATTCGCTCCCACATGGCGGCGGGGGCGAGCGCGAACTCGTACTCGCGCCGGTAGTCGAAGACGGGGCGGCCTGGCATGCGGGACCAGACTAGGAGGACACCCCGACGTCGGACCGTCCCCAAAATGGGGGGCGGACAACCTAATGTGCGGCCATGACGAGAACGCCGTCGACACCTCTCGTCGCCGCCGCGCTCGCCGCACGGTGACGATGGGCCCCGTCTCCCGGGTGGCTGGTTTCGCCGCCTTCGTGACGTTCGGAGTGCTCCTCGTACCGCTGGGCCCGGCCGGCGAAGCGTCGTCGCCCGTTGTTGGCAACACGAGTGCGCCGACCGGTGGACACGCCGTCGATCCGGCCATATTCGAACCAGGATCCTGCCGTTCCTTCGGACCGACCAAGGGTGATCGCCACGAGTCGGTGTTCCTCGACGCCGGCCACGGCAGCATCGATCCGGGCAGCGTGGGCATCACGGAGTCAGGTCAGACCGTCTACGAGGCGACCGAGACGCTCGCGGTCGAGCTGGACACCCAGGCGTTGCTCCGCGCCGCCGGATTCGCCGTCACCGTCTCACGCACCGGGAACTCACCGGTCGCCCGGCCGCGACCCGGCGACGTGTCGGACGGGCTCTACACCATTGCCGGAGACCTGCGCGACGTCGCCAGCCGCGACATCTGCGCGGACATGGCCAAGGCGGACATTCTCGTCGGCATCTATTTCGATGCCGGAGCCTCGCCCGCCAATGCGGGCAGCATCACGGGCTATGACGCCGACCGTCCGTTCGCCGCCGACAACCTCCGCTTGGGCACGCTGCTCCAGACGGACGTCCTGGCCGCCATGAACGCACAGGGGTGGGACATCCCCGATGACGGCGTGGTGTCGGACACGCTTCTCGGCGGCCCGGCCCTTTCCGAGGCGGCGGCCGCCTACGGACACCTGCTCCTCCTCGGCCCCGCCGATCCCGGCTACTTCTCCACCCCGAGCACCATGCCCGGAGCCTTGATCGAGCCGCTGTTCATCACCGATCCCTACGAGGGGAGCCTGGCCAACAGCGCGAGCGGGCAACAGGTGATCGCCGACGGTTTGACTGCCGCCGTGGAACAGTATTTCGGGCCGCCAAAAGAGCCGCGTCATCTGCAAAAGAAACCGTCCGCTTCCCACGGCTCTGCCGGGGAAAAGACGGTCTCCGGATCACGCAGGAAAGGCGCTAAGTCGTGAGGGCCGGAGCGATCTCCCCATCGCTCCGGCCCTTTACCCGTTGACCCCGTCCCCCACCGAAAAAGGCGGGGCCGATCGGGTGTCATCGTCCGGCTGAGCCGGACGATGACCACCCCGATGGCCCCGGTCCCCGCGCCTTGCCGTCCCACACAGAGCAGAAAGACGCTACGTCATTCTCGATTACAAGCCTCCTTCGCGTATAGAGCAAAAAGTCCCGAGCCCGCTGTCTCTATATAGGGTCCAAAGTCCCAATTTTCTAGGCGGTCTTTTGGGCGCCGAGCGGACATCCGGCACCGCTGACTGCTCGACCCGGCGGCCATCACGGCCTGGTTCGTGCCTGAATTGCACCACGACGCTCGCTCAGGAAATCCCCAGGATGCCGGGAAGGGCATCGATATCTGAGACAATCTCGGTGACCCGACATGACCAAGACGACTACCCGGCCCCAGATGGTCACGACCTCCGCCGACCTCGACTCCCTCTGTAAAGAGATCAGCGGTGAGGCGTACTACGCCCTCGACACCGAATTCCACACCGAACGCACCTACTTCCCCAAACTCGCCCTCATCCAGGTGGGATGGGCGGACAAGGTGGCGCTGGTGGACCCTTTGGCCGTCGATCCCGCACCGCTGGCCATGGTCTTTTCCGGGCCGGGCATCGCGGTGGCCCACGCGGCCGAACAGGACGTCGACGTGCTGGAGACGGCCTGCGGCCAGGTGCCGGCGACCGTGTTCGACACGCAGATCGTGGCCGGGTTCCTCGGCCTGTCGACACCCTCGCTGGCTCGCCTGATCGATCAGATCCTGGGCGTGACGATCCCCAAGGCCGACCAGCTGTCGGACTGGCTCACGCGGCCCATGTCCGACCGCCAGATCAGCTACGCCGCCGGGGACGTCGCCTACCTGCTCGAGCTCCGGGCCGTTCTCACCGAGCAGCTGCAGGAGCGTGGCCGTCTCACGTGGGCTCTGGAAGAGTGCGCCCAGGTGCTCGCCAGCAGGCGGAGGACCGTGGAGCCCGAGGAGCTCTGGTGGAAGATGGGCGATGTCCGGAGATTGAGCGGACGCTCGCGGGGGGTGGCTCAGGAGATGGCGGCCTGGCGGGACCGCTATGCGGCCGCAGTCGATCGACCGCGGCGACACGTCCTCTCCGACCTGGCTCTCCTGGCCATCGCGCAACGGCCGCCGCGCAACCGGCAAGAGCTCCAGCAGACGCGCGGGGTCGACGGGCGCCACCTGGCGAACGGGGCCGCCGCGGAAATCCTCGACGCCGTGGCCCGTGGGCTCGCCCTGTCGCCGGGGGAGATCCGGCTGCCGCCCGATGGCCGGGAGGCGCAAGCTTCCCCCGCCGCGGTGGCGGTGTGCGCCGGCCTGGTACGCCAGATCGCGGACGACCTGCATTTTGACCAGGCCCTCCTGGCCACCCGGTCCGATATCTCGAACCTTTTGGCCGGCGAACCCAGCCGGCTCGACGTCGGCTGGCGCGGCACGATCGCCGGTGATCCCATCCGGCGCCTGATGGCGGGCGAGGTGGCGGCGGCATTCAACCCCGACGGCACGCTGGTGCTCGAGGAACGGTCCCACCGCCTCCTGCCCTGAGCTCAGCTCCCTGACCTCAACTGACAGTCCGCTCTCGACCCGACCAGAAGGGCTGGCGGAGTTTGTACTTCTGGAGCTTGCCGGTGGCAGTGCGGTCGAGCGCCTGGCGGAACTCCACGGTCGTCGGGGCCTTGAAATGGGCCATGCGATCACGGCAGTGCGCGATGAGCTCCGCGGCGGAGACCGCCGTGCCGGGGCGCAGGACCACGAGAGCCTTGATCGTCTCGCCCCACTTCTCATCGGGCACGCCGATCACCGCCACCTCGCCGACCGCGGGGTGCTGATAGAGGCAGTCCTCGACTTCGATGGAGGACACGTTCTCGCCGCCCGTGATGATGACGTCCTTCTTGCGGTCGGAGATCACCAGGTGGCTCCCGTCGAGATACCCGCCGTCACCGGTGTGGAACCACCCGCCGACGAGCGCCGCCGCCGTTTCCTCCGGTTGCTCCCAGTACCCGGCGAAGACGTGGTTGGAGCGGGCCAGGACCTCCCCCTCGTCGTCGACGGCGATCTGCACACCGATGGCCGGCGTGCCGGCGCGACTCAGCTTGTGCGAGCGCTCGGCCGCCGACACCTCGTCCCATTCGGCCCGAGCCCGGTTGACCGTCAGCAGTGGGGCCGTTTCCGTCAGGCCGTAGATCTGGATGAACTCCCATCCGAGCTCTGTCTCGATCCGTTCGATCGCCTTGGACGGCGGCGGCGCACCGGCCACCACCATGCGCACGGTGCCCGCGCCGGGGATGGATCGCCCTTGGCGTACCCGCGCCGCAGCCGCATCGAGGATGGCGGCGACCACCGCCGGCGCGCCGCACAACAGGGTGACGCCGTGCCGCTCGACGCGCCCCAGGATCTCCTCCCCGTCGACCTTGCGCAACACGATGTGGGTCCCGCCCATACCGGTCACGGCATAGGGCATCCCCCACCCGTTGCAGTGGAACATGGGGAGAGTGTGGAGCAACACGTCGCGATCGCCCACTCCGGTGTGCCAGCCGAAGGTCACCGCATTGAGCCAGCAGTTCCGATGCGTGAGCTGCACCCCTTTGGGCCAGGCGGTCGTGCCGGAGGTGTAGTTGACCGAGCACGTGTCGTTCTCCTCTCCGTGCCAGGCGCGGGGTGCGGCGCTCTCGGCGGCGGGCGCGAACAGCACGGCGTCGTCGACACCGTCGAGCGCGAAGCGGTGCCGCACCGGGATGTCAGCGACCACGTCGGCGAGGTCGGGGTCGTAGAGGAGGACCGACGCCCCGGAGTGCTCGACGATGTACCCGATCTCCGCCGTCGACAGCCGAAAGTTGATGGGCACCAGCACCCGGCCGTACCCGCTCACCCCGAAGAAGGAGGTCAGGAAACGGCCCGAGTTGGGGCTCACGATGGCCACCCGTTCGCCCTGCGCCACCCCGAGGTCGTCGAAGTGCACTGCCATGCCACGGGCGCGGGCTTCGAGCTCGGCGTAGGTGATCGCCCCCAGCGATCCGGGCACCTCCGGCTCGTCGACCACGGCTACCCGGGCGCCGTAGACCTGGGCTCCCCGATTGAGAAAGTCCGCCACCGTCAGTGCAACCTGCATGCGTCCCCCTCCCCGCCGGGCTCCGGCCGGCCTCCCCGCCGACCCTACCGGACCACGCGCTGAGGTTCCTGAGGCCGATCGGCCGGCGACACAATCGTCGGACCTATCGGGTCCTGCCGCGGGTTCGGGTGACCAGCCGGGTCTCGATGTGCCGCAAGGTCGAGATGGCGGCGTCGATCTCGTCGGGATCGGCCACGGTGTCCTCGAGCATGCTGCTCCAGATCTCACGCAGTCGCTGCAGGTTCTCCTGCGCCTTCTCCGTGGGATACAGGTGCACCTGCCGGGCATCGTGTTGATCGACCTCACGCCGCACCAGGCCTGCCTCCTCCAGGCCCCTCACCGCCCGGCTGAAGTTGCTCGAGATCAGCTGGGTGGCATCGGCGGCCGCGCCGGCCGTCGTACCCGGGTGGCGGTCGATGTACCGCATCACCGCTCCCTGCAACGGCGTTCCCGACCCAGCCTCGGCCTCCTTCGACGCTTCGAAATGTCGACCAACCGCCAGGATCAGGTCGGCCAGCTCGAACAGCCTCGAAGTCTGCTCCTCGGTCATTCCCCTGCGGCCTCCGTCATCGGCTTCTGATAAGTATCAATTGACAGCAATCATAGCCGGGCGGTAATTTTTTACTGTCAAACGACAGGCATCGGCGAAACGACCGTCACACCAGAAGGGACCAGCAATGAATTCTCCGCGGAACGACTCGCCGACACGCGCTCTCGTCCTCGGTGGCGGCGGCGCCGTCGGTGTCGGTTGGCAGATCGGTCTGCTCACAGGGCTGCGCGAGGTCGGTGTCGACTTGGCGGGAGCCGAGGCAATCGTGGGAACGTCCGCAGGTGCCCTCGTCGGCGCCCTGCTGGCCGGGGGCCGTCCGGTAACCGATGCCCTGACCAGCCTGGCCGCACTCGGGCAGAGTATCGACCCCGACGACCTGGCGGCAGGCGATGAAGCCTTCCTGCGCGCAATGCGCCAGGCGAGCCACGAGAGTGACCCGGGGCAAGCGCTGAGGGCGCTCGGTCGCGCCACGCAGGAGGCGAGCCCGCCTGCCGAAGACGTCTACCTCGGCCTGTTCGGCACACTGGACGGCACCGCCTGGCCTGCAGGCTTTCGATGCCCTGCGATCGACGCCGACACCGGCGACCTGGTCGTGTGGGACGAAGGATCCGGCGTGCCGCTGCTGCACGCTGTCGCCTCCAGTTGCGCCGTCCCCGTGCTGTTCCCCACCGTCACCATCAATGGCCGCCGCTATATGGACGGCGGCATTCTCAGTCACCTGAACGCCACTGCAGCGCCTCCGACCGACGTGCTGGTGGTCCTCTCCTGCCACCCCCTCGGTTCCCAGGGCGCCGGAGGGGGTGGCGCACTGGCCGCCTCGCTCACCCCGGACGCCGAATTGGCACCATTGCGCAAAACGAGACGGCTGCTCGCAGTCGAACCCGACTTCAGCGACATAGAGGCTCCGGCGAACATGATGGACCCGAGCCTCGCCATCGAGGCTCTCCAGATCGGCAAACGGCAGGCGGCAGGCGAGGCCGCGCCAATCCAGGCCGCCTGGAACTTCTGAGAAGGCGCTGAAATCAGGAAGTTTTTAGAAGTGGCCCAGCACCGGATGCGGCACGTACGGCTTTTCGAGGCTGGCCACCTCGTCCTCGCTCAACGTGAGCTCCTCGGCCGCCAGGGCGTCCTGCAGGTGCCCCAGCTTCGTCGAGCCCACGATCGGCGCCGTCACACCGGGCTTGGAGAGCAACCACGCCAGCGCCACCTGCGCCGTGGGCACGCCGCGTGCCGCCGCCACCTGTTGCGCGCTCTCGACCACGTCGAAATCCGTCGGCTGCTCGTAGAGATAGTCGGTGAACGGATCGGTGTTGGAGCGGGTGGTGTGGCGCTCACCTGACCGCGTCCGGTTCCCCGCCAGGATCCCACGGGCCAACGGGCTCCACGGAATGACGCCCACACCCTGGTCCAGGCAGAGCGGGATCATCTCCCTCTCCTCCTCCCGGTAGATCAGGTTGTAGTGATTCTGCATCGAGACGAACTTGGTCCACCCGTTCTTCTCGGCCGTGTACTGCGCCTTGGCGAACTGCCACGAGAACATGCTGCTGGCCCCCAGATAGCGGGCCTTCCCCGCTTGCACGACCTCGTGCAGGGCCCCCATGGTCTCCTCGATGGGCGTGCGCGGATCCCATCGGTGGATCTGGTAAAGGTCCACGTAGTCCAGGCCGAGGCGGGTCAACGAGGCATCGATGCCCGAGAGGATGTGCTTGCGGGAGAGTCCGCCGCCGTTCTCTCCGGGAGTCACCGGCATGAACACCTTGGTGGCGATCACGGCCTCGTCACGGCTCAAGAACTTGCCGACCAGCTTTCCGGTGGCCCGTTCACTGGCGCCGCCCGAATACGCGTCGGCGGTGTCGAAGAACGTCACTCCACCTTCGACCGCGGCCCGCACGATCGGTTCCGCGGCATCCTCGTCGATCACCCATTCACGTTCGCTGTCGTTGCCGAACCCCATCATGCCCAGGCAGACCCTGGAGACCCGAAGGCCCGACGTTCCCAAATTGGCGTAGTGCACGGTTGACCTCACTGTGACGTGTCCGCCCCGGTGGCGGCGCACCCCCGGCTTACCATCCAAGGTACCGGTGGCGCGCGGTCCCGCACGCCGGCGGTGCCAAACGCCCCGCTGCGAGATTCTTGGCGTCCCGGCGGCGCTACGCCGGTGTACGCCGGAAGTACCGACTGAGGGTCTCTTCCTGCTGCTGATAGGACGAGCCGATGTCAGATCCGTAGAGGGCCAGTGGCTCCTCGAGCATGCGCTCGAAGGTCAACTTGCACACCGCCTGCCCGTTCTCGACCATGAACGGCACGTCGTGGGCCCTGACCTCCAGCGCGGCGCGCGAGCCTCGGAAGCGCCGGCTGGGATCGAAGCCGAAACCCGGATCGAAGAAGCCCGCGTAGTGCGTCCGCAGCTCACCACTCGTGGGGTCGTACGCTGTCATTTCGGCGGCCAGGTACGGGGGGATGCTCACCGCTTCATGGGACATGAGGAGATAGAAGCGTTTGGGCGACAGGACCAGGCGGTCGCCCTCCTCCCGGTACACCGGGTCCCAGAACGGGGCCGGGTCCACCTCGTGGTCGGACGTGAGGTCCAACAACGGGGCACTGTCCCGTGTGCTGTGACCCACACGGCCCTGCGCGTCGCCGTGGAGGTCGAGGCCCAGGAAGAGCCCGTCGGAGAGTACGAGGCTCTCGGGCGGGACAGGCTCCCCGTCCCGGAACAGGATCGGCTCATCCCGATGGGCGGCTCGCACCTCTTCGTCGCTGAGCCAGGGTCGCCCGATGGAGAGGCGCAGTTGGTTCAAGGTGAGGTCCTCTCGAACCCGGACGGCGAACGAGAGGGGCACGACCTCGAGGTAGAGGGGCCCCTGGTATCCCGGCGCCACCTCGTCGAACCGGTCGCTGTGGTCGGTGATGACGCGGGTGAAGACATCGATCCGACCGGTCGAGCTCTTCGGGTTGGCCTTCCCGCGCAGGCCGGCGGGAAGATCCAGCCGCTCCTTCAGCTCGACGAGGTACGGGCAGCGGGCCTCGAGCATGGCTCCGCTCCCGCGCAGGTCGATCTCGTCGAGTATGTAGTCCTTGAGCTTGCGCTCGACCGTGTCGTCCCCCGGGAGGAAGCTGCAGCGGATGCGCAGGGCCCGCTCCCCCAGCCGCAGGTCCAGGCTGGCCGGCTGCAGATTGGTGACAGGAATGTTGAATCTCCCGGCATCGACGTACCCGGCCCGGATGGCCCGCTCGAGCAGGTGGCCCGGGAGGACGCCCTCGGCACTCGGGTGAAGGCTCAGCACCATGCGGGCGATCGGTCAGCGGGGGGCATGCACGGACACGCTACGAGCAAAGCACGAAGTGCGGTGGCGGGAAAGACCCGGCGGCGCAAAAACCGGAACAGCTTGTGGATGACCTGGGGACGAATACGCAGGACACGCGTATTGCCCAGGCACGCAAACGTTATCCACAACCTGCTTGTGGGTAACAGGGGTTGAGCCTGCGAAAGTCTGGACCGCCGCCCTAGAGTGAACGGCGCACCGCTGTGCGGTCGTGACAGCACCCTGACGACATCGGAGGTCCAATGCTCGACTACGTGATCCGGTCCGGCACGGTCATCGACGGCACAGGGGGTCCCGCCCGCCAGGCTGACATAGGCATCGACGGGGGCCGGATCACCGAAATCGGGGAGGGAGCGGCCGCCGGCCGCACCGAACTCGACGCCACCGGCCTGATCGTGGCTCCCGGGGTCGTCGATC
>Ga0302325_10023088_pt1 | contig 12984 bp, 14 predicted proteins | sample Palsa_T0_2_FD_201948 | JGI IMG/M metagenome (GOLD analysis project Ga0302325, IMG submission 201948) | Peat permafrost microbial communities from Stordalen Mire near Abisko, Sweden - Palsa_T0_2 | ecosystem: Environmental > Terrestrial > Soil > Palsa > Peat permafrost | place: Sweden: Abisko... | reverse complement strand
CGTGAGCGGTACGCCAACCGCATCTTGTCTGCCTAGAGCTGAAGGTGGAAGCTTTCGGTATGAGAATAGGCGAAGCGGAAGCGGAAGCGAAGTGGTTTGGATTAATCAAAGAGCAAGAGCAGAGCGGTCAGAGCGTAGCCAGCTTTTGCCGCGAGCGCGGTGTGCGAGCATCGCAGCTTTATGCCTGGAAGAAGCGCATTCGTGAGCGCACCGGATCAGGCTTTGTGGAAGTGCGGAGCGGCGCCGAACCAGCAAGCGTTGGTTGGCGCAGAAACGGAGCGATTGAAGTTCGCCTTCATGGAGGCCGCGGACTTCTGGTTGAGCCTGGATTTGATCCCGATCATCTGCAGGCGTTGTTAACGGTGCTGGAGCGATCGTTGTGATTGGGTTGCCCAGCTTGCGCGACCTGGATGGAGCTTCGGGAGCCCGGATCTGGCTGGCCGCCGAGCCGACCGACATGCGCTGTGGTTTTGACCGGTTGGCGGAGCAGGTCAGGTCGGTGATCAGCCAAGACCCGTTAAGCGGCCACTTGTTCCTGTTTCGCTCCCGTCGCGCAGAGCGCTTGAAGGTTTTGACGTGGGACCGTGATGGATACGTATTGTGGTACAAGCGCCTGGAACAGGGCGTCTTCAAGCTACCGCGCCTGTCTCCGGGGACTCGCTCCGTCGAGTTGCGCCCCAGCGAGTTGGCGATGATCCTGGATGGAATCGACATGACCAAGCTGAAGCGGGTCCCACGTTACCAGCGAAGCACACGAAGCAATAGAGAAAAAGCAATTGTCTAAGCGAGCCGGCCTCCGTTATGGCATAACGGACTGGTGGCTACCGTGTCTAAGTTACCCGACGATCCGGAAGCGCTCAAGGCGATCATCATGCGCCTCCAAGGCGAGCGCGACGATCTGCATACAACCAATCTGCGTCTGCAGGTAGAACTGGACCGGCTGAAGAAGCGTTACTACGGTCCCCGTGCGGACCGGCTGGAGACGATGACGGATCTGGCTCAGATGCTGCTCAGCTTCGCCGAAGAACTGGACAAGAAGCCGGTGCACCCGGAAGATGCTGCTGGTTCTCCACCGGAGCAATCGCAGCAGCCACAACAACCAGCTCAGCAGCAGCGTCATCTCGAAAAGAGCAAAGGACGTCGCAATCTGGCCAAGTTCGAAAACCTGCCGACCACCACCTTTGTGCACGAGTTGAGTGCCGAGCAACGCGCCTGCCCATGCTGCGGAGAACAGCGTAAGGAGATCGGTTCCGAGCAGAGCTGGCAGATCGAATATCATCCTGGCCGTTTTGAACGGCTGGAGCACATACGCAAGAAATACGCTTGTGCTGCTTGTGAGACCGAAGGCGACGGGCCGCAGATCGAGACAGCAGCTAAGCCGGAAGCTGCAATAGAAAAAGGCTTAGCCGGCCCTGGCCTGCTGGCTTTCATCGTCACCAGCAAGTTCGCCGACTATCTTCCCCTTTACCGGCTGGAAGATATCTTCGCCCGTCAGGGCTTTGAGATCGCGCGTGGCACACAATCGATCTGGTGCGGGGATGTAGCCGATCTGGTCGAGCCCTTGTATCACTTGATGGCCGAGCGAGTGCGCTTGTCTCACGTGGTAGCCACCGATGACACCATCATGCCCATGCTGCAGGAGGGCAAGACGGCCAACGCAAGAATGTGGGTTTATCTGGGTGACGGCAACCATCCGTACAATGTGTTCGACTTCACGCTGGATCGCCACCGCAACGGCCCGACGCATTTCCTCAAGGACTACGACCAGGTGCTGCTTGCCGATGCTTACGGAGGATACAACGGCGTGGTGGCCGGCAACCAAATGACCCGCGCCGGATGTTGGGCTCACCTGCGGCGCAAGGTGATCGAAGCGGAGAAGGCGGCGCCGGAAATAGCGCGGCAAACCATCTCCATGATCGCTTCTCTCTACGCGATAGAAAAACAAGCTGCGGGCATGGCGGAGGCCGAGAGGCTCAAGCTACGCGAGGAACAATCTCGACCGCAATTGGCTGTCTTGCGGGATAAGCTTTTGCACTGGAAGCAGGAACTGTTGCCACGGCATCCCATGGCAGAAGCCATCAGCTACGCACTGAGCCAATGGCAACCTCTGAGCGTGTTCTGTTCGGACGGCGCCGTGCCCATCGACAACAACGCCAGCGAACGAGAGATGAAGCGAATCGTGCTGAACCGCAAAAACTCGCTGTTTGTCGGCAACCCGCGCGGCGGAAAAACATCGGCCATTCTGGCCAGCATCACCTCCACCTGCCGCCGTCTCGATCTGGATCCACATCGCTACCTGACACAGCTGCTGGTCAACTTACCCACAACGGCCGCTCATCAACTCGCTGCCTGGCTCCCTGACCAGTGGAAGCTTACAGCCTCCGCCCGGCCTGAATAGCAGACCTGCGGTTTACATACCGCTCACGAAATGTCAGCCAACAGGACGGCTCCCACAAGCGTGATGGTAGCTGCATTGGAGCTACCCCGCTAGGATAATCAACAGAGGTACTTCGTAAGTAGACTGAGGAGCCTAGGTCGAAGTCTGGCGGTAGCAATCGGTAGGAGCAATCCTTGTTGCAACGCTCCTGCCGCATTTGCGATGCCGACAGATCGAGGCCACGATGCCAAAACCTGGCTAAATATTGCGCAGTAGATCCATGTCTTCCACCGGAACTCCGCGACTTGCCCTTGCGTAAGGCTACGTCCCTCCAGGTCTATGCGGACTTTTGTCGAAAAATGTCGTTCGATGCGTTCTCCTGGCCGGTCGATACCGTCTGTTCTATGGAGAGGATGGGATTCATTCTGCAGCAAACCGGCCCGGATTTGGATTCTCCGGATCGTCGTAGGGTAACCAATCTAAGTGACTTAGGTGACTGCGGCCTTTTCCCGGCTTTGCTACTTGCGGCGCCACGAACGGCGACAATGTGCGGGAGAGAACAGATTGAGCTCAAAGCGTTTAATTCTAGGATCGCTGCTGGTAAACGGATTTGCTTCGGCCATCCATGCCGCTTCAGATATCAATAAGCGGGATCTTGTAGAACGGGCGACATTGTCGAATGGCCTGCGAGTAGTGGTCGTCCAGGACTCCTTGGCTCCCGTAGTCACCATAGAAATGAGCGTGTTGGCAGGAGCCAACGAGTCACCTCCGGAATTTCCCGGGATGGCACACGCACAAGAGCACATGGCCTTTCGTGGCTGCACAGGAATGACTTCCGATCAGACTGCAGCGATCTATTCCGAGCTCGGAGGACAAGATAACGCCTATACAGAACAGACAGTCACTCACTATTACGTGACTGTTCCGCTGCCCGATCTTGACATAGCCTTGCAGACTCAGGAGGCGTGTATGCGCGGAATCGACGACTCGCAGGAGGAGTGGTCTCAGGAACGCGGGGCAATCGAACAGGAGGTGGCAGAAGATTTATCGGATCCGTGGTACCGGCTCATCCAGAGGGTTAAGCAGGATATGTTTGCCGGAACGCCATACATGCAGGATCCATTAGGCACCAAGAGCTCCTTTGATGCCACAACCGGGCAGATGCTCGCACAGTTCCACAAAAACTGGTACGCGCCAAACAACATGATTCTGGTGATCGCAGGCGACGTAGATCCGGTAGTCACACTGACAAGAACAAAAGAACTCTTTAGCGGAACCCCGAGTCATAACATCCCCACCCGGTTCCCTGTGGACCTAAAGGCTGTACATTCGGAAACGTTCACACTGAAGAGTGATTTGCCGAATACCATCGGCATACTCGCATTTCGCTTTCCGGGCACTGATTCCCCTGATTACGCCGCTACGCGAGTCCTGATCGATGTTCTTGCCAGCGAGCGTAGCAATCTGTACCGCATGGAATCATCAGGCAAGACTTTGAGTGTTGACTTTGATTTCGCCGAGACATATCCCAAGGCCAGCATTGGTTATGGGCTGCTCGAATTAGCGAGGGGAGCGGATGCCACGCGAGCCATCCGCAATATGCAAGGAATCCTGGCCGGATATGCAAAAGGGGGCGTGCCGGAAGACCTGGTTGAGGCAGCAAAACGCGCCGAATTGGCGTCGGTCGAATTCCAGCGAAACTCCATTTCGGGACTAGCGGCTGTGTGGTCGGATGCTTTGGCAGGGGAGGGTCGAAACTCTCCGGATGAGGACGTTGAGGCCATTAGGAAGGTCACAACACTGGATGTGAACCGGGTGGCTCAGCAATACCTCGATGACTCGAACATGGTCGTCGGCACCTTGATACCATCGCACACGCGGCATCCAACCTCCGATAAACGGCCGGCTCACGAAAAGAAGAGCGGCGGCTTCGAAAAAGTTACTTCTCCTGTCGTATGGCCTGTCCAGCTTCCGTCCTGGGCCGCCGGCGCCTTGGAGCAACTCAAAATACCCGCAGCGCAAGCGCTTCCTTCGGACATGATTTTGGAGAACGGTTTGCGCTTGATTGTACAAACGGATTCGACCAGTCCAACCGTTTTGGTACGCGGTTCCGTCAAGCATTCCGTCGATTCCCGGTCAGATGTTCATGATGGTGCCGTGGCGGAAATTCTAAGGGGACTCTACGCGGGTGGGCCGCAAGACATGGATCGTCTGGCCTTTGACAAGGCTCTGGATGATATCGGCGCCGACGAGAATGCGGGATACAGCTTCGGCCTCGATGTCCTAAAAGAACACTTCTCGCGCGGTGTTGAACTGCTGGCGGACAATGAGTTGCATCCGGCGCTACGAGTTGGAGACTTCAAGATGGTCAAGCGGCAGACTTCGCGGTTCGTTGCGGGCACGCTTAAAAGTCCCAGCTATCGGACTTCAGAGGCACTCACAGCGGCATTGTTGCCGGCGAGCGATCCTGAACTTCAAGAAGTCAAGCCGAAGGCTTTTAAGAAAGTTAACCTTGACGCGGTTCGCCAATTTCAGGAAGCGACCATACGACCGGATCTGACAACCATTGTTGTCGTAGGCGACATCTTGCCGGAAGAAGCCAGAACGGTGATCGAGAAATGGTTTGGGGGGTGGAAAGCGGTTGGCCCTACCCCAACTACAATCTTGCCTGCCGTGCCCCTGAACAAGGCGTCGTCGGTTCACATTCCTGACCCGGGTGCAACCCAGGACTCCGTCATCCTCGCCGAGCAGTTGGACCTTAACCGCTTCGATCCGGACTATTATCCTTTGCAACTCGGCAACACCATCCTTGGCGGCAATTCCGAGGGAACCCGTCTGTATCATGACTTACGACAGGTGTCAGGCTATGTTTATAACGTCGATCTCGATCTCGACGCTTCGGAAACACGAGCTGTTTACTCGATCAGCTACGGGTCCGGCCGGGAAAATACACGGAAGGCGACAGCGTTGATCCAGGAAGATATCGAGCAAATGCGGACCGCTGAAGTGTCTGCCGGCGAACTACATCAGGCGAAAGCATTTCTCCTGCGCCAGATTCCCTTGAGCGCATCGAGTGAGGAAGAGGTTGCCGAAGATCTTCTCGATCGAGCAGAAATCGGGCTGCCACTCGATGAACCTAACCGGGAGATTGGAAACTATTTGAATGTAAATGCCGGCGAAATCAGGGCGGCATTTGCCAAACGGATACGTCCTGACGATTTTGTCCAAGTCGTCCGCGGTCCCTCGATTCGGTAAAGGGAAGTCGGTTCCAGGTCAAAGAACAGGTCAGCCTCGCGGCCGAATCAGCGGTTCGGCGCTCGTTGTTCAGCGGCAAATGCCGCGTTGCAGCTGGGTTCGCCAGGCCCAAATGCAACGCGGCAGAAAAGCACGGCCGACATGCTGGTTCAGCGCGCGCCCCTGTGGGTCATCGTTTGGAGCGTCAGGATGAGTGGAGCCGTAGCCGGCTGGTACAACGATCCGCCGCAAGGGAATGTTTCCCTCGCTGCGAAGATATTGTGCCACCGCGGCGGCCCGCTAGAGTCTCTCTGTCAAGGTAAGAAGCAAGTAACGATGGAGTTGCGACACTGTAATTGCCGCGTACCGCTGTAACCGCTATTGTGGCGTGTCGAGAAGTGTCATGCCATCCATGCCCGGGGGATCACAGTCACGTCTATTCGAAGTGAAGGCGGTCGTTCAGACGCTTACCCCACTAGGAGAAATAGCATGAGCACACCGTCAATGTGGAAGTTCCGCGCAAGTCTTTTCGCCTTCATCCTCGCAGCCGCGCCCTTGTCGCCGGCATTACACGCACAGGATACGGATGAAGCAGTGATAGTCAACGTGCCATTTGCGTTCCATAACGGATCGCAGCACTTAGCCGCTGGCCTGTACACCATTCGCCTGGAAGGCCAAAACGTCTTAGAAATTCGAGGTGAAAAAGCCGCTGGTCTTGCCCTGGTGTTGTTTGATGAAAACAGCCGTCCGTCGAACACCACGAAGGTTGTGTTCCTCAAATACGGAGACCAATATTTTTTGCAGGAGGTCTGGGTTGCGGGACAAACCAGGCACACTTACTGTCTGCCTACTAAGGCGGAAAAGCTTGAGATGGCTGCGAACAAAGCAACCCCCACAGGCGTCGAAGTGGCTGCGTTGGAGATGCCCCGCTAGCGGGGAACCTCAAAGTGGCTTCAGAAATGATCTTATGCGCTCGCTCTACGTCAATCGGCACCAATAGGCACGAGTAATCCTTTTTGGGGGTGCTCCTGCCCTTGCAAATAGGCACAACGAGCAGCTATCGGATCTATTCGGGCTTAAATGTCGACTGAAGTGCTCGATGATCGAAGAGCCGCTTCCGTCAGACTGCTCGGGACATAGGGTAAGCTGACCTCGATGAGTAAGCCACCCTCTACGCAATTAAGCGCCCTGATTGTACCTCTATTCGCATGAACAGCCTGCCTGGCAATCGCAAGACCTAACCCCGCACCCGATCGATCAGAGGACGCACGAACAAAAGGTTCAAAAATGGCCTCAAGCTTGTCGTCTTGCACACCGATCCCACTATCCTTCACTTGAATCACGACTAGGCCATTGGGGCGGGAGAGAACGTCAACCTCTACGCAACCGCCTTCCGGGGTAAACCGGATCGCATTACGCAGGATATTGTCTAGAGCTCTCTTCAGAAGTTCCCGGTAGCCCCGCATATTGATTTGTGAAAAGGATAGAAGGTGCACCTGTTTGCTGGTGTGCTCCGCCGTGAATTGATTGTCGAGGCAAACCTGGTTTAACAACTCATTGAGAGAATATGCTTCTTCTTCCTCCTCCTCCAGGCCGCTCTCCAGACGAGCGAGGCGAAGGAGTTGCTGAATCATTGAATTCAATTCGGAACTATCGCCTTGAATACGATTCAGCTCCGGAAGGAGCGCGGGATTCGCCTTACGCCGTACCAATGCAAGTGCGACATTCATCCTGCTTAGTGGAGAGCCAAGCTCATGGGAGACTTGAATGAGAAAGTTCTTTTGAGACGACAGGAGAGTGCCAATTCGGCTTGACATCTGGCTAACGGTCCTACTCAGATCGCCCAGTTCGTCCTTTCTCTCTAGGAGCGAGGCCTCCGGCCGCGAACCGAGATTTCCGCGGCCAAATAATTCCGTTGAGCGCTGCAGCTTCCGGATGGGGTCGATAAAGTAACGGGTGAGCAGAAGACATGTGATCGCAGAAACCACTGCGGCAACAGCAAATTGCCACCACAGAAGGGGCGGCGGCCCATTCGCTCTACCGGGCAAGATGGCGACCCCAACGAAGTGCTCATTGTTGATAGGGGCGTCAAACGCAATCATTCCTACTTCGTTGCGAAAGGCTAGCAGCGCTATAGGGTTGCTAGGCGTGACTTCCGCGGCCAGGGAGCGGGCTGCTGAGGAACCTGCAGTTGCCAGCAGTTCAGTCCTGGATGGGTCCAGGATGTACACGAGCCGGCATTGATCAGCAGCCTGGGTAAGTCTGCCGGCTCTTTTCGCTTGGATAGTCGTTTGCAGGCAAGCCTGAAGTCCCGGAAGGGGCACGGAGACAGGTGGCACCCGATTGAGGTGATGCGTCATCAGGATCAGGCCGAAAGATATCGAGATGATGGCCACCGTGGCGATCCAGAAGGTGAGAAAGCTCCTCAGGAAGATGGTCACTTTACCTCCTGCTGCGCGATCACGTAAACATATCCAACGCCGCGAACGCTCCGGATACGCTCGCTCCCATCGGAAAACGGTCCCAGCTTTTTTCGCAAATTGCTGACCAGGCTGTCGATGCTACGGTCGATTCCAGATTCCTGCCGGATTAGTACTCGGGGGATCAACTCCTGTCTGGAGAGGGTAGTTCCCGGACGGGAAATCAGCAGTTGAAGGAGAGAGAATTCCGCCCCGGTCAGGTCCAAGACCTCACCTCCGCGCGTGACCCGGCGAAATCGCTCATCCAGCTCGACGTCCCCTATAGACATGAAACAGAGTCCCTTCGTGGAGGGACGAATACGGCGAAGAATCGACTTCACCCTGGCGAGCAACTCGTCAGGCTCGAAGGGTTTGGGCAGATAGTCGTCGGCGCCGATTTTTAAGCCATAAATACGATCGGACGCCGCACCTCGGGTGGTCAACATTAACACCGGAACGTCCGAAAAATGGCGCAGCCGCTCGAGCACTTCGAAGCCATCAATGCCCGGAAGCATCACGTCCAGGATGACCAATGCAAAGGACTTTCGAGCAAGGGTGCGGAGACCCAACTCCCCCGTATTGGCGGTCGTGACGGCATAACCCTCGTAAGCTGCAAACTCACAAACCAACTCACCAAGAGCAACGTCGTCGTCGACCAGCAGAAGCTGTACTTGTGCTGGAGTGCGCTGGGCTGGAAACGTGTCTGCCATCTCTCTCATTGTCATTCCTCATCGAGGAGTGAAGGCGAATAGTTTTGTCGAGAAGTGTTATGCAACGACAGCCTATCGGCGCCAGGACCATCTAGTGAATAGCGGACGATCCTACTTCGACGAAAGGTGTCTTTTACATGCTAAACGAGGTGCAGAAGTTACTTCCAGAGAGCGCGCGATTCGAGGCGAGGGTCTCTGATCTAGAGGATATCGAGGAGCTGGTGCGGGTACACAGACCAAGCGTGTTGAGGCACGCATGGTGGCTGCTGAAAGATAAGGATCTTGCGGAGACGGTCACGCAGGACTGCTTTATGCGCGCCTTTAACTCCCGCGCCCTTTATCGTGGGCAATGCAGTGTGCGCACCTGGCTGATGGCGATAGCCACAAACCTGGTCCGTGACCGTACGCGAACCTATGGCTTTCGATTCTGGAGACAAGTGCGCTCGTCGGCCGTGGACGTGTGCGCCATGGAAAACCGGCTACCCTGCCGCCGGCAAACCGTGGAGGCTGAAATGCTTACCCGCGAAAAGTTGCGCCACATTTGGGCCACAGTGGACGGGCTACCGGGGAGGCAAAGAACCGTATTCATGCTTCGTTTTGTGGAAGAGATGCCGGTATCGGAGATCGCCGAGACCACAGGACTCAATCTGAGCACGGTCAAAAGCCTTCTTTATCGCACTCTTCGTACGGTCCGCGCAGCGATGGCAAAAGACGGCCAATCTTCGGGTGCGCCACGGCTAGGGCAGAGAGCGATGGCGGCAGAATCTATAGGCCGTAAGCAAGGCGCGAAGGTGTTTTCGGCGGGGCTTGCGATGTGCGGCAGCAACCCTTCTTGACGCAGGCATTCTCCCGTTGATCCACAAGCCTTTGCGGCCGGGTCGGGAAATGCACACTTACATCCTCCCTTCCCGGGAGGCGGAGGTAATAGCTTGCGCATCTCTGCCGCGGGGTCTTTATGAGCAGAATAGAGGTAGCAAAGATCGCGGATGGACTCTATGTCATTCCGGTCGGCCCGGTCAATACCTTTCTCCTGGATTCGCCCGATGGTTGCGCTCTGATTGACACTGGAGTTTCGGGCAGTGCAGGTGCCGTCCTGCGGGCCCTGCACGCGTTGGGCAAGCAACCGAAAGATATCCGCCATATTGTCTTGACCCACGCTCATCCCGATCACATTGGCAGCCTTGCGCCTCTGAAAAAGATTACGGGTGCTGAGGTTTATATCCATCCGCTGGATGCCGACATTGCTACAAACGGGGCAGGGTTTCGCCCTATGAGTCCCGCACCCGGCCTATTCCCCGCCATGATGTTTCAGATGTTTGTGCGGCCGGTAGAGACAGTGGAGCCCGCGACCATTGAGCATCATGTACAGGCCGGAGGACTCCTGCCCATTGCCGGTGGCCTCACTGCCATTCACGTTCCCGGTCACTGCGCAGGACAACTGGCTTTCTTTTGGCCAAGACACGGAGGAGTGCTCTTTGCGGCAGATACATGTATGAACGTCATGGGACTTGGCTGGACGATGGGATACGAAGATTTTGAAGAAGGCAAACGGAGTCTCGAAAAACTGGCGCAGTTAGATTTTCGAGTGGCCTGTTTCGGGCACGGTCAGACTATCTTGCATGACGCCGGTGACCGGTTTAGAAAAATGTGGGCTGCCTTTGATGCCCAGCTCGAGAAGAGCAATGGCAAGGACCACGACACTCTGAACGCGGTGCGTAGCATCGCAAAAACATCTGCAAGCGAATGGACAAGGCCACGAGCATGACTCTGCCTGGAACGGTTCCGTCTAGGCGGTGGCAGCGTTCTTTGGGCGTCCGGCCTTCTGTCACGTCTAAAGTCGCACAAATATCGTCGATCGAGCTTCGAGAGAATGTATTGCCCGATGCCAGTCCACGCGGCGGCGCGCCGGCAACAGTTGTTGTGCCGGCATCTCTGCAGCGCAGCAATCTGCAATTTTTTCTGCGGTCGATCACGGAAAGCCCACGTCATAAGTAATCGAAATCGCGTTCGTAGGGGTTAGGGTGATGCAGGGGATTTCCAATCGTCTCGTAGGGATTTGTCTGTTCTCGTTGTCAATCGTGATTGTCGGCCAATGCGGCCACGCACAAACGGTCGCACAAAACCGGATCGTACAGCAGATCGTGGCGGGCAAAGTATCGCCTCTGCCAGGGACCGGCCTACGCTCACTCTAAAGACTGGCTGGGCCCAGTCAGTACAAGTAGCAGATGATGTGCGGCACCATTCATTGTTTCTTGTGGAAAAGGGTGTTGTTGATATCGGGCCAGAACTCCCGGAGCACAAAGGTCGCTCCGTCCAGGCTGACGTTAGTCAGCCAGCGCTGTCCGGTCTTGGTCCAGGTGCGCTCCTGTCCAGGATAGTAGAAATCGGAGATGCCTGAAGCTGCACCTGCCCCGATGATCTCCGACGCATTGAATGTTTCGTTGCCGGAGTCAGTTCGCGTGATCAAGATCCGGGAAAAGGAATAGGCAGTACGCTTCAGAACCCCGCCGCGACCAAGAGTGTAGTAACGTCCATCCTGGTGTAATGCAACAGGAAAAGCGAATTCCACCAGGTAGTTCTCGTCTGTTTGATCCACAAAAGTATGCCAATAGTATCGCGCATAGCCGGCTGCGCCCTGGTGAAACTCGGGAATCGAGTTCGAGGCTTGACCGACACCGGCTAAACCTCCAACGAAGACCAACGAGGAATAATCAAAGCTATCGTCGGTAGCGTCCAGGAACTTCTCTTTTGCCGACTGTCGAGGCAACTTTACGTTCGCCGAGACCGCCTCAAAATTCGGCACGATGCCTAGAATGCGCTTGGTCTGCGTGCCCACCTGGACTATGTTGTTTCCCGCCGCAAGCTGCGCGGTTTGATTGGATTGCGCCAGAAGCGCGCTCGGCGCATCGGGCAGATTGGGCGACGAATCACTCGCAGCTTGCGGATCAGCTGTGCCGGGACAAGCAACGCAATACTGGCACAGCACCCCGGACAAGATCCAGGTGAAGATGCCTGACGAAACGAGCAGCGAATTCTTCTTCATTACTCTCCCGCTTCTGGCGATATCTCACGTCGGCTCCTCGCCACGCAGAAGAGGCAGGTCGGACGCTACGGTTACCGGCCCATCGGACTAAACGTTCTTGACCATGCGCACCGGTTGAGCCGGAGGCGCATGGCTAAATAAGAATAGGACTAAGGGGTGCTACTGCTGAGGTGGTTGAATCGCAGTGAAGTCCTGGTCCAATTGCTTCTGGTCTGCTTGTTGGAATGCGCCACTGTCCACAATGCCATGGATGTCATTGAAGGCGGATTGCACCTTGTCTTGATCAACCGATTGCCCTTGGCGTCTAGCTTGTTGCGCATCTTTGAGCGTAGCGATGTCTGCTTGGAGTCTATTGTTTTGGTCATCACTCAGCGTGGCTCGCGGCGTAGCTTGTTGTAGATCGTTCATCAATTTCGCCATCGGAGACTGTCGCCCGCCTCCGCCTCTCTGTGCCACGGCGTAGCCACCAGTGCCCGCGACGAATAACAGGTAAACTATCTCTGATTGATACGGATTTCGCGAATAGAAGACTTCGGGGGAATCTGTCCGCCGGTAAAGCCGTCTACATAAAGTTGCCCGCCGTTTGGGCCTGCTGACGGGCCTGCTAAGGCCTGTAGCTCATTCTGCAGTTCGTCGGGGTCGTCCGACAGTGCATCGAGGTCCTTGCCCTTGAGAACGATCGCGTTCGCATTCTTGTCAGGGTCGGTATCTACTGTGGGGGCTTCTGCGTCTACCTGTATGTTTTGCTGCTCCACCTGGATCTGTAGCGCAACGCTGTATTGCACGCTCTGTCCAGGAGCAAGAGTGACAGCTTGAGAAGCAGATGAGGCAAAGCCCTGGGCGCTGACGACGACGATGTAACTACCAGGTGCGAGGCTTCGGCTCTGGTAGGCACCCGAAGCATCCGTGGTCAGGCTCGCAATTGTTTCGCCGCCTGGCGTAATAATGCTTGTCGAGGCACCGGGAATGACTGCCCCTGTTGGGTCCGTGACGGTGCCATGAAGCGTAGCGTTCGGGGTTTGCCCCAATAGCAACGAAGGCGGCGAGCAAAAGATCAACACCAATACGAGAGATAAATAACAAAGCATAATCAACCATCCACAACGTGCATGGCTCGAGCCGATGTGGGCCGGAATCCTGTAGCCATCGATACTTCAGTCG
>Ga0302325_10023086_pt1 | contig 12986 bp, 12 predicted proteins | sample Palsa_T0_2_FD_201948 | JGI IMG/M metagenome (GOLD analysis project Ga0302325, IMG submission 201948) | Peat permafrost microbial communities from Stordalen Mire near Abisko, Sweden - Palsa_T0_2 | ecosystem: Environmental > Terrestrial > Soil > Palsa > Peat permafrost | place: Sweden: Abisko... | reverse complement strand
AGGTGGCGCCGCGGCTGGCGGCCCAGCGCACGCAGCTCGTGCACAACGACTTCAGCCCGGACAACGTCCTAGCCGACGCGCGCCGCGTCCGCGGCATCATCGACTTCGGTGACGTGACCGTGACCGCGCTGGTGAACGACGTCGCCATCGCCGCCGCCTACCAGCTTTCGCCCGAGCCGGACCTGCTCAGGCCGGCCCTTGACCTGATCAGCGGCTACCACGCCACGACCGCGCTGACCACGGCCGAACTCGATCTCCTGCCTGAGCTGATCGGAGCCCGCATCATGGCCAGGATCGTCATCAGCGAGTGGCGCGCCGCCAGGTTCCCGCAGAACCGTGCCTACATCCTGCGCAACACCCCCCGGGCGTGGGAGCACCTTGGCCGTCTGCAGGCCATCCAGACCGATGAGATAACCGAGCGCATCCACCGCGCGTGCCCGCCGGAGGCGAGGAATGCCTGATACCGCGTACATGGTCAACGCTTTCGATAGCGAGACCGCTGGCTCCCTGGATCCCGAGCTGCGCCGCATCGTCGAGCGGCGATCCAGGCTGCTCGGGCCGGCCTACAAGCTGTTCTACCGCCATCCCGTCCGGATCGAGCGGGCGCAGGGAGTGCACCTTTACGACGCGGACGGACAGGCCTACCTGGATGCCTACAACAACGTGCCGTCGGTCGGCCACTGCCATCCACACGTCGTCGAGGCGATCGTGCGCCAGGCCGCCACCCTCAACACCCACACCCGCTACGCGAACACCGAGCTCCTGGACTACGCCGAGCGGCTGCTCGCGACGTTCCCGGCCGCGATCGGCCACGTCATGTTCACCTGCACCGGCAGTGAGGCGGTCGACCTGGCGCTGCGCATCGCGCGCTTCCGGACCGGCGGCGAGGGCACGATCATCACCGCCAACGCCTATCACGGCGTCACCACCGCGGCCGCCGAGATATCCCCGAGCCTCGGCCCGGCCGTCCCGCTGGGCCGTTCGGTCCGCACCGTCGCGCCCCCGGTACCGGGTCCGGCCGCACCGGGTCCGGCCGCACCGGGTCCGGCCGCCGCGGGACAGGCTGGCCAGGCATTCGCCACTCAGGTCAGCGCCGCGATCGCCGACCTGCGCCGGCACGGAATCAAGTTCGCGGCCTTCATCGCCGACAGCCTGTTCTCCAGCGACGGAATCCTTCCCGGCCCGGCCGGATTCCTGCGACCCGTGGTCGACACCGTGCACGACGCCGGCGGCCTCTATATCGCCGACGAGGTCCAGTCCGGCTTCGCCCGTACCGGGGATGCCATGTGGGGTTTCCAGCGCCACGGCATCGTGCCCGACCTCGCCGTCATGGGCAAGCCCATGGGCAACGGCATGCCCGTCGCCGGCGTCGCCGCCCGCCCCGAGGTCGTCGAGGAGTTCGGCCGCCAGATCAGGTACTTCAACACCTTCGGCGGCAACTCCGTCTGCGTCGCGGCCGCCGCCGCGGTCCTCGACGTGATCGAGGCCGAAGGCCTCCAAGAAAACGCCCGCGCCGTCGGCCGTTACCTCCTCGACACGCTCCAGGACATCGCCGAAGACACGCCCCGCATCGGCGCCGTACGCGGCGTCGGCCTGTACGCCGGCGTCGATTTCGTCCGCCCCGGCAGCACCGAACCCGACGGCGACGCCGCCATCGCCGTGGTCAACGGCCTGCGCGACCGCCACGTCCTCATCAGCGCCACCGGCCCGCACGGCCACACCTTGAAGATCCGCCCGCCCCTCCCGTTCGCCCGCGCCCACGTCGACCAGCTCGCCGCCGCCCTCTCCGACACCCTCCGCGCGACCTTCTAGCCAGATCGTGCGCCGCCACTGCCCCCTCCAGGGGTAGTGGCGGCACACGATGATCAGGATTCCCGCCGAGCCGCCCTTGCCCGCCGCTTCCCCTCGTGCATCGCCTGCACCCGGGCAATCGGTATCGCCCGCCCCTCCTCCACCAGCGCCTCGCTCAGCCGCTGCGGCGCCGGCAGCTGCCCGGCCCAAGCCTCATAAGCCCCGTGAGCCCCGTGAGCCCCGAGCAGCCCCGGCACCGTGTGCACGGTAAAGTCCCCGGGCACCACCCCGTCGAGATCCTCCCAGCGCACCGGAAACGACACCGGCACCCCCGGCCGAACCCGCGGGCTATACGCCGCCGCCACCGTCGCACCCCCAGCCCGGGTCGAGTCCAGGAACACCTTTCCCTCCCGGTCCGCCCGGATGAACGCCGTGGTGGCCAGCGCCGGGTCCAGCCGTTCCGCCCGCGCGGCCAGCGCCCGCGTCGCCGCCGCGGCCTCTTCCGAGGTTGCCCCCTCGACCGGCACGTACACGTGCACCCCCTTCGACCCGCTGGTCTTGACCGCCCCGCCCAGGCCCGCGTCCGCCAGCGCCTGCCGCACCAGGAAGGCGGCCGCCACCGCCCGCCCGAACGGCCCTCCTTCCGGCGGATCGATATCCAGGATCACCTGCGTCGGCCGGTCCGTCTGGCCGGCCAGGACCAGGGTCGGGTGATACTCCACCGCCCGCTGGTTGGCGAACCAGAGCAGCGTGCGCCAGTCGTCGCACAGCGCGTACCGCACCTCGCGATGCGACGACTCCGCCCACAGCGTGACGAATCGGATCCACGGCGGCGCGTAGTCCGGCAGGTTCTTCTGCATGAACGGCCGCTGGCCGGCCCGGACCCGGATGACCGACAGCGGCCGGTCCCGCAGCTCAGGCAGGATCAACTCAGCGGTGGCCTCCAGGTACTCCACCAGGTCCCGCTTGGTCGCGCCCGCCCCGTCGAACAGCGGCTCGTCCAGGTGAGTCAGCGTGACGTCATCGGTCATTGCTCCCGTATACACCGTCCGCCGCGACGACGCCAACCAGGCTACTGTGGGCCCGACGAGGAAGGAAGGGAGCCACGGCGATGGCGTTCAGCGGATGGCCAGAGGAAGCGCTGGACTTCTACGACGGCCTGGCGGCCGACAACACCAAGACCTACTGGACCGAGCACAAGGCGGTCTATACCGGTAAGGTCCTGGACCCGATGACCGAGCTGACCGAGGAATTGGCCGCGGAGTTCGGCGAGCCGAAGATCTTCCGGCCGTACCGGGACGTCAGGTTCAGCGCCGACAAAACCCCGTATAAGACTCATATCGGGGCGGTAGTCGGCGGCACCGGCTACGTCCAGCTGTCCGCCGAGGGCCTCGCCGCGGGCGCCGGCCTGTGGCAGCTGAGCCCGGAGCAGCTCGCCCGCTACCGGGCCGCGGTGGCCGCCGACCGGCTCGGCTCCGAGCTCGAGGAGATCATCGCCGCGATCGAGAAGGCCGGCATCACCGTCCACGGTCACGGCGTGCTCAAGTCCGCGCCCCGCGGCTACCCGCCCGATCACCCCCGCATCGGCCTGCTCAGGAACAAGGGCCTGACGGCATGGCGGCAATGGCCGGTGGAACCCTGGCTGGAAACCGCGTCGGCCAAGGACCGTCTTGTTTCTTTTTTCCGAACGAGCCTGCCTCTCACTTCCTGGCTCAACACCCACGCGGGCCGGTGAGGATGCCGCTCGCGGCTTCCGCCGCCGCACCCTCGCGGCGTACTCTTACTGACCGGCACGCCAACTCTGCGAGGGGCCTGTGGTGAGCGAACCCGACGAATCGCTCCGCGTCTCCGACGCCGAGCGTGACGTCACGCTGCGGACGCTCGGTGACCACGCCGCCGTCGGGCGGCTCACCCTGGACGAGCTCGAGGAGCGATCCGGCCGGGCCCTGGTGGCTAAGACTCGCGGCGAGCTCGCGGCGCTGACCAGCGACCTGCCGGCCGAGGGGGCGCAGGGTAGCCGGTCCCAGGCGCTGGCCAGGGACGCCCAGCCGAAGCGGCCGGTGCGCTGGATGGTCGCCATCATGAGCGGTTCGCACCGGCGCGGCCGGTTCCGCGCGGTCGGCAGCATCAACGCCGTCGCGATCATGGGCGGCGACGAGATCGACCTGCGCGACGCCGAAATCGAGGGCGGTGAGCTCACCCTTAACCTGTTCGCGCTCATGGGCGGCGCGAACATCTACGTGCCCGACTCCGTCGACCTGGACGTGGGCGGGTTCTCGCTGATGGGCGGGCACGAAGAGGTCGGCCGGGAGCTCAGCCCCCGCCCGGGCGCCCCGGTGATCCGGATCCGCGTCTACAACCTGATGAGCGGCGCCACCATCTACCGCCTCCCGCCGCAGGCCCGCGGCCAGTCCCTGAAGGAAGCCCGCCGCCTGGCCAAGCAGGCCGAGCGCGGCCAGCTCCCCGCTCCCGACGAACGCCCCGCTCTGGACTGAGGCTTCCCGCTGTACTGCAACCTGACTGCAAACCGGGACCGGGACGATAGTAGCGATCCCGACCGTCAGGAGGCGACCATGGCAAGCACACCGGTTATCGACAAGTTCCTGAATGCAGTCCAGAGCGCGACCATTCTCGACTGCGACGTGTGGAGCGCGGACGCGACGCTGGACGCGACCGTGCCCAACTGGCGACTGCACGTCGCCGGGGCCGACGCGATCCGGGCCGAATACGCGGGCTGGTTCGCCGACCCGGGCCGCTTTGAGGAACTGCGCCGCCATCGGGTCGATGGCGGGGCGGGCGAGGTCGTGGAGTACACGCTGAGCTGGTCCGAAGACGGCGTGCCGCACGCGGCCCATCACATGCACCTGCTGACGGTCCGCGGTGACCGCATCGTCGCCGACACGGTCTTCTGCGGCGGCCGCTGGCCGGCCAAGCTGCTGGCCGAGATGGAGGCCGCAGGTGCGTGATCCGCGGGCCGCCGACGACGCGATTCCGCTCACCGAACTTCTAGCGGCCGCGACGGAGCGAACGGTCCTGGCGCAGGCACCGGGTAAGTCGGGGGCCACGCTGGAACGGGTGGTGATCGGCGGCCAGGACTACGTGCTCAAGCGCCTTGATCTGGCGCAGGACTGGACCATGCGCGCCTCCGGCTGCCTGCGCGGCGCCCCCCTGGTGCTGTGGGAGCGGGGCATCCTGTCCCGTCTGCCTGACTGCTTCAACCAGCCGATCGTGGCCGCCGCCGAGACCACCCCAAAAACCCCAAAAACCCCAAAAACCCTAAAAACCCTAAACGCTGCGACCTCGCCGCTCCCATCAGACCCCTCAAACCCTTCCGTCCCGGCGGCCTTGGAAAACCCTTCCGTCCCGGCGGCCCTGGAAAACCCTTCCGTCCCCGCGCGGGGCTGTGCCCTGCTGATGCGCGACGTCACGCCGTGGCTGGTCCCCGCCACCGACGCGCCGATCACGCTGGACCAGCATGCGCGCTTCCTGCGGCACATGGCCGCCCTGCACGCGGAGTTCTGGGAGTGCGGCCCGGAATTCGATGTGGTTCCTGCCATGCACCGTTACCTGGAGCTTTCTCCGTGGATGGCGGCGGCGGAGGCGGCCGTCGGCTCAGCGCACCTGGTGCCGCAGCTGGTCGCGAAGGGCTGGCCGCTGCTCGCGCAGGTCGCTCCCGCCGCGGCCGCGGTGGTCACCCCGCTGGCGCACGACCCGGGTCCGCTGGTGGAGGCTCTGGCCGCGACACCGCACACGTTCGTGCACAGCAACTGGAAACTCGACAACCTCGGCACCGACGACGCGGGGCGGACGGTGCTACTGGACTGGGAGCAGCCGGGGCGCGGGGCTCCGCTGTCCGACCTGGCCTGGTATCTCGCGATCAACTGCCGCCGCCTGCCGCAGGCCAAGGAGGACTCGATCACGGCCTACCGGGAGGCCCTTGAGTCCTGCGGCATCGACACCGGACCCTGGTGGGAGCGTCAGCTGGCCTTGTGCCTGCTGGGCGCCCTGGTCCTGTTCGGCTGGGAGAAGGCATTCGGCGGCTATGACGAGGAACTCGCATGGTGGGAAATGAAAGCGGTACGGGCGGCGGCGCTGATGAAGTGACCGCCGGGCTGCGAGCCGGCTACGAGGCCGCTGCCCCCGCCTGGGCGGACGGTCCAGGCCCGCTGTACGCGCGGCTGGCCCACGTCCTGGTGGCGGCCGCGCCGGTGCCGCTGCCCGGTGCCGCCGTGCTCGACCTGGGTGCCGGCCCGGGCGTCGCCGGCCGCGCCGCGCTGGCCGCCGGAGCGCGCCAGGTGGTGGCGGCCGACCTGTCTCTGGGTATGCTCCGGCGCGCTCGGGACCTGCGCGCTCGGGACCTGCGCGCTCGGGACCTGCGCGCTCGGGACCTGCGCGCTCGGGACCTGCGCGCTCGGGACCTGCGCGCTCGGGACCTGCGTGGCCCTGAGCTGCGTGGCCCTGACCTGTGCGACCCGGATCTAGCCGGCGGCGCGGCCTGGCGCCCGGTTGCCGCCGACGCGGCCGCGCTGCCTTTCAGCAATCACAGCTTTGACCTGGTGGTAGCCGCGTTCTGCCTCAACCACCTGGGCAGCCTGGCCGCGGGCCTGGCGGAGGTCCGGCGGGTGGGCGCCGCCATCGCGGCCAGCACCTTCGCGCCGGGCTGGGACCATCCCGCCAAGGGCGCGGTCGATAAGGTCCTCCGCTCGTTCGGCTACCAGCCGCCGGCCTGGTACGCCTGCCTCAGCCCGGGGTCGCGGGCCGGCGATCCGGCGGTGCTGGCCGAGCACGCGGCCGCGGCGGGCTTCACCGACGTGCAGGTGCGTACCTTGGACGTACGCACCGCACTGGCGGCTCCCGCCGAGCTGGCGTCGTGGCGACTGGGGCTGGCCCAGACCGCCCCGTTCATGCGCTCGCTGGACCCGCCCGACCAGGCCGCTGTCCGGCGCGCGGCTGAGCATGCCGTGGCTGGCCTGGCCGGGGCCTCACCCCTGGTCGTCTCCATGGTGATGCTCACGGCGCACTGAACGGTCGGCTCAGCCGCTTATCCGCTTCCCGCAGCAGTCCATCCGCGTAGCGGCCGGCGTCGCGGGCCAGCCGGCCGGCCCGGTCGGCGGCGCGCTCCAGCCAGGCCTCATGGTTGAAGTCGGCAGCCATGTCACAGGTCCACCGCCACGCCTCGATGGCCACGCAGCGGTCGAGCAGGTCCAGGTCCGCGTCCACGACGGCCAGGTCCACGGGCAGGCCCAGGGCGCGGTTCGCTCGGTGCGCGAGCAGGCGGGCGACAGCAATGTACCGGGGTACGCCCAGCGCGGTGGCGCGTGCCTCCAGCTGACCGGCCTCGGCGAGCGCTCGTTCCGCGTCGCCACGTCGCAGGGCCAGCCGTCCGGTGAGGAGCTGCTGCTTGAGCTCCAGCCGCCAGCCGAACACCAGGTCGCCATGCAGCAGCGCCGCGGCCTGCGCCAGCTGGGCGGCCGCTCCGCCCGGATTCCCGGTCTCCAGCGCCTGTTCGGCCAGGTCCTGCAGGGCGGCGATGGGGGTCTCCGCGGTCCCCTCCCGCTGGCCCACCTCGAGCGCCTCGGTGTGATGATCGAGTGCCTCCGGCCAGGCGCCCAGGTTGCGCAGGACCCAGCCGGCGAAGTTCACCGCCCGCCCGCCGAAACGGGGTACCTGGCGCCGTTCCACCTCGGCGGTGTACCGGGCGAACGCGGCCAGCGCCTGGGCGGGGCGTCCCGCGAGCGCGTGCGCGTGCCCGGTGAACAGCAGCGAGTGCAGGGTCGCCGACGTATGTTCCACCCCGATCTGCCCGCGGGTGGCCGGGCGCAGCAGCGTTAGCGCCTCGTCGACCCGGCTCTGATGGGCTCGGAGCACCCCCAGCCACCCGGCGGCGGTGACCCGGTCGGCCCCGTCGGCGAGCGTGAACGCCTCACCGAGTAGCAGCTCGGCCCGGGCCAGGTCGCCAGCGGCGTGGTGGGTTCGGCCACCGGCCACCAGGCATCGCGCCCGGGTCGCCGCGTCGGTCGCGGCGAGCGCGCCGTCTTCGGCGAACTGCGCCGCTTGCCCGAAGTTGCGGCCGAAATAAGACGCCCAGGCGCCCACCTCCAGCGCGGCCGGGCCGGCCGAAGCGGCCTGCTCGACGTCTTGCAGAGCCTCGGCGTAACGCCTGTGCAGAGTGCGTACCCGGGCCCGGGCCAGCCAGCCGTCCGAGTCGGGGTGCAGGCGCAGCGCGTCATCGAGCAGCGCCTCGGCCGCCGCGTGGTCGAAATGTTCCGCGGCCTGCGCCGAGGCGTCGCGCAGGGCACGGGCGGCCAGCGCCAGGTCACCGCCCAGCCGCGCATGGTGGGCCACGGTCAGCGGGTCGGCGCCAGGTCGCCGGTCGAGCACGCGGCCGGCCTGCCGGTGCAGCAACGCCGCCCGTCCGGCGGTCGCGCTCACCGCCAGGGCCTCCCGGACCAGCTCATGCCGAAACCTGAATATCCCGTCCGCTTCGACCAGCAACTGCTTGGCCACGGCTTGCTCGGCGTCGTCGAGCAAAGTCAGGGCGGGCCGGCCGAGCACGGCCGCCAGCAGATCCACATCCAGTTCCGGCCCGATCACGGCCGCGGTGCGCAGCAGTATCCCGGCGGTGCCCAGCTCATCGCAGCGGGTGGACACCGACTCGACCAGCGACGCAGGCAGTTCGGTGCCCGCGGCGTGGCGGGCCAGCTCGGTCAGGAACAGCGGGTGCCCCTTCGACCGCGGGTAGAGCTCGTCGACCCGGCCAGGTCCGACCAGCTCAGCCGCCGCCTCCCGGCCGAGCGCGCCGAGATGGATCAAGGCCGTGGCCGGCAAGGGCTCTCCTTCCCCCGGCCGGACGGCGGCGACCACCACCACCGCGGGCTGCTCGCGCCGGACGAACCGGAGCCAGTCGGACAGCGCTGGGCCGGCCAGGTGCGCATCGTCGATGATCACCGCCACGGGCATTCGCTCGGCCAGCCGGCCCAGGACCCGGACCAGAGCCGCGTAGAGCACCGCCGGGCCCAGCATGATGTCCGCCAGCATCGGCGGCGCCCGCCTGCTGGGTGCCACGCCGAGCAACGGCGCCAGTATCACCGCGTCGCCGCCCAGCAAGTCGGTGGTCACGTCGGGCCCGAGCTCACGCAGCAGGCTAGCCAGCGCGGTCAGCAGCGCGTCGAGCGGCAACGAGCGGTCAAGCGGCCCGCACGACGCCGTCAGCACCGTGTCCCCGGCGGCGGTGCGCCGGTCGGCCCAGGCCCGCAGCAACGTCGTCTTGCCGATGCCGGCTTCCCCGTCGACGACGATGATCTCGGCGGAGCCGACCCAAGACCCCCGAGACGCCCGAGAACCCCGGGCCCGCGCCGCGATCGCCTCTAGGCTGGACAGCTCCTCGTCCCGGCCGACCACGCCGCTGGTGGCGGCCGGGGACGCCCGTGCGGGTACCGCCAGCTCGCCGCGGAGGATCGCGGTGTAGAGCGCGACCGTCTCCGGCGAGGGATCGGTGCCAAGCTCGTCGGCCATCCGCTGTCGCGCGCCGGCGTAGATGGCCAGCGCCCCGGCCATCCGGCCGCCCATGACAGAGGCCCGGAGCAGGATGCGCAGGGCCGCTTCGTCGTACGGATCGCGTTCGACGGCCGCCGCTGCCGCGTCGGCGGCGGCCACCCAGTCGCCCGCCTCGAGCAGCGCCGCGGCGGCGACCAACCGGGCCCGGCTGACCAGCCGCTCAAGCTCAGCGCGCCTGAGCTGTGCCCACTCGCCGGGTACCGGCTGCGGACCCTCGCCGCGGATCAGTGAAAGCGCGACCCGGGCGGCGGCGACCGCGCCCATCACGTTGCCGCTCTGCCGGCGCGATTCCATCTCGAGGGTGAGCCCGGCCAGCTCGGTCGCGTCGAGCCAGTCGCAGTGCAGCAAGTAACCGCGGTCACGGTGCTCGATCCGGTCGCGCCCGAGGACCGAGCGGAGCCGGCTCATCAGCACGGCGACTTGGTCCTCGGGTCGCGCGGGCGGCGCGGTCTCCCACAGGGCATCGATGAGCACGTCGGCCGGAACGGCCTGGCCTTCAGCCATGGCCAGCAGCTGCAGAGCCAGCCGCGCCTTCCGGCTGCCGAGCGACTGCGGCTCGATTCCGTCCACGCCGAAATCGCTGAGCACCCGGACGGCCAGCGACCTCATGCCTCATTAAAGCCCGGCATCGCTCCCGCCACCAGCTCGGTGCAAGGTGGCTGCAACTGCTGCCGGTCAGGCTAGTCCCGCAAGCACGAATCCGATGGCAAAAGGAGACCCCGAATGACCGGCAAAGCGGAACAGAAAAGCTTCCAGGCACCCGACGAGACTCGCACCTTCGACTACGGCGCTGTCGACCTGCTCAAGATCGGCGGCGCCGAAATCGGCCGGCTTACCCTCCAGCCCGGCTGGCGCTGGTCGGAGCACGTCAAGCCGCTCGCGGGCACCGATCTGTGCGAGGCGCCGCATTTCCAGTATCACGTGACCGGAACACTGCATATCGTGATGGCCGACGGGGCCGAGTTCGACGCGAGGCCCGGCGATGTCACCGCGCTGCCGCAGGGTCACGACGCCTGGGTGGTCGGAGACGAACCCGTTGTCGTCGTCGACTGGTACGGCGCCAGCAATTACGCTCACACCTGAGAGCGCCCGGGCCGCTCAGAAAGGCCGTCGGCCGCTAGCGAGGAGGCGGCCGCTGAGCGGTCCGTGGGTCTTCCCGGGCCAGGACGCCGAGCAGGTAGTCCCGTTCGGTCTCGTAGATGTGCGCCGACTTGACCATCATCAGCAGCCGTCCAGCGGGCCGTCCGAGCTGGCCGGCCACGTGCTGCTGAAGCGAGGCTAGCTCGACCAGGTTGCCATAGCCCTTGGCGCCGAAGTCGATGCTGTGCGCGTAGGCGACCAGCTCGACCGCGCCGTCGGGCAGCCAGAAATCCAGCAGGCTGACGCACGGGATATAACTGGTGTCGGTGTGCGGCTGAAACGTGGTGATGGTCGCCGAGCGGGTGGCCGGGTCCCGGCTCAGCCGGTCGATGACCCAGGCCACCTGGTCGCGGCCGGAGTGCTCGTAGTCGAAGAGCCGGGTCGCGTAGCTGTCCGCGCCGCCCAGCGCGGCGACCTGACTGCGATCGGTGAAGTTGGCGTGCATCCAGGCCGGTCGTCCCGGTTCGGCGTAGCGGGCGATAGCCTCGTCGTCCGGGTCAGGCGCCTCGACGGCCACGTCACCAGCGATATCTTACGCACCGCCAGGCCGTCGTAGCAACTGGCGATGCCGTCGGCCACGATCCGCCCGGCCACCGCCAGCCACGCTGCCCCAAGCGTGTCCGCATACAGAATATCCGGCCGGTCCCGAGCGAGTTCCACCGCCACGACCGCATCGTACGCCGCCCCCACCACCGCCCGCCCCCGAACTCCCCGCGCCCCCCCAGCGCGGTCCAGCCGTGAAGGCAAAATGCACCTAATGCCGGATTCAAGCAAGCCGAAAAGGTCATCGTGTGTACTTACCCCCCATCCGGTAGGGGGTAAGTACACACGATGGTGCGTGACCGGCTGGTCACGGCCGAATTTCCGGTCTGCGAGGGACGCCGCGAGCCGCCAGCGGGCAGTCGGCGCACAGGCCGCCGCCCGCGACCCGGTAGTACAGGCAGCAGCTGCGCCGGACAAAGACCGATTCCCCGCCGCTCCCGTACCCAGGGCTACTGCCGTGCCCAGGGGTACTGCCGTGCCCAGGGGTACTGCCGTGCCCAGGGCCACTGCCGTGCCCAGGGCTCCCGCCCCAGCTGCCGCCGCCACGAAGCGCCGGGTGGGCCAGGGCGTGTGCCGCCAGCGATCTCCAGTCCGGCCCGAGCCGCCCGGCCAGCAAAGCGAGGCCGCTGACCAGCGCGGACGCGACGTTGCCGGTCAGCAGGCCCGCGGAGATCCGGACCCGGCGCCGCAGCGCGTCCGCGAGCGGCCGCAGATGCTCCTCGAACGAGGCCGCGACGAGCTGCTCGATCAACCTCCGCCTGGACCCGGCCCAGCCTCCGTCCGCGGTCAGCCCGAGCTCGATCATCTGATCGTCCGGATGTCGCCAGCGCAGCCGGTCGGCCGTCACACGGGGGATGCAGCCGTTCGCCGCCAGACACGCGAGCGGTGGCGACAGCAGCCGGGACGCGTAGCCCTGGAAGAACAATGACGCCGCCACCCGCGGCTCACACCCACCCAGCGCGGCCCTGACCGACGCGAGGAGCGCATCGAGATGACCCTGTCCACCGTCGAGCTGGTCGGGGGAGCGCCGGTCCGGGGAGGGCTGGCCGGGGGAGGGCTGGCCGGGGGAGGGCTGGCTGTCGTAGAGCAGCCGGACGGGCTGCCAGCCGACCGGGTCAGCGGCCGGATCGGCCAGCCGGAAGAACATGCCCAGGTCCGCGGCCGCGGCCAGGGCCGTCCGGATGTCCTCCCGGCCCGCAGACTGCAGGCCCGCCGGGGCGACGTGGTGTGGAATCGGTAGCCTTGCCTCTCGGTCCCGGTCGCGTGCCGCCCGGACGAATCGACGGTCCTCCCACGATAGGAGCCCTTCATGGATCTCGGTCTGCAGGGTAGCCGGGCGCTGGTCACCGGGGGAAGCAGAGGCATCGGCTTCGCGATCGCCGACGCGCTGGCCGCGGAGGGAGCGGCGGTTGGGCTGGTCGCCCGGGACGCCGCGGGCCTGGCCGCCGCGGCCGACCGGCTGGCTCCGCGCGGTACGCAGGTCGCGACCGCGGTCGCCGACGTCACCGACACACCCGCGCTGAATCGCGCTGTCGACGACATCGCCGCCGCGCTGGGCGGCCTGGACCACCTGGTGGCTAACGCCGGCGGCACCGTCGGGCCCGGCAACCTCACCAGCGCCGGCCCGGACGAGTTCACCGCCACCTTTGCCCTCAACGCCGGGCACGCCGCCGAACTGATCCGGGTCGGCCTGCCCCGGCTGCGAGCCGCGGGCGGCGGCTCGGTGGTGATCGTCTCCTCGATCACCGGCCTGCGGCCGGCCCCGCGGACCGCCTACGCCGCCGCCAAGGCGGCGGAGATCCACCTGGCCGCGACCGCCGCGCAGGAGCTGGCGCCCGACGGCATCCGGGTGAACGCGGTCAGCCCCGGATCGATCATGTTCCCCGGCGGCGGCTGGGACACCTTCGGCCAGCAGCACCCCGAGGACTTCGCGGCCTTCCTGGACGGCCAGTTCC